>ENA-OROQ01000339-OROQ01000339.1-human-gut-metagenome-genome-assembly--contig:-NODE-339-length-60143-cov-3.62924_pt1 | contig 60143 bp, 64 predicted proteins | sample MGYA00242136_ERZ509062 | MGnify/ENA primary metagenome ERZ509062 (study PRJEB26280, sample SAMEA2338735) | human gut metagenome | biome: human gut; feature: human-associated habitat; material: faeces...
CCTCATGGTTTCTCATTAGCTCTATTTCAAAAATATCATGTTATTTCATAAAGCCGTTGTTTCTATTCAATTCTCAGTTTTATATTAATTATAAACTCCCAAGTATCTCGTCTAATTATAATATTACTCCCTTTTTACAAAAGTGTGTCTAATGCAAAATAACTTATAATTATTCGCTTTTACCACTTTTATTCATTTTCTATTCATTTTTCACTAATGGGGAGCTTATTTTTTACTAAGTTGTCGTGCGATTTATTAGAATGGAATTTTTTGGTTAAACTATAATTTATTCACTTATTTGTATTTCTTCTTAAGATTAATACTCAATATTATTGCAACAACTGATGAAATAATTAATCCTGCAACTAATGAAAATATCCAAAGATTATTTTCATTAAAAAGAAGAATAACGGAAATATCCATAGATATTATGAAAAGTACAAAGAAAAGATTTAAAATTTTAGTATCTTCTTTCCAATAATTTTCTTTATCACTAGTGTTTAAACTATTGTAAAATTCAAACCCATTATCTAGTTCTTTACCAGCTTTAGTGCTTCTTATTTTGTTTGTTGCATGCCAAATAAGTAGGTATATCATGTTTAAAAAAATAAAAATCATAGTATTCTTTGTCATGTTTGTTCCTCCACAAATTCCAGTTTATCTAACAAATCACTAAATTGTAATTTATAGTATTCTTTATAACGATTGCTATTCAAATTAACTCTCCACAAAATTTTCATTTATATATTCAAAATATGGTTTCTTATTTACCTCTGCGCTATGTTTCAAGTACCATTTAACACTATCTCTCAATCCGTCTTCTAATGATGTGGTTTCTGGATATATTTTGCTTTGACGTGATACATCCAAATAGTACTCATAGTTGTAAAAACTAAAATAATTTCTCTGTTCAATTTCCTCATAAACATTTACAAATTCCGGTATTTTTCCTAAGCTTTCATAGCATTTTGTTACCCAATCTTTAATAGAAACTGTTTCAACATTACCAACATTTAAAATATGTTCTTCAGGCTTTTCTTTAATTATTACCTCCATCAACCTGCATAAATCTTTCACATGAAAAAATTGTAATTTCATACTACCATCTTGTGGTAAATAGAATTTTCTGTCTGCCATGGCACAATCAAATACAAAAGCCTCTCTATACACATTATTCATTGGTCCATATAAATAAGGCGGTCTTAATATATATGCATCTTTCACTCTTTCAAGCAATGCCTTTTCAGCTGCTATTTTATCAGTTCCATATGAACCCCAAAACTTATTTTCGGATTTCTCTGATTCTTCCAGAAATGGCTGAACACCATACTCTGGATAAACAGCACTCGAACTAATCATAATATACTGATCAAAAGAACCTAATTCCTTAACAAAATCAATTATATCTTTATCGTTATAAGCCGTTATATCAGCTACAACATCAAAGAATGTGTCCTTCAATACACCACCCAAATTATGCCTATCGCCTTGAATAAGTTTTACTCCCTGAACTTGTGGTTTAGAATTTCTGTTAAGTACAAATACTTCATAACCCGCATTCACAAAATATTCTGCCACATATTTACTTACAAAAGTTGTTCCACCTGTCACTAACATCCTTTTCATAAAGTTCTCCTTTATAAATTCCGATTTGTATAACAGTAGTCTAACACATGTTGATAAAATATACTATATACAAACTAATGTCCGTGATTTGCTTTCCATAAAAAGTTCCTTTCAAAAAATAAAATTATATTTTCTATATTGAGGTGTTGAAAAAACGGTTCATAGACATTATCTAAGGTGTGTACTCATTGCCTTAAATGTACAGCTACATGATGTGCAGACGTAAAAATATTTATAGGCGCAAGAACAAAAATAGATGATTTTGAAATAGCCTGAATATTTCAAATATTGTCAGAAAGTAAGTACCTATGAGTACAACAGCAGTTGAAAAAGGATTACAGTTTGAAAAAGCTATAGTAGACATGCTAAAAGCTGGATACGATTTGTGGACAAATCAAGATGTCGAAGGTTATCTTGAAGTTGGAAAAAGCGACGCTGAACGTGGAGATTATTTTTTACGTGTAGTTGGCGATTCTATGGTTGGATCACATATTTATGAAGATGATCTTGTTTTTGTTCAACAATGTAACAGTGTTAATTCTGGAGATATAGCCATTGTAATGATTGATGAGAAAGTAACAATAAAAAAAGTGTATTTTAAAAATGATAATTTGATTTTAGTTGCAAGTAATTTAAAATACGATGACAGATACTTTGATCAAGAAGAAATTGAAAGACAAAATATACAAATAATAGGAAAAGTATTATTTGTAAGACGAGATTTTTTTAATGTCACAAAATAACTAAATAAAATAACAAGAAAAAATCTATAGAAATATATTTTCTATACAATATTTAAGTCAAGACTATAATAATTTTTATTTACTGTTACAATTAAAATAAATGAGGTGAAATTTTTAACATGGAAACTACATTATATTTCAAAGATATCCGTAATAAAGATCAAAATAACTACCCTTCTAAAATTTACAAAGTAGAATATTGTAGAATGCTAATTGAAGTTTTGGATACCGAACACATTAATGGAAGGCCGCACTATTTCGGTAGTCCACGTTTAAGAGATGAGTTTATCAATAATATGAAAGATTATATCTTGCGTATTAACTCTGAAGAGCTTTCTAAAATCCAATCTTATTGGAAGAAAAATCAAGTTGATTTTTATCAAATGAAAAAGTGACTATAAAGCGCAGTCACTTTTTGTTTTTAATACTATGCAACTATTTTAGAAAATGCAATTAAACTGTCCAAAAGATTCAAACATTCATAAAGTTTATCTAGTTCTTCATTACAAAAAACCAATGCACCTATTTGATTATATATAATTTTCGATATGTTTTCTGGACATTCTTCACTTTGATGTATCAATTGCAATGTAACTGTTGCAGATTCCAGTTGGTTCTTTATCCCTTTTTTTAATACTTCTATTGTATCTGTCATTTCTTCTCTATCTTTCATAGTCTATTCCTCCTACAAGAACAAAATAACATATACTGACAAATATTATAAAAAATGGAACAAATTGTTCTTTAATTTTAATATTTTCTCTATTATTTTTTCTATTAGCTGAATATATTAATTTATTCAGGATTCTTTTATTGATCAAACATAGTTTGAGTAATTTGTTTAGCTTTATTAAAATATTTGAATGGTACGTAAAACTTATATTTACGAAAAACTTGGAACCAATAAATAAAATTCATTATTTTTCTTCAAAAGATGCATATTTAAAAACTTTTTTAAAATATACGCTATTTTTTGAAGAACTATTCATCAGTAAAATATATTTTTCTTGAAGTATCAGCATATCAAAAGGTATTGAATCATCATGGAAAGTATAGACAATTTTGTCTATTTTTTTTAAAGATGCTTTGGCAGACATTTTTTCCCCATCTACTACATAATAATAATATAGTAAGTTATTATATAAGGAGATTTTATCGAATCTTTCATCTTGAAATGTCCCTTCTAAGCTTATATCATTAACTTTTTTGTCCACTTGATTTTGTTTTATAGAAAAACAAGTAAAATATCCAGAAATAAAACTAGAAACAATTATAACTATACATATTAATTTCGATTTCATACTAATTGCCTCCTTTTATTATATTATATTACATCAACTATAATTCAGTCTATTAAAACACACGTTTAACCATTCTATCCAATGCGCTAATCTTTTCAATGTTATTATTTTACTTAATTAACCATCTGACACATGTACATAGTATGGTTCGGATAAATTGAGTACAGTAATAATTGCTTTTTTAGGACATGGATGTGAATTCAAAATGTATTTCTGTATTTTATTCATGAAATTCTTTCCAGTATATCTATGGTTGAAACGCCACTCTTGTTCATTCAAAAACAAAGGTAAGTCACGTTTAGTTACTCCATGATATATACCAGTAATATTATTTTTTATATCACCAATTAATACATTAAGCCAATGCAGTCTATGATTTTCTTCATCATAGAGTATTTTTTCTGATTTTAATGTTATTTTGTCAGCTAATCCTAAAAAAGTTGTTTTTCCATCAGTGTTTAGTATTCTTTCTTTTGAAAGTATTGCTTTTTTGAGATGAATCTAACAATATTATTTGTACTATCTACAGCTACTGGCATTAATTTTAAAAATTTTGGATATTTATTTTCTTTATCTGTTGATAACACTACTAAAAAGGGTTGCTGTTCAGTAGCAACTCCTTGTTTGTGTTCTTCTTTACTTTTTGAGCCTATATAAGCAACGTCTGCTTCATAAAAAAAGCTATCCAGAATTTTTTCACTGTTACTTTGGGAGATAAGAATCCTACATTTTCTACAAAGTAATAGCGCTGTTTTATAATTTATTTCTAATTCATTAGCTAATTCAATCGCAGAAAAACCTTTATTGGTCGTAAAAAAGAGATACATTCCTAAAATTAATTTATAAAGATCTAGCTTATTATCTTGAAATATAGTATTAGAAAGTAGGGAATGTTGATGACCACATTCTTTACATTGAAAGACATCACCTCTTTTAATAGAATAGTAATGTGTACATCCACATTTTTCACAGTAAAAGCCAACAGGCCATTTCATTTTGAAAAAGTATTTTACACATTCATCATGATTATTTGCATATTTTCTAGTTAAAGTAATTAAAGAATCTTTCTTTTGTTTTTGATTTCTAGCCATAGTATCCACCTCTTTAAGACAAGTATATAATATTTTAAAGAAGTGATAGATTATACTCCTTGGTTTAAAGTGAGAATAACGGTGTTATATCAAAAGATGTGTCAGATGGTTAATTAAGAATTAAATTATGTTTATCACCAAAATACTATTAATCTTAATATATTTATCCACAATTCTAATTTCTTTTTTATATTCAAAATCAGTACCTGTTACGATTCCCTCTTTATAAACGAATTGATTATTATCATAATAAACTATCGATACCATCATACCAACCTTAATTTGCTTAATTTTCCAATCCAATTCGTAAAGCTGATCTTCTGAAAGAATTGGTTTATTAACAACAATACGTTCTTTTTCATGTATTCTTTCTTTGAACCCTTTTAGTGCGTCATAAGAAAGAAATAATTTTGCTCGATTTAATTTACTTCTAGTTTGCATTATGTCCCCCTACCAATGTATTTCTTTTTATTGTTGTCGCTTTTTCCAATTTATTCATTCCTTTGAAAATAGCATTTTTTCCATACTTTTCTTTTATTTCTATGATTGCTAATTGTAAATTTTTCTCTTCATCAATTTCATCTATGTTAGTAAATAAATCATAACTTTCATAATATTCATCAAGAACATCACAAAAAGAAATGCCTATTTGTCTTATCAGCCTATTAGGTGCTACTTTACGATGATATAAATCTATAAATTCTTTAATAAGTATTCTATTTGAATTTGTTCTTACAGTAAGTTTCATTTGTCCACCATTTGCACCTCCTCCATCATCTCTTGAATAACCTATATAAAGGCTTATCCGATCCGTCACCAAATGATGTTTTACTAATCTTTGTGTGTTCAATTCAACCATCTCTTTAACTACAAGTAGTGCATCTTGATAGCTATAATCTTCAAAAAGAACCTGAGAATTACTAATGGAATTAGATGATGGAGCATATGCTTTAATTTGTGCAATTGTTGTAGGCTCTCGTCCCCATGCATGATCTATGATATATTCTGCATTAATTCCAAAAATTTTATAAAGAGTTTCTTCAGGACACATTGTAATACCATACATATCTTGAATTCCTAATTTAGCTAATCTGTTTGCTGTTCCAATACCGACATGCCAAAAATCCGTAAGAGGCTGGTGATGCCATAAAAATTTCTGATATGTTTTTTCAGTTAACATTCCTATGTTATCAGGAACGTGTTTTGATATAATATCTAATGCTATTTTTGCTAAATAAAGATTAGTCCCTATCCCTGCTGTTGCAGTAATGTTTGTTTCTTCCATTACCGGATCCATAAGCATCTGGGCAAATTCTTTTGGCTTTTTATTATATAATTTCAAATACGGTGTGATGTCTATAAAACATTCATCAATAGAATAAACATGTATGTCCTTTTCGGAAACATACCTTAGATAAATTTCATAAATTCTTGCCGAATAATCCATATATAAATTCATTCTGGGAAGTGCCGTTATATACCCTACTTCTTTTGGTATTTCAAAAATACGACATCTGTTTCTTATACCCATATTTTTCATTTTAGGAGTTATTGCAAGGCATAATGCACCTTTCCCTCTGGAAGGATCAGCAACCACGAGATTTGTCTTAAAAGGATCTAACTTTCTCTCACTGCATTCAACCGATGCAAAAAAAGTTTTTAAATCAATACACATATATACTTTTTTCATTTATATCACTCCTTGTGTATATATGATAATCAATCATATATTGCATATTCAAGATAGATTTGGGAATTTATTCTTTATATTTTTGCAAAGTTTTAAATTATTTGTTACAGTAATAGTGGTGATATATATGATACTTAAAGAACTTTTATCTCAATACGAAATTGAAAACAATCTCAGCCATAAAGAAATGGCTCAATTATTAAATGTTTCTACGTCAACTTATTATCGCTGGCTGAGCGGTGAAAGTACCAAATTAAAGAAGATAACTATAAATAAGCTTTCTGAAATTTTTGACTGTGATATAGAAGGTGTATTAGAAGAAACAAACAGATTGAAACCTATTTTAGGAAAAGTCAAAGCTGGCTATGATTTATGGGCAGATCAAGATGTTGAAGGCTATCTTGAAGTTGGAAAAGGAGATGCTGAACGTGGAGATTATTTTTTACGTGTTGTTGGTGATTCTATGGTAGGATCACATATTTATGAAGATGATCTTGTATTTGTTCAACAATGCAATAAAGTCAACACTGGCGATATAGCCGTTGTAATGATTGATGAAGAAGTAACAATAAAAACAGTATACTTTAAAAATAATATTCTTATATTGGCTGCAAGCAATTTAAAATACGAAGACAGATACTTTGATCAAGAAGAAATTGAAAGACGAAATATACAGATAATAGGAAAAGTATTATTTGTAAGAAAAGATTTTGTATAATAGAAAAGTCATTCAAAAATACTTTCATACTAAAAAGGAGATTATCGGCAATAAACCGTATCATCTCTTTTAATTTATTATAATTTTAATCCAGCTTGGTAACCATCTTGAATGGCAGTTAATGCATTTCCTGCTTTTACAGCACTACCAATTACGTAAACTTCATTACAGTTTTCTTTTGCTACGTTTTCTAATGGATTATAAGCTTTGTATCCAAATGCTAAAACAACTGTTGAGGCTGGAATAGTGATTTCGTCACCATCAGCATTTTTATATGAAACAGCATTTTCATTAATTTTACTTACTGTTGCATTTGTAACAATTTTAATTTGTTGTTGGTGTAATCTTTCCATAGTTGGAATCATGTTAGTTACTACCATATCAGTTAAAATAGCTGGTTTCATTTCTAAAATAGTGACATCATGATTTGTTTGTGCAATGAATTCAGCAGTTTCTCCACCTACTTCTCCACCACCACAAACAACAGCTGGTCCTTGGTTGACATCTTTTTTACCATAAAGAACATCTTCAACAGTTACAACGTTTTCTGAATTGATTCCTTCAATTGGTGGCGTTAATGGTACTGAACCAGTTGCTACAACAATCGTATCTGGTCTAGCTTCTTTAATTGTATCTTCAGATACTTCTTGACCCATTTTAAATGTGACACCTAATACTTCACATTGTTTTCTATAAGCAGAAATTACAGTAGAAAGTTCTCCTTTTCCCATTGGATAAGCAGCACTTCTAAATACTCCACCAAAATGTGTATCTTTATCATAAACCATTACATTATGACCTCTTTGAGCTGCAGTACGAGCTGCCATCAATCCACCTAGACCAGCACCAATAATCATAATATTTTTTGTATTATCAGCTTTTGATAAATCATGTTCAAATTCTCTTGTACATCTAGGATTTACTAAACAAGTGAAGTTGCCCTTCATCGCTTCTCCAAAACATCCTTGTAAACAGCATACACAATGATTGGTTTCTTCCAATTTGCCTTCTTTTGCTTTTTTAGGGAAATTTTCCAAAAAAGATACATTTTACACATATAATCGGAACAAAAAAGATGAACGTTTACAAATTTGCAAAATTACGACATAATTTATGTCTTTAGATAGATTAAATACTCATAGAATTGTATAATAGTACTAGGGAATAGGTTCATGATGAAACCAAGGAAAAAACCATGGAATAGAATACAAAGATAAAAGTTAGCGTTGAAGAATTGAATGAATTATCAATTGTTGGTGGTAATGATGGAAATCCAGAACCCAGATGTTCTATTTCTAACGTTATCATTACGACTGTTTTAGTATCATTAGTGTCTATTTCATATTTTACTACTAGTCCAGAGCAGTGCTAGTTAATTGGACGTATTCCCGCGTCTATTCGAATCGCTACTCCAAGTTCGTATAGATGAGTAGAAAGGATTTATATGTATGGTAGAAAAGTTTTATGATAATAGAAATTTTAAAATACTTAAAATAAACAAAAAAACAGAAAATATTAGTATGTTGATCATTGTGTTATGTACATTGCTACTATTGGTATTTTTTTTAAAGATTAAAAGATTTTATATTAATGATATAGGCTTGTTTTTTTCTGCATTTGGAGCTGTGCTTATTTCTGTTTTCCCTTTTAGTATTGTACATGAATATATACATTTGCTATCATATCCGAAAAAAAGTAGAAAAAAAATAATATTCAAAATGAAGAACTTACAACCGATAATATCTGTTGAAAGTGATGCGAAGATGAGTAAGTGTAGAACTCTAATAATGTTAATATCTCCGACGCTTGTCTTGGCAATTATTCCTATTTTTTTATCATTCATTATAAAAAAATTGATTCTAATGACTTTTCTTATTTTTTTTGGCTTTTCAAGCTTAGCAATGTCGGCAAGTGATATATATTTTTTTATTGTTATATTGTTAAAAATGAGAAATAACGAACTTTTTTATCAAGAAGATAATAAGATTTATATTTTAAAAAAATGAAGTTTTTTTGACGCTCTAAATAATCGAGTGCTTTAGCGAAATTCGCTCTAAATGAGTAGGTTCGAAAACTTAGAGAGAAATAAGTGATAATTTTGGTATAAAAAAAATGGGAATGATGTAATGCTATTTTAAAACAAAAGGCACACAAAAAAGTGCGCAAGAAAAAATAGAATTAAGTGCAATTTTTAAAAGAATAGATTATTATAAAGATGTAATTTTGAGATAAGCATCAAAATGAATGTTTATTTCAATCATTACAAGCATGAAGAAAGTGCGAGATTCTCCATGCATATAACAGTCCTTGAATTTATAATCGTTGAGGATGCGATTGTTCATACGTTCACAGGACGTTCTATCTTTGTAAATGGTCTTCCACTTTTGGGAATTGTATTGAATCACCCCAAACAGTTGAAGAGCATTTTCTACTTTTATTTGAAAAACACGACCATATTTAGATTTAGTACATTTATCTTTTAAAGGACAAGTATTTTCTTTTTTAAAGGCAAATGGACATCTAAATTTATGTCGGTTTCTGGCTTTTTCAAAACCATCACGTATACATTCAAATCCAGCAGCACAAATAGGTCTGCCATTTTTTGAAATATCTTTATAAGGCAAATATAGATTTTTGTTGGAACTTCGTTTGTTTATGTCGATAACAGGTAATATTCCTAGAGAGTAACATAGTTTATGAGTTGCAACATTATCACTGGCACAATCAAGACAGTAATGATCGAAAGAGATAAGATTGTTAACTGCACAAAGTTGTGCCAAGGCTGTCATAGAAGTTATTGCATCATGCTGAGAGGCAGATGCAATAGATAAAAACATAGGTAGATCGATGTTGTATTTGTGATTGATGGTACTTATAGAATGGGCAGTATAACCATAGTAAAAAGTATTGAGATCAGAATTCCAACCGATATTGGCATCAAGATCAGAATAACGTCTGTGATTATCGTCAACTTTAGTACCCTATTTGGAAGCATGGGTATGTAAACAGGTACCATCACCAGAAATGGTAATATGTTTTTCGATAAGATGATGGTTGAAACTGAAATTGACAGCCAAAACATTAAAAAGATGAAGAAGGATTTTTTCTTCAAGTTCATCGACAGGATTACTGTTATCAGTGAAAACATGAAGGAGTTCATCAGTGGCAGATATATTGAAATTTACCAGTTTAGAGCCATTTTTAGGTTTGGACTTGGTATCAATGTTTTTATAAGGTTTGTTTTCGCAAACAAAATCATCATGAGTGTATTTCTTTTTGAGAAAAAGGCGATGTATAAAATCGTAGTGGGAACTGAAACTAGGGACATCAAATGGATCAAAACCACAAATGACAGCCAAAGCATTTTGTTTTTTTAATCTTTTAACCCATTTTTTAACTTAATTAACCCCATCTGGTATCAAACTTGGTTGTTGAAGATATAAAAAATTGCTGAAACCTATATGCAGTAAGGGTTTGAGTGATTTTTTATTTTTGCCCCCAATTTTTATGTGATTTACAAAAACTTATTTGTAAAGGGATATTCTTCCATCAGCTATAAATAAAAAATTCCAAAAAAGAAAAAAGTTTCCCAATATGAGAAACTTTGATTCAAAGGTAATAAGCTATTCTAAAGACCTTGATATTTTACTTATTCTTAGCTAATCTTACCATGCTTTCATCTAATGTAGTACGTGGATTTTCTAAATTATAAGTCTTAGCTAAGTCTTTATAATGTTTATCCATGTAATCTTTTATTTCATTAACTGATTTTGTTTTGAATAAATCAATTAGATTTACATCATCTTCTACCTTAAAACTATCATTTAATTTCAAAATGAATTTAGATGCATTTTCAAGGTCTAAGCTTTCAAAGAAGTAATTGCCTTTATTTGTGTAGATGTTTAAATCTACAAAATAGTTAAAGTAAATACTAAATTGTCCAGAATTACGGTGTGCCATAAAACCTTTGAACCCATCCTTTAAAAGACCTATAGATGGATTATAGATTCTATTAACAGGTAAAATCTTAATACTATCAATACTGCTAAATGGAATTGTAATATCTTCATCAGATTTGTTTTTAATCAATAAAGCACCTTCTTCCAAAATAAGTTGTGGAACATCATCAGGTATGCTTGTCATTAAATATTGTGCTTGGATTCTTTTTTCTTCCATTGTAAAGCCCTCCTTTTTCTTAAAATAGGTTTATTACATCTAAGGTCTTTGGATTAAGAATAGTTATTTCTATCTTTAATATATTATACTACATAATATGTAGAAATATTGTGATTTAATCAACATTTTTAATCATCAGGGTGTATCTTTTTCCATAAGTCATAGCAAGCTTTGGTATCAGCTTCCGTACCATGTGCATTCCCTTCAAATTGAATACCTTCAAATTTACATGCACCAGATAATTTGGAATATGAAGATAGTCCTCTAACATTTTGATATTCTTTCATGCAACATTTCTTGTTTGTATTCAATCTATTGTACTCATTAATATCTATGTAGTCTTTTAGCATGTTCAAATCAAAATCAACATTATATCCAATTACAGTTTTAACTTTAGAGAAGATTGCTTGTACTTCTGATTCAAATTGTGTTCTTTCAATACCATACTTATCAATAGATGATGGGCTTAATTTATGTATGCGTTGAGCCTTTTTCCATTCTGTATGATTTATAGGTTTTACATAAGCACTGTAAATAATTTCTCTATTCTCATTCAAGATACAAATGGATAGAATTTCATGAAGAAAATACAGAAATATGTTTTGAAACCACATCCATGTCCTAAAAAAGCAATTATTACTGTACTCAATTTATCCGAACCATACTATGCACATGTGTCAGATGGTTAATTAAGAAAAATAATAGAAAATACAATTTTTGAATATGTAATTTATAAGCATTTTAATAAATTAACAAAATTAGATTAATTAAAAAAGTAAGAATATAATTAGAATCTTACTTTTTTAATGTTTTTGTAAACCATCAAATGAGTACTATCATGCATTTTTTTCATACATTTTTAATTTAAATATACCAATTACATATTATGAAAGATAACGCATACTATTAAGATTAAATAATCAAAAAATCATTAAAATTTTACTTAAAAAAGACAGTATATCCAACAATTCCACCATTTTCCTGATACGGTTCTATATAACCATTTATATTAATATTGCTACTATTCAAAACTTGATTCATATAATTGCTTGCCGCTTGACTACAGGCTGATAAATCATAGTTGTAATCTTTTATATAAAATATCTTCGATTCAACATTTATTGTTTTAGGTGTTTCTACTTTGTTTGATTTATCCCTCTGTTCCTGATTCTTTTTAACCATTGAATCTTCTTTATTTCTAACAGCAGTATTATCTTCGGTTTGAGGTACTGTTCTAACGTGAACTTTTAAAATAGACACGGCAACATTGCCGTGTTGATCTTTTAATTGATATTCGACTTCATAATCACCATCTTTATTTGTATCAACAGTATTTTTAATTACAACATTATCAGATGATAACTGATCATAATTATCCTCTACTTTTTTAATATAATCTTTTGGAGTAAACTGTTCCCCACTATCAAGAGTAATTTCACTTTGTGTCAATTCAATTGTTGGTTTTGTTTTATCAACGACACTAACTATCAGTGTTTTTTCTTTTGTTTTAACACCATTCGTAACTAAATAAATAAATTTGTAATCCTTTATCTTTTTTAACTTTTGATTCAAAGGTATCGTTAATTGTTGAGATTTGTCATAATACTTTACATAATCCATGAAATGAATATCTTCACCATATTCAACAGTTACTCTATCTGTTGTTAATTCTAGAGGAACAGGCTCGATATACTTATTGATTGTATCCTTATTCATCAAATAGATAATACTTACAATAAAACCAACTATTACAGTAAAAATGATTAAAGAAATTCTTTTAGTACGTTTCTTTTTAACTTCTTCTTTTGCATCTTCAAAAACACTTTGCTGATCCATCAGACTATATCGAATCTTCTCCATAGATTCCGCATTGATTTCAGGATCACATAAAGTATCAGGTTTCAATCCATATTCCATTGCTAATGAAATTTCTCGCATCTGTTCCCAGTTGAATCTTGGATCTTTCATTTTAGAAATATCCAGATTTTTTTCATCAGCCAAACGGAGCTGTGTTTTTTGCCTTGGATCATAGGCATATGTTTCAAATAATTCATCTAATTTTTTTGACATCTATACCATCTTTTCTTCAACTACTCGATTGCTTGTTTTTGCAATCAGTTTTAAGTATTCTATGTCATCAAGACTTAAAATATAATCAACTACATCTTCCTCATCAACTTTCGTTTTTGCAATCAGTGCCTGCTGTAATACCTTATCTTCTGATTTTAATATCTCATAAAGTTCATTTACTTTTTTCATTATTTCAGAATTATCGTTTGATTTTTTAACAAGTTCAATATTGCTTAGCTTTATCAGATTATTATCAAAATAATCAATTGCGTTTGTATGATCAAACAAACAAGCAACGAATGTAGAATCTCTAATAAAAGATAGATTGCTAAACTTTGATCCAGCAAAGGATGCATGTATAAAATTTCCTTTAAGAGAAACTTTTTCAAAGATACAGTCATCAAACGATGTTTTGTCAACATCATCAAAATGAAGATCATTGTTTAAAAAAGTACACTCTTTAAAGTCTGTTGTAGCATTCAATTTTACATTATCACTTACAGAACAGTCTACAAAATGGCATTTATAAAAAAGCTTATTATTTAAAAAATCTTGTGACAATTCCTGACTGCTATAGATTTCATTTTTTATAATTTGTCTTTCATTTTCTTCTTTCATTTCCTGATCATCTTCCTTTTTTTCTTCCAACACGGCAACATTGCCATGTTGAACTTCAAGCATTTCTTCTTGAATTAAAATATCTTCAAATCTGTTTTGTTTTTCTACCAGCTCATTTAAATTAACTTTGCTACCAATTACTGAGACATCCTGCATATTATTTTCCATAAAATCAACTGTCTCAATTCCTTTACAGTTAATAAAATAACTGTTTGCCAGTATTGAATTTACAATTACTGAATTATTAAACCTGCAGTTATAAAAGACTGCATTTTTAAAATTACATTTGGAAATTTTAACATTGTCAAATATACAGTTATGAAAGACTATTCTTTCTTTAATATCTAAACTTGACAGACTTGTTGCTTCAATCTTACAGTTTCTTAAAAACAGTTCTTTCTTTTTTCCAAGCATTGTATATTTGATGAGTTTATTTTCAAAACATGTATTCTGATAAATATATTTTTCATCAATTTTTTCCAGATGATTTTCATCTACTAAAAAAGGAACTGAAAAATCAATTCCCTTTGAAATAAGATAAGTTTTTATTTTACTGTTCATTCATATTTTCCCTCATTTCTATTTCTTTTTTAATATCAAAATATTTTGGTTCTTTTTTAGGAATGTCCCTTACGTTGCATTTTTTTAAATTCTTATAATAGTTATATTTATTAAAAGGCAATACGTTAGTAATTAAGGATTTTCCTCTATCTCCCATAATCAGTACTTCTCCAAGCTTAAAGTTTTTCAGACGATCAACTGTAACAACTCTTTCTTCTTTAACTTTAGATGTCTTCTTAGTTCCCAATGTTTTTGAAATTTCCTCTAGAGTCTGATAATCTTTTGAAAGCAAATAAACAAGATTGGTTGCATTAGATCGTATTGTCTGTGCTTCATTTTTTCCATAGGCAGATTCAAGTTGATCAAATCCCTGAACGACCATGTTCATCCTTACACCTCTTGAACGTCCAGCAGTAAGAATATTTGTAATTTCCTGAAACTTAGGAAACTGTCCCATTTCATCGAACAATATGTTAAAAGGATGTTTCAATCTCAAATTTGAGTTCTTTCTGGTTTCTTTAACAAGACATTGCCAAAGCTGTTTAATAAACAAAGTAACCAAAGGATAATACGTCTGCTTTTCATCATGTACTTTCAAAAAAATCATTGTTTTACAGGAATCAATATTTTCCAAATCAATTGTGTTATTAGAAAGAATTTTTTTAATTGCATCATTTGTTACGATGGATGTAAGATGTTTCGTTAAAACATTACGTGATGATTTTCTTGTCTGTTCAGCGCTGTCTACATACGAAGACAATCGCTCTTTTGAAATATCAAAGTTTGTTTTAAAATTTTTTAAATAATACTGAAGAAAAGTAATTTCTGATCGCGTTGTTTTTCTTTTAACTTCATCACCATCCAACATTAACTTATTGACCGCTGGTATATTAACAACGTTTATATTGCCTGTTTCACATAGCAAATGAACATAACCTTCCAGAATTCTCCCTGCTTCCTGATTCCAAAACTCCTGATCCTGTCCCTGTTTCTTTCCTTCTGTTATTGCCTGTACTACATCACGAAGATACTCCTGCGCTTGTGAAAAGTCAGCATCAGTCAAAAATGAGTTGTTTTCTTCATTATAAATATAATCACCTGCTTCATTTCTACCCATAAACTCTTTACCATCAAACACGGCAACATTGCCATGTAATATTTCAAACTCTTCTTTTCCCTTTTCAAGCTTATTTTTCAAATAATTTTCCTGTTCATTTTTAGTCTTAAGTTGTTTCATATATTCGTGAGATCCCAAGTACAAAGGATTCCAGCAGTCACTGTTTTGTGGTTCGATAAAATCAAGAAAATAAACTCTATATCCTTTACTTTTAAAAAGTTCTGCTGTTGCTTGACTCAGCTCTCCTTTAATATCTACACACAATCCTGATTCTCCTGTCATCGCAAGTAGACATAACATTGGAAGTATAAAGCTGAAAGACTTTCCTGAACCAGTTGTACCAATAATCAGATTATGATGATCTGCATTATCTACATATACATAATTTTTTCCTGTAACAAAAAAAATACCAAATCCTAAATTTTGTTTAGAAAGTGGTATTTTTAAAAATTCAAGTTTATGTTGTTTTATCCATATATTGATCTGAGTTCTTATATCATTTGTCAAAAACAGCTGTTTATTTTCAACTATTTCTGCATGCTGATTAAAAGTGATTTTTGTAAGATTCTCTTTAAAGTAATTAACATTTACAAGTTTAGAATAATTTCGGTTATCTTTTCCTAGGTTTTCAAGATTATTTAAAATTAGCATAATTGCAGGAATCATTCCAAAAGCAATACAGCCTAATAATAAATATAAATTATCAAAAGCATATAAAGGATTAAATGTTATCCCCGTATTTGATAAATTATATGAAATCTGCATAGAACTAAAGAATGACACAGCTATCCCAATAAAGAATACATATTTAATTTTATTATTTATATAGCTCACTCCTTTCACGTCATCATTCAAAAAAATAAAAAAACAAAGCTGTAATTTATATATTCTTGTTTTTAAGTCATATTTTCTGTATTTTATGCAAGATTTCTTTTTTTCAAAAGAAATTTACATCATAATTAAAGCTATAAGGAGGAATGCAACAAAATGGATGAAAGAAAAATAATATTCCAAGTCTATGATGAAATAGACAAAATAGCTTATACATTGAAGAGATTATATCAGACCCTTTACAGTATGGATTTAGAAACACTTACTTCTTTTGTCGATGGTCAGGGAAAAGCTTCTAAAGCATTTTTATGTGATCAGTTGAGTCATAATATTTCCAAACTTATTGAATACAATGAAAAGCTTTTTGAAGCTCTGCACAAACCTGTATTTGAGATGCCTGATGATATAGAAGATACAAATCCATCAGACGATTAGATTGTTTTCCATACGTTTGTAGTACTCATCTATGGATTTATTTATGGTATTTTGTTGTTCAAGAGCAACACTGTAAATAAATCCTTCAAGTCTTTTTTCATTGAGGTACTTAACTTTCCTTATTACTTTAGTCTCCTTCTTTACTTTTATTTTTTCTGTTTTTTTATAGTTCTTTAAAATATAATTTCCTATTCGTTCATGAAGTTTATTTAGTTCAGCTTCTTTTAAAGTTGAAATCCCATCTGATTCTTCATTCATGATCCCTTCCAAAACATCAATTCTTTCTATTAGCAAATCATATTGCTTTTTCAAATCAGGACTGTTAAAAATAATCTCATCAATTATTCTGTCAATGACTGGTTTAAATTTTTTCATGTTATAAGAATTGTATTGAAGTCTACCTGTTTTAGGTAATGCATCCAACAATTGATTTAATGTTTTTAACTTTGATAAATCTTTTCCTTTGACAAGAGTAACAAGCTGATTAAATTCCTTATCCTTAATTTTAAAATATTCCCTATAATCATATCCCTTTTTTTCAGCAAGCTTCTGTCTTGCAGCAATACATGTATAAATAGACCTTTTAACATTTTCTAATTTGGCTTTTGATATTTTACCTTTGAACCTTGTCTGATGCTTTTCCATAAATGCAAGATGGACATGTGGATGTTCCGTATTTCGATGAACATCAAACCACCACAAGACGTTGTTATATTCCAAATCATACTGTTTAAATATTTTCGGTAGTGCATCAGACATAACACTATTCCAGTTATCAACTGTTTCTAAACTCAATCTAGCTGCTTCAGTATCACTTTCAAGTGAAATAACTAGATCCCAGCAGATATTACCTTTTTTATTAAAATACTTTTTGATTTCTTTTTTGAATTTTTTCCTGTCTTCTCGTGTATTTAACACACCCATTGAACTAGATGTCCCAACAGTATGACTTCCTGTATAGCCAAAATAACCAGTTTCATTTTCTTCTACTTCTTTTTCAATATCTTTAGCTTCATCTCTACCTGTATATTCAAAGTAGCCTGAAATTGAATCCATAGATATTTCTTTTTTCATTCTTGAATTTGATGGTGGTTTATAACCATACACCATAAAACGTGCTTTTGTTATTTTCATATTTTCTTTTCTTAGATTACACGGCAACTTTGCCGTCTTAAAATTTAATTAAGACTCATTCCTCTATCTTTTATATCAGCAGGATCAAACAATTCTGCCATAATAGAATCATCATTTTTTATTTCATCATATTTATTTATAAAAGAATTCTGAGAAATATGAAACTTTGGATCACTTTTCTTCTTAGGTTTACTTTCTTCCTTAACCATGTAATCAGCGGTCATCTTTAAAGCAACTTCTTCATTGACTTCAAGAGAATCTGGCGATTTACCAATATCCATTAACAATAAAGATTGATAAAACAGATGCGGTTCTTCTTCCTTTAAATTTTTTAACTGCTTAAACATGACATTCAAAAATTGTCTTTTTACCTGTTCGTCAATCATGACTTCAACAGGCTGTTTTAATATATCCTGATAATGCTTTGCTGGAACATCAGTAGGCTTTTTTGTTTCAGGATTAATGTACCTGTATGTCATATCATGAATGGTCTTACTCATCTCAGTAATTTTCATTTTTACAAAGACATCAAATTGTTTATTCATCTTTTGAATCCTCCAATCCATAAAAATAATCATCTGTTTCTATTTCTTTAACAAAATAATCATAATTTTCAATGAAACTGACCATTCTCTGAATAATTGTATCTTTGATTTTTTCTTCAACTTCATCAAGTTCTTCAATAGCTACTTCATATAGAAATTTAGTCAAAGAACTTTGCTTTTTTGCGGTTATTTTTAAATTTTCTTTTTCTTTTCTTATTAATAAAAAAATCTTAAATTGTGAAGCAACGACCAGCTGATCTTCCAATTTAAGATTCTTAAAATTATATATCTTTGGATCTATTTCATTTATCATCTTTAGCTTTACCTTCTTTCTTTATAATTTCTATTACATGATTGAGCATCTTTGCGTTTTCAACCATGTAGAGCTGCAAGTTGTTACGCAGTTCCTCCTTAAACAATTCATCAAGAATATTTGATTTTAATATAATCCTGCAATAATACAGTTCTATCATTTGATCCAACAATTCACTTTGGTTCATTACCAGTCCTAGTTCGTTTTTATAATAATTCTGAATCATTTCAAACTGTTTTAAAAACTTTTCGGAAACTCTAAAGGATCTTACAGGCATTATCTTTCACCTTTTCATTGATTTTATTTAAATGAAAACAGACAATATTAAATGCTTCTTCCATTGCTTCATCCCATCCTTTAGAATATTCATCATCTGCATCACATCCACCAGCATTCATTAAGTCCTGCAGCAAATCTTGTGTATTAAAATTTTCTTTAACCATTTCATCAGTTGATTCTCTAAATTCAACGTCAACAAAATCATTTTCATTTAGAATAATATTACAGTTTTTATATTCATCCTGTAGTTTTTCAAGAGCTTCATTTATTGAATCAGCTTCTATTACCTTTTGTCTTTTTAAAGTTTCAATCACTTCTACTTCATACTCCATATAATTCCTCCCTACACGGCAACTTTGCCATCTAATAAAAAAAGAAAAAAAGAATGAACTTTGTCATCCTTTCAATTTATTTTTCTGTTTTACTATTTATTGTTTCATCTCTTTGATGAATAAAGCCGTCAAAATCTGCTGTTTTATATGATTGGTTTCTTTTTCTTTCTTCATAAGCAACCATCACTTTTAAATCTTCCAATTCTTCATCAGTTAAACAGTTATACTCAACACCATCAATCATCACTTTTTTATATTTCATAGTCTTATCTCCTCATACAGAAAATTAAAAGAGAGCACATCAGTGCTCAATTAGATTTTGAACAGGATGCTTAAATAAAAAGCGACCTACTAGAAATGTTACATTATTTATTGAATGATGTCAAAATTACTTGGACGGCAACTTTGCCGTGTTGATTTTATTAGTGATTGCTAAATGATATCTTGATTTTGCTTTAACCAATTCATCAATTTCGTTCATATCAAAAGGCATCTCTTTACCATAACATTTAGCTGGGAGCTGCACATACTCATTTATGATGTTCAGTAGTTCAAGCATATAAGTTATTTTTTTATCTAATGAATTATATTCGTCATTGTTAAACAGCAAATAAGAATCCATCATATCGTTTATCAGCTCCTGTTTATTTTTATGAGTAGTCATCACCAATTTTTCAAATCTTTCTTTTGTATTCTGATCACATCTGAAATTGACCCATGTATCTTTCACTTATTCCACCTCTTTTTTACACGGCAAAGTTGCCGTGTTCTATAATAATTCATCAAATTAAAACAAAAAAAATTTATTTTAATGTATAATTGTATATAGATAGGAATACTCCTTCGCCCATATTGGCGGGGGTGGTATTCCTATCTTTCAAACATTTTCATACATTAGTAAACTATAATTATCTGAAAAGGAAACATAATACTATGATGATCAATCCAACAAAGCAACAAAAACTGTTAAATGAAAAATTTGAAAAAGAAGTTCTTCCATGGATTATATTAAATCCAAAAAACAGTGAAAAAATGTTAAAACCAGAAACACCCATGTATATTAAAGTTCTCTATGATTTGTATATAAATGATGGAAAACCTTCCACCGAAGAATACTTTCAATACTATCAGAAACATCAGCATTTATTCAGATAATTTCCTATAAACCCATATATTGATTAACTGAAAAAACATTTAGCAGGATAAGGAAAACGTAACTCATTTGTTTACACAAATGTGCTACATTTTCATGTTGAACAACTCAACAACGTTGAGTTTTAGCCATTTTTTCATCTTTAAAATGTACCACTTGCGTACTACATGCTGTAGTTCCTCAATTATCATTGATTGAATAGTTGAAAACAGGTATTTCATGTTTATAAAAACATTCTCTGATGGTTTTACCAGAGCGTGTTGCCTTTTCCCACAGATAAAATCGTGTGTACTCTTTTTTACAGATCCAGCCATATGATCTCATTCCAATACAAACATTATCTCTCACTTGTGTTAACTTTTTATTATTGCCCACTTAATACATCACCTTCTTTTTTATTCAGCAATTCATAACAGTCAATTGAACTCATCAAGTCAGTCATCCACATATATGCAAGCAGTGCATCCTTTTCTTCAAATCTTTCAATAAACAGATCACCATCACGATTATCAACACAGGTAATTGTTTCACCATCAAAGCAATAAAATACTCGTCCCATAATACTTGCTTTGTCTTCATTCCAAAGATTGACAATATGTGCCGTTTCTTCTTCGTCCATACATGGTATATTTTTAATTTTGAGACTTACTTCAAGCTGTTCCATGGTAATACTGTTTGATTCATACTTGTCTTCCTGAATGACTTCTTTACACAACTCTCCAAGTTTATGTTTCAGCTCGAAATTTCCTTTATCTAAAACATAGTTTGCTATTCCATCGGCATCCTTAATTGCTTTAAACAGATCATTTGGATTATTATTTAATACATTCAGAAATGACTGAACATAAGCAACACAGTTTTCCAGATAATCTCTGTTAGGTTTTGAAACAATTCCTAAACTGTTGCATATGAAAGCTGATCCTATTTCAGCTCTTAATTCTTCAACAGCATAATCTTTTTCTCCATATCTGCTTTTTAAATCTCTTTTCAGTCTTTTTGCATGTCCAGTAGAATGCGCTATTTCATGATAAGTATCCGAGAAAAAGGCTTCTTCATCTATATAACGATGCCTGTCAGGTACAACAACTTTATCTTCTGACGGCTGGTAATATGGTGTATTTACTCCACTATCTTCAATCATTTTTAAATCCGTATTCTCACAAAAGTCATTCATTACTGATAAAGGTATTTCATACTTTTCTTCATCAAATGCAATATTTTTATTCTGATTTTTATAAGGTGGTATACCTTCCATCTGCATTGCGTTAAATACAGTATAAACACGACAGATATAAGTAATATCTTTTGATCTTTCCTTATCTTCTTCAATAATTCTTTTTGCTTCTGCACTGGTAATTGATTTTCTGTTTTTATTGTCATACAGACTCCAGTATTCAATTGGAACACCTTTACTTCCTTTTTTTATAATATATCCTTTTGAACTTGCCTGATTGAAAGTCATCCATCGAGGATCCTTATAATCATTAACAAACTCATTTATATAAAGAATAAAGCGATTACTGTTACGATAGACGGTATTTGTTATTGGGTTGAAGCTTGGTTCCGCTGGCATAAATCCCTGATACCATGGAATCTTTCCTTTATTAAGACAGCCAACGAAAAGTTCTACGACTTGCTGTCTTGCCTTATTCATCTTCATCATTTATAAAATCTTCTTTCGTATAGATTTTTTCTTCTGAAGGTGTTTCTTCTAAAAAAGGATTATCCTCATTAAAAGGATAATCCTCAATAATTGTATTTATATCATTAAAATCATTCATATTATTATACCAACGAATTTTCCATTTCTTTGCTTTTTGAATAATCAACAAATTTATAATGTGGATTACGCTCAATAAAATTTTCAACTACAAAAGATAAATCACTTTCATCCTCTACTCCTATGCAATAATCCATTTGACCATTATTTTCTTCTAAAGCAAAAAAACATCTATGATAGTTTTCCTCATCTACAGGCAAAGATATTTGAATTCCTTTTTTATCCATAAGTTCTAGATTTCCTTCATAATAGAGTACAAATGGTGGATTAGGAATTTCTTTAAGTGGTGAAGGATATTTATCGGATAAGATTGTTTCGTTCATCTCTTCAACATCATCCAAATATAGTTTGATATCTTTATTTGTAAGTCTTTCCTTTTCCCTTAATGCTTCTAAAATTTTAAAAAAGTGACCATGATATTTTTGAGAAAAAGCAACAAGTATTTCATTCATAGTTATATTTTCAAAATGTTTTTCTTTGGAGTTACTTTCTTTCATTAGATTTCATCTCCTTTTTATATTCTTCTATAGCTTTCATCATATCCTTATAGTCTTTACTTTCTTTTTGTTCATTAGGACATTCGACTTTTTTATAGCCTTTTTGTTTTAATATATTTTCTAATTCTTTATCTAATTTCATTTTTATTTACCTTATACAGAAATTATCTGTTCCTTTCTTTTTTAAGACATAGTTAAATCTTTTTCTTTTGAGTAATCTTTAAAATTAAGTATCTTCAATTCACTTTGTACTTTTTCAATTAAGTCATTCAAATGTTCCTGATTTTCGCACCCAATCATCCAATCACATTCACCATTTTCATCTTCGGCTGCAAATAAGAATCCTCTTTTTTCAGTACCAAACAATCCATTAAAAATTAGCAGATCTGCATTATTACAGATATCCAATTTACCATCATAGAAAACCACAACAGGTGGCTTATTTTCTACTTTCAATGCTCTAGGATAATTAGATGAGTTATGTGTTACATATTTTTCAGTTGCACTGTTTATATATCCAAATAATTCATCCGCTTCCATGACTCTGTTATTCATCATTGCATCTGCTACTTTAACTAAATCGTTATCATATTTCATTGCTAAAGCAAATACAATTTCATCATCTGTAATGTCCTCTTTCATTTCTTCACCTCATCAATTCAATATAGTGCTTTGAGACTGTTTATATTTTTTAAACTCTAAATTATCATTTCTTTCAAATACTTCTTCAACTACAGGCTGAAGAACTTCTTGATCTGTAGTGGCAACACACCATTCTGCCTCATCACCTTTATTAACTATTCCAATAAAAATCTTGTCTGCTTTATTAACAACACTTTCATAAACATGTATATCTTTTTGAAACACATCAAGATCACCATCGTAAAACAGACACACTGGTGGATCATCAAGAGCCCCAAGTATAACGGGATATTTATCTGAAAGAAAAGAAATATAATTTTCATGCACTTCATTTAAATAATATTCTTTTTCCTTGTCTGTCATAAAAATCTTTTTATCGATTACATCATCTATAATCTCAGTACTGTTTCCAAACTTCTGACAGAGCGCAACAAGAATGTCATCACTTGTAAATTTATCTTTCATTTTAATTTTCCTTTTCATTAAGATAAGCTTAATTCCTCTTTTTTTACATAATTCTTCAAATTATATCTATCGCCATAATCTTCAAAAAATTTATTGACTTCAGGTACTAACTGCTTTTCATTTTCTGTCACGATACACCAGTCAACATCATTTCCTTTTTGATTGATTGCAAGGTAACATTTTCTTCCATCTACTGTTTTTTCAAAATATTGATCACATTGATCAAATAATTCAAGATTTCCTTCATAAAAAAATACAAATGGTGGGTTATCGACCCTATGAAAAAAATCAGGGTAATCATCTGAGGTAATAACAACATATTTTTCTTCTACTTTTTTTAGTATTTCATCAATTTCATTTACTGGTACTGGTGTTCCTTCATAAAGTCTTTGTAAAATTTCAAGTGCATTATTTTCAAATTTTAAAGAAAACGCCAACAACAGTTCATCCATTGTATATTTATCCATAAAATCATTCCTTTCCAATTATGATAAATTCAACTCATTCTTATTAGCATATTTTTTAAAATCTAAATCTTCGTCTAGATCATTCAAAAATTTATTAACTACTGGCAAAAGATCTTCTTCATGAGTAACTGCAATACACCAGTCCACTTCTTTTCCACCATCTTCTGATAATGCCAGATAAAAATCTTTTGTTGAATCCAAAGGGTTTTCAAAAGTTGCTCCATTATTATTGAACAATTCTAGATTTCCCTCGTAAAACAGAGCAAATGGTGGCTGAGAGAAATTTCTAAAATACTCTGGATAGTCATTTGAAAACAATATGACATATTTTTCTTCGACATCTTTCATATATTTTTCAACTTCCTCATAATTGATTTTTGCACCTTTTTTCATTTCACCTAAAATTGTTTCAAAATCGTTATCATATTTTAATACGAATGTCAGAAAATATTTTTCTTCTTCTTTGCTAAAAATCGTAATCACTCCAATCTTGTATAAATAGTAATAAAATATTAAAAGTCTTTTGACTTTGAGATAATCAAAAGACTCTTCTGCAACTTATCACATGTGATCTATAATAATTTGTCATATTCTGTCTTTTGACTGTATATTTTGAAGAATTTCCTTTAATGGAAGAATTTCCATTTGCATGTATAATGAAATTATCACCTGCATATATTGCTACATGATCAGCTTTCTTATCCCAATCCCAGTCAAAAGCAATCAGATCTCCAACCTGTAATTCTTTAACCGATATACTTCTTCCGTAATTTGCAAATCCATCTGCTGTCAGTCTTGGAACTGTAATACCTGCCTGATTCAATGTCCAGTAAACAAGTCCTGAACAATCAAAATAATCTGGGCCACTTTTACCCCACCAGTAACGACATCCAATTTTTGATGATGCTATGTTAATGATATTTGCTCCAGCACTTCCATCATTATTGAAAGAATAAACATTCAGATAGGAAAGTACCTGATAAACATAAAACATATTTCCATAGTTCCATCTCCAGTTTCCACCGTCCCAGTATTTATTGATTTGTAAATTAAACATCAATCTTAGCTTTGAAGCCGTTGAATAACCTTTTTTATTGTTGTTAAAACGATGCTCATAACAATAGCTGCACGACTCTTCAAAACTGTATTTTTTATTTTTGGAATGTCTTTTGATAATGCCTAATCCCTTGTTGTAGGCATCAACTGTAGTAAACAAAGCATCATTATTAACAAGTCCCGAAGTAACACTTTGTGAAAGTGCATCCGCAAAATCTTTGACTCCACATTCTATAGAGTATTTTGGATCTTTGATTGAATTTGGTTTCTTAGAATATTTCGTATTTTTTGAACATTCAGAAGATTGCATAGGATCATTACCTTCTCCACCTGATTCAACCATCATGATTGCCAAAATAACATTTACATAGCTAGAAACATCTAAGTAGCCATTCATATCCTTTGGACACCATTTTTCAACTTCACTTTTATATTTCAACACTTTTACATTGACATTTTCCTTCAGACTGTATGAACTGTTATCACCAAAGATAATATCAACTGTAGTTGAAATTGGATGTTCCAGCCACTCATTTAAGGCAACAAAAGGCGTACACAATGCACCCATAAATAAAATAAAGCCAAGAATAATAATTCCTGACTTTTTTCCTATTCTTTTTAAAATAAGATTCATTTTTTACCTGTTATGTCCCAAAGAATTCTTTTTCTTTATCCGACATTAAAATATGCACTGGTATCTTTCTGTTTCCGTTTTCAAACAGGCAATAATGAGGAAGCAGAAAACGAATCGTATCCATTTCCTGATCTGTCAGATGAACAAGTTTACCAAGTTCAAAAATACCATCCAGTTCCATATTGAAATAGACTCGATAGGTTGCATTATTAAAAATTGCTGCTCCATGAACCTGAATTCTATCATTGTTATAATCTTTAACTTCCTGTGTTCCACTGATAGTTACTGTATTGTATTTTCTGGCACGTCTTTGAAACTGAGCTTTTAAAGCTGCAATTGGTTCATTTTGAATATAGGTATGATCTTCATCTGTCACAAATACAGTCTGCTCATCCGTTGAAAGACAATTAGACCATGCGTATTTAAAAATAATTCTTAACAGTGCATTTCTGATATGTTTTGGTGTATTCATCAGATGCTTTGTTCCAAAAGAAACAAGTCCAATCGTATCAAGTGAATCCATATTTATATTAGTCGTTCCATTGAAATAGCGTGAAAGATGTCCTTCTATTCCAGCAGTTCCCACAAGACTTCTCATTTTCATTTGAAGATTTAAAAGTGCTTCAATGACTTTTTTATTTTTCAAGGAACTGTTTTCATATTCTTCCAACATCTGATCAATTACTACCGAGAATGTCGTAAACGTTGGATAATCTTCTGGTTTTAAATATCTGAATGATTCTGTACCATCAATTCCAACTACTCTATATGTTTTTTCTGTAATTTCATCAAGAACATTGATTTCATCTTCCGTAATATTTGGCCACAGTGTTTTGAACATAATAATCATGTCTTCAACAACATTTTTAATAGCAATCTTTGTATCATACATCACTTCTTCCGATTCTTTTTCATCAGCGTCTGTTGATACTGGCTGAAGATCAAATATGTTAATAACATTTTTATTCAGCCCTACTTCAATATAATTTCCTTCAAGTTTTCTTGTCAGTTCCCTGTTTTTATTTTCAGGATCTAACCATATAACTTTGCGATGGTTAATGATATGAGAACATATTAGAAGTGTCATAAATACTGTTTTCCCCATGCCTGTTTTACCAATAACCAGCATATTACCAGCCGTTCTTCCCTGTGCCTTTGCATTTTCAGTATCATTTAGATAAGCAAACTGATCAAAGATGATTTTCCCACCTGTGTTGGCTTCAACACCAATGAAAGTTCCGTATTTATCATCGATACTGTCATAGAAAAATGGCCATAATGCTGCACCCGTAAGTGTAGGTAACATAACACCAATGTGATAGTCAACATATTTGTTTAAAGAATTGCCAATAAATAGTGGACTGTTTTTTTGCATAGCACCTACCTGCAATCGAGGTAAGGTATGAAGTCTCATATGATTATCTGTCTGGATTCTGTTTTTGACTGCAATTGTTTTTTCATTGAGCTTTTGAAGATCATCAGCAGTGATATAAATATTAATAACAACATTCATGGTTCTGCTTTTGTTGGCAACCATCTGTTTGATTGTTTCCTGCATCGTATAATATCTGGTAATCAGTTCTTCTCTTGCTGTATCTGTATTCGTTTTATTAATCTGTTCCTCTAAATGATTGATTTCCTTTTGCATATAGCTTGCAAAATCTATATTCATTAAAGAAGTTGAAAAATCGATATGATAATCAGGTGAACTGATAAACTGTGCAAGAAAACCTTCAGTAATTGCTTTTGGCATAGCAGATACCGTTAATACTCTTACATACTTATCGCCAATAATATAATAATTGTCCTTTTCAACAAGTCCATGAGGGGCAAGTGTTGTTCTTCTGACCTTTTCAGTTCTTTTCAATTTCATTTTCATATTTCTCCTTGTCAATGATCAGTGAAACAAATTCATACTGATTAACAATTTCAGTTTTAAAATCATGTGATATAACTGCCTCATAGTCGGTAATGGACATTAAAGATGTTGTAAATCCAGCATAGCGTAACATGGCATCTAGTTTAGAAAGTCGGTTATCTACAACATTTTCATTTTCCTGAATGAGTACATAAAATGCCAGTTCATGACGTTCTTGAATAGCATCATCCATCTTATCAATCTGAAGTTCCGTCAGTTTCTTTCGACCAAAAACATCTTCTGTTTTGAGATTTTCGGTATATCTGTTCAGATGTTTGTGCAGTTTCAAAGGACTCTTTACGATCTTAAAAAACAATTCTCCTCTATAATTATCAAAACAACTGGACAGATTAACAATCATCTGAACTTTCTGCCTTTCAGGAATTGTAAGTATATTAGGACACGAAAGATGCAATCCTCTTACAACTTTTTCTGTATCCTGATTCTGCAGATAGATTCCATAATTATCCGCTTTTTGAATATGCATCCACTCAAGAATGCTCTTTAAATTCTTATCTTTTTTCTTCAGCTTTTGAAGTTCCTTTTCTTTTTTCTTCCTATCCTTCTGTTCCTTCAGAATCTTTTTTTCTTTATTTATTTTTCCTTTTTCCATTTTCATCATCGTTAATTCTCCACATCATCCTTTTCTTCGTAATTATTGTAGTTGATACCACACCAAGGATAGCTTTTTTGTCTCAAATGATAATCAATTTCAACTACAAGTCTTTGAAATAAGTTATGGAACATCGGCATTGGCATGAACAAAACAAAATTCAGACAATCGATAATTAAACCAACAATAAACAGAACCATACAATAATCAAATGATTCATCAGACATCATTGAAATTGAAGCAATAGAAATCAAAGTACCAATAATCACACCAGGTACTAAGATAAGAAGATCCAATATTCCATATTTATTAAAGAAATATTTTCCATTTTTGAAGTCTTTAGGACAACTATATATCATTTCTTCATCCTCCTTCTGTTTCTTTCCATATTTCTCTGATAAGCTGATTTAAATGTGTAAGGTTTCGTTTCTCTTACAGTTTGAGTTCTGTAACCTCTATTTTCCAGTTCCTTTTGAAGCTTTTCACGTGGCACACTTTTAGCATTTTCAATACCATAATATTTAGCTGCATCCAGTTCCTGATTGTAAGATGGATCCGTTTTACTTTGACTTCCACTATATCCATAACTGCTGTTTGAAGAATTAAAACCTCCACTGTTTGTATCAGTAACACTTACATCAGAAATACTGGTTGACACCCCCGAACTGTTTGAAAAGTTTGAAGAGTTTGAAAAATCAGAAGAATCTGAAAAATCAGCATCATCAAAAGAGGGAGAAGACAAGTCTGAACCTAATGGTGACATTTGCCCTGTTCCATTCATCCCCATTGTCATTCCAGCACCATCATTAAAAGGATTCGATTGACTTGCCATAGAACTTTCATTGTTATTTCTTTTATTTACATCACTGTTTGAACTTTGTCCTTCCCTGCTTTTATCAAACTTGTTTGAAAAATCATTTGATCTGTTAATATTTGATGGAGAAAATCCTTTATAGCCACTCTGCTGCATTTTATTTGCTGCTTTACCTTTTACACTGTCCATGGCGGATTTTCCGACATCGCTTAACCCGTCACGAATACTGTCCGCACTTTGAATAGTATCCTTCATTCCTTTTAATGAGTTGTAGCCATTTCCTATTTTGGCAGCACCTTTAAATCCAGCATCTACTCCTGTTTGAATACCAGCTTTTAATGCTGAAAGGCCACGTTTTGGTGCAGCTATAACTGAACCCATAAACATTGTCTGTCTGAATGTTTCCATCATAGATTGCCCGCTAGAACCAAAGAACTGAGCAATTACATTTGGTATTTCCTGTACAGCAAGCAGTCCGCCTATAAATAAAGCAATCTTGCTGAAAATACCTATCCAGTCATTTCCAAGTGCATTCTGAATTGCATTATTGGAACAGAGCATCAAAACAAAATAGGTAAAATAGATCTGGCAAAAGTTTGCAATCAGATCACCTGAAATACTTCTTACCCAAGTTCCAAAACTTTTATCTTCGGGATCAATAATACTTGCCACCATATAAGGGGCTAACAGATACTTCATGGAACAGATAACAGATCTCATAGCAATCTGTAACGCTGTCATTGCAAAAACAAACAGGGCAACAATCGAAAGCAGAATTTCCAAAATGATAGATGACCAAGTTGGAAAGTACTTATAGACTGTACTGTTCCATCCCATAACACCCGTAATACCTGAAACAATAGACAAAGCATTTTCACTTGTCATTCCCTCATCATCAAGAGATGAAATGTTATCCAACAGTTCCTTTTTATAATCCTCTTCTGTTTTTGTTGCATTAATATCAAAGTTTTCATCCAGTTTGATTTCTTCACCCAATTCCTTATCACGATTTGAAAGATTGACTCTTCCTGATTGAATCAGTACATCCGACATATTCATATCTTCAGCACTTTTCTTTTCATCCGCAAAATCGTTTGGAATCCAGTAGTTGACGTGTGCAATAGCATCACTTGTCATTGAACATGCTGATTTGTAGATTAATGGAACACCTGAAATAAGCATAGAAGCAAGTGAGAGTGAAATCAGAATTTTTGAAAGATTAATGTTTTCACGATACTCATTATCTACAAAAAACTTAACATAGATTTTTAACAGTTTAAAAACAATAAAAATCAGCATACATGCTGACATCAATATAAAGAATTTAGATGTAATACTGCTTCCACCTATATCCAAAGAACCAATTTTTAATACAACTTTCCACAGACAATCAAGTAAAAAAAGAAATATTTCAGCAATCGCCCATAATAATGATCTAAACCATTGAGTAATGGCAGTGATAATCTTAGACATTCAATCACCCAATTCCTGAAGAGGTAATTCCAAGTGCCTTAAAAATGGCAACAATACCAGTCCCCACAAAAGCCCAGAAGACAATCTTTTTAATAATTCTACTGGGTTTTTCACGTTCTTTAAGCTCATCATCTTTAGTAAACCAGACCGCTAATGTTGCAAGACTGGCAAGAACAGCACCAATTGGAATAAGCCAGATGAGAATATCAATAACAGGATCCGTATAACCTTTGATCCATTTTTGAAGTTCAGCCTTATTGATTGCTCCAACAATTGGATGAATCATCACCTTATCCCTTAAAAAACTTAATTTATTCATTTGAACCTCCTTTAAAATCCTTGTACTTTTTTACAGACGGCAAGTTTGCCGTGTTGTTTAATTCATTCCTGAATTCATTTCTGTATTTTCTAGTAACAGTCCTAAATTTTTTTAAAATAACTGAAACAATGAATAAAAAAAGTGCTATCTCGTATAGAAATAGCACTACTGGAAAAAATATCATAAATCCGGTTTTCAAATTATTTATATAGACTGTAATTAAAGAAATCATCAAAGACAGATTCAATGGAACAAATATCCAATACTTATATCTTTTAATGTTTTTTAATACCTTCAAATCTTTCAACCTCTTCATCACTTTCAGATGTTTCTTTATCATTAACTAAAATTACCTGAACGATTTCTTCGCAAAGATTCTTATTTTCAAGTCTTCTATATCCTGCACACTCTAGAAGATATTGCATCTCATCCCAAGTATCCTTATGCATAAAGCTGGCAATCACATCTGGACGGTATCCGAATTCTTGCTCAATAACATCGATCAATAACATATGATACATCCCATCAAATTGCGGTTCAATCATACCAATTTGATTGTTATTGAAAAACACATGATGAGCATTCTGAATATATTTTTTTACATCATAGCACATATCTAACATATCGCCATCAACAGAATCACAAATATCATAAAAAGTCGCATAATCATTTGCCTGTATGAAATAACATTCCATTTTTTCCTTATGAGAATTATTGGCACTCAAACGAATCGTCAGCTGTATAGCTTTTGAATAATCTTTATCAAAACTACCCTTATCATAAGGTTCTGTTTCAACATCAATTTTATAACCGCCGAGCATTGTATATTGACTCATTTTCTGTCTTCCTTTCTTTATAAAAGGATAAGAAGTTCCTTAATAAACTGAACTATCCTATCCTTTTTCATATATTTATATTTTATCATTCATCTTTGTGTTTGAAAATAAGTAAAGCAAACACAAAACATCCTAGACCCATTAGGACATAGCCAATTGCTCTTGTATTATCACCCGTTTTAACTACTTTAGCAGCTTCAGGTAATAACTCATCATACATAATTACTTTTTGTACTGCTCCTGTATCTTCTACTTTAAAATTAACTGATTCGGCAATTTTATATTTTGCTGGTGCAATTGTTTCAGTTAATGTATAACTCTTACCAGCTACAAGGTTTTTGATGATATGAGATTCTTCTTTAGATACCCATTCATCAACTGTATTGCCTTCTTCATCTGTTACTTTTAAGTGCGCACCTGGTAATTCCTTTTTTGTTGTGATATCTTGCTTAGATACTTCTACTTTTGTATCTTCATCTGTCATTTTTAAAAGCGTATCCTTATTTTCATCTGCAATGAATTCTTGTTCTTCAAAAGTAGCATAGCCATCAGGTGTCTTCGTTTCTCTTAAAATATAAGTTTCACCTGCAACAAGTCCTTCGATTCTATGAGTCGTTTCATTACCATCCAAGTCGATATTTGAATAAGTTGTAACACCATCCTTAGCGGTCATTAAAGTATAATCATTTTTATTTTTAGAAACACTGTAAATAAAAGTTGAATCTTCATTATCAACATATACTTTTCCTTCAGCTTTTCCATTTTCAGCTAACTGAGATTTCATATCGTCTGTTAAATCAAAGATGTGTTGTCCACTGATCCATTTATCAACAATTTGTTTTGTTTTTGTTGAAACTACAGTAAGCTCAGCATCTTTTAATAATGTTCCATCTTCTTTAACTTTTGATACTTCATTGATTGTATCAACCATTTCAACTTTTTGATTTTCTTTTTCTTCAGTTACTGCAAATACAATATCATTTGCAAGATTCAATCCTATTGGAGCTAAATCTTCATGTAATGTATATATTTTACCTTCTTCTAAGCCGTTAGCAATATGAGATTTACCTTCGCTATACCACTCATCAACGACATTTCCATTTTCGTCGATGATTTGCATATAAGCACCAGTTACTTCTTCTCCACCAACATCAGTTTTTGAGATAAATACTTGTTTGTCTTTCATAGTGACTTTTTGATCTACTTTATCTTTTGATACATTAAATTCTATATCTATTGACTTAACATATCCTTCAGGTGAAACTGTTTCTGAAAGAATATAAGTTTTTCCTTCTTCTAGACCATTAATGAAATGAGATTCTTTTGTAGAAATCCATTCATCAACAATGTTTCCTGTTTCTTTTTCTTTGACAGTAATCGTAGCTTCTTCTACTTCTTTTTCACCTGTAACATCAGTTTTAGTGAAAGACACTTGTTTATCTTTCATTGTAACTGTTTCTAATTCAGAAGAACTTTTAATAGTGAATCTGATATCACTTGCTTTAACATAATCTTTAGCTGTAACAGTTTCAGATAAAGTGTAAGTTTCTCCAACAACTAACCCTTCAATAGAATGAGGTTTTTCTGTTGAAACCCATTGATCAACAATATTACCTTTCTCATCAGTAATTGTTAATTGAGCACCTAGTACTTCCTTATCACCAGTAACATCTGTCTTATTGAATTCAAAATGTGTGGTTTTATTTTCAACATTTAAATCTTTACTGTAGTTTTTAGTTGTAAAATCTTTTTGTCTGAATGTAAAGGATTGCTTAGCTTCATCTAACACACATCCATCAAGTGTTTTTACTTCTTCAAAATAGTATTTTGCTTCTCCTGTACCCATAGGAAAATTTGAAATATCTAATTGGCCATCTTTTGATAAAGCATAAATTCCTTTTCCAATTTCAGTCCCTGTATTGACAATAGCTCCTGAACTTTCAGTTGTAATCTTTTCATCTTTTGCAAACATCAAACTTCCATCAACAGGAGAGTAGATGTTTTCTTTTGCTTTTAATACGAATTGGATTTTAGATAAGTCGCTTCTGTCAACTAAATCTACATCAGTATCAAGATCAACAACTGTCTTTGTTAAATGAACTGAACCTTTTGGCTGTTCATCTTTAACTGTAACTGTATAGATTGGATCACCATCTTCATCCTTCGAGAAATCTAATAAACCTGTCATTTCAAAAGATTGTGTTTTCCCTAGTCCAATAAATCCTTCAGGAACTTTTACTTCTTCAAGATGATACTTACCAGCAAAGAACTGTAATGGAAGGAATACTTCACCTTTATCATCGTCATCATTTGTATATTCAGTTTTGACAACAACTACATTTTTGCTGTTTGTTGTGAAAGTATCATATTTTTTACCGCCCACTTTTTGAGTAATTGTCTGTCCTTTTTTATAGACAACTTTTCCACCTTCTAAGACATCTTCATCAGCAACGATTTTAAAAGAAGCAGAATTTAATGAGACATTTTTACCAGTTTCCTGATCTTTTTTAACAAGTTTTAATTGCGTTTCCACTGGTCGATTATTTAAGATAACCTTTTTAACCTTATCTTCATCCTTTTTGATTTCACTTGTGTCTTGCGTAATAGAAACAGTGAAATTTGGATTCGTATAAAAATCCTTTGGTGTTACAGTTTCTCTGACTAGATATTCTCCATAAGGGAGATCCTTTGTAATAGCCCAGCCATCTTCATCAGTGGTAATGACATCATAGACTTTTGCACTGTCCCATCCAACGTGATCAACCTCTGACTTGAGCTTAAAGGTAAAGCTAGCGCCTTGTAATCCTTTTACAACTTCAGAAATCCCATTGCGATAACCTGATTTAAAAATCTGTACTTTTTGTTTTTTTACTTTTTCCTGTACGACCATTTGGTTTGCATCGTTACCAAATTGAAGCTTAGCACCTTTATATTCTTTAGTAATCTTAGCAACAAATTTTCCATCAGTTACTGATGTTACTTTACCTGTTGCAGTATCAGTAACAGTTAATTTATAACCTTTTAACAAGTACCCTTTTGGTGCCTTTGTTTCTTCAATAGAAATTGTTCCTAATGGAAGACATGGGTTTTCATCATCATAATAGAGTTCACCTGATCCTTCTTTTAAGAATGTTTTTGAAAGACCAGCAATATATTTGCCACTTGCCTGTTTCTTTGTTTTTAACACCCAAGTTCTAGTTGCTTTAGAAGGAAGATTATCCTTGTCATATTCTTTATTATAAAATTTGACTGTAAATTCAGCATCATCTAATGTGGCATCACCTTGTGGTTCTCCTAAAGTTTCAGCATCGTTTTTTACGATTTCAATTCCGATAGGGTCATTCTTTGGTTTTTCATTTGAATTTGCAGTTACAGTCTGATCTTTTACAACTGTGACGTTGTAGCTTCCTTCATCAACATCATAACCTGCACTTGCATTGGTTTCTTTAACAACATATTTACCAACAGGTAGAATATCTGATTTAGCATATCCGTTTTTATCAGTTATAAGTGTACCTACTAAAGTATCACCTGAGTAAATACCATATTTAGCACCTTCCAACGTATAGCAGGTATTTCCATTTGTCATATTTTCATTGGCTGATTTTTTAAGAAGATCAATATATCCAAAATCCAACCAGTTGACAGAATATTTTAATGAATCAACCGACTCTTGAGCCCATGATCCATGTGTCTGACTGGCACTGTTTCCTGAACTGATGGCTAGAGCACAGAATTTTCCTTTTGCAGAACTGTTTAACGCTCCACTTTCATAATCACTAGGACTGTTTTTTAGTGGTGCAGTTAAATAAAATGATTGTCCACCATAAACTGTTGCAGTTCCACCTGTTTGTTGTGTACTTGTTCCTTCAATATGAATCGTAACATTACTTTGTAAAGGTAACTGTACTGTTTCATTGGAACTTGCGTTGAATTTAATACTGTTTGTTTTTTGAATCATGTTCATTTTATCAAAAACAGCCGTAAATGCAGCACTGTTTCCAGTTGAAAAACTTGCGCCATTAGATGGATCAGGCAATCCTTCTACGTATTGCCATGTTGACTTTAAGCCAATACCTGCCTTTTCCAAGTCATCAATATTGGCACCACACATATCACCAGAGTAAGCTAAACTTAGTAAAACATGTGTATATAAATATCCTGTTTCTTCTTCATTTAAGCCATCATCTGTTAAAGCTTGTCCTTTGAAAAGACATTGTGCTGGGCCACCAAAACCATAATAAAGAAATTTTCTGACCATCACGTTGTTTTCAATAACGGATGCCGTATAATTTCCTTCTGCTGGTGTCTTCTTGCTGGCTTCTAAACAATACGACCATTGACCATTATATTTACACATATAGGTTGACCATTGTTTGGTGATCTGAGGACATTTTCGCTTCCACCACTCTGGATACGTTATCGATTTTACTTTTGTAAATTCATGGGGAATATTACCATCCCAAGCATTAACTGATATGTTTTCTGCAGAAAAACATATCGAGAAAATCATGCCTATCACAACAAGTATTTTTGATAGCTTATCAAAATATTTTTTTCTCATTGTTCTTCTCCTTTTTTTATTCTTTTTGTATTTTCATTCCTAAAAACATAATAATTTTGCAAAATTACTTCTTTTTAATTTTTTAATCCTTTTGAATAGGATTTACAGTCAAACATGACAGACCTTTAATAAAAATAAAAGACAATCCGAAGATTGCCTTAAGGTTTGAACACCCATTTTTCCATATATATTTTTGTAATCATTTAATTTCCTTTCTCTTCTTTTTTCAAAAATAAAAAGGACATATCTTAAATATCTTATGCCCTTGATTGATTTACTGAATTTTTTTAATGAAACTATTTAGTTTTACCACACGAACATCTGTAGCCTGTCACTTTTTCTTCGTCGTAAGCAGGTGTCACAACAATTGTCTTTGTTTCCTGATGTGTAATTGCAGCGTGATGTTTTGTCCCCACTTTAACACTTGTAGAATGATAGGAATGTCCTGTTTCTACACTATGATTGATAGCTTCAACTGTAGCATTTTCACCCTTACCAAAATCCTTATTGCATACTTTACAAACCTGATGTGATTCGTAAATTGGTTCATCATATGCTGCCTGATCTACGACCGTAACTGTTTCTGTTTTTGTCACTGCATCATGATGAACCTTTTGAGTGACAGGAATATTGTAAACATGTTCATGTGATGGTTTTGAAACAGAACTACTCGAATTATTTAAACTATTTGTACTGTTTGAACTAGAACTATTCGATTTATTAGAGGTATTTGATTTATTTGAACTATTAGAATTGTTCTTTTGAGTCGAGTTGTTTGTTTCAGCATTACTCTTTGTACTTTTTTGGCTGTTATTTTTCTTTTCATCATCGCTTTTTTTGCCTGAATTGACTGAATCATCTGATTTTTTTGAAATATTTAACCCGTTTTTAGAAATAACCAAAGTATCTTCACTGTCTTTATCTTCTTCTTCAATCGCCCCTTTAGAATCTTCTTTTTCATTCTGTTTATCTTTTTCTTTAACATTGTTTGAAATCTTACTTGCAATATTTCCTTTGTTGTCTAATTTAGCAGAAGAATTATCAGTAGCGTTAAAAATAAGAAGTCCTGCTATTCCGATAATTAAAATACAAATAACAGCAATAAAAATGATTTTACTATTTTTTAGTTTTGCCTGAATAATTTTGTTCATTAAATTCATCTCCTTTAATTCATCATATCCTTTTGTATTTTTAAACAAAAATGTACAAAATTACATAAATTAATCATTCAGCCTTGAGCATCCAGCTTTTCATATTTTCAAACATTTCTTTTACATTGTTCATATCATTTTTATCACTGTATTTAACAATCATTAACGTTGGTACTTTATAATGACCTACTGATGGGATTTCCAGATCACTTTGAAAACTGATCATATAATAATATTTTTTAACATTATCCTTTGAAGATATACCATATTCATCATAAAATTTAATGTTGTTTACATAATTCATTTTACTGTCTTCAGGTGTTAAAGAACCTAAGTATTTTTTTATTTCTTCTTGCATACAGCTCTTTAGTTCATGTCCATCTAATGATTTATCTACCTTGTTTAAGAAATTAAGATAATTTTTCCTAATGACATAAAACTCAGCATCATTCGATTTATTTACTTTCATAGAACTTTCACGTTCTAACTGTTTAGATACACTCCATTTTCGACTCAAAAAATTGGGATAGATATAATCTATGCCATCATTTGAAAGCTTTTCATAATTGCTGATTGTAGTATCAGTATTTAGCTTATAATAATTCTCATTTTTTTGATTCTCTTTATTTTCTTGATGAAAACCACAACCTGATATCAAAACTGCAACCAGTAACAAAGCAATAATTTTCCATTTCATTCTTTCACCGCCTTTTTTAAAATATGATTGTATGTGCATCAACCTTTTCTCGTTGATTTATTTGATAGACCAAATAATCATTCCAGTCTTTTTCTTTTGGAGGATATTCAACACTGACCCTGATATGAGGAAATTGTTCTTTAAGTTCTGAACATACTTTTTTATTCAATTTGATTCCTGCTTTATCATGATCTACTCTCATCAATACACTTTTGATTTTAGGATCATTTTTTAAATGTTCGAAAATAGCTTGATATTTTGTTACAGAGTTTATTGAAAGATAGTTGTATCTTTTATAATCTTCTGCAAGTTCCATAAGAGACATCATATCTACTATGGCTTCGGTAACAATTAAACAATCTGAACCATGATCAATATAAAAACAATGATTGTAGTCATTGGCACTGTATTCTTTCATGAATCTCTGCTCCTGAATAATCCCTTTTTCGCATACAAAAACAGGCTTATCCTCTTTATAGGAAACAAATACAAGATTGTCTGTGTACCTGTTTTGATAAAGCCATCTGTTATATACAAAATAATCTATGATTTCTTCTGAAATACATCTGTTTCGAAGATAAGAATAGACTTTTTTGTTATTATTTGCTGAAAATGGTAATTTCAAAGTTTCTGGATCTTTTTTTACATTTTCATGAGGTTTTATATTATCAATAATAATATTATCCTTCATTTGCAGATATAGTTTTTCAAGATAATCAACTGAATAACTGTAGCTTTGAAATCTTTTATCGACTTCAGCACCTAAATACATACACATCGAAATGGCATTTCCATAATTTCCTCTTGAATACCATTGAAAGGTATTATCCTGAAGCTTTATCATAAAAGAATCATGTTCTTCTAAGGTATAATACTTTGAGCTTTTGCTGACAGGAGTAAATCCAAGGTGAGAGGCTAGAAACACAAGATCAATTTTCTTTAGTTTTTCAATCAGTTCTTTATCTTTTTTCATCACAAAGCCATCTCTTTTTCATCTTCCAGTTTTTTTTGACTGTTTAAATAATCGTTTATTTCATTAGCAAATCTCATTCGATATTTTAATCTTACATTTACAGGAACTTCTTCTTTTAATTTCATAAACCATTCAAGTTCGTTCATTTTCCATTTAGGAACATCCTCACCACCAAAGCGTCCATAGTCATACTGATCCACATACAAGTTCTTATTTGTTTTGGCCACATCCCAGATTTTATTTATTACTGCATCTTCTATATTTTCGTTTGCAAGCATTTGAACTGGTATCTGTTTGAAATAATGATATGGAATATAAGTTTCATATTTAGTTGTTGTCAGTTCATCAATGATATCTTCTTTTATTAATTTATAATCATTTGTTATTAAATCTAAATATTCCAAAATATTATTGTCATGATTAAATTTACCTTTTTTCAAAATAAAGAAATCATGATTTTGATTGAATTCTGATTCTCTTTGCAAATCAAAATAGATATCAATATCAGGATTACTGAATTTGCTTCCAATCCTGTCTCCTTCATCGTAAGAAACGATTAAGACTGTTGGATTGTTATCAGAAAAATTATAGATTGATCTGTTTGTTTCATAAAAATCTGTACTATAAAGAGCACAATAAATATCATGTGGATTATTTATAAAATTTCTATCTATATATTCAATAATCTTGTCAGGTTCATTTGTTTTAGCGTATTCTAATAAATCTATGACCTTTTTCTTTAATTCTTCATTCATTTTTTAGACTTCTCCTTATCAAATAAAAAAGTGCTATTCAATTATGAATAACACTAAATTAATCTATTAAATTATTTTCATTAGATATCGTTCATTCATATAGAGATGAAAACATTATATCTTAAGTCAATATCTGATAATTTTCACAATTGACTGTGAAAACATAATTATTTAAGCCATTTATATTTCTTAACTGTTTATTTAAACCACTGCCTTCAATAAATATATCTTTTTCTTCATTAACTTCATAAAAAAATCTTGATGCTTTTTTACCCCAAATAGCACATCTGACATAAGAATTATCTTTATCAAATTCATTTCTACAACGTATAGTAAAATTGCAAACATCTCTGTTTGCAACTCTTTTAAGTCTAGGTTTTCCATCCAATCTTCCTGATATTTGAACTTTAAACATTTTTGACATCTCCTATGGTTTCACTTTTTTCTAATGCACCCATTAAATCAAGAACTCTGTTAAGATCATCAATACCTGTATAAGAAACAGTTATCTTTTTTTCAGTAATTTTTACTTTGGTAGATAATCTGTCTCTTAACAACCCTTCTGCATATTCTAATTTAGGACTGGGTTCTTTAAAAACTTCTTTTTTCTTTCCTTTCAATGTATTGATATATTTTTGAACTGTTCTTGCAGAGCATCCTAGATAACCTGCTATCCATTGTCTTGTTTCCATGCCTGCAGGTTTCTTTGTAGGATTACCTTCTAAAATATTAAGAAGCTTTTGAGTAAGCATTAATCGTAATTGATCATTCATTGGACGTTGCGCATTAGAAGAAATAATCATCAGCTCTTCATCTGCATTATCTTTAGGTTTTGCACTGATTATACAGTTAACATCAGGATCGATTTTATCATCCATTAAAAGTTCAACTAGAGCATTATATCTTCTATGTCCTCCAAGTAAGACAAAATGATCTCCATCCTGATAGACTTCCAAAGGTTTCTGTAATCCTTCAGCAAATATATTTTCTTTCAATTCTTCAATATCATCTTGAGGAAAACTGTTTAAGGTATTTGGTCTGATATCTAGAAGATCAATTTTTTTCATTCCAATAATTCTGTTTCTTTTTGCTTTTAAGTTTTGTAAGTCCGTTAAACTCATATTAATCACCCGCTTCCTCTTCTAAAACTTCTTTAACAAGATTTCTGTAATCTTCAGCAATCTTGCTTTTTGAATCTATAATCATTTTACTTGATAAACTTGATTTAGCAGCAACTGCTTCTTGATAACCAACCGTGCTGTTTAAAACCTGTATCTGATAAAATCCATCGAAACTATCAAATAATGCTTTAAATTTATTCATAAATGCATGATAGGAAGCTCGTCTTCCTCTTGGAATCATATTAAAGAGAATATTTATCTTATACTGACATTCAAAATCAATCATAAGATTTTCTAATTCCTTCATTGTCTGTATAAATCCTGCAACTTCAAATCTTCCAACTTTTAATGGAATAATAATTTCATCACTTGCAAATAATGTATTTAATGTAATCGTATTAAATGTTGGTGCATTATCTATAACGACATAGTCATATTTATTTCTTATGTCTCTTAATGCTTTTTTCAATCTATTATGTTGTAGCTTATTTGAAGTTTTTATAAGCTGATCCGTATTAATCAATTTTGTTTCCGTTGATGGAATAAAATGAAGATTTTCATATTCAGTAATGTATATTGCATCATTTATATTGCACTCACCTAGTAAAAGACCATTTATATCATTTTCAAAATATGGTGCACCTAATGTTTCTTCTAACCATTCAATTGGCTGTTTATCATTAAAATTTGATGTTGCAAATTTTATTAAATCTAGGTTGTTTACATCCTTACAAAAATAATTGGTTGCATTTCCTTGTGCATCTGCATCAATAAGGAGAACTTTTTTCCCTGTTCGAGCAAGTCCTACTGCGAGATTAATTGATGTTTGTGTTTTACCAACTCCACCTTTTTGATTTATAACGCTTATTGTTTTCATTTCTATTTACCTATCCTGACAATTAACTATCAGTACCTTTCGTCATTTATTTTCATACATTTAAGATGATTTTTTAAATGTACAAAAAGCTATCCGGCAATGTTGCCGCCTTCTGTTTTTATTACACGGCAAAGTTACCGTCTAAAATGTTCTTATGCCACCATTTATTTAAAAACTGTTCTACATCTTCAATTTTTCTGTTAAGTTTATGAATCATATTATCAGCTTTTCTAACAAATTCATCATTTAAATCTTCTACTTCATCACTGTCAGCAATCTTTCCAAAAGTCATTGATTCAATAAATCTCATAATTGTTCTATTGATTTTTCTAATTTCGATATTTCTTTTTCTTTTTTTTGCTTTTATATGTTTACTGTCGTCATCTTCAATGGTAATTCTTGAAACAACTTTAGTAATTACAGGAAAAGAAGTCATTTGATTGACCGTGGATATCACACAAGATTTTAATTTTTCAGTTAAATCCTGTATTTTTTTATAAGTAAATATCCTGTCTTCTTTTTCGGATACTTCCATTACCTCATATACTTTTTCTCCATTATCGTCTAACACATGACTTCCTTTTTTAATTTTTAATACAGCATTCGGATTTGTTTTAAGACAGAGTTTTTTGGTTTGACTGTCATAATAAAAATCCCTTTTATACTTTTTAGCAACTTTCTTTGATTTTTTATAAACATATCGAGTAATTGTCATAATTTCAGCAAAGATTCCTTTTCCTTTTTGAATAAATTTAAATACATACATATTTCTTATAAATCTCTTATCAATATTTTCCATATAATTCTTTACAAATTCTTCTTTCTGATTTTGTAATTCAATAGGTATCAATACCGTTAAATGATAAGCATATATATTTCTGTAATTGGATTCCTCTCTGTATTTTTTTAAGTGTTTATCTTTGTAACTTATATATTTATCTAAATCTTCTTTCCAATTGTTAATATTTGAATTTAATTCTTTCTCATCATAAACAAAATCCAATACTTCATCTCTTGTATTGAATGTATCAAATTTTACATAAACATTTTGACTGATCATACTGACCACCTTTCCTGCGGGTAAATAGACATTAAAGCTTTCTTTAATATATTTTATATTTTTAAATCGTTTTCTTCTTTCTTGGAATTTTGTTTAGAATTATATTGAGATAACGATTCTTTTATAATCTTAATCATTTCATTAGGTGTTGTTCCTCTATCAAAATAATCTTTTAAATCTTCCATATCGATTTTTAGTTTTTCTTTTTGATTAGGTTTAAGTTCATCTAAAACATCATAAACAATATCTCCAGTATATTTACCTTCTTTAGCTAATTGCCTTAAATACTGAGCTTGAGAAAACGAAGGAGTTGCATCTAAATCATTAATTGCCTCTAGTAAAATATCCTGCTGTCTTTTACTCAAATAAGACAGTTCAACTGCAGGATTGAATGCTATCCTTCCCTGATCCAAATAATCCAGTAATCCTTCATTTAAATTTGTTAAACGAATATATCTGTATATTTGTGCTCTACTTGTTCCTTCTTGTTGTGCTATTTGAACAGCTGAATCAGTTTTGTACTTCGTACCAAGTTGATACGAAGTTAAATCTTCACTGATTTTTCCCTGATGTTTCAATGCATCATATTTTAATTTATAGGCAAAGGCCTTTTCACTGGGAAGAAGATTCTCCCTTTGCAAATTACTGTCAACAACATAGATTGCTGCTTCAGGCATCTGAATATCTTTTACAATAACAGGAATTTCTTTTATATCTAAAATCTGACAAGCCTTGAATCTTCGATGACCTGACAGTATTTCATAGTTATCCTTTCCAACCTTTCTTACAATGATTGGACTAATGACACCCTCTTCTTTAATACTGTTCACCAGATTTGCCATGTCTTCATCTTCCTTTACCTTATAAGGATGATATCGAAACGGTCTTAATTTTGACCTTGTTAATGTTTTAATACTTTTATCGTTATCCATAATTACCTCCTTTTTTTACATAAAGAAAACTGCTTAAAAAACCAAGCAGTCAGAGGCGTTTTTTATATAGGTTGCAAACCTACAAAATGGATTCACAACAATGTTGCACAAATGTCGTAATACCAATTGGTACAAAATGACCCCTTTACTGTACCAATTTTGTACCAATCGTCCCTAAAAATAGAAATATGTGCAAATAAAAAAGTAGAGACACTTTTTTCAAAAAGCTTGATTTTTCAAGGTTTTTGAGACGTATCTCTACTTAAACATTTGTAATATTTTATTTAACGACAATGTTGACAATTTTATTTTTTACAACAATCACTTTTACAATATTTTTACCCTCAGTATGAGCTTTAACATTTTCTTGTTCAAACGCAATTTCCTTCACAGCTTCATCATCAGTATCTTTAGTCACTTGAATCTTGGCTCTAAGTTTCCCGTTAACTTGAACACCCATTTCAACTGTCTCGCTCACTAACATATTTTCATCATATGTTGGCCAAGTTTCATATGCAATCGAACTATCATGTCCCAACATTTGCCACATTTCTTCACAAATATGAGGAGCAATGCAAGAAAGCATTTTGATAAAATTAAATGCATACTCTTTATATACTGTCTCTGCTTTATAGCATTCATTAATGAAGATCATCATTTGTGAAATAGCAGTATTAAATCCTAATGTTTCAAAATCATCTGTAACCTTTTTAACTGTTTGATGATATACACGGTCAAGACTATGATCATTTTCACCACTTAATTTATCTTGTTCGATAAATAAACGATATACCCGATCTAACCATTTACGTGAACCGTCTAATCCATTTGTTGACCAAGGAAGAGCAGCTTCCAATGGTCCCATAAACATCTCATATAATCTTAATGAATCTGCACCATGAGAAGCAACAATATCATCAGGATTAACAACATTACCACGTGATTTAGACATTTTTTCATTATTATCTCCAAGAATCATTCCTTGATGGAATAATCTTTGCCATGGCTCTTTACATTTCACTACTCCAGCATCATACAATACTTTATGCCAAAAACGAGAATATAGTAAGTGTAATACAGCATGCTCAGCACCACCTACATACAAATCAACAGGCAACCACTTTTCTAACAATTTAGGATCACAAATAACTTCACTATTATGTGGATCAATATAGCGAATATAGTACCAGCAAGATCCTGCCCATTGAGGCATTGTATTAGTTTCACGACGACCTTTTTGACCATCAATCTCTACTTCCAACCAATCTTCACAGTTAGCTAATGGTGATTCACCACTATCATGGGGTTGAAAATTCTTAGTAGCTGGCAATTCTAATGGTAATTCTTCAACCGGAACGGTTCTCATTGTTCCATCTTCCATATGTACGATTGGAATTGGCTCACCCCAATAACGTTGACGAGAAAATAACCAGTCTCTTAACTTATAAGAAATTTTCTTTTCTCCACACTTATGCTCTTCTAACCAGGCAATCATCTTATCAATCGCTTCTTGTTTTCCTAGTCCATCTAACCATTGAGAATTAATATGTAATCCATCTTCAGTATAAGCGGCTTCTTCAATATTTCCGCCTTCTAAAACAGGTATGATCTCAATTCCAAACTTTTTAGCAAATTCCCAATCGCGATCATCATGTGCTGGTACTGCCATAATTGCACCAGTTCCATAACTTGCTAGTACATAATCAGAAATCCAGATAGGAATTTTCTTACCATTAACAGGATTAATTGCATACGCTCCTGTAAAAACACCTGTTTTATCTTTGTTTAGTTCAGTTCTTTCTAAATCTGATTTACTTGCACAAATTTCTTTATAAGCTTCAATAGCTTCTTTTTGTTCCAATGTAGTAATTTCAGCTACATATGGATGCTCAGGTGCCATAACACAATAAGTTGCACCAAATAAAGTGTCGCAACGAGTTGTAAAGACTGTAAATATTTTATCTGTTCCATCAATCCTAAAATCAACATTAGCTCCAACTGATTTTCCAATCCAATTTCGCTGCATTTGTTTTGTTGCTTCAGGCCAATCAAGATCATCTAAATCTTCAAGCAATCTTTCAGCATATTCAGTAATTTTTAAAACCCATTGCCGCATCGGCTTACGGATAACCGGATATCCCCCACGTTCACTTTTTCCATCAATAACTTCTTCATTTGCTAAAACAGCTTTAAGTTCTGGACACCAGTTTACAGGAATTTCATCTACATAAGCAAGACCGGCATCATAAAGTTTTGTAAAAATCCATTGTGTCCATTTATAATATTCAGGATCACTAGTTGCGATTTCTCTATCCCAATCATATGAGAAACCTAAAGATTTAATTTGTCCCTTAAATACCTCAATATTCTTTTTAGTAAATTCAGCTGGATGATGTCCTGTTTGAATAGCAAACTGCTCTGCAGGAAGTCCAAATGAATCAAATCCCATTGGATGTAAAACATTGTATCCTTGCATTCTTTTCATTCTTGAAACAATATCTGTTGCAGTATACCCTTCTGGATGCCCTACATGTAAACCATTCCCTGACGGATATGGAAACATATCCACACAATAATATTTTGGTTTACTATCATCGTAGCAGTCTGTTTTAAATGTTTTATGCTCATCCCAATATTTTTGCCATTTCGGCTCGATTTGTTTGTGATCAAACGGCATTTTATAATTCCTCCTTAAAATAAAAAAATCATCCTATCTAAGGACGACTTTTAATCGCGTTACCACCTTAGTTCCAAGTCTAAAAGACCTAGCCCTCAAAACTTTAACGCAGTTAACGACAACGACTACTTAATTCCCCGCTGCATCTCCTAGGTGAGTTCATAACCCGTTTTATCAGTTTCCACCAGCCACTGATTCTCTATAAAAAACGTCAATTACTACTAGTCCTATTCATCGACTTTCAAATACTAGAATATTATAACATAAAAAGGCTGATATGCAACAAATTTTATTACTAATAATTTGGTTGTTTTAATGCTTTAATAGGATCTAACCGGCCTGCCAAAAAGGCGAGAATATAGCTACTGCACAATCCAAAACATAATGCTCCTAAATAGATAACAATTACTAACTGATAATCAATTTGAATAAACGCTCCTGATAAATCAAGCTGCAGCTCATTTTCAACAAGCTGATTAATTAAATTAACTAATTGATAAAAAAATACATAAGAGCAGATAAACGCTCCACTAATTAAAGTAAAACTTTCTAATAAAACTAAATTCATGATCTGTAATTTACTCGCACCCATACATTTAAAAATACCGATATCTTTTGTTTTTTCTATAACAGACAAATATAACACTTCCCCAATTAAGAAACATGCTGCTACTATAGCCAATAAAGAAAATAGTAAAAGAACTCTTTGAATTTGTAACATAAATGTATCTATTCTTTCATTAATATTTTCTCCTGCAACTTTAAATTCAAATTGACTATACTGATCTTCTAAATCCATTAAAAGATCATCAAGATCCGCTTTGCTATTTAAATTGATCATAGCTAATTGAAACAATAATTGTTTCTTATCAATCGCAAAAGCTTGGCTAATATGATCGAGATTAGCTAATTCATTAATATAGATTGTGTCAAAAGCAGTTACATCTTTCCCTATTCCAACAACAGTGAGTGAGACTCCTTTAATTTGATCGTCCTTTAAATAATATCCATATAATTGTTGATTCAATAATTTTTGATAATCAGGATTAAGATGTGTTGCCGTTGTTTTTGATAAAACTATTTCATTACTATTTTTTGTTTCACGTCCTATTTCCAAATTCCTACTTTTTATTGGTTTAGTCATATCACTGATATAAATTGTTTTTTCAACTTCATAATCACTTTGCAGTGATACTCCCATAAATTCATAATCGGCTGGTTCCCCATAGATAAATTCATTCATATCTAAATTTGATAATGAAAGTAACTCATGATAACTAAGTAATTTTTTATGTACATTCTGAATCGAAATTAGTTGATTTGGAAATATAGAATCAAGCTGTCTTTTTATTTGGGTTTGTAATGATCCACTCAGTGTAAAGGTAATCATAATACAAATCAAAGCTACTGTAATACCAGATGATATTTTTAAATTTCTACCCAAATTAGCACGATATTGTAACAATGCCAGTTGATATAATTTTAATGGTGAATGCTGTTTGACTAAACGCGAATAAAAATGATTATTTTTATCCCGGCGATACTTCCCAATCAATTGTCCATTTTGCATAGAAAAGCATTGATCAGCATATTGATAAGCTAATTGCTCATTGTGCGTTATAACAATGACAAGTCGTTCCTTAGCTTCTGCATGTAATAATTCAAAAACCATCTTTGCATTTTTATCATCTAGAGAACCTGTTGGCTCATCACACAATAAAATATCAACATTTTTAATCATCGCCCGAAGTAATGCAACCCGTTGTTTTTGTCCACCAGATAAGATCTTGACCCTTTTTTTATTCAGTTTTCGGAGTTCTAATTTTTCTTCTTGATCTTCAACTGCTCTTTTATATGAAATTTTAGTAAAAAATTTTGCTAACAAATAATTTTCTTTGACATTTAGCCAATTAATTAAATTGAAATCCTGAAAAATAAAACCAATATGCCTACGACAATACTTTTTAATTTTTCGAATATCTTGATGATCAAATAATATTTCTCCTTCATAATCTTGATCTATTCCACCAATTAGATTTAATAATGTTGTTTTTCCGCATCCAGAATTTCCTACTATTATGATCAATCCCGTACTTGGTAATATTATGTTTAAATTTTTAATAATAGTTTCATCATATCTTTTAGTTAAATTTTTAATTTCCAGCATTTTAGTTCTCCTTTAACAATATGCTAATATCCATTCTGTTTATTTTAAGACTAGCTTGTAACCCTGCTAAATAACATGCAATTATATAAATAACAATCAACACTACATATAAATCATATTTTGTAAAAATATATTTCGGTAAGACAAACAACCTTGGAATGTTAAATAAATAATCACTTAAATCAAATAGCTCAATTAATCTTAATACGCCCATTGCTAAGATTGCTCCCGCACTTCCAATCAGCCCTCCTATCAAAATTGCTTCACGACAAAATAAATTAATTGCTTTACCTTTACCAAGACCATTAGCCAATAAAAGACTAGTATCTCTTTTTCGTTCAATAAAAATTGTTTTAAGAATAACTGAAATTAAAATTAATGAAATAGCAAAACTAATTACAATAAATAAGAAAATCACAAATCTAGTGATATCAAAAATTGATCGATAGTTGTCAATATAATCACCGTGTAGATTAATCAGCAAATAATCTTTTTGATATTCTTTTATCACAGCATCTACTTGATCACTATGAAATATTAAAACTGTTTTATCCAGGCAATCATCACTTAACTCTTCTTCTAAATACTGTTGTTCTAAATAAAGATTAACCCCTATATTAATATGATCATTAATGATTCCACTAATAGTGAATTCATATTCATCATCATTAATTTCAAAATTAATTCTCTCGCCTATTTTTAATTTATACTTCTTTGCCGTTGTCTGATTAATTAATATTTGATTCTCTTTTGAAGGATATTTCCCAGAAATATAATCTAACTTTTTAGTTTTAAATATCTGATATACCTCAACGTCTAACTCTTCATCATAACTGCTTAAAATTCCATTACTAAATACTAATTTGTAAGCAACATTTGCTATTTTATTATTCTTCTCAAATTTTTTAATTTCTTTGCGTTCAAAGATATTATTAATATAATCATTTTTTGAAACTTCAATAACTCTTTTTAATGGGTCTTCTTCAAATTTTTTTTCTAAATATTGCCATCCACCATTAAAAGCACTTAATAATAAAACAAAAGCTAGAATAATAAATATTTGTGATACAAACATCATTATTATCTTTTTAAATTGATATTTGAGTTGCCTTTTACAATAAAAAAGCAGTCGACCTGGCTGCTTTTTTATGATTATTGGTGAATATTTATGATATCGTTCATTACTAAAATTATAATAATTCTTTTTTTTATCAAGATCTACAATCATTTTTGTATATTGTTTAATTAATCGAGAATTATGCGAAATAACAATCACTAAATGCTCCTTGGCATACCTTTTTAAAAGTCTCATCACTTCAATACTTAATTTATCATTTAATGCTCCAGTTGGTTCATCTGCTAAAAGAATTGGTGTATTACACAAGAAAGCTCGAACCAATCCAATTCGCTGCTTTTGACCACCCGATAGTTCATCGGGATATCTTTCCAACAATTCAACTACTTTTAAAGTTCGACAATACTCCTCCAATTGACCAGACACTTGCTTTAAATCAATACCTTTTATTTTTGTAATTAAGATTAAATTCTCTTTTATTGTTAAAGCATTGACTAAATTATAAAATTGGTAAACATAACTAATATAATCACGTTGATACATTCTAATTTGTTGATAGTTGAGCCTATGCCCATCAATTAATACCTGACCATTGCATGGACGCTCAATTCCCGCAATAATGTTTAACAAAGTTGATTTCCCTGTACCACTTTGACCAATGATTCCTATCATCCCTCTACTTGGAAATTTAATTGTTAGATCATCAATAACGCGTTGTCTCTTTTTTCCATACTTATAAAATTTAGTAATATTAATAAGTTGTAATGCCATAACGTCCTCCTTATGTTATAATAGCAATGGTGATAAAATGAACTTATTTAAATATAGTGATGATAATAAACGCTATCATACTTTTAATTATTATCTGAAAAATAAATATCAAAGTAAAGTTGCCAAAGTTAGTTTGAATGCGGGCTTTACTTGTCCAAATCGCGACGGTACTAAAGGCACGGGCGGCTGTATTTTTTGTAGCAGCACTGGTTCAGGTGATTTTGCCGGAAATATCCAGGATTCATTAGAAATACAATTTAGTAATGTTAGTTTGCTTCTTCAAAATAAATGGCCAAATTGTAAATATATTGCTTATTTTCAAGCCAATACTAATACATACGGCCCATTAAAAAAAATCAAAGCTTGTATCGAACCATTTATCAATAAAAAAAATGTGGTTGCAATCAGCATCGCAACTCGGCCAGACTGCTTGGAAACCGATGTTTTAAATTATTTAGCAGAAGTTAATAATCGCTGCGATTTATGGGTCGAATTAGGTTTACAGACCATTCACGATCAAACAGGTGAACTAATCAATCGTGGCCATAATTATCAAGACTTCCTAGACGGCTTGAATAAATTACGAAAATTAAAAATTAATGTCTGTGTACATATTATCAATGGTCTACCTGGTGAAACATATGAAATGATGCTTGAAACAGCAAAGGCGGTTGGGCAGTTGGACATTCAAGCCTTAAAGATCCATATGCTTTATGTCATTGAAAAAACAAAATTACATCAGTTATATTTACAACAGCCTTTTAAAATCCTGAGTCGTGACGAATATATTGATTTAGTTGTCAAACAATTAAGTTACATCCCAGAAAATATTGTTATTGAAAGATTAACCGGAGATGGAAATATTTCAGATTTAGTCGCTCCCTTATGGTCAATTCGTAAAGTAACTATCTTAAATGATATTGATAAATTAATGGTTGCTAAAGATTATTATCAAGGTTGTAAAATAAAAAAGCCCATTTAGGGCTTTTTCTATTATTCAATTATTAATTACTAGTTTCAATTAAACCATAATCACCATCATTACGACGATATACGATACTAATTGAATCACTTTCAACATCACGATAAACGAAGAATGAATGACCAATCAATTCCATTTGCATGATTGCTTCTTCCATATCCATTGGTTTAGGGGTAATTGACTTAACCTTTACCAAGACATCTTCTTCAGATTCAACATCTTCAATTGAAGATAGGTTGAACGCAAGTTTATTATCTTTTGATTTACGACTTAGTCTAGTTTTGTACTTTCTGATTTGTCCTTCTAATTTGTCAACAACTAGATCCATAGCATTATATAGATCATCATCTACGACCTCTGCTCTTAAAAGTACATATTCAGTAGGAATCGTAACTTCAAGTTTTTGTCCATAAGGATAAACTCGACATAAAACTTTTGCTTCAACATTGTCACTTACGATGAAATACTTATCTAATTTAGATAGTTTTTCTGAAATCTTTGCTTCGATAGCCTCTGTGATTTCAATGTTTTTTCCTCTTACTGAGATTTTCATAAGAATTCCTCCTTTGTATAAACATATTATACAATATATATTTGTAAAATAACACTCAAATTATTGATAAAATTTCCCTAAATTTAACATAAACAAAAAACACTCGAATAAATCGAGCATTTTTATCTATAAATATTTTTTTAGAATTTCTACTTTATCTAACTCTTCCCATGGAAGATTGTTATCCCCACGACCAAAGTGTCCATAAGCAGCTGTTTTTAGATACAATGGTTGACGTAAATCTAACGTTTTAATGATTCCTCCTGGAGTTAAATCAAAGTTATCTCTGATTGCTTTTAGGATTATATCATGGTCAACATGTTCAGTTCCATACGTCTCAATAAAAATTGAAGTAGGTTCTTTAACTCCAATAGCATAAGAAACCTGAATTTCTAATTTATCACAAAGATTTGCCGCAACAATATTTTTAGCAATATAACGCAACATATAGGCAGCTGAACGGTCAACTTTGGATGGATCCTTTCCACTAAAAGCCCCACCACCATGGCGAGCAGCCCCACCATATGTATCAACAATAATCTTTCGCCCAGTTAAGCCAGTATCACCATGCGGTCCTCCAATAACAAAGCGACCAGTTGGATTGATCAGCACTTTATAATCAGTGTTTAAATTATATTTTCTTACAACTGCATCCATTATTTCTTCTTTAATATAACGTTTGAATTCAGTTTCATCAAAATCAGGATCGTGCTGAATCGACATTAAAATAGTATCAATTTTAGGAGTACTTTCGGTATAATCAATCGTTACTTGAGCTTTCATATCAGGACGGGCTGACTTAAATTCTCCAGTATCCTTTTTTTCAGTTGCATAACGAACCAAATGATGAGCAATTGAAATCGGCAAAGGCATATACCCTTTTGTTTCTTTACAGGCGTAACCAAACATGATTCCTTGATCCCCCGCTCCTCCAACTTCATCATTTGTTCCTAAAGCAATATCAGGAGACTGTAAATCCATTACTACCTGAACCTTGCAAGTCCGATAATCGATTCCTTTATCGCTATCATCATATCCAATGTCCTTTAAAACATCTCGAGCTACCTGCTCATAGTTAACTTCTGCAGTAGTTGTGATTTCTCCACCAATAACTACCAGATCAGTAGTAGCAAAAACTTCACAGGCCACACGTGAATTAGGATCTTCTTTTAAGCACGCATCAAGGATAGCATCACTAATTTGATCACAAACTTTATCAGGATGCCCTTTTGAAACTGATTCAGAGGTAAATAATACTTTTTCTTTCATTTTTCTTTCTCCTTCTACAAATAAAAAAGCTTCCTAAAGAGAAAGCATACATAGTTAGGAAGCCTTCTCTCATTGTTCAAGTATAAACTTGCTCAGTTAGGCACCTTCTAATTTAATATAGGGTTGCCACTACATCATCGATCTTCATCTAGTAGTTCTTAATAAGAGTCTTTTTTATTTATTTGTTCTATTTCTTCTTTAGTTAGTGACGTTATTACCTCAATAATATCGTCATCGAGTCCAATATCTAATAAGATACTGGCAATCATTTTTTGTTGCCTTACATTCTTCATATTATCACCTTAACTTAGTTTGCATAAATTAAAAAATAATATTCCTTAAAACAACAAATACATAATAATATATCTAAGACATTATTGCAAGCAATTTATTAGATACTAATATTTTAGCATGGAATGAATCTTTTTTTGTCTCAACTTTGTTTTAAATTAATACTCAGTTCCTTCTAAAATATTTTGCACTCCTAAAACTCCTGGTACTTCTTCCATTAAGATTTGCTCAACACCATCCTTTAAAGTTTCATCTAACATTGAACAACCCGCACAGGCACCTAACATCTTCACATAAACAATGCCATCTTTAAAATCTATTAATTCGATGTCACCACCATCACGATTTAAGTACGGTCTTAATTTGTTAATTACTTTTTCTACTTCTTCAATTGTACTTGTATTTTCCATTGTCCTTCACTCCTTTAGCACTTATCTATTTTACCACAAAAAAATTATTTTTAAATAAATATACACTTTAATTAAGAAAATTACTAGGATAATATGATTTTAACTAAAAACCATAAAAATCACTTAGATGATCTATATTATAATCGACTAACTGTCGGATGAAAAACACTGTAATGACGGTGTTGTAAAACAAGATACTTAATAAAGACCATTACTACTAAATATCCTATCTTCATCACTATTAATTCTTCATCACTATTAATTGTTTAACTTTTTTATTTTTTTTATATAAAAAAATGACTGTTTTTCTTTTGCAAGAATATATCAGCTATTACGGGATAAAAAATAGTGCATTATTTTTTCATTCTTCTTTTTATTTTGATATAATATATCCGGGAAATGAGTATAAGTCCCAAAACTCTCATTTCTCAAACATGCAAAAGGACATGTAACACAGATAAAGAGCCCCACTAAACTGAGGTTCTTTATCTGTCTGACAAATGTTCTAACTACGTACATATATGCTAAAATTACAAAGCTAGACACAATATTTTAATTTAAATATAAGGATTGATTTCTCACTCATAATGAAGTCAATCTTTTTAATTATGTTTTGATTTTTTGTTTTTAATAACAAAAATATCCCTCTATTTCCTACTCTGTTCTAATGATTCATATTCATAAAATATTTCATTCTTCATAAAAAATCCTCTATGACTTAATTACCAAAACAAAACTTTACTATAATACCTTCGCTTCTATCAAATTTTAGTCTCTCTATTAAATCATTATACTATCTGACCACTACCAAAATTAACAAAAATTTATTGTAAAATATTTTTTATTAGATATTTCAATATTACATTTTAACTTCATTAACTATTCAGCAGAACGAAAAGATAGCGTTTTCAAATTACTATGTTATAATAAAAGAATGATATGTGTGATATAAATGTGATATATCAGGAGGGGTGGTTATGATGAACAATAAAAATACTGCAAAGAAAATGTCGATTAATGAAAATGCTATTTTAGAAAAATATTTAAATACTCTGGCAACTCCAATTAGTAAACACAAACCTGATAAAAAACTCTCATTTATATGGGCAAATGATGCTTTTTATAAAATGACCGGGCATGAAAAAAAAGATTTTAAAATGATTTGGCAGGATTTAAAAACATACTACAAACCTTATACAGATGATTTTATTATTCTTGAAAATCAATTAGCAAAGTTGCAAGAGCATCGTGATTTACATCAAGAATGTATAATCCGAATTCCTTTTAGACATGATGAAATAAAATGGATTAAATTATCTATTTCACTTTCTTTCGAAGTAATAACAATTGCATATAACGATATTAGTAATTTAATCAATACACAGAATACACTCATTTCAACTAAAAATGTATATATAGATAACTTTCAATGGATGATTGCAGAAAATGCCGGAAATGTTTATATCAGTGATATTGACACATATGAACTTCTATATTTAAATAAAGTTGCATGTGAAACGCTTGGTACTAGAGCTGAACAAGCAATAGGGAAAAAGTGTTATGAAATCATACAAGGTAGAAGTTCCCCCTGTCCTTTCTGTACAAATAAATATTTAAAAAAAGATCAAACTTATGAATGGGAGTTTTATAACCCTTTATTAAAAAGAAATTTTATTATCAAGGATCGTATGTTGAATTGGCATGGCCACTCTGCCCGTATTGAGCTTTCCCATGACACTTATAGTACTGAATATAAGCTAGCAAAGAAAGATCAAGAACGAGAAGCAATTTTAAAAACCATTTCTGCCGCGATGGTACGTGTTGATGCAAGGAATTATTCTTCAATTCTCTGGTGCAATGATATTTTTCTTAAAATGATTGGTTATACAAAAGAACAATTTAAAAGTGAACGTTATGAGTTAAAAAGCTATATGCATCCTGAGGACTTAAAAAGAGCCAAGCAGATTGTTCATAAATTAAGAAATTCAAAAGAGAGCGTTGTATTCGAGGGACGAGTCTATACCCGTAATAAAGAAGAACGTATCTGGACACTGACATTATGCTACGTAGATGAAAGGGACAGCTGGGATGGTATCCCTTGTTTTTATAGTATGGGTCTAGATATTACAGATGAAAGACAAAAAATAAAGACATTACAGCATAAAGCAGAAAAAGATGCATTAACTGGGATATACAACCGCTCTGAAACCGAAAATCAAATAAAAAACTTTATTATTGAACATCATGACTCTAAGGGAGCACTCTTCATGATTGACACAGATAATTTTAAACAAATCAATGATACATTGGGACATATTGCTGGAGATATGGTATTAGGTGAAATGGCAACGGCTATGAAAAAGAAAGTACGTGATAGTGATGTCGTTGGTAGAATTGGTGGTGACGAGTTTATTATTTTCATGAAAAATATTACTAGCCACTTAGATGCAGAAAAGAAAGCTGAAGAACTACAAAAAACATTTGCCCATCTATTTGACAAAGAGAAAAGTAAGATTCAGGTAACAAGCAGTATTGGTATCGCTTTATATCCAAAAGATGGACATAATTTTTTGGAATTGTATGCAAATGCTGATAAAGCCCTTTACCAAGCCAAAATCCAAGGCAAGAATACATATATCGTATATAATGAAAAATCTTGTAATCAGCAAAGTATTACCGCATATTCTTCACTAGGTGCAACTATCGATTCACAACAATCTTATAGTGAAACATCTGTTTCATTAGCAGATTACGCCTTTCGTATTCTATTTCAAAACAAAGATTTAAAAACAGCTGTTAATCTGATTCTTGAAATTACTGGAAAACGCTATGACGTAAGCCATGCTTATATTTTCGAAACCATGACAGACAAAGAACATTGCTCCAATACATATGAATGGTGTAATGAAGGGATCACCGCTGTAAAAGAACAACTACAAAATATTTCTTATCATGATATGGATGAATATGAAAGAGTATTCGATGAAAATTCTATCTTCTACTGTCATGATGTCACGTCATTAAGCAAAAAACAAAGACAACTGTTTGAAGCCCAAGGAATTCATTCTACACTACAGTGTGCGTACTATGAGCAGGAAATGATTGCCGGTTTCGTTGGCTTTGATGAATGTACAGGAAAACGAATATGGACAAAAGAAGAGCTTAGAATGCTTACTCTCATATCGCAAATTATATCAATCTTTCTAAAGCATAAAGGATTAAGTGACCAAGTATCAAAATTGTAATCTAGTTATTGTTTTAGACTACTAATAAATAAAATATATCAGTAATTTAAAGATATTTAGAAAATAATCTTATATACACAAATAGGCTGGACAATAATTCCAGCCTATTTATATTCATTAATTCTCTAATCGTCTTTTAAAACTAGTAAAGCCATCTTACTTCTACCAGCAAATCATTCATTTCCTTTTCACATAATTTTAGAATAACTATTCTTCTACTACATTCTTTAAATTGTTATTCCTGGTTCTAGATGGCGCAATACTTTATTCTTAGCTTAAATTTAATTTTAACAACCTTAAAAATGTATTCTTTTACTTAATAAAAAAATATACTAAATTTATTGAATCTATTGCCTTATCAATGATTTTTGTATTATTTATAAAAAATGAAATAATTTTATTTATTTTGTGCTATAATATCCACGCAGGGAGTGATTATTAAATGAGCCAAAAGATTAAACGCGGTGATATCATTGATGTCAAAATTACTGGTATCCAGCCATATGGAGCTTTTGCCAGTTTACCAGATAATTCAACAGGATTAATACATATTTCCGAAATATCTGATAAATTCGTTAAAAGCATCGATAGTTTTGTTAAGGTGGGTGAATCAATCAAAGTAAAAGTTATTGATTTTGATCAGGAAACTAACCATGCTAAACTTAGCTTGAAAGCCATTGATAATCGTTATCGTAGACGCAATAAACGTGTTTACTATAAGAATCCTAGACGATTAATCGTTGAAACGCCTAATGGTTTCAAACCATTAGCTCTTGCCATGGAAAAATGGCTTAAACAAGGAATCACGGAGGAAAGTTAAAATGATTACATTAGATTTATCTAAAGCTAAATTAAGCGAGGATTTAGAATCATACAAGGACAAAGTAAAAGAAATCCATGATATGATTCACAACAAAACTGGAGCTGGTAATGATTTTCTTGGGTGGGTTGAATTACCTGAAAATTATGATAAAGCTGAAGTTGAATTAATTAAAGAAACAGCTGCTAGTCTAAGAGAAAAAACAGATGTGTTACTAGTTTGTGGTATTGGGGGATCTTACTTAGGTGCACGTGCAGCAATTGAAGCAATCAACGGATTATATCCAACTAATGATGTTGAAATCATTTATGTAGGAAATACTTTTTCATCAAATTATATTAAACAAGTAGCTGATTATATTAAAGATAAGGATTTTGCTATCAATGTAATTTCTAAATCAGGTACAACTACAGAAACTTCTATCGCATTTAGAATTTTCAAAGAAATGTGCGAAACTAAATACGGTAAAGTTGGAGCTAAAGAAAGAATCGTTGCTACAACAGATAAGGCTAAAGGTGCATTAAAAACTTTGGCTACTGAAGAGGGATATACGACATTTGTAATTCCTGATGATGTTGGTGGCCGTTATTCAGTTTTAACACCAGTAGGATTATTCCCAATCGCAATGGCTGGAATTGATGTAGATGCAATGTTAAAAGGTGCTAAAGATGCGATGGAAAAATACGGTAATGCTGATCTTGATCAAAATGATGCTTATAAATATGGTGTTGCTCGTCAGATTTTACACAAAGCCGGATACCCTGCTGAAATGTTTGTAACTTACGAATTACAACTAGCTATGGTAGCTGAATGGTGGAAACAACTTTACGGTGAATCAGAAGGTAAAGAAGGTAAAGGTATCTTACCTACTAGTGCTACTTTCTCAACTGATTTACATTCTTTAGGACAATTTATCCAAGAAGGTACAAAAGTTCTTTATGAAACAATCATGCAAATTAAAGAACCAGCTGGAGATATCACTATTCCTAGTGATAAAGATGATTTAGATGGTCTTAATTATTTAGCAGGTAAATCTGTAGACTATGTAAATAAAAAAGCTTGTGAAGGAACTGTTGATGCTCATGTTAATACTGGTAATGTACCTAACATTTTGATTACTTTAGATAAAATGGATGCTTATGGTTTTGGTTACATGGTATATTTCTTTGAAATGTCATGTGCTATGTCTGTATATTTACTTGGTGTTAATCCATTTAATCAACCAGGTGTTGAAGTGTACAAAGCAAATATGTTTAAATTACTTGGTAAACCAGGCTATTAATTATTATGACGATCTTTGATCGTCTTTTCTTTTGCATAAATATTTAAAATATGGCCAAAATGTAAAAGAAGTGCTTATTATATTAAACTAATTATAAAAAAATTAATTTATTATAATTTTTTTTATTGACTAATTGAAAAGTAAATGATAATATATTTAGGCACCAAGGCACTGGAGGTTTAGCTCAGTTGGGAGAGCATCTGCCTTACAAGCAGAGGGTCAGC
>ENA-OROQ01000341-OROQ01000341.1-human-gut-metagenome-genome-assembly--contig:-NODE-341-length-60046-cov-16.3883_pt1 | contig 60046 bp, 55 predicted proteins | sample MGYA00242136_ERZ509062 | MGnify/ENA primary metagenome ERZ509062 (study PRJEB26280, sample SAMEA2338735) | human gut metagenome | biome: human gut; feature: human-associated habitat; material: faeces...
GTAAAGAAAACTAGTTCATCCTACGTACGTCTCTACAGATACAGTAACTTATCAACCTATCAGTTCATTATGAAAGTCTTAGATTTTTGTCTTGACAACTGAACCACTATACCACCCATTGTATGACATGGATTTTTATTTTTCTTTTAGTTTTTCAATTTTTCTAAATATGTAATCAATTAATAGTTTAATTGCAAAACTCGCAATTCCAACTTTAATCACAGTGTCTACAACCAACATTACCAATGATATTACAGAAAATGATACATTTGCAAATCCTATTGTTGTCATTTTATTTTCCTCCTTTCAGTTAAATTTTCTCTCAATTTTTTGACATACTCCATTTATGCTGAACCTGTATCTTTTTGTTAGCTGCATCTTTTTTCAAATACTTAATCGTAGTTGATAACTTGCTATTTCCCTGAGAAGTCATAGAAGAAACATTTATAGACCATATAAATCTAGCATACATATTAACATCTGATTTTCCAGGTGTTCTCGCTACAGAATCTGTAATAGCTACTGTTCCAACAGAAATATTTCCAGTTATTCCAACACTAAAACTTCCTACTGGATATGCATCTCCATATCTTTCGTCAATTCCATTCGAACTTAATTTATAGTGATTTTCCAATGCTACTTTTGCTCCACCTATCCCACTTATTATTTCAGCTTTAGCAGTAAAATAACGATTTCCATATGATTTCCACACTTTTTCCCCACTTGTTGCTGCCTGAACATTTTGAACTAGAATATTTCCCATATTTCCTAATATATTTTGTTCTTCTTTATCTTCAAACTCTATATAAACTTTATTTCCATCCTCCAATTCTATATTTGTATTTCCATACTGTCTTGTTCCATCATAATGATTCATTACTTTTTCTACATCAGTTTTATTTATTGTATCTTTTAGCTGATCCATAGTTTCTTCAAAATATTCACATAGGACTTCTGGTTTTGTTGTTTTTTCAATTGTTTCTTTTTCTTCTGTTGTAATTTTTCCATCCTTTTTTACTATAGAAATCTGCTTTTTTAACGTTTCCAAATTTTTAATTTTATAATTAGCTTCTCCTGCCATTATATTTGTCGAATAATCTCCTAATATATTTATCCCTGTCAACATTGCTGTCATTAATGCTATAACTGTTGTTCTTTTAATACTTCTCATGACTATACCTCCTATATCATGCAAATCATTAGTTACCATTTCTAGTTACCATTTGCAATAATATAAGAATTCATATGATACGATGCTCTTTTATGAACACTGGCTCCACCCAATATATTACATGAACTCTTGCTATTATTTTTATCCTCCTTTCCTTTATTATTTTGTATAATTTCCGACTACATGTATTGTACTGTCGGATTTATTTGTAACAAAAACACTGTATTCCCCTGTTTTTTTTATATTAAATGTCTTTTTTGCCATATCTGTTGTCTCTACATACATTCTTCCTATACTTTTTGCTACAATTCCTATACGTATTTTCTTTGTTGGAAACACACTTACCTCTACAGTAATTTTACTTCCTGCATTTTTATGAAATGTTTTCGTTTTCTTTTCTGTTTTTAGTCCAACTTTCCAGTTTACATTAACTCTTGTAGCAAATGGTAATATTTCTTGATTTTCCTCTACTTCTTCCTTATATCCATTTTCTAACATCCAATTAGGTGAAAAAATAATATCTTGTTCATTTTCTTCTGCAGCTACTGGAATATTTAAATTAATTAAATATATTACACTAACAAGCACTATCATTAATACCTTTTTTACAAACATCTTTTCTCTCCTCTACTCTTCTTCCGTTATCACCATATAATGTCCACCCGCTATCGCTTTTTTCGCCCCTAGATTTTCTAAAAACACCCGATACCGTCCATCTTTTTTTACCTTTAAGTGGCTTACCAGATTTACCCCATTCTCTATATAAGTTTCCTCTCCATCCTCATCAATAATTCCAATTGCTATATGTGTTTCAGGGTGTTCTTCTTCAAACCCCATACAGGCAGCCACTTGAACACAAGTTCCCTTTTTTAAGTGTCCTTCTTTTGTCTCTATTCTCTCTTTCGGCTTGATCTTCCATGTAAATGGTTTTCCATCATTCTCTTTTAATCTTTCATTTTTTATCATGCACTTTTTGATTCTGGTTTTATCATACATTCTATACTTTGCTTTCTGATCTTTTATATCACCTTCCGTTCCAACATTGATTTCCTCTCTTGTTTCATCTGCAATCTTATCGTATGCCTTTACAAATCCTATCCCTGAAGCAAATACCGTAGTTGCACTGAGTATGATCATTCCAAATAAGACACTTACAGAAATTCCTCTTCGCAACCTTCTTTGTTGTCGATAAGATTTCATTCGTTCCATTCGTAACTTTAATACTTCCTTACTCTCATATAACCCCGCTGTTGTATATCTTCCATATCTGATCTCTTCCATAGAAATATCTATGATCGTAGAAAAATATCCCTTTACATCTGGCAGATATTCACATACTGTCCTGTCGCAGTATGTTTCTCCCCATTGATCTAATTGATAAAAAACATCCTTTAACGCAGGTTGAAACCAGTATATACAACAGATAATGTTCGCCAAGTGTTTCCAAATGAGATCATGATGTTTATAATGAATCAATTCATGTGTAAATATCATATTTAGCTGTTGCGGATCATAAATTCTTGACAGAATGATTCTTGGTTTCAAAACCCCATATAACATTGGTCCGCCTGCTTTTTCTAAGATTACTACTTGAATTTCTTTATGAACCCCTAACTTTTTTGATATGCTTTTTACCATACTTTGAATTTCATCTCCACATGGATCTGCATTTAAAATATCCTTCCTTATTGCTCTGTATTTCTCTAGAAATCTGATCGTAAAAATGATCGTTCCAACCAGCCAGATGATCATCAAAATTCCAATGACCCACTTGATCGGACCTGTAACTTCAAATACATAAGTACTCTTCTCAAATCCATTTGCATAGATCAACGTGATTGGTATGGCAAACATCAATAATACCATCTTCCATATCAGATAATTGATATCAACATATCCCTTGTGTTCTATCAAACGTCCTACAGCCTTCCAAAAAAGATATAAGATCGTTCCAAGCAGTGTACATAAGAATATTCCGCTAAATATTTTTATTATGATTATCATCAAAATCAAAGTCATCTAAGATCCCTCTTAACTCTTCCCCGTCTTCTTTTGTCAGTTTCTCTCCTAATGCACTTACTAATCGTTTTGCGGATCCGTCAAACCAACGATCCAGAACTTCCTCGGCTTGATATTTCCCATATGACTCTTCATTGATCAATGGCTGCACATATGCTTTTCTTCCTTTCTTGGTAACTTTGATATATCCCTTCTCTTCTAAACGGAACAGATATCCGCGGATACTTGTTCTTTTATAATCTTTATTGAGCTTTTCTTTGACTGTCTCTATCAGATCAAGAAAAGGAACTTCTCCTTGATAATCCCAAATGCATTGCATGATTCGTTCTTCTAGTCTGGTTAATTCCTCCATTTTCGTATTCCTCCTTCCTTTTATGTCCTATTTTTAGGTTACTTTTATTTTAGCATTGTTTTGTATTTAATACAATCTATTTTTTCAATAAAATAATTATTTTCTGCAAATTTTCTATAGGCAAAAATCGCTGAATCCATATCACTCCTATGAACTCAGCGATTTATCTACTACTCCCCGATCAACACCTTCTTACCTTCAAAGGCAAATCCATAATGTCTGATCTTTGATTTTGAAATTCCTCTTTCTACTAACTCCGTATCATAATCCTTTTCTTCTATCTGCACTAATGCAGACTGCACAGTATCTTCTAATTTCAATTCTTCCTGTGCATCGTAAACTTTAAATTCCAGCACAAATGCAAGTTTATTTTTCTGGCGTGGCATCAACATAACGTCGTATCTTCCATATCCACTTTCCCTGTTTGATCTCACTTCATATTGATCCCGCAATTCTACCAATAATCCTAATACAAAACCATGATAGAATCTCTCTGGCTGTGTTCTGCCAGAAGGATGGCTTCCTGTATCAAAACTGCTGAATGTGGCTAGTGCAACTTCATTCATATAAGCATTCATTTCTTTGATATTTCCACAAAGCATTGCCTTAATAAATGCATTATAATTCGATCTTGTATTCTGAAACCATCCAGCAAACATCTCTGAAAACATTCCTAAAGTCTCTAGATTCGTAATCTTTAAATGATACCATGGTACATGAAGGATTCCTCTGTATTCGATCTTATCGATTTTCAGATAACCACTTGCAACCATCAGACTCCAGATCGCATTTTCTTTTGTCTCCAACTGATCAAATACGATCTGCTCATCAAAATTCAACACGATTTCTCTTTCATTTAAAAGTTCTTCCATGAATTCTTTCACATCTGGCTTGGATATCTGAATCAATCGATTTATCAGACCATTGGAACTTGTAGATGCCCAATAAGCAAGCAACTTCTTTTCTTTCAGATAATTTGTAATGGACCATGGATTGTAAATATCTCGCTGTGAACCAAAAGTAAATCCATCATACCATTGCTTTACGGCATCCTTTTGATCTGCTAATTGAAACTCTTCCAATGCTTCAAAGACTTCTTCTTGTGTAAAGCCAAAACATGTTGCGTATTCTTCTGATGTTGTTGTCACAACTTTTAAGTTATTCAGATCCGAAAAAATAGATTCTTTGGAAACTCTGGTAATCCCAGTCATCATTGCTCGATTTAAATATGGATTTGTCTTAAATGCTGCATTAAACAAACTTCGGATAAATGCAGTAAACTCATCCCAATATCCATGAATATACGCTTCCTGCATCGGGGTATCAAATTCATCCAAAAGAATGATAACTTTCTTTTCATAATATCGATAAAGATAACCAGAAAGATCTTTTAATGCACATTGTGCTGTCACATCATCCATATATGGATCAACTGACTGGAATTGTCTTACCTGGACTTCGGTCAGTCCTTCCCATCCTGCCAACTCAATATATTGCTGATACACATCCGTTATAATCTTCTTTATCTTTAATACTGCATCCTTATAATTTGTCTGCTTCACATCTGCAAAACTTAAATAAATGACTGGATATGTTCCTTGTAACTGTTGATATTTTTCCTCTTTCCAGATATTCAGCCCTTCAAACAGCTGTCCCTGATCTCGATACTGATTTGAAAAAAAACATTTTAACATATCCATATTTAACGTTTTTCCAAAACGTCTCGGTCTTGTGATCAACGTGATATCGTCTTCTGATTCCCACCACTCTTTGATCAGACTTGTTTTATCTATATAGAAACAATTGCTTTGTATGATATCTTCAAAACTTTGTTTTCCAATTCCTATTACCTTTGTCACGTCGATCACCTTCTTTCTAATTTATATATATCTCTTTTTTCTTCTTTTAGTATACAAAAAATGGGAATCTCAGGCAACCTTGAGTATCTGTCTGATCAAGCATCCAAAACCGTCAATGCCGTCACCGCTCCAACAATACATAAGATTCCAACAACATCGATCATTCCAAAGGCCTGTCCAAGCACGGTTGCGGAAAGAATCGTTGCAACCAGCGGTTCCACGCATCCAAGCATACTTCCCTGAACTGGTCCTAACAAGGAAATCCCATGGAGATAACAGGAAAACGCCACGATCGTTCCTAAGAATACAACTCCAATTGTCATTGCAACCGTCATGATATCCCAATGTCCTGGGACACTCCATACTTTTGTAAATGGAGTCACCAAAACTCCACCAACAAACATTCCCCATCCTGTTGTCTCTAAAGTACCAAATTCGTCTAGTAGTTTCTTTGGCTGCACGTTATAAACTGCAAAAGCAAAGGCGGATAACAATCCCCAGAATAATGCCGCATTGGTGATCACTAAGTTTTTTATACTTCCATGTGTTGCAAGCAAAAAGATTCCTACGATCACAGCTGCCAGTACAATCACTTCTTCTTTCTTTGGAAATCTTTTTTCCACTAATACAAAGAACACCATAATTAAGATTGGTGCAGAATACTGAATAACTGTCGCAGTTCCCGGATTTGACTCCTGGATGGCAAGGAAGTACGTCATCTGACACATAGCCATTCCAATCATCCCGAAGATCAGCTGATTGACCGCTGAATCTTTTCTTTTCCATACACGAAAAATTGAATTCCCTTTTCTCTGATACATAAGCAACAGCAGGCAGATTCCTGCTCCTAATAATCTGACTGTCACAAGCCACGTAGCCGTCAGATCTTTTGCATCAAATAAATATTTCCCCATCACACCAGACATACCCCAGCAGCATCCTCCTGCAACTGTGAAGCAGATTCCTTTTAAACTTCGATTCATAAATACATTTCTCCTCGTATCTGTATTTTTATCTATTCTTCTGTGACTAAATTATCAAATTCACATTTCTCAAATTCCTGAATGGAAATATTTTTCTTGTTTGGATTGGCGTATACAAAAGTCTTATCTACATTTTCCAGGTAATTTTGAATTTTATCATTTGTCGCACTGATGATTGCCTGGAATCCGAGATTCCTGATCAGATCAATACAACTTGCAACTTTCTCTGCATCCATCTTAGAAAATGCTTCATCTAAGACAACCAGACGGATGCTTGGATTTCTTCGTACTTTCGGTGAAAGATGAATTCCATAGGCCTGTGCAAAACTTGCAAGCAATGCAACATATAATGGGTTCTGTCCTTCTCCACCAGAGTTTTTCTTGATCATCTTGCTTAATCCGATCGTCAGTTTTTCGTCACCATCCACGATCTGTTCCATATCAAAGGACAGATACGTACGATAGTCAGAATATTTCTGCATATCACGTTTCGCATTCTCAAGTTCTTCACCAGTTGCACCTTCTGGCGGAATAAAGATCTCGATCAATTCATTCATCAGTTCACCGTATTTATTCTCATGTTCCATAGAGAAGAGATTCATCTGATCATCCATCGTTGTATTTAAGACAGATGGATCGATATTCAGGGAATCATCCATAAACATTGGATAATATTTACCATCGGCTCCTGTATTTCTTGTAATCTTAAACTGGTATTTGTCTTTTCCAAAGTCGAGTCCACTAATCATACGGTTTAATTCGTCCCTGCGCTGATAAGCTTCCCTGATCGCGCTTCGAATCTTGTATACAAAGTCATCTTTAAAATGTTCCATTGCTGTTTTTGCCTGTTTTGCAGCTTTTTCACGATACATTTCCATGTGGTCAGATGATAATTCCTTATAAAGCTTGTCATACACATCATTATTCTCATCTACTGCTGAGAATGTGCGGTTCGGATATTCCCTTAAATATGCAGTTCTGACTTCCACAAGCTTTCGATATTCTTCTTCCTTCTTCGTTCCGGCATCATAGTATTTCCTTGCTGCACGTTTTTTGAGACGTTCATAGTCATCTGTATCTGTCTTCTCGATCTCTTGTGCAAACTGCTGCTCATACTCTCCATTTGCCGGCAGCTCATTCTGTGCACGGATCAATGCTTCATTCTGGTCAATGATCTGCTGTCTGCATTCTTTTAATGCATTCTGTGTTGCCCAGATTGCTTCTTTCATTGCATTGATCTCTTGTTTGCAATCTTCCTGTTTTAACCTGTTCTGGTCTCTTTCCTCTTCCAGACCTTTTAAGGCACCTTCTCTTAATTTTGTCAGCTGATTTTCTAAATCTTCATATTCTTCCTGACGTTCTTTCGCACGTTCCAGTGTTTCCTGCTGTTTTAGATATTCTTCGGCTGACTGTGGAAGATATTCATAGTCCAAAATAACGGCAGCGCTTAAAACTTCTTTTTCCAATGGATCTTTTTTATCAAAGATCTTGTCCTTTTCTTTCTCTAATTCTTTGATCCTGTGGCGTAAACTGTTATCTCCGATGTAGGAATTTCTTGTGTACTGTTTTGGATCTAATCGTTTTAACTGGAAATTTTTATAAAGCATTCCATCTGGTGTGATACCAGTACGGCAATTTCTTAATTCATCGATCGTCTCACATTTGATTACACGCCCGATCAAGGATTCTATCAACTTTTTCACATAAGACTGTTCTGCAAGAACTTCTTCTGACAATGCATTTTCCTCAACCTTCATGTCCTGCTTATCAATCTTTTGCGTGTCTGCGATAGAAATTCTCCAGTATTTCTTCTGATCCATATCACGGTAGATTTCCATGGCATCCTTAACGTATTTTGGTTCCACGATTAGTGTTAATTTATTCAATCCTAAATATCCTTCGACCGCTTTATGCCATTTCTCATCTTTCATATCTAACAGATCGGCAAGAACATTTACCTTTACAAAATCACCACATTTTTCACTTAATTTCGTCTGCAATTCATATCTTGCATCCAGAACTTCTTTTGGATATGCTTTGTTACCCTTTTTCAGTTCTTTCAACTCATCAGAAATAGATTTCTCCTGTTTCTTTAAGGCTCTTAGTGCAGATGCATTATCTTGTCGTTCTTCCTCGGTTTCTTTTCTTAAGATATCCAATGTATGTTTTAATCGGTTCAGATCATCTTCTGTGATATCTCCCTGTTCAAATTTCTCGATATCCCAGATTGCCTGATTTGGTGTAATATCGAGATCACACCATTTTTTTAAGTCTTTTGATGTCTGTTCCCAGCGCTGTACGGAATGATTTAACTGTCCTAACAACTCCTGAACATCCTTTTTTCTTGTTGCGATCTGGTCATATCCACTTCCTGCAATCTGTGCTACTAATGTATCGTATTCTTTAGAAAGTTTCTCTAGTTTCTTCTCAAGAACTGTTTCATTTTCTTCCTGTGTCTTTAAATCTTTTTCTCCATCTTCAATCTTTTGTTGTAACAGATGAATATCTGATTTTAATTTCAGAACATCCAGTTTGTTCATGCGATACTGGCAGTAATCTTGTTCTACCTTCTTTATTTTAAATTTATCGAAACTTTCTTTGATCTCTTCTAAGCTCTTTGCTTCCTTTAATGTATCTTCAATTCTCTGACGCATTCTTCCATATTGCATCACGCTTTCCTGCATATCTTCAATATGAATGTCCTGCTCCATACAAATGTATTCTTTCACAAAATCTTCGAGCTTGATATTCATTTTAAATGGGATCGCACGTTTAAACAGTCTTGGGAATTTCTCCATATCAAGACCGCCAAGATAGATGTCATACATCTGTTTTCTAAATCTCTCGTTGCTTGTTCCAAAATAGAAATCTTCTTTTTTGAAGTTTTTCTGCATATATTTGCGAAGTTCCGAAATTGTCATCGCATGCTCTTCCGTACGGTAAGCATTCTCTAAAATGCCACCTTTGTGCCAGAAAAATAATCTGGATGTATCATTTCTTGCTGTATCTACATCAAATACAACTCCCAGACATTCTTTTTCGTCAGATTCTGTCTGTGTAAATTCAAGAACGATCGTTGTGGAAAAGTTTTTATTTCTCAAATAAGTAACTTCATCTTTCTCTCCGACCGCAACCATTCCTCGCAGGTATTCGATCAGATTTCGATCGGAATCGTCTGCTGCCGCCTTGTTAAAGAATCCACGGCCATCTGTATTCGCATATAAAACGATCTGCATCGCATCGATCACTGTTGACTTTCCACTTCCAGAATGTCCGGTAAAAAAGTTAATTCCATCGTTGAAACTTAATACTTTCTGATCTATATAATGCCAGTTATTCAGGCATATCTTCGATAATGCCAGAAATGGCTGCTTCGTCTTCGTCAAACTCACTGTCTACTTCCTCCTTGCTGAAACTTTCAATCAATCTGCGGATGTCATCTCCTAGTAACACGACATTCACGCATGGATAGATCATCATTCTTGTCTCTTCATTTAACTCTTCTAACACATCGAGTGGTTCGATGATCTGATATTTCTTTAATAATGCGATGGAACGACGCATCTCAGTGATGGATGGCAAGGTTCTCATCAGATGGAAATCATTGATCTTTTCATGGATTTCTCCCAACGATGTATACACACTTGTATTCGATGACGCCTCTGCCATATGTTCATCGTATAATAATTTTAAGATCAGCAGATAAATGGTTGATAATCTGGAAATCTTCTCTCCGATCAAAGTTTCTCCTTCGATATAAAAGACTCCCAGATGCAGATTTTCTCTTAATTCGATTCCTGAAATCTTAAAATATTCTCTTAAGAATTCCTGATGCAGGTCAATGGTTCTGAATTCTTTATTGTATACAAGTCTTCCGCTCTTTTTATCATATTTTCTTTCTAATACAAATGTCTGTTTTAACAACATACGGATCACTTTCGTGACCGCATTTTTTTCTTCATCATTTAATTCTTCATAATACGGTATCATGATTTCGGTTTCCTCCTTACAAAAGTTAATGCCGGATAGCGGTAACTTCCATTATCGATCAATTTATCATCTCTCTCGATCACTTTATATTTACTGTTTCTTCTCGTGCTGTAATCGTAGGCAAGGATTAATTTCTCAAAGGACTCTTCATCCCTGATATCAATATCCTTAACTTCCATATGGTCATCCTGCATATAAGATTCAATGAAATCTTCAATCTCAGCCTGCTGGTATCTTGTATGAATCTTATTTAATCTTAGGACATCTTCTCTTGATAATTCTTCCTGCTGCTTTTCTTCTTCTACCTGACTTGCAAAATCTCTTCGTTTTCTCTTCTTATACAAAGACTTCTCGGAAAGCACTTCAAAATGAGACAGATTCATACTCTGTCCGATCTTCTCGATCTTTTCCTCGCTGTCCTTAGAATCCCCGATCGTCTTTAACAGCTGGATCATCAGACCTCTTGTGTCGGATTCTCCATTCAACATGTAATTCATACGCGTTACTGTTGCCCTGATATATTTGGAATGTTCTTTATCCATGTTAGAAATTCGATGTTCAATATCATCAAATCCTCGCTCGATCGCATTAATGATACTTAAAACATCTTCACCTTTTTCTTTATCTGCTTTCTTTTGTACCTGTTCCATCCATGCAATATCTTCTCGCATTTCTCTTAAACATCGTTTGATATCATTTTTATATAAATAGAAGTTATCACTTGTCTTTAAGATATGATATTTCTTCTCAACGATCTCCTCGACGTAACCTTCCAAATGTTCTGCCAGCACTTCTTCATATGATTTCTGTTTTAGCAGGCGGCCAAAGAAATGATCCATGTTATGTAACATATCCTGCAAGGCTTTATTTAATTTCTTTGTATTAACAAGCGCTGTTTTTAACATGGCTAAGTTCATCTTCTTATCATGCCAGAATGAAAACAGTGTTGCGTATACATTCTGGATATAGATCTCTGTGTCATCCGTTGATGGGTTGACCAGTTCTTCAAATGCTGTTAAAAATACCGCTGCGTAATCAGGAATGATGATATTGGTCGTTAATGTTGAGAAATCTTCGATCCTCTTTAACCATCCTGTTTTGATCAGCCAGTTTAAGATCCTGTTTGGTGGTGTCTTGCTTGCATCAGTTTCTGATTCAAATTCTTCAGGAGATAACCAGATCCGCTGGCTTTCGTTCCAGTCTTCTAATACCTGAAGACATACTTCTTTACTTAAATAATAATTGTTATATTCATATTCTTCGTTGATCTTAAGCAGGGCTTCCATATAAAGTTCTCTGTTCATCGAACGAAATAAACTCCAGAATGAATCTGGGATATCGTAGGCAAATTTCATAGGTAACTTCCTTCTTTGGTTGTACTTTATTCTCTGATTCTTTATTTTAACTGATTCGAATGACCTCGTAAAGTAATTTCCTATGAAATAACGATTGACATAAGTCCGAAATCAGACTATAATTATCATAATCTTCTAGTCCGATTTCGGACTTGATATAATTGTTATAAGAAAGGAAGTCACTATGGAATCGAAACAAAATCGTGCCTTAAAGGAATTTGATTCGCTCTATAAGATGATCGATGATGTCTACCATGAGATCGCACTTTCCATGCATCTTACAGATTCGGCATTTCTCATTTTATATTGTCTGTTAGAACTTGGAGATGGCTGCTCTCAGAAAGATATCTGCAAACTTTACTCTATCTCAAAACAAACGGTGAATTCTTCCGTAAAATCTCTGGAAGACAAAGGATTTTTGCTCCGTAAAGCCGGCGTTGGAAGAGATATCCACTTATTTTTTACAGAGTTTGGACGAAAATTTTCTGAAAAACATATCGGTCCTGTCTTTGATATGGAAAATGCTACATTTGAATCTATGAAGCCTTCGGAGTGTGAGCTGCTGCTTTCTCTTACGAGAAAATATGTCCAGATTTTAAAGAAAAATATGAAACAATATGTCTTAGAGGAAAAGGAGTTTTAGTTTATCATGAAGATTCAATTATCGGATCACTTCACTTACAAACGTCTGATCCGTTTTGTATTCCCATCGATCATTATGATGATCTGTACTTCCATGTACAGTATTATTGATGGATTATTTATTTCCAATTTTGCAGGAAAAACAGCATTTGCTGCGGTCAATCTGATCCTTCCTGTTGCGATGGGTGTTGGAGCGATCGGATTTATGATCGGTTCTGGTGGAAGTGCGATCGTTGCAAAGACGCTTGGTGAGGGCAAAAAAGAAAAAGCAAATGAATATTTTTCTATGCTGATCTTTACTGCTTTGATCGGTGCTACGATTTTATCTGTCTTTGGATTTATTTTTATAAGGCAGATCTGTATGGCACTTGGGGCGCGTGGACAGCTGCTTGAATATGCGTCTACTTATGGACGTATTATGTTTGTATCACAGCCAATGTTTATGATGCAGACGATCTTTTATAACTTCTTTATTACAGCAGAGAAACCTTCTTATAGTCTTCGTATGTCTTTGATCTCTGGCGTGATCAATATTGTATTTGACTATCTCTTTATCGGTGTCATGCATTATGGTGTTGCCGGGGCTGCGGTTGCAACTGCCATGGGTGAGTATGTTGGCGGACTTGTACCGTTGATCTATTTTGCACGGAAAAATAACAGCAGCCGTCTTCGTCTTGTAAAACCTGTCTGGAGAAAAGATATTTTATTAAAGACCTGTTTAAATGGTTCTTCGGAATTTATGACAAATGCTTCTTCTTCCGTTGTAAATATGCTTTATAATACACAGTTAATGCGCCTTGCTGGTGCGGATGGTGTTGCGGCTTATGGTGTGATCATGTATGCAAACTTTATCTTTGCTGCGATCTATCTTGGCTATTCTATGGGAAGCGCTCCGATCACCAGTTATAATTATGGGGCTGGAAATCATTCGGAATTGAAGAATATGTTGAAGAAGAGTTTGTCTTTAATTGCTGTAACTGGGGTTTGTCTGACTTTGATCTCTGAGTTTTTTGCCCATCCGCTGATCAATATCTTTGTTGGATATGATGCTGATCTATTTGCTATGACGTTACATGGATTCCGATTGTATGCATTTGTGTTTTTGATCAATGGATTTAATATCTGGGCTTCTTCGTTCTTTACAGCGCTTAATAATGGGGTTGTTTCTGGGATGATTGCTTTTCTTCGAACTTTGCTGTTTCAGATTGGATGTATTATGCTGCTGCCGATTTTACTTGGATTGAATGGAATCTGGATGGGAGTTGTTGTGGCGGAGATGTTGACTTTAATTGTTACGATTTATCTTTTACGGAGTAGAAGGAAAGTTTATCACTACTAGATTTTGTAATAGTGTTTCATGTATGAGTCAGAAAGAAGATAAGAAAAAATATTTATAAGAATACAGGGTGACACTCCGCATTTTTTTCGTTATATGTCACCGTGCCCAAAACCACCAGAAGCATATTAATAACAATCACAGCCAACAATATAAATCCAATAACTTTCCATATTCTTTTACGCCGTCTATTCTTAAGCGCCAATTGTTCACTAATCTTCGCAAGTTGTTCTGATACTTCATTCTTATTGGTTTCTTCTTTTATTTCACTACCCAATAATTCACTCACGTTAATCTCTAATACATCCGCTAATTTTGATAACATATCTGCATCTGGTACGGATAATCCCTTTTCCCATTTGCTGATGGTTTGTCTTACTACGTGAATTTTGATTGCTAATTCTTCTTGTGTGTATCCTTTTGCTTTTCTTATTATTTTCAGATTCTCATTAAACATAATTATTGTCTCTCCTTATATTTTGATGTATTGAATTTACACCAAAATATGTCGTTGCGGCAAGCAACGTGGGTTAACATTATCCTTTTATCATCTCTAACAATTCTGGTATATCATTTTTTAATGTTTCAAAGACAATATTTAAATCAACATTTCCATAATCGTGTACAATACGATTTCTCAATCCATACATAGCATTCCATGGAATATATCCTCTTTTCTCTTTATACTCATCCGACAATTTCTTTGCATTTTCAGATAACTGAATCATTCGAAACAACATTGAATCCAGTAGTATTTCATTTGCATTCAATTCTTCTATATCTACATCTTTCATATGTTGTACTATAAATTGCAAATCGTTTCGTATTTTTTGAATGTAATAACGATCATTCTTTACATTATCCATATATTTTTATCCCATCTTTTAATATTTCTTGTGTTAATTCTAAATTATCTTTTAATTGATTAATTTCTAAAACATCTACTTTTTTGTGTAGTGCTTCTCTAATTTCTTCGACTAATCCATAAAATTTTAGTCCTTTTACATTTGCTGAAATTAACAGATCCACATCACTGGTTGGCTTTGCTTTCGATTTAGCGTAAGATCCAAAAAGATAACAAAAATTTACATCATATTTTTGAAATACATTTCCGCATTTTTCAGTTATATATTCTATATCAATAATTCCATGTTCTTCGTCTATTGGATTTATTTTTGAAAGTTTTTCTAATATATATTTGTATTTCAAACTTCCTTGTTTTTTCTCATCATTCTCATATGATTTATAAGAACGTAAAGATATTCCTACCAAATCAGCAACTTGTTGTTGTGTCATCTTTTTTTCAGTTCTCATTTTTTTTAACTCACCCATCATAATTGCACCTCTTAATTTATAATAGTGCAATTTTTGCACTTCGTCAATTCGAAGGTGCAAAAATTGCACCATTATTTAAATTCTATAGTAGGTATTTTTTTCTTAATAAATTTTTTTATTCTCCAACAAATACCTTATCATATCTTTTTATCATAATTAATTCCGCAAAACCTCTTTCGGTGCCTCAATCTCATTTGCCAGTGTATGTTCCGTTAATTCTGACAAAATTTTTAATTTCTTATTGATCATCGGGCGCATACAGTTTGGAACGTGTTCCTGATGGGCTCTGTGAATTGCCACACATTCTTTGCAGTTTCCGTGATATCTACAGGCTTTTTGACATGGGCAGTGGTCTTTGTCTGCATATTCTTTTCGAAATTCTGATGCAAATTCTTCTTGTAATCTTAATCCTTCTGCTCTGTTTCCTTTGTGGAATTCTGCCATTGCTGCGATTTCTTTTTCATTATATTCGATTTTCATATACTATACCTACTCCTTTATCCATATGGATTTTCTTTCAATTTGTATTATAATAAAATACATGAAACGATGCCATGATAAATAAAAATATAATGAAACTGGAAAGAGATAATCTTAAAAATGAAACGAATTGATTTTGAAAATGGGTCTGTAACCCAAAATATCTTTGCAGCAGCACTTCCTATGCTTGTTGCTCAGATCTTAAACTTATTATATAACATTGTTGACCGTATTTATATCGCACGAATCCCACATATTGGAACAGCTGCACTTGGTGCTGTTGGACTGTGCTTTCCGCTGGTTGTGATCATTACTGCATTTGCTAACTTATTTGGAAGTGGTGGAGCTCCTTTATTTTCGATCAGCCGAGGGCAAAAGAAAAATAAACAGGCTGTCCATATCATGAATACATCATTTACTATGGTTTGTTTTAGTGCTGTCGTATTGATGATCATTGGACTTTTATTTGCACGCCCGCTTTTGATATTATTCGGGGCTTCCAAGGATGCTCTCGTTTATGCTTTTCCATATATGATGATCTATCTGATCGGTACACTGCCATCTATGATTGCCATTGGAATGAATCCATTTATTAATGCACAAGGATATTCAACCATCGGAATGTTTTCTGTTGCGATCGGTGCCGTTGCCAACTTACTGCTTGACCCATTCTTTATTTTTGCATTAGGGTTTGGCGTTCGGGGTGCTGCGATCGCAACTGTGATCTCACAATGTCTTTCTGCTTCTTTTGTGTTATTTTTCCTTACAAAAAAAGCAGAATTAAAGGTACGTTTTCTTCATAAAAATGAGCTGTCAGAAAGTTTAGGATATGCAAAGAATATCATCAGCCTTGGAACTGCCGGATTTATCATGCAGTTAACTAACGGTCTGGTAAGTATTGTTTGCAACAATGTACTTTCTGTGACTGGCGGAGATATTTATATCTCTGTCATGACGATCGTATCAAGTGTACGACAACTTGTGGAAACCCCGATTTATGCCATGAATGAAGGCGGTTCTCCGATCTTGAGTTATAACTATGGTGCCAGACGTCCAGCTCGTGTAAGAAAGGCTATGATCGTTATGTCTGCTATGATCCTATGCTATACAGCCGTTATGTGGAGTGTTATCATTTTTGCTCCTGGTACATTGATCCGTGTATTCAGTTCTGATCCTTCACTTGTAAAAGATTCCATTCCTGCATTGAATCAGTATTTTGCTGCTTTTATCTTTATGGATCTGCAGTATATTGGACAGACAGTATTTAAATCTTTAAACAAAAAGAAACATGCAATCTTTTTCTCATTGCTTCGTAAGGTATTTATTGTTATTCCATTAACTTATTTCATGCCTTATGTATTGCACATGGGCACTTCCGGAGTATTCCTTGCGGAACCTGTTTCTAATGTGATCGGTGGAGGCCTTTGCTTCGTTACGATGCTTTGTACTGTGCTACCTGAACTTAGAAGAATGGAAAACTGTGATTGATCTTTTTAGTTTAAAATTTTCTCTCCAGTTCATCCATCTCTGCCATTATCTCCGCTTGCTGTTCATCAAACAAAAGCCCTTTATTATACTGGTAGTACTTATCACATCCATTTTCCTTAATAAACCAGACACTGTAATAATTAACATTCAGTTCTGTCACAAATACAACCATTTCCTGACTTTGTCCAAAGGCTTCTTCCATGAAGTCAAATGCATTGTCTAGTGCTTTGGTTGTATTCTCTATCTGCTGTTCTAATTTTGCTGGTTCTTTCTTGAATTCTTCTCTCACACGTTCAAATTCTGCTTCTGCTTCTAAATGTTCAGCTTTGCTGATCTGTTCGTATGACTCCAGAGTCTTGATCACATCAAGCAGCATATGTTCCTGTGCTTTTCCAAGTTTCTCTGTCTTTTTCTTCTCGTTGAAGTCCTCATGGATTTCTTTGACTACCTGACTTAATGTCTTGCCTGTTTTAAGTTGTTTTAGCCAGCCAAATAATTCCGTAACATAAGCATCCTGTCGATAAGATTCAGCAAACATTTCGGATAATTTTCCATTTAACAATCCGACAACACTTAATTTCTCATCAAATGCTGCGAATTTTAATCTGCCGATCGTTTCCTGATTCCACTGTCCTTTTAAAATACGCTCAATTCCATAGTCTTCTTTGTATTTCTTATATAATTCATAATAGTTGGCAAAGTCTTTGGCGATCTTCAGGTGCTGTAAGTACTGAAATACCACTTCTCTGTCAATATCTTTTCCAAGTTCTTCGTAAACTTTTAATAACTGAGACAGATCTTCCCATCCTCTGGCTGTAACAAACGCCTTTCCATCAACTGTTGTTTCCATACGATAGAAATATTCTTTACGGATTTCAAGATATGCAAGGATTGCTGGGTGGATTCCTGCCTGATATGCGTATTCTTTCCACACTTCATAGTCTGCTTCCACATCAATCTTCTTCATACGGTCCAAGGTAACTACGTCAAAATCTCTGACAGATTTATTGTATTCTGGTGGATTTCCTGCCGCTACGATGATCCAGCCATCTGGTACTTTCTGATTTCCGAACATCTTACACTGCAAAAACTGAAGCATTGTTGGTGCCAATGTCTCAGATACACAGTTGATCTCATCAATAAATAAAATACCTTCTTTATTTCCAGTCTGTTCAATCTTTTCATAAACAGATGCAATGATCTCACTCATCGTATATTCCGTAACAGAATATGTTTGTCCACTATATTCTTTTTCTCTGATAAATGGCAAACCGATCGCACTCTGTCTTGTGTGGTGCGTGATCGTATAAGCTACCAATCCAATCTCACATTCTCTTGCGATCTGTTCCATGATCTGTGTTTTTCCAATTCCCGGAGGGCCCATCAAAAGGATCGGACGCTGTCTGATGGATGGTATTTTATATTCTCCATAATTATCCTTTGTAAGATAAGCTTCAATGGAATCTTTGATTTCCTGTTTCGCTCTTTTAATATTCATGTTCTTCTTCTCCTTCATCAAGATCTTCGGCATCGACGATCAATTTAACTGCCCATGGCGGTACATCCACATCTTCGTATTCTTCCTGCATAAAAATAAATGCTGTCTGATATGGTGGTTTCTTCTTTGGATAGGTTCCTTTTCCATCTGTGAAATAGATCAATCCCTTCAGATGATAAAATTCACCCTGTTCGATCAGATGATTCACATATTCAAATGCTGGCCGGAAATCTGTCCCACCTTCTCCGATCAGTTCCAAATGTTCCATATATTCTTTTAATTCTTTTTCATCTGTGATCTTCTGGTCGTTTTGTACCATCTCATCACACTGAATGATATGAATATTTACCTTATGAAAAAAGCTCTCTGCTTCCGTTAACACACCATATGTTTCTTCCAGAAATTTCTTTACCAGATCACCAGAACATGACATTGATGTATCGATCACGATGGCAAAGTCTTCCACTTTCTTTACTTCCTTCCACTCCTGCGGCTCGATCAATGGCATATTTCCATACATAGAAAGCCCATAACTGTAAAATATATAGTCAAACGAATCTGGATCCACACTGACTTCTTCTCTTAAAACCGAAAATTTTCTTAAAAATTCACGATAATCATAACGGTCTCTGTTTTCTACCTGTACCTGTCCGATCAGATCCCCTGCCTGTTGTGACTCTTCACTGGAGAATGTCTCCATATCTGTTTCCGTTTTTTCACTGATATTTTTCCATTTATTTTCTACTTCCTGATGAAGATCTTGTTTGGGATCTTCTGGCCAATACTGGTGGTCATCTACTCGAAATTCCATTTGCAGTTCTTTTATTTTCTTCTCTTCTAATCCAAAAGAAACCAACTGTCGATAAATCCCCTCGGCTGTCAATACTTTGAGGTTCCTCTCAAGCTGCCCGTAAATGTCTTTGCGCAGCCTTGTTTGCACCATATGGATACATTTTAAATGCCAGTGATCAATAATTGATTCGACTGCGATATCACAAGAAATATTCCATAGAGTCTTATCTCTTCCTTTTCTTCTTGTCACATGATGTAAAATGCAGTGAAGCACCATATGAAGATATGCACGATTCATCCGGACTCTGTTTTGCCTGTACATGCCTCCTAAAGCTCCTGGATGATAAAACATACACATTCCATCCGTTCCAACACCATTTACAGAAGGATCGATCACATAAGCAAAACTGCTTAATGCCACATCTAAAAAACGCATATGGATATATAATTCATTTCTTGTCGTCGCAAGGATCTTTGTTCCAAGTTCACTGAGACGCTCATTGATATTTTCTTCCATTATTCATTTCCCTTTATCTTATCTATAATTCAAATGTTTTCTTTTTCTTTGGAAATCTCTTATGCTGTTCATTCATCAAAATACTTAAGAGTTCTGTTTTCTGCTTTCTGGATGCCCAGTCGATCGCTGCTTCAATTCCTTCTTTACTGAAATAATTCTTCTCGGCCATCAAATTGATAAATGGCATCTGATCTTCTTCTTTTAAATAATTCATCATCTCACATTGGTTCTGCTTTACATAACCCTCGTATTGCATCCATGCAAAATCTGATACCCCGTATGGCATTAACATACGCCCAGCTAATATCTCCCATACAATATCCAGATCTTCCTGAACTGCTGCCACTGGAAAAATATCATCATATTTACGATAGTCGATCTCTCCTCGCAAAAAACTTTGGCGATATTGATATCCTGTTCCATGAAAATGTGTCTCCACAATTCTTGCTGGTGTATTTTCCACAGCCTCTTCATAATACTCTGGATAAAATAAACGACTTTGTTTTTCTTCTTTATAACGGATATTTACCTGCAATGGAAAACGAGTATCTCTTACAACGTCTCTTAAAGCACTTTTTTTATCCTCATAAACATCATAATAGATCTTTTGCAACTTGCATCCTGTAAAAATTCCTGCTCCTGTTCTTAAAAGAGAATCTGAAAACCCAAGTGTTGTCAGATTTACACATCCATAAAATGCATATTTCCCTATTTCCACAGTATCCGGTGGCAGATAGACTTCTTTTACTGCCTCCCCGCAAAACATCGGTTCATCTTCACTGCCCAAAAAGTCTTCGCCGATCATAATCTCTTTTGCTTCGTCTTCTTTTCGTTTATGCGCAGAAAATGCATAATCACCAATCTTCGTAACTCTTTTTCCTTCAATTTCCGAAGGAATCTCTACTTGATCTTCTTTGCTGAAACAACGAAGAACTTCGATTCCTCCATCTTTTGCATCTCTGTATTGTATCTTAAGCATCGTCTTTTCCTTCGCCTTTCTCCATGTATACACTATCCTTATTATAGCTGACTGACAGGAAATATCAAGAATCGTAAAAAGGAATTTCCCATCTTCATAAAAATGTAATATAATGCAGAAAGATACGATGATTTTATACACTTATGATGATATATAAAGGAGATTTTTATGGAACGACTGATCGTTTTAGGAACTGGAAATGCGCAGGCAATTCATTGCTATAACACTTGTTATGCCATGCAAAAAGGTGCAGAATACTTTCTTGTCGATGCCGGCGGCGGAAATGGAATTCTATCTCAGCTTGACAAAGCTGGAATCCCTCTTGAAAGCATTCATAATATTTTTGTGACACATGCTCATAACGATCATATTTTAGGAATGGTCTGGATGATCCGTATGATCGCTACTTCTATGAACAAGGGAACTTATGATGGCACTCTGACGATCTACTGTCATGAAGAACTGGTTCATACGATCAAAACACTGACAAAACTTACCGTTGGTAAGAAATTTTATAAGCATTTTGATGAACGTATTGTATTTCATGTCATTGCACATGGAGATACGATTCAGATTCTTGGAGATTCTTTTACATTCTTTGATATCGGCTCTACAAAAGAAAAACAGTTTGGTTTCACATCGGTTATGGAAAATGGATTAAGGGTATCCTTTCCTGGAGATGAACCTTATCGTGAATCTCTTTATGATTTTGTGAAAGATTCTGACTGGCTGCTTCATGAAGCATTTTGTGTGTATGGTGAGAGGGATATTTTTAAACCTTATGAAAAACACCATAGTACGGTAAAAGATGCCTGTGAATTAGCAGAGCATCTAAAGATTCCAAATCTGGTTCTATGGCATACAGAAGATAAAAATATGCTGCATCGTCAAGAAAAATATATGAAGGAAGGCAAGCAGTATTATACTGGAACACTTTATATACCTGAAGATCTGGATGTATTGAAATTGTAATTTGGAAGGTTGCTCATTAACCTTCCATCAAATGATAAATGATCGCAGCTACAACATCATAGGCATTTTCCTGCAAATGTATTCCGTCCACCGTATACTCTCTCGACAACTGCCCATCTTCTCCGATCAATTTACCAAACACATCAACATACTCAAAGTTATCTTCTTTACACAATCTTTGTATTTCTGTATTGATCTTTTGAATCTCTTCATTGGATTTCCCTTCTGCCCAGGACGGCATCAATCCAATCCTTTTGGTATATGCCGGATACATAGATTCAATATAAATCTTTGTATCTGGCAATTGCTCCCGAATCCTTCGTGCAAGTCTGATCAATCGTTCTGCTAATGCTCTTGCTCCTGGATACAATGACATCAGGAAATCATTTGCACCACCTTGCATGATAATGACATCTGGTTTATATGGAAATACATCATAAGCCAGTCTTGCACCCATCTCTGCGATCGTATCCCCTGCAACTCCGCTGTTAATGAACTGCGCATCCATATCTTTTAATTTTTCCATTGGGAAATAGTCGGTCAGGGAATCCCCAAACATAACAATTGTTCTCTTCTTCTCTTCCATTGTCTACTCCAATACTTTTTGTTTAAAATCTTCTTTTTGCTGCATGGAAATATTTAATCCCTTGATCATAAACTGATTAATAGAACCATATTCTTCTTTCATGGTTTTAAGTGCTGCATTTAAAAATTCTTCTTTGATCATCATCTTATAAATATCTGACATCTCTGGAAATTCTTCCATATGTAACATCTGTTTTCTTGTTTCCTGCTCCCGGCTGACTCCCACCATGCTTTCCATAAAAAACGGAATATTCTCATAAACAGCTCCCGCCACTTCCAGATCTGGCTCTTGTTCTACTTCCATTGGTGTTCTTAAATCCAGAATTTTCTGTAAATGATATTCTGTTTCCAGTAAAATCTTATCCTTCTGCGTAATCCTCGATAAACGGTTGCTGCGGATCAGATGTTTGTCTTTGATCACTGCACCTTCTGTCGTTTTTAATCCGCCAAGGTCTCTCGTATTATCTGCACCTTCCAGATAAATCTTCCCCATGTTACTGCCTCCATTTTTGTATGATCAGTTTTCCTTCTCTGGCTGTTCTTTCTCCAAGGATATTCCATCCATCATATAAGTTTTCTCATTTTTCTGATTCTCCAGATATTCTGTCCTGATCTGTGCTTTTGCTTCTTCATAGTCTCTCTTTAATTCTCTTGCAGAAAGCAGACGGCAGCCTTGTCCACGGATAATGATCTGTTCCAATCCATCGGATGTTGCAACCGTTACATCGTATTTTCGTCCATGGCTATGGGCAAATTTTTCAATATATTGATCTGCTGTTTCTGCTTCTTTTGTGTAGACTACATGAATGTTCATATAATCTGTGATCTCTGTTTCATGTCCTTTCACACGATATGCATCAAATACAACGATCAGCTCCATACCCTTCATTCCTTGATAATTACTCATCTCATCAAGTAATTTTCCTCTGGCTGCATCTACATTTGTATCTAATAATTCTTTCAGATCATCCCATGCATAAATGATATTATATCCATCAACCAACAGATATTTCTTGGACATATCTCTTTTTACCGATAATTTTTCTGCAGATGTATGATAATCTTGCACAAGCCTTGCTGTTTTCTTCTTCTTCCATTTACTTTTATTATGCTGGTTTGCATAAAATGTTTGTTCAAGAATCCGATCGATTTCCTCTGTATCAATTGATTCTTCTTCAATATAAGCCCTTCGCTGTGTCAGTTCATCAAATTCCTCTTCCTCGATTTCTTTCGCAAGAACGCTCTCTAAATGCATATGTTCTGGTACTTCATTCCATGCGACATTGTACCCGGCTCCATGGGAACAAAAAACAGATCCACATGGATTTTCAAGATCTCTATCTGGATCATATCCACTGGCTTCTATGATTTCTTCTTCATTATGGCAGATATCATATCCATTTAAGGTTGTAAATAATCTTCCCATACCTTTGGAATATGCTAATACTTCTTTTTGGTATCCTTGCATCGTAGAAACTGGTGCTATTCCTTGAAGCACTGACATCTCTCCTGCAGTATCTGGTGTATCAAACGTACCTTGCATCTTTTCAATATCTGTCATAGCTCTTCCGATCATCTGCTGTGGAACTTCCAGCCGAAACTTATAATATGGCTCTAATAAAACACTCTGTGCCATACGAAGTCCCTGTCTTACTGCACGGTATGTCGCCTGACGGAAGTCTCCACCTTCTGTATGCTTCTGATGCACCCGCCCTGCTGCCAGCGTGATCTTGATATCTGTGATCGGTGCTCCTGTTAAAACCCCTCTATGCTCTCTTTCTAATAAATGTGTGATGATCAGTCTCTGCCAATTCTTATCCAATACATCTTCGCTGCACTGTGTGTCGATAACAACTCCACTTCCCCTCTCCAGCGGTTCCATCAACAAATGTACTTCTGCATAATGTCTTAACGGTTCAAAATGCCCAACACCTTCTACAACATCTGATATTGTCTCTTTGTATACAATATTTCCCTGTCCAAATTCCACATCTACATCAAATCGTTCTTTGATCAGACTCTTTAGGATCTCCAATTGAACCTCTCCCATGATCTGCACCTGAATCTCTTGTAATTCTTCATTCCAGATGATATGAAGTTCTGGTTCTTCTTCTTCCAGCTGACGAAGTTTTGGAAGTATGACGCTTGCACTTGTCTGTTCTGGCAATATCATCTGGTAAGTAAGTACTGGCTCCAACACAGGTTCATATCCGCCCTGCTCTGCTCCAAGGCACTGCCCAGGGATCGTATCTGAAAGTCCTGTAACCGCACAGATTCTTCCTGCCTGCAACTCATTCACTGTCTCATACTTTTCTCCAGAATAGATACGGATCTGATTGATCTTTTCATCACTTTCTGTAATAACTGTTTTTACCTTTAAATCTCCACCTGTTACTTTCAAATGTGTCAAACGATTCCCATTTTCATCTCTTGTGATCTTAAATATACGTGCACCAAATTCCTCCGGGTATTCTCTTTCTTCTGTATAAAATGCAAGATCACTCAGAAATTCATTGACTCCTTGAAGTTTTAATGCTGAACCAAAAAAACATGGGAAAATCTTACGTTCTGTGATCATTTCCCGGATCTTGGATTCCGTGATCTCACCTGATTCCAGATAATGATCCAACAACGCCTCATCTTCCATAGCGATCATCTCATAAAACTCATCACTGCCCTTTTCTCCAAAATCGATACATCCGCTGCTTAAACGATCCTGCAATTCCTGCAACAACTGATCTTTTTGTGTTCCGTCCTGGTCCATCTTGTTAATAAATAAAAATGTTGGAATCTTATATCTCTCAAGCAGACTCCATAATGTCAAAGTATGACCCTGCACACCATCTGCTCCACTGATCACAAGAACCGCATAATCAAGCACTTGCAGGGTTCTCTCCATCTCCGCAGAAAAATCCACATGTCCTGGTGTGTCAAGCAAAGTAAGATCCATCTCATTCATTGAAACCTCTGCCTGCTTAGAAAAAATGGTAATTCCTCTGGATCGCTCTAGTTCATAAGTATCTAAAAATGCATCTCCATTATCCACACGTCCGATTTTCTCAAATTCCCTGCTGTATATAAAATTGCCTCTGATAGTGTTGTCTTCCCGGCATCTACATGCGCCAGAATACCAGTTACTATGTGCTTTTTCTTCTTCATAAATTTCTTTTTCCTTTTTTCGTATTCACTGTAAATAAGTATAACACATATCCCGTTTTCATGTTAACCGAATACATCCATAAGATTATTTGACAAATTTTTCTTCTATGTTATAATCAAAAATTAGTGCTCTTCTTCCCACATATACCAGAATCTGGTATAATGGAAGTTAATAAAGAGACGACATACAAACCACAAGGCATACGAAAGGAGTTTCTTATGAGAGATGCTTTACGGGATGAAATGATCAAGAAAATATGTATCAGAGATACAGATAATATACTAGATGTCGGTTGCGGTGATGGTGCCTTTTTACATGAACTGACACGCTGGAAGGATGTTGAAGGATATGGTATCGATGAATCTGAGGATAAGATTCTTATCGCAAAGCAGACTTGGCCTGAACTTCATTTTGAGACAGGTTACAGTGATTTTCTTTCTTTTGATGACAACAGCTTTCGTGTGATCACTGTATGTGACGATTTCCACACCTTTAAAGATCCACAGAAGTTTGTTGATGAAGCATTTCGTGTCTTAGTTCCTGGCGGAAGGCTTTATGTTGGAGAATCTGCCCTTCCTGAGGCATTGCGAATTGTTTCTAATATCCCATCCTATCTGACTTCTGGTGATGATCGCAGACATTCTACTTATGAGACTTTAGAATATTTTAAGAATGCAGGGCTTACCAAATTCCGTGTATATAAGAAGAAACGTTTACTTCTTATCTCTGCAAAGAAACCATTAGCATAAAATCCAGAACTTAAAATGGAGCTGATACGATCTGTATCAGCTCCGTTTTTCTTATACTTCAAACAACCATCCAAGATATTTATCTTTCGTTATTTTTCTGATCGTCTTTTTTCCTAGAAGTTTCTCCATCTTTTTTCTTGCTGTATTGTTAATCCTTACCTTGTCATCTTTTGTTACGCATAGATCCGGGAACATGACACACCACCAGTTGTGCCCTTTTGCTGCCCCCAGATCGATTCTTACTGCATCGTAAATACCTTCTGGAAATGTATATTGGCCATAGTTTTTCTCTGGAAATTTTTCTTGTACAAAATGTACGTTTACCTTTTGTTTCACTCCCTCTTTCTTTAATATTTCCTGTGCTGTATTTTTTATTCTGTTTTTTTGCATTTTTAAGATTTTAAATGCCTCTTCCTTCGTTTTTGCTTCGCTTAGTTCTGGACTGATCTGATCGATCACGGCATCTCTTACTTTCAATTTATATGTCTGATCCAGCCTGCTGTTACTATTAGCTCTTACATGAAACCGAATCAGATTGCTTTTCAGATTTTGCTGTATTATGTTATTGGATTTTCTTTGTCCTGCCACAAAAATCATACATACTATAGTCAGAAACAAAATCCCTTTGATCATGTTTTTTTTACTCATATTCAGAGGATGTCCTGTTTTTTTCTTTTTATACACAACCTCTTTTTAATTGTCTGAAAATTTATACAATATCAATAACATTTTCTTAAAATTCAGGGTTGACGAATCTGACCAGTTATAGTAACCTAATATCCATGAGGTCATATGACTGACGGAGCACGTGGAATCAACCACATGGGAGTATGATCATTAATCGCCGGCCGTCTGGGCAATCTTGTCTGGACGTGCGGCGTTTTTTAGTTTGTTACTACATTTTTGACAGAAGAAAATATCTGTCAGCCCTAAAAAATCACTCAATTTTTCTCTTTTTAAATTTTTCACTTGGCACGCTCCACTGTCCAGATTTTTACTAAAAGATAAAAAGAATCCTGATCGTTCAGGATTCTTTTTTAATCTACATCTCATAAATAACACATTCATACGGTTTCATTTTTAACGTATTTCCAATGACAGTTGTCTGTTCATAATTCACAAATATAACATTTTCATAGTCTTCCGATAATTCAATATCTTTTTCCTTAGAACTGAAGTTACAGATCAATACCAGTTTCTGACATCCATAAGACCTGCTGTATGCAAAAATATGATCTTCTTTTTTATACATTGGTCTGAAATCCCCATATGTTAGTATCTCATTATATTCTTCTGATTTATAAAATGCGATCAGTCTCTTGTAAAAATTCAGAATCGATCCATATTCTTTTTCTTCTTCTGCGACATTCACCACTTTATAGTTTTCATTAACTGGCATCCAAGGTTTCCCTTTTGAAAATCCTGCATTTTCTTCCGAACTCCATTGCATTGGTGTTCTCGCATTGTCTCTGCTGTGATGTCCTGCGATCTCCAGTGCCTGTTCTTTGGACATTCCTGCCTTCAATGCGATCTGATATTGATTGATCGTTTCCAGATCATTAAATTCATCATATTGCCATCGACGATTGCTCATCCCAATCTCTTGTCCCTGATATAAGAAAGGCAGACCTCTCTCACAGAAAATGATCGTTGCAAGTGCTGATAAGCTGTAAAATCCATAATCTTCTTCTGGGATAAACAGACTTGCTCCTCTTGGCTGATCATGGTTCTCAATGATATTCGCTTCAAATCCAGCCTTGGCGATGATCTCTTGATTATGAAAAGTTTCCTCTCTCCATTCATCAAATGGCTGCGGCCAGTCATAGTTCATATAATTTTTGCCTTTTCGGTAGGCATGGCATGGTTCAAATGCAAAAATCGTAGAAAAATATCCGTCTTCACCGATAAATTGTGGAAGAATATCTTCTTTTACAAACATAGCCTCCCCAACGGTCAGTGCATCATATGGTTCAAAGCAACGATGCTTCATCTCCATCAAGAAATCTCCGATTCCTTCGACTTTTCCTGTGATCTTATATACATCTGCGAGTCCATCTGGACCGTCTGGTTTCAGATCACTCCATGTCAGATCTTTCTTTATATTCATGATCGCATCAATCCGAAATCCTGAAAGTCCTTGTTCCATCCACCAACAGATCATCTCATAAATCTTCTCACGAACGGTCTCATTCTCCCAGTTCAGATCTGGTTGTTCTTTTGCAAAAGAATGCAAATAAAACTTATTGTCATACCCTGGGATCTTCTCCCAGACACTGCCTCCAAAATAAGATCTCCAGTTGGTCGGTGGCTGCCCATCTTTCCCGTCTTTGATATAAAAATATGATCCATATTCCCCTTCTGGATCTGCCATTGCCTTCTGGAACCATTCATGTTCACTGGAACAATGATTCACAACAAGATCCATCAGAATATACATATTTCTTTTCTTTGCTTCCTTGATCAATTGTTTCATCTCATCCATCGATCCAAACATCGGATCGATCGCATAATAGTCGGAAATATCATAACCGTTATCCACCATCGGAGACTGATACATCGGAGATATCCACAAAATATCAACCCCTAGGTCTTTTAAATAATCTAACTTGCTGATAATTCCAGGAATGTCACCGATTCCATCACCATTTGTATCCTTAAAACTCTTTGGGTAAATTTGATATGCAACTTTGTTATGCCACCATTTTTTATTCATCATAATTCTTCTAAACTCCCATTTGCGGTTTCTACTAACATCTTCATAGCTTCTACCGGATATCTGCCGTGAGCGGTTTCCCCCGTCAGCATCAATGCATTCGCTCCTTGATGAACTGCATGATAAATATCATTTACTTCAGCTCTTGTTGGATAAGGGTTTCGGATCATTGAGTCTAGCATCTGTGTGACTACCATGAAATTTTTGTTATGTTCTTTGCATACCTTTGCAATATATGCCTGCACTTTTGGAAGTTTGGATAATGGCATGACATTTCCTAAGTCTCCTCTTGCTATAACAATATAATCACAGTATGGAATCAATTCTTCCAAATGCTCTACTCCTGTCATATTTTCTATTTTGGCAAAGATTCGAATATCTTCACAGTTGTTTTGTTTTAGTGCTTCTCTTAATGTGATCAAATCTTCTTTATTCCGTACAAATGGCAGCATAACATCGGTTACTTGATATTGTTTTGCCAAAGATAGATTCTTTAGATCAGCCTCCGTTAACGTCGGATTGTTGATATTACATCCTGGCAAAGCTATGCTTTTACGTGCCGTCAATACTCCTCCACAGACAATGCGGCATCTCCAGGATCGTGGTGATATTTTCCGTTCTGCGATCAGTTTTATTTTCCCATCATCTAATAAAATTTCCTGATCTCTTTTGATATATGGCATGATTTCTTCTGGTACTAAAATTCCACCATGTCCTACAACCACATGTGCTCCTGTTGAAAGGCCCATTTCTCCTTCCAGATATCCAATTCGAAGTTCTGGTCCGATCAGGTCGATCATTAATTTCTTCTCGCCATTTGTCTGCTTCGCCGCCTCAAAATAATGATAAATCCATGCAGGACTTCCTTCTAATGAACTATGTGATAAATTCAACCGGATCCCTGTCATTCCGGCATCAAACATCTTCTTTAAAATCGTTGGTTCGCAACAGGTTGGTCCCAAGGTTCCGTAATATTCCATTGTGCATCACTTCCTTTGTGGTTATTTTAACATTTTGAGGAGTGGTTTCCAATGGATTTGATGGAAAAATTGTCGTTCTTGTTAAATTATATTTTCCTACATCCCATACACACCCAGATCAACCTTCCCATCAACAACCACAACTCCTTCTTCTTCCAGTAATTTTGCCTGCGTTCCTTCTCCTCCAAACACAAAGGCCTCTGCTAGTTCTCCTTTTGCATTGACGACTCGAAAACATGGTATATTCTCTGGATCTGGATTCTTATGCAGGGCATTTCCTACTGCTCGTGACATCTTGGGATTTCCTGCCATGGCTGCTACTTGTCCATAGGTTGCCACATGCCCTTTTGGAATTTGTTTGACTGCTTCGTAGATTCTTTTTGTCGGACTGTCCGTGATGATATCGTAGCTTTCTTTGATCATTTTTTTAATGTCTTTTTCTGGAATAGTCCCATCTAAGATGATCGTGTTCCAATATTTTTTATTCTGATGATATCCTGGGATGACGGCATCGTAGGCTTCTCTCCAGAATTCTCTCCATTCTGGATCTACTTTGATATTCAGATTGATATAACCATCTTTTTCATAGACCCATAAGAAAGCTTTTTTACTTCCTTTTACCCTTACCAATTCCCAATTGGGATCTTTGAATGGAGATTCTACATATGTGTGCGGGAAAGTCAGACCGTAAGTGATGGCTTGTTGTCTTGTTTTCATACAAATCTCTCCTTTTATTTCAGATTCTATCACATTTTTTTAGTTTATTCGAGAATCTTAAATCATCTTCTTAAAAGTGAAATAGGATCTAAAATATTTTACATTCTATTTTAGATCCTGTTTAATTAATTTGAGTTATTTTATCACTTTAATTTAATCTCTGATAAATATCTTTCTCCGTATCTTCTGGATATTCTTTTACCATTTTATATATTGGCGAAATCACAATTTCATCTTCTACAAGATCATCGGCTATCTTTGCTATTGAATCTCCTTTTTTTATTTTCTTTTGAACCATCATAATCAATTTTAGTATTTCACCTCTATTAACTCCTCTTTCTTCTGCTGCATCTAATATTGTACACATTGTAATGTCTCCTTTCTTCTCTTTCTCTAAATTTAACTTCAAAAATCTTTCATCTTCAGCAAAAATCCTCATAAACTTCAGCATCTCATCTACATGCTTAATTGGTTTATGATTTTCAATGGTTTTATAACCTTTTCTCCTCTTCACAAAATAATCTACAATAATTCCGAAATCACTTTGAAACATCTCTATTTGTTCCTCTGTCAGATATGCTATCTCAAATACATTTAACTTATAATTATTTGTATATTTTTCTACATTACCTTTCTTTACAAATGTATCTCTAAGTTCTTTCGATGTATCCCAGTGCCCATTGCCGAAATATAAAATCAAAGTTACTACTTCACATAACTCTTTCTTATCTTCATCATCATTTAACTGTGACCGATAACTTGCTCCATCATATCCCATTATTCGAAATGACATTTGTTTATCTGTACTCGTCTGATTTTCTATCCCAAAGATCACTTTATGATCTTTTCCTTTTTTCCACACTTTCAGTATATCTCTTTCCTGCTCATGTAAGGTACTGTCTGCTGCTTTGTATTGCGATCTTACTTTTGTCTCTGCTAGCTGCTTTGGACTTATGACCTGTTTTCCATCATAGATCAGCACATTGATAATATCTGCAAATACGTCTGGATAATCTTCTAGTAATTTCTCTACTTTATCTTTCTGTCTCATGCCTGCCTCCTTTGCCTGTAAACTAAAAAGGTCTGTGTGCGTTTAAATCTGCAGATCTGCATTGTTGATTTTAATCTAGACTCATCATATTTTTAGTTTACATTATTTTACAAATATTGGCAAGTGTTTTCCAGTTTATTCCACATATTTTATTTATTTTTAGTATACTATATCTATTTCATGTTTTCAATACTCATTTTGTTTAATTGCACAACAATCACACATCATGCAATCCTACTATCTTCAATCCACCTTCTCTACATCTTTCCTCCACGATCAACCTATGTTAAACTTACTATACAACAATGATTCAATGATACATTACATAAACCAAAAGGAATCCTAACACATGACTTTAGAAGAAGAATACCGTCTATCCTGCTATGAGGAACTGACGACTCTTGGAAATCACAATCATATATATTTAATTAAACATAAGCTGTCTGGTGAGATTTTCGTTAAGAAAGTTTTATCCAGATTTTCTTTGGATGTTTATAAACAGTTGAGAGACTTGCAAATCCCCGGAATTCCAAAAATTCATGACCTGATCCTTGAAAATGATTCTTTAACCCTGATCGAAGACTATATTCATGGACAAACTTTGGAACAGTTGCTTGAGGAACAGACAACGCTGGTCTATTCGGATGCTCTTGCGATCATGCGTAGGCTTTGTGAGATTTTAAAATCGCTTCATACTCTGACTCCTCCGATCATTCATCGTGATCTGAAATTATCGAATATCATTTTGACCAGTGAAAATCTTGTCTATATCGTGGATTTCGATACTGCCAGATATTATGAATCTGGGCAGGAACAAGATACCGAATTGCTTGGGACCAAAGAATATGCCCCTCCAGAACAGTATGGATTTGGGCAGTCTGATGCCCGCTCTGATATTTATGCATTGGGGATTATTTTTAACCGCTTATTGACAGGAGAATATCCAAAACATCAATTGGCAGATAACAGATATCGTTCCGTCATTTCAAAATGTATTCGATGGAATCCTGATGAACGTTTCCAGACGATCGAGGAACTTGAGGCAGCTTTACATGATAATATTTCCTCTGATATTGGAAAACCTGGATTTACGCTTTCTTCGATACATTCTGATATTCCAGGATTTCGTACTGGAAAGCTGTGGAAAATGATCTTAGCATTCTTCGGATATCTCTCTTTTCTCTACTGTAGTATGACTTCAGATTTCACAAATGCAAAAACCGGACTTCCTCTAACTGGACTACAACTATGGCATGAGCGTTTTTTTGTATTTTTGATGCTGCTCAGCCTTATTTTTTATAATTTTAACTACAAAAATATCCGAACCAGATCTTTTCTGGGTCATTCTTTCCCTTTTGTACTTCGAATTGTTCTGCAGTGTCTGATTTCTTTTGGAATTTTGGTCATTCTTATGTTCTTTATGCTGCTGATCGAAGAAATCATATGGTAGGTTCTTTATCGCTGACAGTAAAAATTTACGCTGTCAGCGAAACATTTCTATATGAATATTTGCTACTCTTATTATTGTTCATATAGAAGGGAGGAATTGAATATGAAAACTTGGAAATTAGTTTCTGGAATCATCTCAATTGTGCTTTTTGCTTTTGTTATGTTTCAGTCTTGTGCTGCTGGAATTTCAAATTCTTTAGCAGAAAATGGGGAAAGTGGCGGTTCTGCCGGATTGATCGTTGCGATCATTTTATTGGCTGGTGGAATTGTTTCTATTGCTACAAGAAATGGTTCAAAGGGTGGTAATATCGCACTGATCGTTTTATTTGCACTTGGTGCACTTTGCGGATTTACCATGGCAGGAAGTTATGCAGATTTAAATGTATGGGCTGCCTGGTGCCTGATCTGTGCTGTATTTGCAGCAGTTTCCTTAAAGAAGGGGCAATGATCGTTTATTATAAGAACAAAGAGAGAAAGGATATTTACATATGCAGGATCAATTAACTGATCATTTAGATCAACAATTAAAATCTACTTCTTTGGAGAATTTTTCGGATTATCTTAAGAATCTTCAGCAGTTACCAAGCCTGCAGGATTTTTTCTCTGTTTATATTGCAAAGCATGACCTGAAAATTTCGCAGATCATTAAAAACAGTGGGATATCACAAAGCTATGCCCATGAAATCTTAAATGGAACGAAACCTCATCCTTCCAGAGATTATCTGCTTGCTTTGTGTCTTGGGGCTCACATGGATCTGAAAACGACGCAGCATGCTCTTCGGACCGCTCAGTTAGGGGAACTTTATGCAAAGGTCCCAAGGGATGCAGCGATCATGATGCATATCAATAATGAAAAATGGAATCTCATTGATATTAATATCTTTCTGGAAGAACATGGTCTTGATGTGATTTCGCTTTCTAAAAAAATTTCATAAATAATAGCAAAAAGATCAGCTGTAAAACTTTCTACAACTGATCTTTTTTATATTTTCATCATTATATGAAATTATCTTTTTTCAACACCTAAAGTAACTTTCTCACCATTGATGTTCCATTCTTTTTCATATCCAGCAACTTCTCCGGCTTTCACTTCATCTGCTAAAACGTCTCCAGCGATTGCTGCTTTGTTTCTTCCGATGATGTCTGCGGCTTTGTCTGATCCTTTGTAAGAGAATGTGATATGATCTGTTACTTCGAATCCTGCTTCTTTTCTCATAGACTGGATCTTGCTGACTACTTCACGGACGAATCCTTCTTCTAACAGTTCTTCGGATAAGTTTGTATCAAGTACAACTGTCACTCCGTTGTCTGCTTCTGTTACGAATCCTTCCTGTTTTACCATTTCGATCAACAGATCTTCTTCTGCTAATTCTACTGGTGTTCCATCAACTTCAAATGTTAATACTCCCTTAGAGTCTAACTGAGCTTTCGCTTCATTTCCATCAACTGCTGCTAAGTAGTTTCTGATTCCTCCAACTAATTTACCGTATTTTGGTCCTACAGTCTTTAACTGTGGTTTGAAGTTGTATGTTGTGAAGTTTGATACGTCATCTGTAAATGTGATGTTCTTCACATTTAACTCGTCTAGGATGATCGCTTCGTCATAATCTGGCAGAGATGCTTCTGCTTTTACATACATCTGTCCGATTGGCTGACGGTTCTTGATCGCTGCTCCATTACGGCATGCACGTCCTAATACGACGATCTTTAATACGAGATCCATATCTGCTTCTAATTTCTCATCTACCTGTTCTGCATTGTATACAGGGAAGTCGCATAAGTGGATACTTTCTTTTGCAGATGCATCAACACTTCTTACGATGTTCTGGTAAATCTCTTCTGTCATGAATGGGATCATTGGTGCTGCTGCTTTACATACAGTAACTAATGCTGTGTATAAAGTCATGTATGCATTTACCTTATCCTGTTCCATTCCTTTTGCCCAGAAACGGTCACGACAGCGTCTTACATACCAGTTACTCATATCGTCTACAAATTCCTGTAATGCTCTTGCAGCTTCTGGGATTCTGTAGTTTCCTAAGTTATCATCCACAGATTTGACCATTGTGTTCATCTTAGATAACAGCCATTTATCCATTACAGATAACTTATCATATTCTAACGCATGTTTTGTTGGGTCGAACTGGTCGATCTCGGCATATAATGTGTAGAATGCATAAGTATTCCATAATGTTCCCATGAATTTACGCTGTCCTTCTGTAACGGCTTTCGCATGGAAACGGTTTGGCAGCCATGGAGCACTGTTTGTATAGAAATACCAACGGATCGCATCTGCTCCATGCTCTTCTAATGCATCAAATGGATCAACTGCATTTCCTTTGGACTTACTCATCTTCTGTCCGTTTTCATCCTGAACGTGTCCTAATACGACAACGTTTTTATATGGTGCTTTATTAAATAATAAAGTTGAAATTGCCATTAAAGAGTAGAACCATCCACGAGTCTGGTCTACAGCTTCTGAGATAAAGTTTGCTGGGAAGTTATCTTCGAAGATTTCTTTATTCTCAAATGGGTAATGCCACTGTGCGAAAGGCATAGATCCTGAATCGAACCAGCAGTCGATTACTTCTTCTACACGATGCATTGGTTTTCCACAATGTGGACACTTAATTGTTACCTGGTCGATATATGGACGGTGAAGTTCAATATCGTCTGGACAGTTATCAGACATACTCTTTAATTCTTCGATAGAACCGATTGAATGCTGATGTCCACATTCACATTCCCAGATATTTAATGGAGTTCCCCAATAACGGTTTCTTGAGATTCCCCAATCCTGTACGTTCTCTAACCAGTCTCCAAAACGTCCTTTACCGATGCTCTTTGGTACCCAGTTAACTGTATTATTGTTTGCGATCAGCTGATCTTTTACATCTGTCATCTTGATGAACCAAGATTCTCTTGCATAGTAGATCAATGGTGTGTCACAACGCCAGCAGTGTGGGTAGCTATGCTCGAATTTTGGAGCATCATATAATAATCCACGGCTCTCTAAATCTTTTAAGACTTCTGGATCTGCTTTCTTAACAAATAATCCGGCAAATGGTGTTTCTTCTGACATATTACCGCGTTCGTCTACTAACTGTACAAAAGGCATCTCATATTTGCGTCCGACTTTCGCATCGTCTTCACCAAATGCTGGTGCGATATGAACGATACCTGTACCATCTGTTAATGTTACATATCCATCACATGTTACATAGAATGCTTTCTTGTGCTGTTTCTCTGCAACTTTTGCTGCACATTCATATAATGGTTCGTATTCTTTGTATTCTAAGTCTTTTCCTTTGTATGTTTCTAAGACTTCATATGCAGGTGTTCCTGCTTCTTCATCTGCTAATCTTCCAAGAACTGTATCAAGCAGTGCTTCTGCCATATAGTATACATATCCATCTGCAGCTTTTACTTTTGCGTATGTTTCTTCTGGGTTTACGCAAAGACCGATATTAGATGGAAGTGTCCATGGTGTTGTTGTCCATGCAAGGAAATATGCATCTTCATCTACTAATTTAAAGCGAACGATCGCTGAACGTTCTTTGACATCTTTGTATCCCTGTGCCACTTCCTGTGCAGATAATGGTGTTCCACAACGTGGGCAGTAAGGTACGATCTTAAATCCTTTGTAAAGTAATCCTTTGTCCCAGATCTGTTTTAATGCCCACCATACAGATTCGATAAAATTATTATCGTATGTGATGTATGGGTTCTCCATATCAGCCCAGAAACCTACTGTATCTGAGAAATCTTCCCACATACCTTTGTATTTCCAAACGCTTTCTTTACATTTCTTGATGAATGGTTCCATACCGTATTCTTCGATCTGTTCTTTTCCATCAAGACCTAACATCTTCTCAACTTCAAGTTCGACTGGAAGTCCGTGTGTATCCCATCCAGCTTTACGAATGATCTTATGACCTTTCATTGTCTGGTAACGAGGGATCATATCTTTGATAACACGAGTTAAAACGTGTCCGATATGTGGTTTACCATTGGCTGTTGGTGGTCCGTCATAGAATGTATATGTCGGATCGTCTTTTCTTTCTTCGATACTCTTTTCAAAAATTTCGTTTTCTTTCCAGAACTTTACGGTCTCTTTCTCTCGATCGACAAAGTTCATGTCAGATGATACTTTCTTGTACATCTTCATCTCTCCTTTTACTTCTTAGAAAATCTAATGAAATAGGAAAAAATAAGAAAAAGCGCTGTCCAAAATAGGACAACGCTGTTGCTTCTAAACCACCTATTTCACATACTATCATATGTTATCCCGTTAACGGAGGATACCGGCACAGCTTACTTCATTCAGCCTGCAGCTTGGGAGTGATCTTCCTTCTTATCTTACTAACACCCGGCTTCCACCGCCCCGGACTCGCTCATGCGTTCATGATAGAAGTACTGTCTCCTTCTTCGCTTTTATCATACTAAGTTATCTTAACACTTAAATCGTCAGTTCGTCAATATAGAAATTGTATGTTTTTAGATTTCTTTTTCAATCAATTTCTTCTTATTTTTTATGGAATAATTCATCATTTTAATAAAAGCTCTGCGGTCGGCACATCTGTTACCAGTACATTTACCAGCCCGCCTGCAATGGCACCTTTGATTGCTTCAATTTTATCCTTTCCATAAGATATTCCAACTCTGACTGGAATTTTTGCGATCTTATCCAATGAAATACTGATCATTTTTCTTCTCAGGTCTTCATCAACCGTCTGACCATTCTTGTCGTAAATCCTTCCAACGATCTCTCCTACCGCACCTTTTTGTATCAATTCTTTATATTCTTCTTCCGTTCGTATTCCTGCCTTGATGATCGAAGAATCCTTCTGCATAGAACCAATTCCGATCAATGCTATATCCGCTGTCTCTGCCATATGAAGAACTTTGGAAATCTCATCAATTCCTTCAATCAGTTCCTTTTCTTTTTCCCCATCTACATACATTGGTGCAGATAAATTGTAGCTTGCACAATGTAATAAATTTCCCACTTTTGTTGCAAGTGTATTCGAATATGTTGTTGCATCCCACGAATCCAACTGTGTTACCCCTGGTGTTCCAAGAAAAGGAACGATTTTTACATTCCGAAAGGAAAGAGATCTGAGTCGTTCATCTTGCGCAAGCTGCTCCACAAATCCATGCATCGCTCTTCCCCATGTCATTCCAAGTACCATATTTTTCTTCAAGACTCGCAAAGTATAATCAACTGCCTGAAATGCCACTTCTTGATCAGACGACTGATCATATGCTGGCACAGCGACCAATGCCTCTGTCAATCCATATTTTTCTTCTAATTCCCGTTCCAATCCAAGATTGCTTTGTTCTGGATACTGAATTCTGATCTGAACATACCCTTCATTGCGTGCCTGGATCAATGCTCTGGAAATGCTGGTTCTTGATGTATGTAATTTTTGTGCGATCTCTTGTTGTGATAATCCATCACGGTAATAAAGTTCTGCTGCTTTTATTAAAAAACGATCACTTTTCATCTGTTCCCTCCGTTCTTAATATGCCACATTACATATGTGGCTTTCTATATTTATATTATCTGGTTTTTTATTTATTTTCAATGAACATTTTCTAACCTTATCAAAATCCCATTTTACATTTTTTTAACATTTTGTTTACTAGATTTTATGTTTTTTTGCATATAATTATATGATAAAATAATAGTTAGTTTATGTTAATTTATTTTTAAAAAACGATCCGGAGGTAAACAACCCATGTTAAGAATTGGAATTTTAACCAGTGGTGGCGACTGTCAGGCATTGAATGCTGCCATGCGTGGTGTAGTAAAAGGTTTAAGTGTAAAGAGAAATGATCTGGAGATCTATGGTTTCCGCGATGGATATAAAGGTCTGATCTACGATATTGCTGACCGTATGACACCAGATGATTTTTCTGGAATCTTAAACCGTGGAGGTACAATTCTTGGAACTTCCAGACAGCCATTCAAAAAGATGCGCATCCCTGATGAAAACGGTCTTGATAAAGTCGAGGCAATGAAAAGTAATTACCGCAAATATAAATTAGACTGTCTTGTAGTTCTTGGCGGTAACGGAACTCACAAAACTGCAAATATGCTTCGTGAAGAAGGTTTAAATGTTGTAACACTTCCAAAGACAATTGACAATGATCTTTGGGGAACTGAAATGACATTCGGATTCCAGAGTGCCGTTGATATTGCAACTGATACGATCGACCGAATCCATACAACAGCTTCTTCTCACAGCCGTGTATTTATCATCGAGGTTATGGGGCATAAAGTCGGACATGTTACCCTGCAATCAGGAATTGCTGGTGGAGCTGACGTAATCCTGCTGCCTGAAATTCCTTATGATATTGATAAAGTAGCCGAAGTTGTTGAAAACCGCTTTGCAGCTGGAAAGAAATTCTCGATTATCGCAGTTGCTGAAGGTGCTATTTCAAAAGAAGATGCGAAGTTAAAGAAGAAACAGTATAAGGCAAAACTTGCAGAAAGAAGATATCCTTCTGTTGCTTATGAGATTGCAGCTGCACTAGAAGAAAAAACAAATCGTGAGATCAGAGTCACCGTTCCAGGACATACACAGCGTGGTGGTGTTCCTTGTGCTTACGACCGTGTACTTGCTACAAGAGTTGGAGCATATGCCGCTGAATTGATCCTTAATAAAGAGTATGGCTATATGGTTGGTATCGTTGATGGAGATACAAAAAAGGTTCCATTATCTGAAGTTGCTGGAAAATTAAAATATGTTGATCCGAAGTGCCAGATGATTAAGGACGCTAAGACGATTGGAATAAGTTTTGGGGAGTAAATTGTAGTTTGATGACGGAAATTATTGGTGGAATATTATAAAAAGAGATCATGTGTCTGCAACCCACTTGCGTTCGGACTCCCACGTAGCTGTACTAAGCTCCTGAATGGTCATTCGACCATCCACTCGCTAAGTGCAGACGTGTCCGTACGGTTGCCGACACATGATCTCTTTTTATAATATTCAAATAATTTACGTGATTCAAACCACTATACAGTGTGTATGTTGTATGGTATTGGTTGATAAGTTTTGGATTCATTGACAGAAGATTGAATAAATTTCCTAAACACCGATATAGCGAGATGTTTATGACGCATAATAACATTACCTTCTGTTTAAAAATTCCCTATTTTACAATCAATACTGTTCTCCATACACACCCACTTAAATTTTCAATCTTGTGAATTGTCCACTCTATAGACTTTAGGTATATGATAAAAAATAAATAAACGATCGGAAGAGCAGCATTAGAATTTTGCCACGTTTTTTGCGGATTCGCAGCCGGCTTGGTGTGCTGTCTGAGCCTCAAAGAGTTCTGATTTAAACACCTTTGAAGGCGAGTTGCACAAGGAAAGCCGGCGGATCAGCGATCTGCAAAAAACGTGAGCAAAATTCTCTAGCTGCTCTTCCGATCGTTTATTTATTTTTTATCATATACTCAAAATCTACAGTTGGCCAACTTACAAAATTACAATTTAAGATCCCCCACAATCTGCTCAACTGTTAAATGGTTCTTCTTAAGAAGTTCTTCAATGTCATATCGATCTAATAATTCTTTTTTTACTCCATAATTAAACACCTTCATATCAGAATTTCCATAGAATCTTGCAATCTTTTCTCCGAATCCCCCCTCTAAAAATCCATCTTCTAATGTCATAACTACATCATGATCTTTCTTAAGATCTTCTAATAATCCTTCATCAATTCCAGTAATATAATATGGATTTATCACGGTTGCTTTTGTTCCTGTCTTTTCTTCTACTGCTTTTGCAACTTCACATCCCATATTGTAGAATGTTCCAAGTCCAATGACTGCAACTTTGCTTCCTTTTTCTGTGACTTCATATTTGTTTAACTGACTGAAATCTTTTGTTATTTTTTTACCATCAGAGATCATTTCTCCACCTGGAAGTTTGATCGCTACTGGATACTGATCCTGATCGATACTCCAGTCTAACATTGCCAGATATTCTTCTTTTGTTGTTGGTGCGAGGTATACTAAGTTTGGAATATTGCTCATCATTGGAATATCCTGTAATCCAAGATGTGTTACATCATTCATTCCATATACAGATCCCCAGAATGTAACGATCGTTGCTGCATTGCTATCGATGCACAGATCCTGTGTAATCTGGTCGTATGTTCTCTGTACAAATGTTGAATATACTCCATAAACTGGTTTTCCACCACCTGCTGCGATTCCTGCCGCCATTGCCATTGCTGTTTCTTCCGCGATCCCAACATCGATAAACTGTTTTCCAGCTTCCTTACGTTTATCTTCTGTAAATCCCATAACTGTTGGTGTTGCAGAAGTGATCGCTACAACCTTCTTGTCTTCTTTCATTTTCTTTAACAGGTATTGTGCTGTTACACTTGAGAAATCCTCACCATCAAAAGAATCTAAAGGCTTTCCTATTTCCACATCAAATGGCGCACAGTAATGCCAGTCTTCTTTATGTTCCTCAGCTAATTTATATCCTTTTCCTTTTTGCGTATTAATATGAACGACAACTGCTTTTTTTGTATCTTTGACCTGTTTGAATGCTTCGATCAGATCAGCGACTTTATTTCCTTCTTTGACATAAATGTAATCTAATCCCATGGCTTTGAATAGATTGCATTTAGATTCTCCGTTTGTTTCACGAAGCGCTTTTAGATTCTCATATAATCCACCGTGGTTTTCTGCGATCGACATATCGTTATCATTAACTACAATGATCAGATTTCCACCTAATTCTGCGGCATAATCAAGACCTTCTAACGCTTCCCCTCCACTTAAAGATCCATCTCCGATCACTGCGATCACATTTCCATTTTCTTCTTTTAAGTCTCTTGCTTTGGCAAGTCCAAGTGCAAGACTTATGGAAGTTGATGTATGCCCAATTGTGAAATGATCATGCTCACTTTCTCCTGGATTACTGTATCCTGATACATCATCATAATGTTCTTCATATAAGAATGCATCCTTACGTCCAGTCAACATTTTGTGTGGATAAGATTGATGGGAAACATCATATACGATCTTGTCTTTTGGCGATTCAAATACATAATGCATCGCGATCGTTGCTTCTACCATACCAAAATTCGGTCCAAAATGACCTCCATGTTTACTTAATTTTTTTAATAATGCATCACGAATTTCTTCTGCAAGTACATTTAACTGATCCTCGGATAATTTCTTGACATCTTCTGGACCATTGATATTTTCAATATACATCTGTTTTTTCTCCTTGTCTGATTTCTTGTAAATACACTAGCAATAGTGTATGATATTTATATCATACAACCTAAAGTTAACTTTAGGTCAAGAATATTTTTGAAAGAAGGTTTTTCTATGTACACAATCGGTCAAGTCTCTACAATGTTTGATCTTCCTGTTTCTACCTTAAGGTATTATGACAAGGAAGGATTTTTTCCTAATCTGGAACGTAAAGGAAACATCCGTTATTTTAGTGATAATGAATTGGAAGCGCTTCGTATTATTGAATGTCTGAAGAAATCTGGTCTTGAAATCAAAGATATAAAGCAATTTTTTATCTGGGTATCTGAAGGCAGCTCAAGCTATGAAAAAAGGAAAGAATTATTTGAAGCCAGAAAATCAGCTGTTGAAACTAAAATTCAAGAACTTCAAAAAACTCTCTCCCTCTTAAAATTCAAGTGCTGGTATTATGAAACAGCAATGAAGGATGGTAATGAAGATACTATAAATGCCATGTTGCCTGATAGACTTCCTGAAAACATACAAAAACTATATAACGAAGGTCATGAATAATTTTTTTTGCCCTAAAACTATTCGAAATAACAATTTAATGTTAAAATAAAGACAAGGAAATGTTAAAAATGAGAGGTGATATTTTGAAAAAGAAACTTATGGTACTTTGTGCTGTCGCAATTATGATCAGTACATGCTTGACTGGGTGTAAGATGAATTCTGGAAAAATCCGCTTTGGTTCTGCTGGAATCGGTGGTACTTACCAGATTTTTGGTGATACTTTTGCCAACCTTATCTCATCTAAGAGTAAGAAATATAACATTGAAGTAAAAACAACTGCAGGTTCTGCTGCAAATCTTCGTCTGTTATCTAAAGATTACATTCAGATGGCTGTTGCCCAAATGGATTTGATCAATGATGCTTATAACCGCACTGGTATTTTTGAAAATGATAAGAAATATCAGGGATATCGTGCTGTTGCTTCCCTTTATACAGAAGCCTGTCAGATTGTGGTTCCTGCGGATTCAGACATTCAGTCTATGGATGATCTAGAAGGGAAAAAGGTCTGCATTGGTGAAGAAGAATCTGGAACTGAACAGAACGCGTTGCAGATTTTAAATGCTTATGGATTAAACGAAAGACTTGTTGATACTGTAAATCTGAATTATACAGATGCCGCCAAGAAATTAAAATCTGGCGATATTGATGCTTTTTTCTGTACCGCGGGTGTTCAGACAACTGTGATCAATGAGCTGTCAAAACAGTGTAAGATTCGTCTGGTCAGTCTTGATCAAAAAGGGGTTTCTCGTCTGAAGAAATCTTATAAATTTTACACAGAATATACAATACCTGCAGGTACATATGTAAATCAGGCTAAAGAAATTAAAACTGTTGGTGTCAAAGCTGTTCTTCTTGCAAGTGATAAACTTTCCGAAGATGCGGTCAAAGACATTACACAGATTCTATTTAAGAATCAACAGCAGATTCAGTATGCACTGCCTGTAGATATTTCTTTTGATGAGAAAACTGCCGTTGATGGTATCACGATTCCATTCCATAACGGTGCTGCTGCCTATTATAAACAACATGGAATCACAGTAAATACAGAGAAAGGAAGCAATTAACCGCTGTGGTGTAAATAAATGACAATACAACTTGATATGTATCAGACGATTGCGGTTGCCGTAGTCGTTTTGATGTTAGGAAACTTTTTAAAACACAGGATTGCGATCTTGGAACGATTTTGCATTCCTGCACCTGTGATCGGCGGTGTGATCTTTGCAATCTTTACCTGTATATGTTATGTAACTGGAATTGCCGAATTTTCCTTTGATGATATTCTAAAAGAAGTCTGTATGGTATTCTTCTTTACATCTGTTGGATTTCAGGCAAACTTAAAAGTCTTAAAAAGTGGTGGAAAATCTTTGATCATTTTCCTGATCCTTGTGATCATGTTGATCATATGCCAGAACTTTCTTGCAGTCGGTCTGTCCAAAGCACTACAGATCAGTCCTTTGGTTGGACTCTGTACAGGTTCTATCCCTATGATCGGTGGTCATGGTACCGCTGGTGCATTTGGACCTGTTCTTGAAGACTTTGGTGTTAAAGGTGCCAGCACTTTATGTACAGCTGCTGCTACATTTGGATTGATCGCTGGAAGTATCATGGGCGGTCCCGTTGGAAAACGTCTGATCGAGAAGAAAGATCTTTTAAAGACTGCAATTCCTGAAGATGACAGCCTGTTAGTAGAAGAAGAAAAAAAACACGAACGTCACACAAGTATGTATCCAGCCGCTGTATTTCAGCTGATCATTGCTATGGGAATCGGAACGATCATCTCCAAGTTACTTTCCATGACAGGTATGACATTCCCAATCTATATCGGTGCCATGATCGCTGCTGCATTTATGCGTAACATCGGCGAATATTCTGGTGGATTTACAATTTATATGGGTGAGATCAATGATATTGGTGGTATCAGCTTATCTTTATTCTTAGGAATCGCCATGATCACTTTAAAACTATGGCAGCTTGCAGACCTTGCACTTCCACTGATCACATTACTTGCAGGACAAACTATTTTGATGTTCTTATTTACTTATTTTGTAATATTTAATATCATGGGAAGAGACTATGACGCCGCAGTATTATCTTCTGGAGTATGTGGTTTTGGAATGGGAGCCACACCAAACGCTATGGCGAATATGCAGGCGATCTGTGAACGTTATGTCCCATCCGTCAAAGCTTACCTTCTGGTACCTTTGATCGGTAGTTTATTTGCAGACTTCTTAAATAGCCTGGTGATCACGTTCTTTATCAATTTTCTATAATCTAAAGGGAGACGATGAAAAATGTTTGGAAAAAGGAAAAATAGACGCGAAGCGATCAGAAGTAAGCTCCGTGAAAAATCAGAATATAAAATGAAAAGCGAAAATGTTGCAATACCCGAGATCCATACAAAAGATTTTGATGAGATTGAGGAACATATTGATGAAATAGAACAGGAAAAAGAAGAAAAACATTCTATTCTCTATGACAATGTAGCAATTCCTGAAGTTCATGTTCCTAAAAAGAAAAAATAGAATTCTGATATGCAGGATTCCAACAAAAATGGCAGTACATTCTTCCAGTTCTGGTTCATGTACTGCCTGTTTGTTATTATGCTTCTGCTCTCATTTTTGCATATAATTGTTTTCTCACAAAGTAATAACAGATCACCTGTAATACGATTGTTATGATCCAGGATGCTGGATATGATATAAATAAAATATCCAAAGATCTATGATTCGGGAAGATCCAGAAAATCCATACGATTCTTGTTCCTACTGTCCCAATGATCGAAAGGATCATTGGCACACCAGAACGCCCCATTCCACGAAGTGCTCCAGGAAACAGATCCATAAATCCACAGAGGAAATACGTAACCGTTGTATATAACAAGATTTCCATTCCACATTGAATTACTTTTGAATTACTTGTATAGATCGTCAAGAGTTTAGGACCAAAGAAATAAGCGCTGTTTCCCAAGATCATCATTGCAACAAATGATAAGATCAGACAGTCGATCAAGACACGATCCATTCGTTTCCATTTTCCAACACCATAGTTCTGACTGGTAAAACTCATGCAAGCCTGTGTCACTGCATTCACTGTAACATACAAAAATCCAAAAATATTATTTGCTGCCGTATATCCTGCCATTGCGATCGATCCAAAAGAATTCACTGATGACTGCAATAATACATTAGAAAAATTAATAACAGTGCTTTGAATTCCTGCTGGAATTCCCACCTGAAAAATCTGTTTTAAATATTCCTTTTGAATCTTTAATTTTGAAAAACGCAGTTGGTAACTTGTTTCTGATCGATACAGACATCGAAGCACAAGTATACTTGAAATCAGCTGTGAAATTACCGTTCCGATCGCAACTCCTGCAACGCCAAGATGAAAAATGATAACCAGACACATGTTAAGACCTGCATTTGCAATTCCAGCAACGATCAAATAAAACAGCGGACGTTTTGTATCTCCGACCGCTCTTAAAATGGATGCTCCATAATTATAAAGCATAAAAAACGGCATCCCCATAAAATAAATTCTCATGTAAAGAGTGGAAAGATTGATCACATCATCTGGTGTATCCATTAATTCTAATACTGGTTTTGCAAAGATCAATCCTACAAAGACCATAATAATTCCGCTGATCAGCGCCAGTGTGATTGCCGTATGAACGGTTTCAGACATTTCTTTATCTTTGCCCGCCGCATAAAATCTTGCAGATAAAACATTCGCTCCAAGGGATATTCCAATAAATAAATTGGTAAACATATTGATCAGGGCAGTAGTTGAGCCAACCGCTGCAAGCGACTGGCTCCCACTAAATCTCCCGATAACTATAATATCCACTGCATTGAACATCAACTGCAAAATTCCAGATAACATCAATGGTAACGAAAATGAGATCAGTTTGTCCATGATCGTTCCATTGCACATATCAATTTCATATTTATTACGTTTTATTGTTGAACTCATTGCCTTACTCGAACACCTTTTTTATACTGTCATAATGCAGGAAAATCCCTTCCTGTGCAAATGCTTTGATCTCATCTGTTGAAGCAAACATATAACCATCAATCTCTGCTTCCTGAAAGTTTACATCACTGTCATCGATATCTAATGTAAAACGATAAACATCTACAAAATAGTTATCTCCTTCTCCTGGATTCTCTCTCTTGTATGTAAACATATATCCGCCTTCAGCATCTTTAACATCCAGTCCTGTTTCTTCTTTCACTTCACGAAGAACCGCATCATAAGATACTTCCCCTGCCTGTGCAGCACCACCAGACACTTCCCACCATCCTGGTGCCCATGCCTTTGTCATAACTCTTTTTGTGATCAAAAATTTACCATCTGATCTTCTAATGACTCCAAGAACTGTCAGATGATATTCATCATCCTTTAACGTCCAGTCATTTCTCTTCATTGTACGGCCTGTCAGTTGTTTATTCTTATCGTAAATGTCCCATCTTTCTTCCATTTTTGCATTTCTCCTTGGGTGTGTTTCTTTATTAATCTTAACATTTTACGAAATTTATTGCAAATTGTGATTTGTAGTTTGAAGACGGAAATTATTGGTGGAATATTATAAAAAGAGATCATGTGTCTGCAACCCACTCGCGTTCGGACTCCCACGTAGCTGTACTAAGCTCCTGAATGGTCTAACGACCATCCACTCGCTAAGTGCAGACGTGTCCGTACGGTTGCCGACACATGATCTCTTTTTATAATATTCAAATAATTTACGTGATTCAAACCACTACGCAGTATGTATGTTTTACTGTATTGGTATTTATAATAAACATCTGTCTATCACTACAAAAATTGAAAACCAATAACGTTTAACATATATCCATCAGCTTGAATTTTCTTAATTTTATGATTGAAAGTCTTCAGGTATTTAGAGAAAAAATGAAAGATAGCATGTGAGCAACGATCGAATTCCATAGGAGTTTTGATAGAATCGCAGCTGGATCGGGCGATTGTTTGAGCGTCAAAGACTACTGGTTTCAGTAATTTTCAACGCGAGTTATCGCAGGAGATCCAGCGGATAAGCGTTCAGTCAAAACTCCGTCAATGGAATTCGTGTTGCGCACATGCTATCTTTCATTTTTTCTCTAAATACTCGACGACCTTCAACTCATACAATTTAAAATTTCCCTATGAATTGCACAACGCGTATCTTATCCAATACAAATATCGCCACATCCATAAACAAATGCGCCAACAGTGTACTAACGATCACGCCATTTGACTTTAACAAGAAATCAGAAGAAAATCCATACCAACAGATAAATCCAGAATAAGCGCCCATTAAAACCAGCAAAGGCAGGTATTTCACGACACTTTTCAAAGATTGCTTGATGTAATCAAGTGTTGAATCGAAATAGACAAAACGACCGATCGCCAGCATTACAAAATAAAAGATCAAAGAATCATAATTTGAATCGTTATAAATAAATTTTATGTACAACAAGATCAGAATGATATAAAAGGCAGAGATCAGTCGTACGGAAGCTTTTTGTTCGGATGAGATCGTTTTCAGATGAACAAAGATCCGGTCAAACCAGAATGTTAAAAATACGGAACATACTAGAAATACCATCAACAAAATATCCTGATATTTATTCCAGAAATAAGCCGCCTGAGGGATCCTTTCATCGAGGACATAATAAAGAGAAAGGAAGATCAGTACGGAGGTACTTGAAAATACCATTTCATAAAAGCTTTCGATCCAGCTGATAACTTTTGTTTTATGTGTTTGTTCAATTTGTGCAAGTTCAGCGTCTGTTGGATTTTCAATATTGATCTTATAATGTTTTTGAAGCTTTGCGGTAAGTAAAACGATGGCGAGGACAACGATCAGGCCGATCAAAGAAACAGCCATGAAGCTGCCGGCATTTTGTGCATTAAAATAATGTGTAACGTAATATTGTGATTGTGACATATAAAACCCCTTCTTTAAACTAAAATAATGATAGGAACGCCAAATGGGTTCACTAAACACATATTTTAACACCTTTTTATGGAAATTCAATGGATACGATATTTCATCATAAAAACTTAAGAAAGTTTTTGGGAAAACATAAAGGCAGGTGGGAGTTGTGTGAGAAATTTATTCTATAGACTTGTGAGCACAGATAGGACAATGTTATAATATAAACAACACATTTTTTGAAAGTGGTGAGGGCAGATTGAAGAAATCAGTAAGGATCGCAGCAATGATATTTGTCATTTTTGCTATATTGATAGCGGTAGAAATTATCATATCTTATAAATGTCTGACTGTTACGGATTATAAGATCAAGTCTGATAAAATCAAGGAAACGACCAAGATCGTATTAATATCGGATCTTCATAATAGTCAGTTTGGAAGCAAGAATAAACGCTTGGTGGATAAAATTCAAAAACAAGATCCAGATCTTATTTTGATGGATGGAGATATGTTGAATGAAGATGGGAAGAATGCACAGACAGCAGTAGAACTTATAAGAGAATTGAAGAAAACAGCACCTGTATATTATGCATTGGGGAATCATGAGATTGCGTATAGACAGCGCAGGGATAAGAATCTATACCAGAAGTTACAGAAAGCAGGAGCGAAGGTTGTAGAGAAAGAATATGAGGATATAAAAGTAAGAAACAACAAGATCCGGATCGGAGGCCTTTATGAGTATGCATTTGCAGTAGATGGGGCTGGAAATATGGTTAAGAAAAGTATTCCGTCTAAAGTAAGAGATTTTTTGATGGATTTTGAGGATACAGATACATTTAAGATCATGTTGTCTCACAGACCAGATAGTTTTGTTTTTGGGCAGGCAGCAGATACATGGAAGATCGATCTGGTAGTCAGTGGGCATGTACATGGTGGACAGGTAAGAATTCCAGGTAAAGGAGGTCTTTACGGAGGAGATCAGGGATGGTTTCCTGAATATGCGGATGGAATCCATCATTTTAAGGCAGTGAATCATATGATCATTACAAGAGGACTTGGAAGTGATAAGGAAAAACTACCAAGATTTCACAATATTCCAGAGGTTGTAGTGATTCGACTTGAAAAACGTTAGAGCAAAGAGGGTGAGAGAATGAAGAAATATCAGATTGCAGATTTTATTTTTGGAATTCATATGGAAGAATTGTTAGAAATTCCAGAGAATTTCAAAAAGTTTGTGATTGATACCGATGAAGAAGTACAAGTGGAATATTTTCTTGAGGTTGTGGATAAATTACCAGAGCTGGATGGGGAATGTGTATCACAACGGATCGATCTGAAGGTATATAGAAAAGACGATCTGGAATACCGCCGGATGAATTTTATGGGAATGGAAGAATCCTACGGACAATATGAAGAAATTTCACAAGATCAGGTAAAATTGTACTTAAAACGAGAATTTGTGCATATGATAAATGTTGATACAGTCTTTGTATCTCTTTTTGCGATGGAAAAAAGAATGTTGGCAAAGGATGCGATGGTATTGCATTGCTCTGTGCTCAAAGTGAGATCAGGAGTGATCTTATTTAGCGGACCAAGTGGAATTGGTAAGTCAACGCAGGCAGGATTGTGGACGAAGTATCGGAAGGCAAGAGTTATCAATGGTGATAGAACTTTATTAAAAAAAGAGAATGGCAGATGGATGTCTCTTGGATGGCCGATCTGTGGTTCTTCAGAGATCTGTTATAATGAAGTTTATCCTGTGAAAGCAGTTGTTTTTCTTGGACAAGCAGAGGAGAATGAAGGAAGGAGACTTCGTTATTTTGATGCGATCAAGGCAATGATCAGTCAGATTACAGTGAATGGATGGAATCCGCAGTTTGTAGAGAAGATATGGAATCTTACAGAAGACTTCGCGGCTCAGATCCCGGTATTTGAGTATGGATGTAACATGGAAGAAGCTGCAGTAGATACTTTAGAGAATCTGTTTTTGGATATTTTAGAATAAAGGAGCATGTGAAGATGAACTTAACCAATGTATTTATAGATATATTAAGAAGTGCTATGACGCAGACTTCCTGTGATATGATAGAGGGACTTTCTACACAAGACTGGGAGAAGATCTATGATATCAGTCAGAAACAGCAACTGGCACCGATGATCTATCAGCAGATTTTTTCGAATGAATCATTTCAAAATAGTGATCCAGAGTTTCAGCAGTTCTGGAAGAGAGATACGATCGATCAGGCAGGAAATCAGGCAAGAAAAAGTATGCTATTTTTGATGTTGTTTGATAAAATGCGTCAGAATGGATTGACCCCATTGATCGTGAAAGGAATTGTCTGCAGAGATCTATATCCGAATCCAGATCTTCGAACATCCAATGATGAAGATCTTTATATCCCAAGAGATCAGTTTGTGAAGATGGATGAATTTTTGCAGGCAGAGGGATTTATGAGAGAAGAACTGATCAAGGATAAAGTTTATCAGGAAGTTCCATATCAGAATCCAAGGAATGGATTGTATTTTGAACTGCATATGGATCTGTTTCCTCAGGAATCCGGTGCGTATGGACATTTTAATCAATTATTTGAAGATGCGTTTGACACCTGTATGGAAACAGATATTCAGGGGTGTAAAGTATTGACGCTGAATCCCAAACAGCATTTTTTATATCTTGTATGCCACAGCCTGAAACATTTTCTTCATAGTGGATTTGGAGTCAGACAAGCATGTGATCTATTATACTTTGCGAAGACATACCACGATCAGTTGGACTTTCATGAGATCAGAGATATTATGAAAGAATATCATATGGATTCCTTTGCTATGAATGTACTGGATATCGGAGTCTGCTATCTTGGATTTACTTGGGAAGAGCTAGGACTTTCAAAACCATCGGATGTAGAAATTGATTGCACAGCACTATTGGATGATATGTTAGATGGTGGTATTTTTGGACAAAATGATATGAATCGTGTACATAGTGCAAATATTACGTTGAATGCAGCAGAGAATGAATCAGTCAATGCAGCTTCCGGGATCCTGGCTTCTTTATTTCCAGAGAAGGAATATATCAAGACGAACTATCCATATTCAAGAAACTATCCGTTTTTATTGCCAGTGGCGTATTTGCACAGGATATTTAAATACTTAACTCATCGCAAGACAGATGCGATCAATACAGGAGAAAAAAGCAGTGCACAGATTGGGATGGAACGTGTAAAATTATTAGAGAAATATAAGATTGTAGAGAAATAAATATAAAAGTGAAAAGAGGTGATTCCTCATGCTGGATCAGGAGAAATTTTTTAACACATACAAAGTACGGGAAGCATTTGAGGATTCTGGACTTTCCTGGGATACGCTTGAGAAGATTTATGAGGATTATACGAGACGTTTACCAGAGATGAAAAAGATTGCAGATCGTTTACAGGATGAGATATCAAAAGTAATAGATTTTCATGTACATTCGATTCATAACCGATGTAAGGATCCAGAGCATTTGATTGAGAAGATCATACGGAAAGTTGGAGTTGAAAAACGTCAGAAATATAAAAATATTAATGAACGGAATTATCTGAGGATCGTGCGTGATCTGATAGGTATCCGAATTTTGATCTTATCAAAAGAAGAATGGCGTACGGTACATGACTTTTTGCTGAAAGTTGATGAAGATTCCAGATATGATATGCATATGGCGGAGATGCCAAGGGCCTATATCCGTTATGGGGACCGTGATATTTTTAATTATACGATCCATAAAGAATATACAGATAAGGGATATCGTTCCCAGCATTATATTTTTAAATATGGGAATTATTATTTTGAAGTGCAGGTACGAACGATCGCTGAAGAAGTATACGCAGAATTTGATCATTATGTAAAATATCCATATCGTGAGAATAATCATTTTCTAAAGCGTTATACAAGTGTCGTGGCAGAATTATTGAATTCTGTGGATGAGATCATTTCGACATGTTTTCAGTTTGGAGAAGCAGGCTGGCTTGACATTGAGAAATATTTTGCACAAGACAGTTATAGTGACTTGCAGAGAATGTCGAAAGAACCGCATAAGAGAGAAGAAGAGCAGATTCCGAGAGCTAATGATGGAGTGATCGATGCTCAAAGTTATATGAATCGGATGATCTTAAGAAAGGGATAAACCAGATGGAGAGATATGACGACGGATTCGCAGAAGAAAGCCAGCGGATCGAACGATTAGTAGAAGAAATCATTGCCGGAGAGCACAAAATTGATAAGTTGCCGAATTCCTCCGCAGGATTTAGCGGAGCGGCACAGGCAGAGTATTTTTCGAAGGCAAGATATCATTTAGAATCGGATGTAAGTAATCTGATCGTGAATCATAAGCAGCAACTGGACGAATTACAATTGTTAAAGATGATAAAGGGGCAAGAATGATAGAACACAATTTATTTGAGATGGAAAATTACAGAGAGCTGATCGATGAGGTTGGTGTCGATAAATTCCGTGAACGGTTTGAGGAACTGCAGAAGACAGCGATGGAATTTATTGAAATGGCAGGATTTTCTGAGACAGCTTACTGCAATGAAAGAATTTTAATGCAGGTGATCCTTGATTATTTTATGGATGTGATGCGGTTAAAGGAATTTCATAGTATTGAGAGGATTCGCACAGAGAAGCTGTTTGCATATACGATTTCCTGGATTGTTCGGAGAAAACCAATTCAGTTTCGGGATTATTCCGAAGAAGAGAGAGATATTTTTATCAATGAACGTTTTGCTGCATATCTGCTCATCAATGAATGTCTGATGTGTGGAACGAAACATTTTGTACAGGAAGCTTATGCGGAAAAATTAGTAGAATATACAGAAATGCTGCTATATTATTTCAAATACCGTCAGTGCGATCCAAAGACATTAGAACTTTTGATCGAATCATTTAAGATGGGCGGACTTGTGCATTAAGGAAAATTTTGAAAGCACCATAGGAAAGGGGATTTAGGTATGGGAATCCTTGTTTTTGATGTAGGAACCTCGAGTATGAAAGGTGCATTGCTAAACGATAAGGCAGAGATTTTATGCCAGTTTCACAGAAAATATCATCCAACCTTTTATTCTTCAGTCAAGGTAACGCAGGACCCGGAAATATGGAGAAAAGCATTATATGATATAGCAAGAGATGTGGGTGACTGGTGTAAGGATCAGAACGAAGAAGTAGAGATGATTTCTTTGACGGCACAAAGAACATCGATCATTCCAGTTGATCATAAAGGAAATCCATTATGTGATGCTGTGATGTGGCAGGATAAAAGGAATATTGAAGTTTGTACGAGGCTTTCTGCGATGAATGGACAGATCATCAGAAAAAGTGGTACAATGGTAAATCCTGTATTTTCAGGGAGCAAGATGGCATGGCTTAAAGAGACAGAACCAGAGATTTATAAGAAAGCAGACAGGATTTTTGTTGTTGCAGATTATTTGTTATATCATATGACAGGGCAGAGAAAACTTGATCGTACTTATGCAAGTAGGTCTCATTTGATGAATTTAAGAACCGGGCGGTGGGACAGCATGCTTCTTGATATCTTTGGAATTGAGAAGAATAAGCTTTGTGATCTGATCGACCCAGGAGAACTTCATGGATATACAAATGAGAAATTTGCGGCAAGTACAAGACTTAAGACGGGAATTCCAGTCTATTCGGCTGGTGGTGATCAGCAGTGCAGTGCGCTTGGGATGGGAATTTATGAAGAAGGTGACATGGAGGTTACAAGTGGAACAGGTGCATTTATCATAGGGATCACAAAGAAGGTACCAATTGTGCTTCTGGGTAATCCGATCATTAATTATTCTGCAGTAAAAGAAAAATATATTGTGGAAGCAAGTATCTTAACATGTAGTGCGGCATTTGACTGGTTTTGCAATAATTTTTATAAAGAAGTGCAGGGAGATATTTATCAGAAGATTGATCAGGAGATCGCACAGTCTCCACCAGGAGCCAATGGATGTATGTTGCTTCCATTTTTTCAGGGAAGGGCAACACCACAGTGGAATCCAAAAGCAACTGCATCATTTACAAATGTAACGCTGAGTACGACAAGAGGCGATATGGCGAGAGCTTTGCTGGAAAGGATCACTTATGAGATTCGCAACAATTTAGATATTGTAGAAGGGCAGATTGGCAAGGCAGAGCAGATTCAGATTGGTGGTGGCTTGAGAAACAGCCATCAATTTAATCAGATTCAGGCAGATGTCTATGGAAGAAAACTGATCCAGTATCAGCATAGGGAAGCAGGGATCATTGGTGCATGGATAAGCACAATGGTGGAAAGCGGGAAGGTTTCAAATCATAAGGAAGCTCTAGAACGGGCAGGTAGAAATAATTCATTACAGATTTATGAACCTGTTGAAAAAAATATTGAGAAATATCAGGAACTTCGAGCAGACATGAATCATTTATACCAAAAAATATATTAGGAATAAACAGAAATATTTATAAAAAACTGAACCACTGTAAAAGGGGCAACTCATAGGAGTAATTTATGAGTTGTCTCTTTTTTTGTACATTTTAAACAAAATGTACGGGTTTGCACTTGTGTGCATACGGATTGTATTGATGAAAGAACAATATATTTATAAATGTCAACCTAAAATATTGACTTTGCACATATGTGCAAAGATTGAGAATTTGTTGCACGGATGTGCAGCGGATGATAAGATGTAAACAACTTAAGGAGATGCACATAAAAGCAACATAGAAAATATGGAGAATGAATTAGGAGGAACCAAATGAGTGAAGTAATTGAAGCAAGAAACATTAAGTTGAATGTAGACGCATCTGACTGGAGAGATTCCATGGTCAAATCAGGACAGCTCTTAGTTGACAGCGAATACATCACAAAAGATTACATTGATCTGACGATCAAATGTGTGGAAGAAAACGGACCATATATCGTTATCATTCCAGGACTTGCATTATCTCATTCAAGACCAGATGTGAGTGTAAATAAAACAGGATTAAGTTTGATCACATTAAGCAAGCCAGTCTGTTTTGACTGTGACAATGATCCAGTAGACATTGTTCTTACTCTGGCAGCAACTGACGACACATCTCATCTGCAGAAACTTCAGTCCATGGCTGAGTTTATCTCAGATGAAGAGAACATTGAATTTATTAAAAACGCAAAATCAGCTGAGGAAGTTGCCAAAGCGATCAATGAATTTGAACCTGAAGAGTAAGAAGGGAGAAAGAGGATGGAAATATTAAACACAGTATTTACGTTTGTATCGAACAACATTTTGACGAAAGCGGAGTTCTTCGTAGGACTGATCGTCTTAGTTGGATACATCTTATTAGGAAGAAAATGGTATGAAACATTAGCAGGTTTCTTAAAAGCAGTTGTAGGTTATATGATCTTAAATGTAGGTTCAGCTGGATTGATCAACACATTTCGACCAATCCTTGCAGGATTAAACCAGAAGTTTCATTTAAATGCGGTAGTTATTGACCCGTATTTTGGATTAAATGCAGTAAATGCAGCACTTGAAAATATTGGATTATGCGCAGCATGGACTATGACATCATTGTTACTTGCATTTATCTGGAACATCATCTTATTGATCTTCCGTAAATTCACAAAACTTCGTACCTTATTGTTAACTGGACATATCATGGTACAGCAGGCAACAACCGTAACATGGATCGTATTCTTATTTATCCCAGGACTTCGTAATATTTGGGGAGCTGTAGCAGTCGGAATCTTAGTCGGTACATACCAGGCAGTATTTTCTAACTTAACAGTTGAACCAACAGATCGTTTAACAGACGGTGAAGGTGGATTCGCGATCGGACATCAGCAGATGTTTGCAATCTGGTTAGCAGACAAGATCGCACCAAAGATCGGTAAAAAAGAAGATTCTATTGAAAATATCAAACTTCCAGGATTCTTACAGATGTTTAGTGATAATGTAGTATCCACATCCGTATTAATGTTTATATTCTTTGGAATCATCATGTTAGTACTTGGGGAAGATTTCATGAGAAGTTTAGATGACACATTCTCACAGACAACAGCATTCGGATTCTATATTTTCTCTAAAGCATTAAGCTTTACTGTTTACTTAAATGTATTACAGGCAGGTGTTCGTATGTTCGTTGCAGAACTTACAGAATCATTCAAAGGTATTTCAGACAAACTGCTTCCAGGAGCGATTCCAGCAGTAGACTGTGCGGTAGCTTATGGATTCGCACCAGCAAACGCAGTAACAGTAGGTTTCTTCTGTGGAGCACTTGGACAGTTCTTAGCGATCGCAGGACTTTTGATCTTCCATTCACCAGTTATGATCATCGCAGGATTCGTACCACTGTTCTTTGATAACGCAAGTATTGCAGTATATGCAAACCACAGAGGTGGAGTTAAAGCAGCCATGATCTTACCATTTATCAGTGGAATCATTCAGGTATTAGGTGGAGCCGTTTGTGCTTACGTTTTACAGTTAGTAGCATTCGGTGGATGGCATGGAAACTTCGACTTCTCAACGATCTTCCTTGCAGTATCTTATATTGTTAAGTACTTAAAGGTACCTGGAGTTATCCTTTGTGTTATCGCAATGTTAGTCATTCCTCAGATTCAGTATGCGAAATCTGATAAAGAAAAGTATTTCACAGTAGGTCAGGAAGACGACGAGTATTAAAAAGTAATATCAAATCAATTTTTAACAAAACAATCAATCAGCCAAAATTCAGGAGGTATTTATTATGAAAATCAAAGCAATCGCAGCATGTGGAAATGGAATGGGATCAAGCCAGATGATCAAAATGAAGATCAACAAAGTATTCAAAAGATTAGGAATTGATGCAGAGATTGGACATATGAGTGTTGGAGAAGCGAAAGGTGTAGCAAACAATTACGATATGATCTTTGTATCTGAAACATTTACATCGCAGTTTAGAACAGGAAAAGATACAAAAGTCATTGGACTTAAAAATTTATTATCAGAAAAAGAAATCGAAGCAAAGATCAGAGAAGCATTAGATATGCCTGCAGAATAAATCGGGGTGAGATAGATGTACGATATCAAAAAAAGGCCATTAGGGATTTATGAAAAGGCTCTTCCGAATGATTTTACATGGCTTGAAAAAATGCAGGCAGCAAAGCAGGCAGGATTTGATTATATCGAGATTTCCATTGACGAATCTGATGAGAGATTAGCAAGACTTGACTGGAGTGATGAACAGATCGAAGAAATCCGTTCTTATATGAAAGAGACAGGAATCATCATTCCAAGCATGTGCCTAAGTGGTCATAGAAGATTCCCATTTGGAAGCAAGAACAAAGAAACAAGAGATGAAGCATTTGAGATCATGGAAAAAGGAATCATCTTAGCACAGAAGTTAGGAGTCAGAGTGATCCAGCTTGCAACTTATGATGTATATTATGAAGAATCTGATGAAGAAACAAAAGCTTTATTCTTAGAAGGAATGAAAAAATCAGTAGAGATGGCAAGCCACGCAGGAGTGATCCTTGCAATGGAAATCATGGATACGCCATTTGTTGGAACGATTCTTCGTGCAATGCACTATATTAAAGAAATTCGTTCTCCATATTTTAAGATTTATCCAGATATGGGAAATCTGACACAGTTTTCAGCGGATGTTGAGAGTGAATTTGAACTTGGAATCAGTGAAACGGTAGCGATCCATGTCAAAGAGACAAACCCTGGAGTATTTAAATGTGTTCCATTTGGAGAAGGAACTGTAAGATTTACAGACATTTTTAAAAAATTAAAAGATTTAAATTACACAGGAATGTTCTTGATCGAAATGTGGGCAGATAACACAAAGAAACAAACGATGGAAGAAGCAGTTGAAACAATCAGGCATGCACGCTTATTTGTAGAAGATAAGATGGAACAGGCAGGGATCAAAGTACCTGCATAAGGAGGAAATCATGTATCGAATGGTAGTGACCGATCTTGATGGAACATTATTAAACAATAAAAAACAGGTCTCAGAGGCCAATGCGAAGGCAATTCAAAAACTAAAAGATCAAAACATAACATTTGTTATGGCAACCGGAAGATCGGATGTTATGACAAAGGCATACACAAAACAATTAAAAAATGCAGATATTGTCATTGGATGTGATGGAGCTGTCATTCGAAACATCAGGACCGGAGAAATCTTATATGAAAATCATTTAAGCAGTGAAACCTGTCACAAGACGTTTGAAATCTGTAAAAAATACGGATTGCAATATTACGTCTTTGCCAAAGATGAACTGGTATCCGATGATCCTCACAATGAAAGATTTCTGATCCATCAGAAATTTAATCAGACTGTAGCGAAAGATGAAGAGATACCAATGAGGATTGTGGATGATTTAAATGAATATGTAAAAGAACATATCATTTACAAGATTGTTGTAAGCCACAATGACAAAAATTATTTAGACAAAGTAGCCGAAGTGGTCAAAAAAGAAACGGATGCGGATGCCATTCGTTCTGGGAAAAAAGTTCTTGCAGTCAAGGCAATGGGAGTTTCCAAAGCAGAAGCGATCAAAAAGCTTGCACAAAAGTTAGGCATTTTGGTCAAAGATATCATCGCATTTGGTGATGAAGTGAATGATATTGAGATGCTTACGTTGGTTGGACTTGGGATCGCAATGGAAAATGCAGATGATGTCGTGAAAGAGGCAGCAGACCAGATTGCAGGAAGCAATAATCAGGACGGCGTAGGAAAAGAATTAGAGAAAATATTTGGAAATGCAGGAAAGTAAGAAAGGAGTTAAGAAGATGCTTGATGAATTAAAACAGCAAGTATACGAAGCAAATATGGAATTACCGGCAAAAGGACTGGTAACTTATACATGGGGAAATGTCAGTGGGATCGACAGAGAACGTGGATTGTTTGTCATTAAGCCAAGTGGTGTTGACTATGAGAAATTAACACCAGATATATTAGTTGTCATGGATTTGAATGGGGAAAAAGTTGAGGGAGATTTAAATCCTTCCTCTGACACACCAACTCATATCGAACTTTACAAAGCATTTCCAGAAGTTGGTGGAATCGTTCATACACATTCTCCTTGGGCGACTTCAGTCGGTCATTTTTTGCGGACAGTTCATACATGCTATCCTTTTCTGTTCTCT
>ENA-OROQ01000366-OROQ01000366.1-human-gut-metagenome-genome-assembly--contig:-NODE-366-length-56181-cov-17.2869_pt1 | contig 56181 bp, 51 predicted proteins | sample MGYA00242136_ERZ509062 | MGnify/ENA primary metagenome ERZ509062 (study PRJEB26280, sample SAMEA2338735) | human gut metagenome | biome: human gut; feature: human-associated habitat; material: faeces...
GTCCATTAAGTCCTTTTCTTGGACTTTGTTTTTTCATAGATTATTTGACACTACCAGTCTTTGTTCCCTTGCATACTGTTTTAAATATTCTTTTTCCAATGCCTGTTTATCTGTTTTGAAATTTCTCGCCGTCTGCTGGACTTTTTCAACCATTCTGACAAGACTTCTTGCTTCAACTGCTTCATTAAAACTGTTATACATGGAATATTGATCCTTGATGTATTCCATCGTCGAATGAATCCTGTTTTTGGTATTGTTTGTTTCTATTTTTACGGACACAAAAAGAACTGTCAAGACAACGATCACACAGCCAACAATACTCAATGTCCATAATCTTTTATCCGCTTTATCTCTCAAGGCTGTTCACCTCCAGATATTTTTCTGCATCAGGAACATATTTTTGTAGAATTTTTTTAGCACTTCCATCTTTGACCATTGCTTTTAATGTCTTTGACAGTTCTTTTTCTATTCCTCTTTTATCATTTTTTGCAAACGCAACACCAATTCCAGTCTCTAGAATGTCTTCATCAAGAATTCTGTATTTTGCTTCAAAATCAGACATATACTGTCTGATCGAGATTTCATGTGCTGCAATAGCGTCTACATATCCTCTGCTCAGAGAAGTATAGATCAATTCTCTGTTTTCCATACTGTAGACTTGTTTTACTTTTGGTATTTTGGGATCTGTTTGTTCTAGAAATAATTCCTCTGGTTTGGTTGTAGACTGGACCGCAATGATTTTATTCTTAAGATCAGACAACTTATAGATCTTGCTGCTGTCGTTCACTGCGATCACCTGACGGCTCAGCATATAAGGACCTGCCCAATGATAATCATTTTCTCTTCCTGTCACTGAAAAGCACGCCCATATACAATCTATTTTTCCTTGTTCCACAAGATTTTTCTTATTCTCCCAATCAATATTTACAAAAACCGGATTATAACCCATACGATGAAAGGCTTCTCTGGCAAATTCTACATCGATTCCTGCCAGATTGCCATTCTCATCGGTATAGTTAAATGGCGGATAATTGTCTCCACCGATCATAATCTCTTTGTTCGCATCTTTTGTTGTTTTTCTAGTCTGATCTTTTGTCTTTCCACATGCACAAAGAAAGCAGCCTAATACGAAAAAGACCATGACTTCAATCATAAGCTTCTTTAACTGCATAGTTTACCTCGTATGATCTGTTTGTAAATAATGTCCTAAATTCTTGAAACCATTTCCATCAATCTTCTTTGTTTTGCGTATAATTTCACTGTATTAGATACTCTCTGATAGACGATATTGGCATCAAATGGGCGGTTAATATAATCAGAAACTCCCATCTCATAAGCTCTTCTGATATAATTCGCAGAATCCTCACTTGAGATTATAATAACTGGAATATTTGAAATCAAACTCTCTTCTTCCATATATTTTAAAACTTCAAAACCATCCTTTTCTGGCATAATGATATCTAATAGTACAAGCGAAATTTCCATTCCATATTTATCGATCTTAAGCAATGCTTCTTTTCCATCATTAGCTTCTATGATTTCGTAGTTTTCCTGTAAAATCTCTTTCAAGATCGCACGATTAAATTCTGAATCATCAACGATCAGGATTCTAGGTTTATTCTCAGGTTCTTTCTTTTCAAATATTGTTTTATCGCATTCTGTTACGACCTGCGCCTTATGATCTTTTGCCTTATACATCAACTGGTCTGCTTTCGCGATCGCCTCTTCGATCTTCCCATCTTCCGATATCACTCCTCCAATGCTTGCAGTAAGCTTCAGTCTAGGGCATTCTGGAATCGTTGCATTCTCAATAGCCTCTTGAATCTGAAGCAATTTTCCACGCAAAGTACCCCTTACCATATCCGACAAGATCAATAAAAATTCATCTCCGCCATAACGTATTAACTTATCTGTCTTGCGAATACAATTCTTGATCGCATCCGCAACAATACAGAGAACCTGATCTCCCATATCATGTCCGTAAATATCATTATACAATTTAAAATCATCCAGATCGATCATCGCAACTCCTGCTGAATTCTGCATATTACGAATCTCATCTTCAAAATATCTTCGATTGTAAACGCCTGTTATCGGATCTATGTATAATTTATCCTGATACCCTTTTAACTTACCAACAAGTTTGTCCCTTCCAGCGGTATCGATCAATGTATCATTCTCAAGATGCTTAACAAGTTCCATGACACATGCTTCACCATCTATTTCCAGATATCTTGAAATGACCAGAAAAACATCTGCATCCAAAAATTCCAGTTTTGTTTTTTGTTTCTTCTCCGCGTATGCTTTCATTGATATACAGTTCTCACACGGTTTATTCTTCTTCCAAAAATCATAGCACTGACACATTCCAATTTTTACTCCAATGCGTGGATCATCTTGCATCTGCTCAAAAAAATTCCCCTCCAAAAACCTGACAACATCAAATACTTTCTCCAGCATCTTAGCTTCTTCTTCTGCCTGTTGTCTGGTTATCTTTACATTCTGGTTCACTTCTTATCCCCTTCCTCGTATTTTTATTTGATATATTCCCCTAATTTATTTAAATACCCTTTTATGATATCACATCATTTTGTCGTTTTCCATCGAGAAACCTGAATTTTACAAAGATTTCCTACATTAACGTCAAATTTATTTTTTGTATACAAAAAGAAGGGCTATACAACATTAAATATGTGTATAGCCCTTCTTTTTCTTATGATCTTTTTATAACACTTTGCTTAAAAATGCCTTTGTTCGCTCTTCCTGTGGATGGTCAAAGATCTGTTCTGGTGTTCCTTCTTCAAGGATTCCCCCGCCATCCATGAAAAATACACGGTTGGCAACTTCTCTTGCAAATCCCATCTCATGAGTTACGACAACCATTGTCATACCTTCTTGGGCAAGCTGTTTCATAACTTCTAATACTTCTCCAACCATCTCAGGATCAAGTGCTGAAGTTGGTTCGTCAAACAGCATGACTTCTGGTGATAATGCCAGTGATCTTGCGATCGCTACACGCTGTTTCTGTCCACCAGATAACTGTGCTGGATAATTGTCTGCTTTGTCACCGACACCGACTCGGTTTAACAGTTCCATCGCTTTTGCTTTTGCCTGCTCTTCTGTCATCATCTTGTGACGAATCGGAGCTAATGTAACATTCTCAAGGATTGTCAGATGTGGGAATAAATTAAAATGCTGAAATACCATTCCAACTCGTTTTCTCATTGCATCTACATCGAAGTCTTTCTCTGTCAAATGCATATCATCGATGACGATATCTCCCTTTGTCGGAGTCTCTAATAAGTTTAAGCATCTTAAAAATGTACTCTTTCCAGATCCGGATGGTCCGATCACGCAAACGCATTCTCCTTTGTCAATATGGCAGTCAATGCCTTTTAACACTTCTAGAGATCCGAAATATTTATGTAAATTCTTAACGTCTATCACTTTGTCTCAGTCTCCTTTCTAATGCGTTTAATCCAAGAGTCAGGATCTTAACGATCACATAATAGATCAATGCTGTTCCAAGCAATGGTGCCAGTGCCTGATAAATTCTTGAAATAACGAAATCTGATACCTTTGTCAAGTCAACGATCGCTACATATCCTAAAATGGAAGTTTCTTTGATCAGTACGATAAATTCATTTCCAAGAGCAGGAAGAATATTCTTGATCGCCTGAGGCAAGATAATATCTTTCATTGTCTGTACATAGGATAATCCAAGAGAACGTCCACCTTCCATCTGACCCTGATCAACCGCCTGAATTCCTGCACGGATGATCTCAGCAACATAAGCTGCACTGTTCAAACCAAAGGTTAAGGAACCTACAAGCAGTCCATTCTGACCTTTTAAAATAACGAAATACATGATCATTAACTGTGTCAATGTTGGTGTTCCACGAATGATATCAATGTACACGTATGCGATCTTTGATAAAAGTGTACTCTTTCCTTTCTGCTCTGCCGTCAAGCGCATTAACGCCAGGATCGTACCAAGTGCTACACCAATAAGAATTGCAATGACAGATACTAAGATCGTCACTTTTAATCCATCAAGATACAACAGGTATCGCTGCTGGGCGATAAACGCTCTGTAAAATGAATCTAACATTTTGAAACCTTACCTTCCTAATTTCCTAGTTTGCGGAATCAATGTATTTTGCTTTCAGCTTATCATATGTTCCGTCTTTTTTGATTGCTTTGATCTGTTTGTTGATCTCTTCTTTGTATGCTGTGTTACCTTTTGTGATTGCGATACAGTAGTATTCAGCTCCTGCAGAGTCAACAACTAATTTTAACTTCTTCGCATTGTTTTTCACAAATTCCTGTGCTGGTTTTTCATCAATAACAACCGCATCAATTGCACCGTTTTTCAGGTCCATAACAGCGTCAACACCTTTTTTATAGCGTTTTACTGTTGCTTTCTTTACGATGACTTTGTTCTTTTCACCAAATTTTTCTCCAGAAGAAATGATATCACCCGTTGTTCCTTCCTGAACACCGATCTTCTTTCCACTTAACTGAGATAATTTCTTGATCTTGCTGTCTTTCTTTAAGATGATCGCCTGATTAGATGTATAATAGCTATCTGAGAAATCTACAGATTCTTCACGTTCTGCTGTCTTAGTCATTCCAGCAATAACTGTATTGATAGATTCAGATTCCATAGCTCCGATCAGAGATTTGAATTCCATGTTCTGGATCTCAACCTTTTTGTCCATACGTTTTCCGATTTCTTTGATCATAGCGATATCGAAACCGTCTGGCTGTTTCTTATCATTCATATATTCGAATGGTGGAAATTCTGCGTTTGTTCCTACGATCAGTTTGTCTGGAACTTTACTTTCTTCTTTTTTGCTACATCCTGTAAACAGCATAGATGCTGCCAGTACACCAGCTAATGCGACTGTTAAAAACTTTTTCATAATCTGTTCTCCTTTTTAATAATAATTTAGCTTTTATGGAATTTTACATTCCATAATTATATACGTAACTTCTATTTTACAATATCTTACGGAATATTTCAAATGCTGACGGCAATGCATACGTATTTTCTAGTTCTTTTTTTAGTACCCAGACGTAATTTTCACTCTGGATCGGTGTTTTCAAGGAAATTCTTACTCCTTCCATGTGCCATTCCACATGACTGAAGATATGTTTTCCCTTTCCTGCTGCCTTTGTCTTCGCATCTTCCATATGATGCTCTGCCATCCATTCTTTGATATCCTCAACATCCATTTTCTTGTCTTCATTCGGGAACTCCCATAGTCCGGCAAGTAATCCTTTGTCTCCTCTTTTATGGATCGCGATCTGGTCTCCGCATTCTAATAAAAATACAGTCTTATGTTCAATCCTTCTTGCCTTCTTCGGAGTCTTGACTGGAAGCTGATCGATCAAATCTTCTTTGTATGCTTTGCATACCGTATCCCATGGACACTGGTCACATAATGGCTGCCCATTCGGCACACAAACAGTTGCTCCAAGTTCGATCAATGCCTGATTAAAATCTCCCGGTCTGTCTTCCGGCATAAATTCCATAACTCTTCTTCCCATCGCTTTCTTTGTCTTATCTTTGAGAATATCAGAGTCATCTCCCCACAATCTAGCCAGTACGCGAAGAACATTTCCATCTACCGCAGGAACCTGTAATTCAAATGCGATCGATCCGATCGCTCCTGCTGTATACATTCCAATGCCCTTCAGCGATAATAATTTATCATAATCAGCAGGCAGTTGTCCACCATATTCTTCAACGATCGTTTGTGCTGCTGCTTTTAAATTCCTCGCTCGATTGTAATAACCAAGTCCTTCCCACAATTTCATCAGCCGGTCATCATCTACTTTGGCAAGATCATAAACCGTTGGCAGTGCTTCCATAAAACGATCAAAATATGGCTTTACCGCTTCCACTCTTGTCTGTTGCAGCATGATCTCGGAAATCCAGATTCTATATGGATCTTTATTCTCTCTCCATGGCAGGATCCGTTTATTGTAATCATACCAGTGAAGCAAAGATCCGCTTAAATCATATCGTTGTTCCATCTATTTTCCTCTTTCTAAATAATATCCTTCAACAAATATGCCAGCCCCTATTATAACAAACCAGTACATAAAACACCATGGCGGAAATATCAGGAAAATCCTTTTCCGATCGCTATGCAAAATACATAAACTTCCTGCACTCCCAATTGTTTTAATGCTGTCGTCACTGCCTCCGCTGTTGATCCTGTCGTATAAATATCATCTACCACCAATACCCTTTTTGGCATTCCTGCTTTCTGATATTCTTTCAAATTTCCACGAAAAGCTTTCTTTAAATTGTTTTTTCGCTCTCCTGGACTTAATTGTTTCTGCGGTTTTGTATCATGGATTCTTTCCACAATCTTTGTATACATCGGTTGATCCAACATCTCTGCAATCCCCTTTGCAAAGATTTCTGCCTGATTAAACCCTCTCTTTCTTCTCTTTTTTTTATGAATCGGCACCGGAATGACTGCATCTGCTTTTAGTCGCAGCAATTCCCTGCATTTTCTTTTTCGTATTTCTTCCAGATAATACTGTGCAAATTTTCTCTCATTTTTATATTTGATCGCAGCCAGTGAATCCGTGACTGGTTTCTGGTAAATGCATAACCCCATACCACGTTCAAAATTCTTCGGATGCTGTCTGCAGTCGCTGCAATATTCTTTTTCCTGATTCTTCATTGATTTTCCACAAGAATAGCATGTGGGCTCTTTGATAAAAATCTGCTTTTTACTGCATATTTTACAGATACGTTCTCCCTTGTCCAATAATTCTTTGGCACATAACGGACAGATCGGAGGAAATAGAAATGATAACATAAGATACCCCCTTATTTAATTACATCATTTGAGCTTGTTTTAGAATTGTATAACTTTGTTTTATTTGTATATTTTATCCAATTATATGTGTAAGAAAAAGCACCCAAAAATTAATGTGGTGCTCTCTCTTTATTACCAAATTTGGTGTATTGTCCGAGCCATACAAGCTCTACACTACCCGTTGAACCATTTCGCTGTTTGTCAACGATGATCTCTGCGATCCCTTTCTTCTCGGAATCTTCATTATAATATTCATCACGATAAATAAACATAACAACGTCGGCATCCTGCTCGATCGATCCTGACTCACGAAGGTCTGATAACATTGGCTTGGCTGGCTTTCTCTCTTCAACTCTTCGACTTAGCTGAGATAATGCGATCACTGGTGCATTCATCTCTCTTGCTAATGCTTTTAGCGATCTTGAGATCTCTGAAATCTCCTGCTGTCTGGATTCAGAACGCTTGCCGCCTGACATCAACTGCAAATAATCAATAATGATCAGGTCCAATCCATGAATCTGTTTGTATCTACGACACTTAGATCGTAATTCTGCGATCGTGATACCTGGTGTATCATCAATGATCAATGGGGAACGACCGATCGTTCCTGCACTTTCCATGATCTTCTCCCAATCGGTTTCCTGAAGATCACCAGTACGGATAGACTGTGAATCTACCATCGCTTCCATCGCCATCATACGAGTTACAAGCTGTTCTTTTGACATCTCCAGACTAAAGATCGCTGTTGGAACGTGATCTCTCACGGCTGCTTTCTGTGCGATATTCAACACAAATGCCGTCTTACCCATGGCAGGACGTGCAGCCACAATGATCAGTTCTGATGGATGTAGTCCAGATAATTTGTAATCAAGGTCTGTAAATCCTGTTGCAATACCTGTAACTCGGCCAGCAGAACTTGCCGCCTCTTCGATCGCATCCAGTGTATTTAACACAACTTTGTCAATTGGAACAAACTCTTCTCTTCCACTTGCCTGCTGCAGAAGTCCAAATACATTCTTCTCTGTGTGATCCAAGATCTCTGTCACATCATCTTTACCAAGATAACATTCTGTTGTAATATCTTCTGTAACTTTGATCAATTTACGAAGTGTTGCCTTTTCCCTGACGATCGTTGCATATTGTTTGGCATTGGCTGACGTTGGAACAACTTCTAGAAGATCCCTGATAAATTCAAGACTCTTCATAGATTCCGGCACGTCTTTTTTCTTTAATTTATTCTGAAGCGTTACCAGATCGACCGGCTTTCCTTCCCGGTATAATTCTGTCATCGCTTCAAATAAGATGCCGTTCTGCTTCTGATAGAAATCATCGGCATTCACAATATCGATAACATCTGCGATCGCATCCCTGTCCATGATCATCGCACCGATCACAGACTGTTCTGCCTCCGGGCTGTTCGGCTGCACTTTCTTGATAAATGCTTCATCCATAAATATGCCCTCTTATTTTTCTTCTACTTTGACTCTTAATGTTGCTGTTACCTGTGGATGAACTTTGATCGCAACATCATGGAATCCAAGATTCTTGATTGGTTCGCAATGCATTTTTTTCTTATCTAAATCATATCCTAACTGTTTCTTTGCTTCTGCTGCGATTTCTTTTGTAGAGATAGATCCAAATGTTCTTCCGCCTTCTCCGACTTTCATCTTTAATACCAATTGTTTTTCTTCAATCTCTTTTGCTAAAACTTTCGCGTCTGCTAATGCTTCTGCTGCCAGCTTATCATCATTTGCTTTTCTTAATTTCAGATCATTTAATGCTTTGTTTGTAGCTTCAATTGCTAAATTCTTGCGGAATAATACATTTCTTGCATATCCGTTATTAACCTCTACTACTTCGTCTTTTTTTCCAACTGATTTTACATCTTCTAATAAAATAACTTTCATCGCTTATATCTCTCCTTTTGATTTCAAATATCGTAATGTCTCATGAATAATATTCTTGGCTTCTTCTAATGATACATCGACAAGCTGCGCACCCGCAACTGTCAAATGTCCGCCGCCGCCAAATTCTTCCATGATCTTCTGAACATTCACTTCATCGATCGATCTTGCACTGATATAGACTCTCTCATGAACACCTGTTAATACAAAAGATGCTTCAATTCCATCAATATCAAGTAATTCATTCGATACCTGTGCACCAATCACGGTCGGGCTGTCCACACCGATTCCTACCAGTGTTGCGATTGCGAACCTGCCATATAAGATCTCTGCTTCACTGATCGCTTTCGCACGGATCCTGTAAGTTTCCATGCTTTCTCTTGACATCTTTCTTACCTTTGTAAGATCAGCTCCATTTCTCTTTAGATATGCCGCTGCCTCAAATGTTCTGACACCTGTTTTATTCACAAAGTTATCAGTATCCACAAGCATTCCATAATACATGGCATTCGCTTCCATTGGCTCTAACTTTGGTTTTGAATCTACATATTGAAGAATCTCTGCTACCAATTCACATGTAGAAGAAGCATATGGCTCTACATATGAAAGTACCGGATTCTTGATCATATCTTTATTCTTTCGATGATGATCTAAGATCACCGTTGTCTTTGTCTGGCTTAATAACTGTTCACATTCTGTATAATTTGCATGATTTACATCCACTACGATCAAGAGCGTGTTCTCATCTGTGATCTCAATTGCCTGTTCATTATCAATGAACATATCTTCATCATAAATACCGCTTTTGTTTAATTCATCAACCATCGCACGGACAGAGATCGTTACTTCGTTCATAACGATATGTGCCTTTCTTCCGAGAGAAAGTCCAAGTCTGTACAGACCAACAGCTGCACCGATCGCATCTGGATCCGGAATCTTATGTGCCATGATCACGACCTTTTCCTTTGATTCAAGAAGTTCTTTTAATGCATGCGCTTTGACTCGTGCTTTGACTCGTGTGGTACGTTCCATAACCTCGCAGTTACCACCATAATAGGAAATATCTTCCCCATCCTTGATCACTGCCTGATCACCACCACGTCCTAACGCCAGATCCATACCTGCACAGGCTGCTTCATAGTTTTCCTGATACGTATTTCCATTAATTCCAAAACTGATGCTTAATGTCATATGCATAGAATTCCCCAGATTGATCGTCTTGATCTCATCAAGGATCGAGAATTTGTTTTCTTTGATCTTGTCCAAATATTTCTGTTCAAATACAACAAAATATTTGTCTCTCTCTGTTCTCTTCACAACCCCGGAGACATTCTGGATAAATTTGTTGATCTTACGATCTGCCACTGCGATCAGCATAGATCGTTTCACCGCATCAATATCATCAAGGATCTCTTCGTAATTATCAATATAGATCAAACCAATGACCATTCTCTGATTCTCATTTTGCTCCATATATTTCTTAAGTAATGTCTGATCAAAAAAATATACTGCGATCAGATCGTTATCCTTAAGCATCTGCCTGGAACAACTATTATCATTCTCATCAGAGAAATCTTCTACACGAATACGATTCATCTCTACTTTATAGAATAGCGTCTGTTCTTTTTCCTTATCTCCCTCTTTGCATTTCTTTTTATATTCAATATGAGAAATAGAGTGCATCACATCCGACGGAAGCAGATTACGGTTCAGATTTGGAAAAATCTGCTGCAATGACTTTCCTCGGTTCTCTCCCACAATTTTATGAAATGCATCGTTTGACCATATGATCATTCCATTCCCATCAAGCAGTGTATACGGAACAGGAAGCTGCTGTAGCAGGTAATTTTGCACCTGACTCTGCTCAAACATAAAATCCATACATTCTTTGATGATCTCCTGTTTGCTTCGGGAATAAATGATCATCTGAAAAACTAAAAATACGACTAGTGAGACCGCTAAGATCACTCCACATCGAATATCCAAGAAAAAGAACACAATGTCTACAAAAGCCAGAATAAGCAACGCCCATAATGGCCCCTGAAGATACTGTTCTATCTTTGTTTTCTTCATAATGTCCATTTTTTTCTCCTGATTTGATTCTTACAATTATCCTTTATTATAACTCAATTGCATGAATTTGTACATTGTATTTAACGAAAGCGAGATATTTGTTCAATTTACGCAATTTTCTTAATTATTTTGACATGTCTTCCGCAGTGCGATCCTGTCCAGAGGGCCTTTTATTACATAGGGGTTCATTGAAATTTCCTATGCAATAAAAAAAGAGCTATACTGCAACATACGTCACAATATAACTCTTCATTATCTGCTTAAAATTATTCAGCTGTATATGGCATTAAAGCTAAATGTCTAGCTCTCTTAATAGCTCCTGTAACAGCTCTCTGATGTTTAGCACATGTTCCTGTAATACGTCTTGGAAGGATTTTTCCTCTTTCAGATACGTATTTCTTTAATGTTGCTACATCTTTATAATCGATTACAGCATCGGCTTCTGCACAGAATGCACATACTTTTCTTCTTCTACGTCCGCCTCTTCTTCTCATTGGAGAATCGCCTTTTGTATAAGCCATGATTTCTACCTCCTATTTAACTAAATGGTAATTCTTCTTCCAAACCATCTGGAATATTCATAAAACCATCGCTTGCTGCGGCACTAGGCTGTGGCGCGCTTGGCTGTGGAACTCCCATATTACTGTTCTGGGCTGCAGCAGCTTTGCTCTCTGCAAAATCCTGCTCTTCGATCACAACTTCTGTTGTGTAAACTTTAACTCCATCACGGTTTGTATAACTACCTGTCTGGATTCTTCCAGAAACAACCATCTTAGTACCCTGTTTTAGATACTTCTCTGCAAATTCTGCTGTGCGTCCGAATGCCACACAGTTAATAAAATCCGCATCCTGTTCACCGTTTCTTTTGAATCTTCTATCTACTGCTAACGTGTATCTGGCGATTGCCAAAGGTGTCTCACCTTGTGAATATCTTACATCAGGGTCCCTTGTCAATCTTCCCATTAATACTACTTTATTCATTATTCGGATCCCTCCTGTTAATTACGCATCCTGTTTAACGCATAAGAAACGTAATACAGTTTCCTCAATACGAAGTCTCTCTTCAAGTTCTGCTGGAACTGTAGTTTCGCCTTCGAACTGGATGAAATAGTAGTATCCTTCTTTCATCTTCTGAATTTCGTAAGCTAACTGTTTCTTACCCCATTCATCGACGTTAGTGATCGCAGCACCTGCTGTAGTAATCATTGCCTGAACTTTTTCAACCATAGCTGCACGTTCTTCGTCTTCGATCTTTGCACTTAAAACTAATGCTAATTCATATTTCATCATTACTTGCACCTCCTTTTGGTCTAGTGGCTCTTTCTTCGTGAAAGAGCAAGGATATTTTTATATACCACGAATATTTACTTTATCATAAAATTCTAATCTTGGCAAGCTTTTTTTATAAATCCTCTAAAATTTTTTTCAACCATCTTTCTTGGTACCATCACCTGTCTGCCGCATCCAACACATTTTAAACGAAAATCCATCCCTACTCTTAGAATCTCCCATTCATTTATGCCGCATGGATGTGCTTTTTTTAATTTGACAATATCTCCGATCTGAAATTCCATCCATCAAACCTCCTTGTTCTGATCTATCTGTTGCACTATAGTTCTGATTATAACAGAAAAAAGAACCAGGTGGTCAATACCTGATTCTTTTTCTACACTTTGAAGAAGAAGTTATTCTCTTAATCTTAGACTTCTGGCGCTGTTGCGTCAATATCCCCCAGATTCATTGCTTCATATTGTTCTAAAATTAAAGTCTGGATCATATTTCTTGTATCAGAATTGATCGGATGTGCAATGTCTCTATATTCACCATCTGCAGCTTTTCGGCTTGGCATTGCAATAAACAGACCTTTCTCCCCTTCGATTACTTTAATATCATGTACCACAAATTCATTATCGATTGTGATTGACACAACAGCTTTCATCTTGCCTTCTTTGGCCACTTTTCTAATACGTACATCAGTTATTTGCATGTTGTCATCCTCCTAGTTTCTAATAATATAGCTAAAATTCGCTCTCCGGTCAGGCTCTGGTAACTTCTTCTTTCTCTTAGACCGTATATGCTAATTTTTATTATAACACTATTTTCAGCAAATGTGAACAAAAACTTGTTTTTTATCAGCTTTTTTATTATGACATTTTACTACTTTTTTCTCCTTATTTTTATAGTACATATAATATTTTCCAATTTAATCTCCGTCTTGCAAGATTAGTTACAGTGACTTATAATAAGGAAAACAATGAAACTATATCAACGATAGAAAGAAAGGGCACATGAAAATGTATCAGATAGATTTTAACAGACCAATTCATATTCATTTTATGGGAATCGGAGGAATCAGCATGAGCGGTCTTGCTGAGATCCTTATCAAAGAAGGATTTACGATTTCCGGATCCGATATCCATACTTCCGATATCATCAAACACTTAGAAGATAAAGGTGCAAAAGTTTATCTCAGCCAGACTGCAGATAATATCACAGATGATATCGATCTTGTTGTATACACAGCCGCGATCAACTTTGATACCAATGAAGAATATAAAGAAGCCATCCGCCGTAACATTCCTGTTATGAAACGTGCTACACTGCTTGGTCAGATGATGCACAATTATCAGAATGCGATCGCCGTATCTGGAACTCACGGTAAGACAACAACAACTTCTATGTTATCTTACATTTTACTTGCTGGTAACACAGATCCTACGATCAGCGTTGGTGGAATTCTTGATGCTATCAATGGGAATATCCGTGTCGGACATTCCGAGACATTCGTAACTGAAGCATGTGAATACACAAATAGTTTCTTAGAATTCTTCCCTAAGATCAGTATTATCCTCAATATCGAAGAAGATCACATGGACTTCTTTAAGGATCTTGATGATATCCGCCATTCTTTCCGTGAATTTGCCCACAAACTTCCTGATTATGGTTATCTGATCATCAATGGTGAAATTGAGAACATCAATTATATTGTGGACGGATTAGAAGCAGAATATGCAACTTTCGGATTAGAAAAAGATTCTTATGATTATTGTGCAAAGAATATCGGATATGATGCATTTGGACATGCTCATTTCGATTATTACTATAAAGGAGAATTTATTGACCATATCCAGTTAAATGTCAATGGAGAACATAACGTGAAAAATGCACTGGCTGCCATTGCTGCTGCAAAACGTATCGGCATTGATGTTGATACAATGAAGAAAGGCCTTCTTGGATTCACTGGTGCCAAACGTCGTTTTGAACTAAAAGGCACATGCAATGACTTCACTGTTGTTGATGACTATGCGCATCATCCAACAGAGATCCGTGCAACTCTGGAATCTGCTAAGAATTATCCACATAACGAATTATGGTGTGTATTCCAGCCTCATACTTATTCCAGAACAATTGCTTTCCTTGATGACTTTGCAAAGGCATTAAGCCTCTGTGATCACGTGATCGTCACTGATATCTATGCTGCCAGAGAAAAAGATACTGGCATCGTAAGCTCCAAAGATATCGTGGACCGCATGGCTGATTATGATGTAGATGTACACTATATTAAGGAATTTGATGACATTGAAAAATTTATTTTAAAAAATTGCAAAAAAAATGATCTGTTGATAACTATGGGGGCCGGAAACGTTGATTCTATCGGAAATTCGCTCGTAAATAGATAGTTATCCACATTATCCACAGACTTGTACACAATTGTTGATAAACAAATCTGTGGATTTCTTTTGCCCTTTTCCACAATTGTAAAGTCTATGTAAATGGCTTATTTCCATTGTTTTACGATTTTTGTCCACATTATCCACATTATCCACAGACTTGTACACAATTAGGGTGTGGATTTCCCTGGTATTTACAATTTCTCCAATCTGCGTTATAGTCAGATTAACAATAATAAAAGAAGGAGAGATTGCCATGAATTACATTAAAGTAACAACCACATATCCAACCGGTGGAACGCTGCTTCCAAACGCATTTGTTGATAATTATATGATCCGTGCGAACGGTGAATACATCAAAGTGTATATTTATCTTCTGCGTATGGTTTCTGACGGTGCAAACTTCAGCATTCCTTGTCTTGCAGATGTACTGGAACTTACGGAGCGTGATGTTACTCGTGCGTTAAAATACTGGGAGAAGGAATCTCTCTTACGCATGGAACTCAAGGATGGGGAGATCAGATTTATTGAATTGCTTCCTGTCAGTGGCAATCCACATTCTCCTGCACAGGCTACAAAACAAGAAGAGACAGTCCAAGCCCCTTCTTCAGCAGCTTCTACGACTGCTGTGAAGGAACAGACGATCACTGGTGCTGAACCGATCCCTGCCATGAAGACACTTTCTCCGGCAGAACTTCAGCGCAAGAGCGAAGATGAGCGTTTTTCTTATCTTCTCTATGTGTGTGAGATGTTCTTAGGGAAGCCTTTAACTTGTACGGATATGAACACTTTACTTTACATGTATGAAGATCTTAGAATGTCATGTGAGTTGATCGAGTATCTTGTAGAACATTGTGTATCAAATGGTAAGAAGAGTTTCCGTTATATGCAGTCTGTAGCGATCAACTGGTACGAAGCAAATATCAAAACTCCTGAAGAAGCGAAAGCATACAGCAAGAATTTCCGCAAGGAATATTATTCTATCATGCGTGCCTTTGGATTAAATCAGAATCCAGCCCCTGTTCAGGAAGAATATATGAAACGATGGCTTGAAACTGATGGTTTTGATCTTGCACTGATCATTGAAGCTTGTAATCGTACGATCAACGCGATCAACAAACCTAGTTTTCCATATGCAGATACGATCTTAAAGCACTGGAAAGATAACCACATCGTAACTTTGGAAGATGCGAAGAACTTCCATATCCAGCAGAAAGCACCAAAGACTTTCGCTAACAATAACAACCAGAGCAATATGCATAACTTTACGCAGCGTGATTATGATTTTGATGCCTTAGAGCAACAGCTTTTACAGAAACAGTTCGCGGACGAACTCATGGAGAACTAACTTATGTCATTGTCAAATAACGATTATCAGGATATCATGCGCCAGTATGAGGAAAGACGGCTTTCTAATTACCGTCTCCATGAACAGCGCAAGAAAGATATATACACAACAATTCCAGAGATCAAAGAACTTGACCGGCAGATCACTGCCAATTCTATTTCTCTCGGAAAGCAGCTGATCGTCCGTGATGATCCTGCTTTGAGAGAGGAATACCGCATAAAGAATCAGCTGCTGATCAGCCAGAAGCTGGCTCTCTTAAAAGAAGCTGGGTATTCTCTTGATTATCTGGAACCGATCTACCATTGTAAGAAGTGTAAGGATACCGGATATATTGGCCAGGAACAATGTTCCTGCTTTCATCAGGCGATGATCGATCACCTGTATTCCGGTTCTAATATGGCTAAGATTTTAGCACGGGAGAATTTTCAGACCTTTCGGGAAGATTATTATTCCGACCAGATGACCAAGCAAGGTCTTCCAAGCCCTAGACGTAACATCCAGAAAGTCGTGGAACACTGTAAAACCTTTATTTCCAGATTTCCAAATCACGACAACATTTTATTTCAGGGTTCCACTGGTGTTGGGAAGACTTTCTTAAGTCATTGTATTGCAAAGGAGATCATGGACCGCGGATTTACCTGCGTCTATATGACAGCTTTCCAGCTGTTTGATACTTTGGCAAAGCATACCTTTGGTAAAGGAAAGGATACTGAACAGGAAACATCTGCTAACCTGATCTTTCAATGCGATCTTTTGATCATCGATGACCTTGGGACTGAGATGATCAATAAATTTGTGATCTCACAGTTATTTCAATGTTTGAATGAACGATTGATCCAGGAAAGATCAACGATCATATCCACCAATTTATCTCTGCAAGAATTCAGAAATACTTATTCTGAACGAATTTTTTCAAGGATCATTGAGAATTATTCATGGCAGAAAATCTATGGAGATGATATCCGTTTTAAAAAATCGAACTTGACGTAACTTATTTATAATGTTATAAAAAACTATAGAACAATATACGAAGGAGATAGTATCATGAGACGATCTGACCGTAACTTTACTAAGATTCCAGACGGTAAACTTGGAATCATTGCCCTTGAAGGATGCAAAGAACTTGGAAAAACAATCGACAACTATATCATCCAGTGGAGATCTGAAACTTACAAAGATTTCAAAGACTCTGTTGCCTGTGACGGATATTTAAGAGATACTTATCTTTTAGATGCTAGTTGCCCACGTTTTGGTTCTGGAGAAGCTAAAGGTATCATTCGCGAATCTGTTCGTGACATGGATTTATACATTATTGTTGATGTATTAAACTACAGTGTAACTTACTCTTTAAGCGGACGTGTAAACCACATGTCTCCAGACGATCACTATGCTGACTTAAAACGTATTATCAGTGCTTCCGCTGGAAAGGCTAAGAGCGTTAATGTTATCATGCCTTTCTTATATGAAAGCCGTCAGCATAAGAGAAGTACACGTGAATCTTTAGACTGTGCAGTTATGCTTCAGGAACTGATCAGCCTTGGTGTTGATAACATCCTGACTTTTGATGCACATGACCCTCGTGTACAGAATGCGATCCCTATCAGTGGATTTGATAACATTCAGCCTACTTATCAGTTTGTAAAATCATTAGTTGAGCAGTGTGATGATGTTCACTTTGACAACGACCACTTAATGGTTATCAGCCCAGATGAAGGTGCTATGCAGCGTGCAATCTACATGGCAAACGTTGTTGGTGTCGATGTTGGTATGTTCTACAAACGCCGTGACTATTCTACTGTCATTGACGGACGTAATCCTATCGTTGCACATGAATTCCTTGGTGATTCCTTAGATGGTAAGGATGTTCTGATCATCGACGACATGATCTCTTCTGGAGAAAGTATGATCGACGTAGCCAAAGAATTAAAACGCAGAAATGCCCGTCGTGTATTCTGCTTATCTACATTTGGTTTATTTACAAACGGATTAGAAGTATTTGACCGTGCAGTTGAAGAAGGTATCATCGAGAAGGTTATCACAACAAACCTTACTTATCAGACACCTGAGTTATTATCTCGTGACTGGTATGCATCTTCTGACGTATCTAAATACGTTGCGCTGTTAATTGATACATTAAACCATGATGCATCTATCAGTGATCTGTTAAACCCAACAGAACGCATCAAAGAATATCTTGAAAAGAAGAATATGTAATATATAGATAAAGACTTCGCCTCTATGACGGAGTCTTTTTTATTTGCATAACTTTTTTATACACAAAAATCACAGGTATTTGAATTACCTGTGATTTTTACTATCTCAATATTCTTTTTACTGATTCTCTGCTGACTGCTCTTCTGACTGCGGTGCTGCCGTTGTAGGAGCCGCTGTCGTAGGCGCTGCTGTTGTAGGAGCTGCCGTCGTAGGCGCTGCTGTTGTAGCTTCTGTGCCCTTTGTGCTGCTCTCTGTAGCTGTTGTTGTCTGTGTTCCTGTCTGCTGTGTAGTCTCTCCCTGATAATCCGTATAATCTCCACCCATAGAATCTGTAGAAGAATATTCTGAATGAATCGCATTCATGAAATTACTCCAGATGGATTTTGGATAAGATGCTCCACTTAGCGATTCCATAATCCTATTATCATCTCTTCCTACCCATACTGCTGTTGTATAGTAAGGTGTGTATCCACAAAACCATCCATCTTTATTCAAGCTTGTCGTACCTGTCTTACCGGCAGTATCAACATTCGGTACCTTTGCACCAACACCTGTTCCACCTGTGACAACACTCTTCAGTACATCTGTCATTGCATTTGCTGCATTTGTGGAATATACTCTTCTCTTCTTTGTAGAAGATGACATCACTTCATCTCCATCAGAAGTTGTGATCTTAGAAATACACGTTGGTTCTCTATACACACCATCGTTCTTCAATGTAGCATATCCTGCCGCCATTTCTTCTGATGTTGTTCCTTTCGTGAAACCACCAATACATGTCGTATAATACTTATAATCAGAATCTGTCAGATATTTAAAATTCATCTCTTCCAGATATTTTAAACAGGTCTTTGGTGTCAACTGCTCATAGAGCCGCATTGTTGCAACGTTGCTTGATTTCTGAACAGCTCTTCGAAGTGAGATCTGTCCAGAATAAGAACCATGAGAGTTTCTTACACGATGCTTATCTTTCGTTGACATCGGTGAATCATTCACCGTTGATCCTGCAGACCATCCATGTTCTAAGGCTGGTGCATATACAAGCAATGGCTTGATCGCACTACCTGGCTGTCTTGGACTCTGGAAAGCTCGGTTTAATGTATAACCGATATTCTTCTGTTCACGTCCACCGACGATCGCTACAACCTTTCCAGTATCATTATCAATACATGTTCCAGATGCCTGTGTCTTATAAATACCATTCTTATCTTTCTCTGTATATCCAGACAATGCACTATCTACGCTGCTCTGCAGCTGTTTCTGGACATCTGGATCAATGGATGTATAAATATGATATCCGGCACTGTATAAGGTTCTCTTACACTCTGCATACATCTTATCATATTCTTCCTGATATTTTTCCTTCTCAGAAGTCGAACTGAAATCGTATTTGAATTCAAATCCCTTCTGCTTCATGATCTCTTTTGTCGCACAATGAATGACATATGTTTCTACGTAATTCTTCTTCTCTGTCTTACTCTTCTGCGCACTCTTTACTTTGATCTCTTCATTGATCGCTTCCTGATACTGGTCTTTACGGATCAGTTTCTGCTCGTACATATCCTTTAAGATCTTATTTCTACGCTTGATCGTATTTTCTTTGTTTGTACGTGGATCATAGATTGTTGGGTTATTTGGAATTGCAGATAAAAATGCTGCTTCTGACATTGTCAGATTCTTCGCATCCTTACGGAAATATCCTTGGCTTGCTGCCTGGATTCCATAATAACCATTCGCATAATAAACATTGTTCAGATAAAACTCAAGAATCTGTTCCTTGGAGTATTTCTTCTCTAATTCTACTGCCATGAAGATCTCTTTAGCTTTTCTCTTCCATGTCTTCTGACGATTCAAAAAGACAGTCTTCGCAAGCTGCTGCGTCAGAGTACTTCCACCCTGCGTGATCCTACCTTTGTGTACCACATAACTTACCGCAGCTCTTGAGATTCCTTTATAATCTACACCACTGTGTTTATAGAAATTCTTGTCTTCGACAGAAATCACTGCAGCTATGACATAAACCGGAAGCTCCTTGTACTTCAGATAATATACATCTTTTTCACCTTTAAACTTCAGTAACTGTTTTCCGTTGGTGTCATATACAATACTTGTCTGTGATGCCTTAAATGTATCCTCACTCGACTGTGCAACGAGTTCCTTGGCTTCACTTCTAAGCTTCATAACCTTTGCCCCAAAAGTAAACCAGCCGATTACGACCAACAACAAAAAGACAACAGAAACTTTCAAAAGAACTTTTTTCTTTTTATGTTTCTTTTTATGCTTTTTCTTGCTTTCGGGAATAATCTTTTTTGTTTCCTTTGTTTCTTCAGCCATATTCCTTTCACCTTTCGTTTGTTTTTACTGTTCTCATTTTCCGGATCATCTCCAGATATATATCTTAATTTTAACATAAAATATATCATAACTAAAATTTTTGTCTCGACATAGTTCGCACTCTAAAGACAAAATCTAATTGGCATATCCGTAATAAACGCTTCCTGCCTGTTTAAATTCACTCTCAAGCTTCTTGCGATTTGCTTTTACAGACTTTCCATTTGTCGGATCATAATATCTTAAATCCGTCTGATTATAACTCATCACCAATACATAAGTGCCATTCTTCCTCTGTGCCATAAAAGATCTTCCCTTACTTATCGCATAAACAAGATCATCCATACTGCAGTCAGAGTAATTAACTGCACGCTTATCGAACACTTTAAATAATTTATCATATGTGCTGCCTGACATCTTCTTGATCTTATCATAGGAAATCTTAATTCCTTCTGACCTTGCCATCATCAGAATACATGCAATATCTGTCTCATCTTTATTCTCTGCTTTGATCATCGGGATATTAGATCCTTTACCATAATTCTGTGCAACACCCTTCTCCCACAGATACATCTGATGATAATTTACAACTACTCCACCACCTTGCTTGGCAACCTTGATCGCTTCTTTCAGATTACTGTAAATTCCTGACAACTTACCGCCTGTATAGACAAATGCATCCCTATATTTATTATCATTTACAGCAAATTTGATCTTTATCTCATCTTCCTGTTCCTCAACATTTGTGGAAAGATAGTTTGGTCTTGTCTGAATATAAACATCATCCGGGAATGCAAGATATAACTGATTCAATCTTGTTCCTGTATATCCGTATTCTAAAACTGCCTTACTCTCCTGTTTATCTTTGTATCGAATATAACTTACATTGATCTTCTTATATCCATTTCCACTCTTCTTAGAATGTGTCAATGCGATCGTTGTTCCGTCTACACTTGTATTCGTAATATAAGTACCATCTTCTCCATACTCTTTTACAATCTTTTTATTGTTTCTTATATATACATTTGTCAATGGATACATATAAGAACCATCTTTATTCCTTACAACTTCTTTTTTATTTCCAACTCCATAGATAAAATCTTTCTCTATAAATCCAATTGGACGCAGTACCTGATCATCTTTGCATGTGATCACTTCTGTTTTCTGTGTAGAAAGATCCACAACTTTCATCTTATTCTTTGACTGATTCAATGCAAGCATTCCATTATCAGAGATAACTGTCATATCATCTGTAATGTTCTTTGCCAGAATCTTACTCTTTCCAGAGTCAAGATCTACCTGATAAACCGCTCCATCTAAATAGAAATAAAACTGTCCGCTATCACTTAAAAATGCACCCTTTTTAATGTCATTTTTCATCATATCGTACTGAATCTGTGTTGGGATAAAGCCTAGTTCTTCAATCTTCTGGTCTGATGCAGTATACTGATAAACAGAAATACCATTCTCTCCTTCATGTTTTCCTCGATTCATATATCCATAAACCAAGAATGCTATATCTCCATTATTCTTCATCTTCATGATCTGAATCGCATGCTTTTGATAGTTGTTGCGACTGTCACGATAATCTTCTCCTTCAAAAGAAAATACTTTGTGCATATTAGACTTCTGATAATCATAATACCACAATTCATCTTGGACAACGAATGCTGCTTTCTTTCCACCATTTTTACTGATCAACTGTTTCTGACTGCTTCCGATTCCCAATAAAATACGATTATTGCTACGGTCGATCGTATCGTATCGCATATATGCTTCCATATTACGTTCATAATTCAACAGATACATTCTGTCCTTTGCATAGCGAACCCTGAAATATTCTGTTGCCTGATAATACTGTTTTGTTCCATCCGTATTCTCTGCTGAAAGAATATATCTCATCTCCAGTGACGTTACATTTTCAGAAATTTCTTTCACTGTTGCAGGATATACACTTTCAACCTGTGGTTTTAATGTCGCATAAGATACCGCTTCCTGTGTCGATTTCAAGTCAACATTCGCCAGATTATTTGATGTTGTTCCTTCTGCCGTTTCTAAATACTGACTGATAAACTCTGTATTACCTTCTGTCAATGCTGCATCATGGAATTTCTGTGCAAAATCCAGACATTCTTTTAAATGAAAACTAGTTCCATAAATCACACGTGTAAAATAACGGATCGTTTTGTCATTTTGTTTTACTGACAATTCCATTAGATATGTTTTTCCATTTTCCAGACGTTCTTTGATCTTAATGTTTGCTGTCTTTTTTCCTTTGACTTTATGAAATGCTGTATCACCATTTCCAAGGATTGTTTTATTATCTGTATCATAAATCTTATATGACACGACACTAACATCAGATTTTGCATGTGTCAGCATTACTTTTACTTCATTCTCATAAATTGGTGTGATACTGTCACGGATCAAGGATGCATCAACACTTCCCTGATACCCATGCAGCTGGTTAATATTCTTTCCATCTGCAGACACTGTTAATAAAGGGATCGTTGCTTGACTAGTTTCTGTAACCCCTTTGTTATTTCTTCCAACTAATATATAATTCCAGATAAATAATGAAATTAAAAATAGAATCCCAAATACTGAAATCTGTATCACTTTGCTTTGCTTCATTACTTTCTCCTTTTCCTAATTCCGTGAAGCCTTATAATGTACATTTTATCCGTTTTTGTATATGAATACAACCTTTTTAAGAAATGTTTAAGATGTATGTTTTTCATTTTACAGTGGATTTCATAGGCATTTTCTATGAAAAAAGAAAAACCAGGATTTCTCCCGGCTCTTTCTTTTTATGCTTTGAACATATTTCGTTTTCTTCGATAACGGCATCTTCTATGATAAATCTCTCCTCCAAGCAGCGAAAGGATCATCTGATATAATAATTGTTCTTTCTTCTGACAATCTTGCTTCTCTTGATGATCGATCTTATCATAAATCTTATCCGCCATAGCAAGCAGCATTGTTCGATCCATATATTCATCAAACATCCTGCTGCCCTCGTATTCCATCTGATCACAAATATCTTCGATCAGATCCAGAATCTGTCTGGCCAGTGCCGAATACATTCTCGTAATATACTGATAATCATCTTCCTGCCTCTGTTCCTGTGCTACAAATTCTCTGACGGGTCTTACTTCGGTATCAAATAATGGAAGATCTCCTAAACCATCTCTGTCTGCCATCTTCCTGCTCCTTTTTCTCTATCAATCATATCTTATGATCATTTAGAGAAAATATTGCATGTCCTATTCTTTATTTTCTTCCCGAATACTTCTCACTTCTTCATTGATCGCCAACATCTTGCTATCTAAAAATGTCACAAGATCTGCACACTCCTTCAATTCTTTCTTAATGTATTCTGGTGTATTGCCTTCGTATTTGTAATAAATCTTATGCTCCAAAGATGCCCAAAAATCCATTGCAACTGTTCTGATCTGAATCTCTACTTTTGTAGGTACCACTCGGTCAGATAAAAAGATTGGTACTCTTACGATCAGATGATAGCTTCTGTAGCCATTGACCTTAGGATTCAACATATAATCCTTTGTCTTTAGTACTTCTATATCATCCTGTGATGAGATCATATCTACAATTCGGTAAATGTCTGGTGTAAAAGAACAAATAACCCTGACCCCAGCGATATCGTCAATATATTTCTGGATATTCTCTACTGTAATCTCTTTTCCTTTACGCATCAGCTTTCTTGTGATGCTCTCATCTGTTTTTAATCTTGATTCGATATGTTCAATCGGATTGTACTGGTGCACAAGTTTAAACTCATCATTTAATATCTCTAATTTCGTCCCGATCTCTTTTAATGCAGAACGATATAATAATTTGATCTTTCGGTATTCAAGCATTACATCTTGTACATCAGGTAATTCTAATTCTCTCATATGTCTCACTCCTTACCATGTTTGCTATTCCTATTCTATCACTGTTTCACTTTGTATTCAATAGCATACAATCCGAGTAATGAGTTCTTAAATATCTAAAAATGGGTAAAAAAAATCCGTGCGGAATGCGTTGTGCTATCTTCCACAGACGTTACCTCTATAGTTAACTCAACCCAGGCACCCTCACGGCACATAGAAGGTTCCACTTAGTGCTGCTTTGTTCCCAACCTGACACGGTTCATGGATTCCTATTGCGTGAGACCCAGATATCAACGCCACTTGTAGAGGGCAGCTCTACAGAAAACAGCCCGAAGCAAACCATCACCTCTGCTATAGCGGATTGCAGAAATAGGGTGCCGCTACCTCCCCGGCTAGCACGGAAGCTTTATGACTTGATTATCTTTGGCATCTTTTGCAAGATGCATATTTGATTATACTAAATACTTTTCTTTTGGTCAATAGTTATTCTTATTTGGTTTTTAGATAAATTTTTTTCGTTCCCCGATATCTTCCTCTTCCTTTTACGATCACATATTTGTGACCTTCTTTTTTGACGATCTTGTAATCTTTATTCTTTTTTAAATGCTTTCCTTTGTAATATAATACGATTCCCTTTGGATTCTTATTTTTAGAATCCGCCTTACAATATCTCAAATGAATCTTGTTTACTGGCTGCATTACTGTATATGCCTTTAAACGCACCGTTGCATGATCTGGGTTCAGATCATTCCATTTTCTATGATCATAAAGATAACTCTGTCCTTTTTTTGTTTTATTAACAAAAGATACCCAGTGATAATCATCATTTTCATCAAAACCAATCTTACCAGAAGATCTTAATTTTACTACAACTGCAAACTTGTCTCCTCTCAGAACCTCTGCTTTTCTTGAAAGATCGATCGTATGCGTTCCGGCCTCTCTGATGGTTCCTGTTACCGGACGTTTTAACATCTTTGTTCCACTTGTTGGTCTTCCATCTTTAGGATTTCTATAAATCTGTATACTGTATTTGACATTTGCAGACCAAGTTACCAGATTCACTGCTTTGATCAGTTCTTTCTTCTTTGCACTTCCTTTTTTCGCTGTAAATACATTTGCGAACTTTTGTCCTTTTTTCAGTTTTAAAATTCCAGGATTCGCTGAACCATCATAGAAATAATTGTATTTATACTCTGAGGCTTTCACAAATTGCCCTGCAACAAATTCACAAAGAGATTTATCTTCATAAGAAATATAGGTATATCCGTTACTTCCTTCTTGATTTCCCCAACTGTTTTTTACGATCCATGCTCCATCTCTGGACGGTCTGGATCCACTGTTAAAATTATCTCTGCTATAACTATCATCCCATCCAACGATCGCAACAATATGATTTGCTGCCTGTCTGGCACTATTGCAGTTGTATGCCTCATGATTCTTTCCGTAATAGGCTGTTTCTTCCCATGTCTCTTCGGGTGCATGGTACGCCATAACTACGGAACCATATCCTATGATATAGGATTTTACTACCGCTGCCTGTGGTGTATCTCCAAGGAAAAATCCATTCTTCAAAATTGCACTGTCTTTTTGTCCTACAGAATCAGATAATCTCCATTTTCCTGTATTAAATGGTGCAATATTTTCTTTTGCAAGGCCATACCATCCTGTTAACGATAACATTGCAAGCAGTGAATTGCCGCCCGCATATCTCCAATCTCCGGAAACTTTTGTTTTGTCTCCTTTGGTATTATTTAATATATCATTTTTTCGATTGTACATAAAATATCCAAAATGTTTCTCCGAAAAATCTACATTCGTACTTGCGATTCCTTGTTTGATCAGAGAAGTCTCTCCCATCGATGTAATCCCAAACGCCCAGCATAATTCTGTGTTCCCCTGATCCTTCACTGACGTTACCTGTCCAAGTTCTGATGAACTGTAATAAGAATCCAATGATCTGGCATTCCTCTTTGGCGTTACAGTTTTGGGCACATCTGGAGATTCAATCTTAATATTCAATGGATGATATCCATTAGACTGTGAGGCATAGATAAAAGAAATATTTAAAGAACTTATCATGCCGACACATAAAATAACTACAATAAGCTTCTTAATCCTTTCCATGTTCCTTGTCCCCCTTCTTCCTTCTTCTTAATTCTTTAAAAAAATCAGACAGCATCTGGCTGCACTCTTCCTCTAATATACCACGTTCTATCTCTACTTGGTGATTAAATTTATCAATCTGTAAAATATTCAATACAGATCCTGCACAGCCCGCCTTTGGATTCATCGCTCCGATCACAACTTTGGGAATTCGTGCCTGTACAATAGCTCCTGCACACATCTGGCATGGCTCCAATGTGATATACATGGTACAATCTTCCAGTCTCCAATCATTAACTTTCTTACTTGCTTTCTGAATCGCAAGAAGTTCTGCATGTGCCAATGTTGTCTTCTTCTTATTGCGCTGGTTATAAGCTCTTGCAATGATCTTGTCATCTTCAACGATCACACATCCGATCGGAACATCTCCGATCGCTGCCGCTTTCTTCGCTTGTTTGATTGCTTCTTTCATGTATTTTTCTTCTTGTGTCACTTACTCTTACCCCTTATATCTATGTCATATTTTTCTTTATTATAACATAGAATGAAGCAAAAAGAGAGTACACGATTGTCAGATTATCAACGTATTGTATCTTATCTGTATGAATATCACCATGGAATCAAGGGTTCCAATGTCGGTTTTGCCAAAATAGAAAAACGCCAAAACCGTCTGAGGGTCTATTTCCATGTAAAAACAAATGATCAGGCATTGGAATACAAAATTTATTTTTATTATTTTCATCAAGGTACTATGAATGGGATTTATCTTGATACGGTCAAGCGAACTGACGCGATCATTGAATTTAAAAACACGTATCCTCTGATCGATGATTTTGATAAAATGGACGGATTCTTGCTGTATTATTCGAATGATCATTTCTTTGGATCGCAGTGGAAAGATCATCCGATCATTATACGAAGTTTTATACCTGTAGAGCCTGCTGAAAATAAAAATGAGAATACTGAAAAAACGCTACCTCCGCCTCCAGAACCTTCACCTGAAACCGAAACACTTTCTGAAACTGAAACGCCTCATCCATCTAGTCTCTCTGAATATATTGAAGCCCTTCAATTAGAAAAGGATGCGAAAGAATCCACACATCCAAATCCACCAAAGGACTTCGACTGGAAGGAGTATCCCACCTTGCCCATGCCTCCTTCTTATAGCCTTGATCCTAGCATTAAGATCGGACTAGAAGATCTTGATCAGATTCCTGATCTTGATGACAACATAAAAACAAATGGATTTCTCCTTTTAAATTATGGGAATTTCGGCCACTTAATGCTCGCAAAGGATCAAGACAGCGGCCAACGTTATCTTGGAATTCCTGGAATCTTTGATAACGAAAAAGCTTTTATCTCCCGTTTATTTGGTTTTAAGACTTTTATCACGGTGCCGCTAAAACCACATAAAACTGGAAATTTTGGTTATTTTATCTTACCGGTCTAAGATGTTGCTTAACTGTGCAAACTGTTCTAAGGTTAATGCTTCTCCACGAACAGATGCAGGTAATTCCATCTCTTCTAATGCCTGTGCTACCTGTTCTTTGGAGAAGTTTAATCCTCCGAAATTTTTAATTCCATTCTGGAGAGTTTTTCTTCTCTGGTTAAAAGATGCACGAATTAACTGAAATAATAATTTCTCATTTGTGACTTTGATCGGTGCGTCTTTGTATTTTGTGAGACGGATGACTGCAGATCCGACTTTTGGTCTTGGCATAAAGCAGTTTGGCGGCACATTCGCTACCACATATGGTTCTGCATAGTACTGAACTGCGAGTGATAATGCACCATAGTCTTTTGTTCCAGGACCTGACTGCATACGGTCTGCAACTTCTTTCTGTACCATGACAGTAATACTGTCGATCGGCACATGACTTTCAAACAATCCCATAATGATCGGGGTTGTAATATAATATGGAAGATTTGCCACAACCTTTACTGGTTTCCCACCATTTTTCTCCTCCACGATCTTTGCAATATCGACTTTCAAAATATCTGCATTTAAAATGGACACGTTATCATATGCGCTTAATGTGTCTGAAAGAATCGGAATCAGATTCTTATCGATCTCAACTGCCATGACTTCTCTCGCATTTTCTGCAAGATACTGTGTCATTGTTCCAATTCCTGGTCCGATTTCTAACACGAAATCATCTTTATTCACTTCTGCTGCAGAAATGATCTTCTCAAGAACACGTTCATCAATCAGAAAGTTCTGTCCAAACTTTTTCTGAAAATCAAAATCATATTTCTGAATTACTTCTATTGTATTTTTTGGATTTCCAAGTTTCACTCTTTATACCTCTTTCATACGATACAATTGTCTTGCATTTTCTTCAGTGACTGCGATCAGCTCTTCCTTGTTGATCCCTTTGATCTGACTGAGCGCTTCTGCTACATAATTTAAATTCAGGGAAGAATTTCTCTTACCTCTATTGGGTTCTGGTGACAGATATGGGCAGTCTGTCTCTAATACGATTCTGTCTAACGGTGTATAAGCTGCAACTTCCTTTAATGTCTTTGCATTCTTAAATGTTACAACGCCACCGATTCCAATATAAAATCCCATATCAAGGAATTGTCTTGCCATCTCTTTTGAATAAGAAAAACAGTGAACCACCCCGCCAATTTCTTCTGCATGTAACGCTTTCATTATATCATAAGTATCCTTTGCTGCGTCCCTGCTGTGAATAATGATCGGTAATTTTACATCTCTTGCAAGTTCGATCTGTGCTTCAAACCATTTCTTCTGAATGCTGCGTTCTGGTTCATCCCAGTAATAATCAAGCCCGATCTCTCCGATCGCAAGAATTCGATCCATTGCTGCATATTTCTTTAGTGTATCGATATCTGCCTCTGTCAGCTCTGCCGTATCACTTGGATGCACTCCGACAGCTCCATACATCATCGGATATCGTTTCACTGCTTCTACGATCCATGTAGACGTTTCCATATTCGATCCTACATCAACGATCGTTCCGATTCCATTGTCCTTCATAGATGCTAACAGTTCTTCTCTGTCTTGATCAAACTGTTTGTCATCATAATGTGCATGTGTATCAAATATCATCGTCTTTCCCCCTTTTCTCTTCGTTTCTTTAATCTGACGGTATTTCCGTTGACCGTAAGGCAACGGATGCTTCGCAAGAAACTTGACATACGGCTGTAACCATAATCTTTGATATTAAATCCGCTGTGCTTATCTTTTAATTCTAACGTTACTGCAGAAAGATTATCTAAAGATCCGCCATTTTTCTTTACAAAATGAATCACTTCTTCTTCAATCGTTTCTCTGCTTGTCAGTTCTTTAAATTCAACATAACAGTTTGTATCTTCCTGCACAAGCATAAAATTATCCATCTCTTCATCGATCAAAACACTCAGCTTTGTATATCCATAATTTCGCACATCAAAATCTGAATATTTTGCATTTAATCGATTTCCAATCTTCCCTAAATCTACTGGGGCATTCCCATTTTCACTGATAATATCTGCGATCGTATATGAAATCTCATCCAGTGATGTAACATTCTCTATTTCATCACTCTCCATATCCTCTTCTTTACCTCTGTCTGCTTCATAAATCAGATTTAGATGAATAAATTTGTTACACGCTCTTGTCAGTGCCACCGGTGTCTTTGATTCTCCCATTCCGATCACATACATGTGCTCTTCTCGAAGTCTCATTGCAAGTCTTGTAAAATCACTGTCGCTTGTAACAATACAAAATCCGTCTACTTTCTTTCCATATAACAGATCCATTGCATCAATAACCATTGCCATGTCTGTTGCATTTTTACCTGAAGTATAAGAAAATTGCTGCACAGGAATAATAGAATATTCTAGTAATAATTCTTCGCTCCATCCATTTGCTTTGGACCAGTTCCCATAAATTCTTCGACAAGACGGAAATCCGTAGGCTTCCAGCTCCTGAAAAATGATCGGTGCGTATTTAGGACTAATATTATCTGCATCGATCAGAACTGCAAACTGATTCTTTTCTTCTTCTATCATATTTTCCCTCATATCTAACTATTGTTTATAGTTCTTTCCTGTAAAATGAAAAAAAGGATATATCCTCTCGAATATATCCTTAAATAAATACCAAGCGGGTGATGGGAATCGAACCCACGTGATCAGCTTGGAAGGCTGGAGTTCTACCATTGAACTACACCCGCATATCTTGTTCGCTGTGTTGTGTTTTCCTCAGCGACAAGTAATACTATACCACCACTTTTTATAAATTGCAAGTGTTTTTTTGAATTTTTTTCATTTTTTTTGAATATCTTATGATAAAGGTTTTTTGGGTATGTTTTATGATGAATAAAATCTGGTGTTTTATGATCCTTGCGGGGCTCATTGTCGGCAGTTTTAATGGGAAGATCACGACCCTTTCTGATACGATTTTATCTTCTTCAAAAGAAGCTGTAGAACTTTGTATTCTAATGTTTGGAATCGTTGGGTTATGGTCTGGTCTTATGAACATTGCACTGTCTCTTGGAATTACTACACGGCTTCAAAAGCTATTAACCCCTTTTCTGACTTTTTTATTTCCAAATCTTAAGAACCAAAAAGCGAAAGAATATATCAGTACAAATATCGTCGCAAATATATTGGGTCTTGGCTGGGCTGCAACTCCTTCCGGATTAAAAGCTATGGAAGAATTGCAGAAGGATAACCCTGACAAAAACACCGCAACAAATGAAATGTGTTCGTTCTTAATTCTTAATATATCATCTCTGCAATTAATTCCGATCAATATCATTGCCTACCGAAGCCAATACGGCTCTGTCAATCCATCTAAGATCTTAATTCCGGGACTTATCGCTACTTTAGGTTCCACGATCGTTGCTGTTATCTATATCAAATGGAAGGACCGAAAACAATGATCACATTTCTTGCAAATCTTGTCATTCCTTTGTTCATATTTATACTTGTTTTATATGGAACCCTAAAGCGGAAGGATATCTATACCCCTTTTCTTGAAGGTGTTATGGACGGATTTAAAATTGTTCTTGAGATCGCCCCGACTCTGATCGCTTTGTTTTTTGCGATTCAGATCTTTCGTTCTTCTGGGGCATTGGATCTGATCATTCGTTTTCTGACCCCTATAGGAAAACTTTTAAAGATTCCTAAAGAAGTTTTGCCCGTGATCTTTGCAAAACTTTTTTCTTCTTCCGCTGCAACTGGATTCCTGCTTGATATTTATAAAACTTCTGGACCTGATTCACTAGCTGGGTTTATGTCTTCTGTGATCCTTAGTTCTACGGAAACTTGTTTTTATACATTATCTGTGTATTATTCTGTGGTTGGAATAAAAAAGATTCGATATACATTGACTGGGGCATTGCTTGCCGTTTTTGTTGGTACTTTTATTTCTGTATTCATCTCTTATTTTTAACTTTTCCCGATATATTTATGATATAATTTTGACATAAATAAATTTAGATTGCATTATAAAAATCAGCATACACAAAAAACGAGTGTTATCAGCATCTACTACTGATAGCACTCATCTTTTTTATTCCATATCTTTTCGTTTCTCTAATTCTCTCAAACTGACAACCAGATCATAAACTTCCGGCCGTCGTTCTTTCAAATGTTCATCCAAACGATGTCTTCGCTCTTTAAATCTCTGTGCAAGTTCTGGATGTTCTTTCATAATACGTTCATGAATTTCCCTTCGATGTTCCTCAAAACGTGCCGCCAGAGTTCTTTCATCTTTTCCAGAAATATTTACGATCTCTTTTAGATGTTCTTCCAGATGTTCTAACCATTCATCTTCGTCAAAAGCTTCCATATGTGACCAGCTTCCATGTAACAGCTTTTCTACATCTCCATTTTGCTTTAACTGCTTAATCTGATTTGTAATCTGCCTCTCAATCTGATTTTCCGTATCTGAACCAAATGCCCAGACAAATTCCTGCATACGGTTATCTACACGCTTTCTTGATGCACTGCGTTCTTCATTATCAACTCCGCCTTCTAATGGATACGGACGTTTGATCCCCATATCTTTCAACGCAATATAAATCGTCCTTCTGACACATCCTTCTTCGATCAGATATCCAATCCCAAGCTTTCTCATCTGCTCATTTAAATCTGCGATATGCTCCGTGATATAAAATCTTATTCCTTGCTCTTTCAATGACTTATAAAGAATCTCAATGCGGTCTGCTGCCGTGATATCCATGCTTCCGATTCCACTGGCATCAAGGATCACTGCTTTGATATTTCCTCTGCGTTCAAGTTCCTGCTCAATATCCTGCTGCAACACTCCTGCATTGGCAAAAAACAAATTGCTGCTGAAACGATAGATCAACACACCTTCAATCTCGTGAATCTGACGACTCTCAGCTAAATCACGAAAATGCTTATGTCCTGGCTGAATTCCCAGAAAACAACTTGCTGGTTTTGATGATCGTATCACCATTTCTGCAAAAGATAAGATAATTCCGATCAATACACCATTGATCGTTCCAAGTAACAATACCCCAATAAATGCACCCCAGAAAATAAAACATTCTGTGCGGCTGACTTTCCACAGTTTTACCGCCAGTTCAAATTCTGTCGCTCCCAGAAGTGCGGAAATTACGATCGCCGTCAATACCGGAACTGGCAGATATCCAATAAATCCTGTTCCAAATAACAGTAATAGGATCATAGATAATCCTGCAACAATACTCATTAACTGTGTTTTTCCCTGATATTGTTCTCCCATCGCCGTTCTTGAAACAGATCCGTTGATCGGACAGCATCCAGTCAATGCTGCCACAAGATTTCCAACTGCAAATGCTAGTAATTCTTGATTATCATTGATACGATATCCATTTTTCTGTGCAAAATTATTCTCTGCAAGAAGTGTTTCCGCCATAATAACGACCGCTACCGACAAACTGATCGTCACCACTTCATCCATTGGAATTAACATAAGATTTGGAAAACTCCATTTTGGAAGTCCTGGTGCTACGACATCTAATGTCTTAATTCCCCATTCTTTCATTGGCAGAACCTGCGTCAAAGCAGCTCCTGCTGCCATCATCACAACTGCCATTGGGAATTTCGGCATGATCTTTTTCGCTGCCAACAAGATGACTAATGATAGGATTCCTAAGATCAATGATGGAAGATTGATCTGTTCTGCTGTTTTTTCTATATGCTCTAACAGTTCTAATAATTCTCCAGTTCCTGCTGTTCCTCCCATTAATTTCGGCACTTGCATCAAAATGATCGTCGAACAGATTCCTGTAATAAATCCACCCATAACTGGTGCTGAAATATAATTTACAAGTTTTCCTGCATGCATCAGATAAAATGCGAGCAGCCACAATGCAACAAAAAATGTGATCACTGGTACAACTGCAAGTGCTTCTTTGGAGCCGCTTTGTATATTCATCCCAAGAAGCGCCGATCCAACCAACGCTGCTGGTGCCGCATCCACTCCAAAGATGAACTGAGGCGATGTAGAAAACAATGCAAATAAAATAATCGGAAATACAGACCCATATAGTCCATAAACCGCAGGTAATCCGGCAATCTGGGAATATCCCATAGAAATTGGAATTGATACTGCCATGATGATGATTCCTGTGATCACATCATGCAACAGATTTTCTCTTTTATAATCTTTTATTGTATGTCCTAATATCATAATTCTGTATGAAACACTCCCAACAAACTATTCTCTGATTTCCATCCAAGATATCCCAACGTTTCTTCCAATCCAGACATCACTTCTAACATATCTCCTACATTTGCACTTGCACCCATATGCCCGATTCGAATGACTTTTCCTGCTAATTCTCCGAAAGAACCTGCCAGCATGATTCCATGTTTTTCTCTCATTCTTTCAAGAATATCATCCGCTGTCATTCCTTCTGGTACATCAAATACTGTAACCGTATCTGAAAATCCACTTTCCAAATGTAATTTTAGACCAAATGCTTCAATGGCTTTTCTTGTCGCATTGGCGATTCTGGCGTGACGCTTGATCAGATCTTTATCCGCTGCAATGTTATCCATCGCTGCTTTCAATCCATAGATATCACTGATCGGCATTGTATATGGGAACCATAAATTTTTATAGTAATCTTTGAAAATCGTCAGATTACAATAAAATGATGCAATCGGTGTTTTTCTATTTTCCATAGCTTTTTTTGCTTCATCACTGATCGTTACAAAAGTAAGTCCCGGAGGTGCTGAAACCGCTTTCTGAGATCCACCACATAAAATGTCAATCTGTGCTTTATCAACATCAACTTCATTTCCAAACATTCCTGAAACAGAATCTGTAACTGTCATGATTCCATAGGATTTCAATAATGGACAGATTTTATGAATGTCATTTAACATTCCACTTGGAGTATCACAATGAACAACTGTTGCATATTTAAAATCATGATCTTCTTTCAAATATGCGTCTAATTCATCGACATCAAATGCATTTTTATAATCTTTTGTATACATAACAGGAGTTCCACCATACATAGATACAAAATCTGCAAATCCGGCTCCATAGATTCCATTATCAAGGATTAAAACTCTGTCTCCCGGCTCTGTCATAGATGCACATGCTGCCTCTAAACCAAGAATTCCTTCTCCGCTTAGGATCAGTGTTTCATTTTTTGTATGAAGAAGCTCGCTGATCAGCTCACAGGTTTCCTTATATTCATCATAGAATTGCGGGTCCAAATCTGCATTCGTTGTAGAAAGGCTTCTTGCCAGTCTTACATTTTCTGGCACCTGAACCGGTCCTGGTGTCATAATCTTGTATTTACTCATATCCGTCACTCACTTTCTTTTTTATTTTTATAATCTAATATACCGGGATCACTGCATAGAAAATGCTTTGGCAATCCCGGTATCATTATATCATTTTATTATGCGAACTGTGTAATTCCAATTTTCTTAACTGCAATCTCAATTGGTTCGATCACGATCAAAACAACAACTGCTGCTACAGCGATCTGTACAGCATTTCCTGGCACGGAACTAATTGGTGCAATAAAGTTTCCATAAAGAATGATCTCTGCAATATAATATCCAACGATCTTAATTACAAATGCTGCAAAGATTGCTGCAACTTTCCATCCATACTGGTCATGTTTCTCTGTCATAGCTCCAACAACATATCCCATGATTCCTACGATAATAAATGTAAATGGTGCCCACGCTGTCCATCCTGACAACAGATCAAATAATCCCATTCCAACTCCACCAGCGATAGCTCCTGTTTTCTTGCCGAATAAAATTGCCATAATAAATAGAGGAACATTTCCTAAATGAATCAGACCTCCATTAGCTGCGATCGGTAATCTTACGTTAACAAACGCTGTAAACACATAAGTTAATGCAACTGCCATTGCTGTTATTGCAATAAACTGTACTTTATTTTCTTTCATTGTATTTTCCTCACTTCCTGATTTCTTGTATGATATATAGTTTTTCAAGTACGCTGCGTTCCTTTATTGTGTTATAATTTATCGTGTCATTGGTATTTTTAAAATAGCCAGTTTTTTTATTTTTAATGGTGCCAGTTTATGATTTTCTTTTATATACCGAATAAATCACTGGTATCAAAACTAAATTTACAACCCCATATATCATCAAGATCAAAGCCAGCTGATTCGTCACAAATCCACCGATCTGGTAAATATGATTCACTTTCATAATCTCCTGTAAATTATTCAGCTGATCCGGTGTCAGCAAAAAAATTCCATTACCTCCACCGATTCTTCCTACAAATGGCATAATGCAGAATAAGAAAAATGGAATACAAATTGCGATATTCGAACTTCCCATAACCGCAGATACCAGCATAGACACCGTTGTTGCCAACAGATTTGCTATATATCCTGCAAACATCATAATGTAAAATGCCTGTCCGTATGTAACATTATAGATTGTATAACTATTTAACATACTCATTGATGTATGTGACCCGCTGGTTCCCATCAAGACAAGTGATATTACGGTAAACAGACACATACCGATCCAGTAAATTCCCGTTGATGTGATGAGTCCTGCAATGATCTTTGTTTTTATGGCTTTGTCTCTTCCGTATTTGGATGAAAAGAATATCGCATCTGCTTTCAGTGTAATTTCTTCTGAAAAAATTCCTGAAGCTAAAACTCCCATGAGTACTGCCAGAACAATGGAATATGTCACAACATATAATTGCATCGTATCCCATGAATCTGGTGCTTCGTATTGATATGGTGTGGAAATCTTATCGTATTGTGCTTTTAGATATTTTCTCTGTTCTTCTGTCTTTCCATTTTGCCTGATCAGTTTCTGGATTTTTGCCTCACGGATCTTATAAATGTTTAAAAGTTTCTTTGGATTTACATCCAGATATACCGATGGATTGTAATCTTCATTTCCTGTTAAAATATAGCTGACAAGCTGTTCCACATCCAAATATTGCTGTATGCTGGTTCCATAAATTTTGTCGCTTTCACCTTTATCTTTGTATTCACGAAATGCTCTCTGATCCTGTGTGATAAGTTCTGATATTCTTTTGGGTGTCATAAGCCCTTTATTTCGATTCTTGTCTGCCACAACTTTTCTCGTCGCTGAAATTCCTGTTTCTAAATGTCCTTGCGGTGTAACAAATCGATTACTGATTGCTGCAAGGAAACTTAAGATCACAGAAAGTGCAAGTCCGATCGTTATCAACACACGGTTCAGCCGTTTTGTAAAAATTCTTTTTAACTCATATTTAAGCATCGATTTCACCAGCCTTCTCTCCGAAGTAGTTTAAAAATGCATCTTCCAATGTTGCTTCTTCTACTTTTGCCTCTTTGACTGGTTCATGGTCTGAAAGAATACGAAGTTCGGCATCTGCTCCCATTGTTTTTACATTTGCAACAAGATAATTTCTCATATAGTGATCTACTTGTCCTCTTGGTGCCACAAAACAGTAAACCTTCTTATCCATGGATGCGATCACTTCATCAGACGTTCCTTCAAAACAGCATTGCCCCTCTTTCATCAAAACAATCTTATTTGCGATAAATTCTACATCTGACACGATATGCGTTGATAATAATACCAGTCGTTCTTCTGCCAATTCACTGATCAGGTTCCGAAAACGGATTCTCTCATTCGGGTCAAGTCCCGCAGTTGGTTCATCTAAGATCAGGATTTTTGGATCATTTAACATTGCCTGCGCAATCCCGACCCTTCGTACCATTCCGCCTGACAGATTTCTCATTTTCTGCTTTTTCTGATCTGATAATCCTACCTGTTTTAACAATTCCTTTGTCCGTTTTTTTGCTACCGCCGGTCGGATTCCTTTGATGGATGCAATGTACATCATATAATCATAAATTGTCAGATATGGATAATACCCAAAATCCTGTGGCAGATATCCAAGAATCTGGCGATACGAAGCTCCCATCTTAAAGATATCTTTTCCATCCCATGTGATCGTTCCACAGTCTGGTGTTGTCAGTGTACATAACATTCTCATCAACGTTGTTTTTCCCGCACCATTGACTCCAAGCAACCCATAAACACCATTTCCCATTGAAAATGAGATATCATTCACAGCCTTTTTATCTTTAAATTGTTTTGTCACGTTGTTAATACTTAATTCCATTGTCCTTACACCTCACATAACCTATATTTCAAACGTATCATCCTACACCTCATAGATTTTCCCATAAAAACTTTGTGATCTTTTGACCACATAAATCAAATACATGATCGATAAAATCAATGCGGCACACCAGACCGCTCCTGAAATCTTACAATAAATTTCTTCTCTGGAAATGATAAATACCCACAGGATCATAAACAGAAAACATCCTGCTGCCGCCAAATATTCACTTTCGCTTCGCTTACAATATAAAAATCGAAAACAGATCGCCCCTGTCACATTAAATGGGATCATAAAATTCACAGCAAACATCTGCGCTGATACTCTCACCGTAAATGCCACACTTACCGCAAATGCTGTTACAATCAAAAGATCCATAAATCCAAACAGCAGAATTCGCGCCATGCATACCTGCCGCAGCGAATAATATGCTGCCCCTTCGATTTCCATCGCCTGATTTCTTCGATTTTTCCAAATCTCCGGCACAAGAAAAATTGCAAATAAACAAGCCCCTGCTCCCATTAATCTCTGCATTTCATAAATGTCTGCCGCATCATTTAGAAAAATCCATAAAACAGCTAACAGACACCCTTGCAAGATCCACCATCGTTTCTGAATAAACTGCATCTGATCATATAAAAATTCCATATAAGAAAGCGGATAATCTTCTGCCTGCACAAATGTTTTTTTACAGTTTTTAATTGTTTGTAAGACAGCTTCCTGATCAATATTTTGCTGGATATCTTCTTTGTAGCCGTTTATTTTTTGTTGATATTCTTCGTTCATCTGCTTTTACTCTCCTTCCCCAAGATATTTTGCCAGTAGTTTCTTCGCCCGGCTGACACGATATTTTACAAGTGATAATTTAATGCCCATCATTCTGGCAATCTCCTTCTGGCTAATTTCCTGAAAAAAGAACAAGATCACAACTTCCCTGATTTCTTCTGGAAGTTTATCCAATGCCTCATAGATTTCCATTCTTTTTTCTATCTGCCCCATATGTTCCACTGCAATTTCCTCTGACATTTCATAAACTTCCATTCTGCCCTCTTTCCTGAAGTGGTCTTTACACAGATTTCCTGCGATCACATACAGATAATTCAGGGCTTTTCCATAATGTTTATATCTTTCAAATGCCTGAAAAAACTTCAGAAATGTCTCCTGCGTCAGATCTTCGGCATACCCATGATCTCTGACACGCAGCAAACAATACTGATAGATTTTTGGGTAATGTTTCAATACAAACTGATCCATGGCTTGTTCATTCCCTTTTTCAATTTTCCGTATTAACAGAAAATCCGCATCCATTTTCTTTTCCTCCTCGTATTGTTTCTATAAAGTATAACTCTGATTCTTGTAGAAAAGACAGTCTGGCTATTTATATTTTTTTAAGTATTCTTCCAGACACAGATTTTGATTTTTGATTGTTGCCGCCGCCTCTTTTCCTACATATCGGTAATGCCATGGTTCATTGTTGATTCCTGTGATGTAAGATTTACTGGATGGATAACGTTTGATAAAGCCGTATTTATATGCATTATTATCAAGCCAGCTGTATACTTTTTCTGATGAACATTTTGTCTGGTCGGCGTTAATATCTACACTTAATCCCAACTGATGCTCACTCGTTCCTGGAATTGCCACGTATTTTTCTGCCATTTTTGTTGCCCGTCGTTTTGAATTTCCTTGATTTTCATATTCCCTGATTCGTTCATTCATAATCTGCTGCTGGTCTTGAAAGGTTCGGTATCCTTCCCTGACAAATAACGCTAACCCACTTGCTCTGGCATCGTTGAACATCTTCTGCAGGGATGGATAGATTCTGGAATCGACCTGTTTTCCGTTGGATAATCTTGTTAAATTCATTTGATAATCTTTTGGGATGTAATGATTCCTGTCTACAAGGATTAAGCGCCAGTCACCGGACGTATCTGCGTATTGTTTGTGGCTGTGTAAGATAAACTTTGAAAATCAGATAGGTTAGTTTTATAAGAATTTTTAAGATATGAAAAAACATGGTTTCAAAATCTTGTTTCTTGAAACCATGTTTTGATGTATTTTACTTTTTACTTAAGATCTGTCTTAATTTCTTTTCCTTATCCTGATCCAATACTCTCTTCGGAATAATAATCGCTTGTACAGAGCTCATGTAAACATAAAAAGCTTCCTCTGTTTCACAAACATCTTCTACCTTTTTATAATCTACTTTCACTTCCTGACCTTTTGTTATCTCTATGATCTGATCTTCCGTAAAATTTAATGTTGTTTCTCCTGCAAATGGTAGTCCTTCTGTTTCTTTCATTTTTAGAATTGTCTTACGGATCCCTCTTTTCATAATCTTTTTAGCCTGTGTTACACATACAATTGAAAAAATGCATAATACAATTACTTCTGTAACGATCAACATTATTTCTGCTCTTGCCAGAATGAAAATCACTATCGCAAGAATGCTGATCATTGGACCTATTAGTCTAAGTTTAAACAGATTTCTCTTTCCTACTTCTGAATGAATTAACTGATGAAATTCGTTAAATTCTATGTAGTCTTCATCTGTTAATTTGTAATTTAGTTGCAGCATGTTCCTTCCCCTCCTGCTTTGTTTTGTTTGAATATATTTATGATACGATATCGTTCTGTGAAAATAAAGAATTTTTCCTTTATTTTTAAGGTAACGCATATACTTTAATCAAATCATACATACTTGGAATATCTATAAGTATATGTTATATTGTCTATAGGCAAAAATGAGATAATGTCCAAGTGACACAAATAAATCGCTGCATCATTAACTCAAAATCAGTTATCATGCAGCGATTTTTCTAACTATAGCTTATTCAAAACATTTTAAAACTCTATGATTCTTATCACTTCCATAGAAATTCAAACTCATATTTTCCACTTGATCTTCATCCACAAAATATCCTAAATGATACACCTCACTCTCCCCAGCTTTCAGTGACTTAAATCCATACCCATATCCACCATTACTCTCTTCAAAATAAGCTGCTGCCTCATTTGTTTGTAATTTTGAGATTGCTGTTGGGCGTTTATAATCATCCTTCAAAATCTCATACCCTTTTTGCTTCTCTTTTGCAAAACAGATTCCCGGTGCAGCTTCTGCCTGTTTTGTTTCTTTTGTTGTATTCGTTACTTTTAATTCAACAAACACTAATTTCTGATTCATTGTCTGAGTCTTTCCAATTCTCTGCTCTGGGGCACGGAATCCGTCTCCGTAAATAATTGTCTTTCTTTGATATGACTCAAGTTTTCCTTTCTTGTCTGTAATTTTTCTTAACTGACTTTGAGCATTATTATTTCTCCATTTTTTATTTTCACTACTCAAACCTTTCACTGAATCACAAACTTTAATCTTCTGAATCTGATAGGTAATTCCATCTTCATAACCTTTTGATACTTCCTGTTTTTTTGCAACACTTTGTTTTGACAGAAGTTTCTTATTTTCCTTGATACCCTTTTGCTCTTTTAAATATTTGGTCAATGAAATACCCTTGTCAGCATCTTTTTTGCTGCATTCCTGTACCGTAATATTTTTGACTGTATTTAAAATCTGATTTTTACTTAATTCACAAGATGGAATCTCTAAAATATATCCTTCTTTTTTATAGAAAATATAAACCTTATGATCTTTCTTTCCATCTATATTATTCATACTAAGTATCAAAACTTTGTTTCCAGAAATCTCATCTTCTGAATATTTTTCCACATCATTAACAAAGAATTTTTTCTTAATCGTCTGATCTACCTTAATCAACCTTGCATAAAAATCTTTGTTATTTATTTTCTGATTTTTAAATGCATACCAAGTTTCATTTTTAGACTTCTCTTTTGTTACTTCATACTGTTTTAAATTGCGTGTATCCAAAGATACATTTTGTTTTGACTTCTTCTCCTTTGTTACCTGAACTTCCATTCGGAAAATATTCTGTTTCCATTTGCTCTGGAAAAATCTCTGAATTTCTTTTCCATAAATCGTTGTTGGCGCAACGATCAATACACAAGCCGCAACTGCTGCCGCTTTCATATATTTTGTCTTTTTTCTATGCTTCTTTCGGATTTCTTTCTTCACTGCATTTTTCAGTAAATCTTTTTCCTCTTCTGTAATATTTTCTTTTAAGTCTATCGCTTCCTGCTCTGTAATATCAATTCTATTTTTACTCATTCAAAACACCTCTCCTTAATAACTCTGCTTTTAATTTCTTCTTCCCTCTGCGAATCCTGCTTTCGACATTGTCTTCTTTCAAATGAACTGTTTCCGCAATCACTTTCACTGTCTCATAATAAAAGAATCGCAAAATAAAAATCGTACGATCAGGTTCTTCCATCTCTTTTATAACTTCATGAACGATTCGTTCATTATGCTTTCTGGAAAATTCCCGTTCTACATCTGTAGATACGTCCTGCATCATATCTTCCACACCCTCGAAATCCGTCTCAGAATGTCTTTGATATTTTCTCAAATAATCCAACGCACAATTTCTTGCCGTCTGATAAATATATGCCCTTAAATTCTTCTTTACCTGAAACCTCTGCGACAATTTCTGCCACAACCGAATGACAGTCTCCTGCATCGCATCTTGAACAATACCCGCATCATAATTCCGCAGCACATTAGAACAAATTGCCTTGATTGCACCACCATATTCATCAATCAAAAGACTCATCCCCTCTTCCGGCTGCTTCCGAATCATTTTTAATAGTTGTTTATCTCTCTCCTCCACTCTTGTTCTCCTTGTTGGTTGATTGTTTTGAATGATCATTCACTATATAAGACGTATAATCGGAGTAATTTCCGTCAAAATTATAGATGTTTTCTAAAATTTAATTCTGTTTTGCAATTTTACACATTTTATTCTATATTTTAGTTTTTTAGCTCATTTTTTCGGAATCAATTCCGAATTTTTGTTATTTATATTAATTTTTCGGAATGTATTCCATATTTTTTTGATATTTTTACTTAGATAAAATATAAGATTAAATTTATTAGAAATGAATTAAAAATCTTAATATCTACAGAATCAAAAAAGATTATCTTATAAAATTTTCCCTCCTTCCGTCCATGAACAATAAAATTTAAATCCAATACCGCCCATACACACTATGTGGTGATTTGAATAGCCTTCCGTTGTATGAGACAGAAATAAAATAAGAACCAATATTTATAATAAACCGATGGCAACGATTAGCATATTTTAAGTGCGTTTTTTACAAATTCGCAGCGCCCTGTGGTTGAATGTTTGAACGCAAGTGCGGGCATTTTGGCTCGCACTCAGTGAGTTTTCAAAGGAACAGGCGCGGATAAGCGATTTGTAAAAAAAGCTCTTAAAATATGCGTGTTGCCACCGGTTTATTATAAATATTGGTTCTTATTTTATTTCTGTCTCATACAATGAAAGACTACGTCAAACACATCTACATATGTTCACGAAAGTAATCATGAAAATACTGCATTACCTTCACCAACAGATCCTGTTCCTGCTCATTAAGCGTATCAAGCAGTCCCTGGATCATACGTTTATGAAATTCTCTGTGATGACTGTATGCTTTCCTCCCCTTCTCAGAAAGCGATATGTAAACAACCCTGCGGTCTTTCTCCCCACGTTTGCGATTTACATATCCTTTCTTCAAGAGGTTATTGATAGCGGTTGTAAGTGTACCAACCGTAATGTTTAAATCTCCTGCAATCGTTGACATATTCTTCGGTTTCTTGATCCCGATCGCATCAATAATATGCAGATCTTTGTTCGAAATATCCTTAAATTCATCTGTGATCACGGCTTTCTCTTCTTCATATGAAATTCCGTGGAATAAGTCTACCACCATATTATTTAAACGATCTTTATCCAATCAATTTACCTCCTAAACAACGATTTAAGAGTATTATACCTTTAATTATTGGAATTTTCCACTTCTAAATTGTGTGCTTCTCCAATAACTTTTGCTAAAGCTTCTTTTGCCTGTGTAGGAAGTGCATTGTATCCACCATCTTCTACGTCTTTTTCGAAGACAAAGTTCAGTCTGTCTGTCATTCTTGCTTTTAATGTTTCCACATAATTCATATCATTGAAATCTGAAACATATCCTTCCATCTCAAGCACTTCGATATCTGTAAATGGTCCCCACTGTTTGAATTCTCCAGTTCCTTCTACAACCTGCTCAATTGCGGAAATTGTTGTTGCAGGTTTAATATCTTTACCCATGAAGTCTCCGGTATTAATGATATAGCAGTCTACATTTCTTTCTTTTACAAGTTTTCTAAACTTCTTGTAGTCATTTACAAGAGGGTATGTTCTAAATGGGTTTGCATATGGTTCCACAACCAGACGGTTTGGATCTACTCCAGGTGCCAGACGTTCCGCACTGCTTCGTTTTGTTGCAAGTGTTGCTCCCATAACAGATGCTAAAGAAGCTCCTTTGATCTTAACAATTGGTGGGATTGTTGGGTCTTTCATGATCCAGAAGATTGCATTTACTGGGTCATTGATCTTATCTACACGGTTTGGTGACCATAATTTGGACTTGATCGCACGACCATTTCCGTTACGGATATCTTCTGTAACAAGAACGACTTTACCTTCGCTGTCTCTTGTTGCAGAGCAGTTCTGTGCTGTTAATAAGTATTTATTATCTGGGCATCCTGTTGGATAGTCCGCTGTTTTATCAAAATATGTTGGTTCCATTGCAATAGATGCACCTGTTTCTGTATTGATGATAAATGCATCGTCATGCAGAACCTGAATCTCTTCGTATTTATTATTATGTGTTGCATGTGTTAATGTGGATTTTCCTGATCCTGATAATCCGAAGAAAGATGCTACGAATTTCTCTCCATTATCTAATCTGAATTCTTTCTGTCCACCATGGCAGGAAGCATATCCGTTACGATTTGCGATCGCCCATGCAATTGTTAATGTACCTTTCTTATGTTCCCCAAAGTATTTCATACCAAGAAGTGCAGCACAGTTTGTGTCTGTATTAAAATATGTTAATCCTAATGGATGTTCTTCATGTGTCCACTGTGGATCTGAGAAAATATAGATATCTGTCTCATCTGCAACTGGCTGTGAATTCTTATACATTTCATTGTATTCAGGATTCATATACTGGAAATTCAACATCCAGGAATATAAAATATTTTCTTCACCTTCTGGAATTAAAAGATGTGCTTTTACCATAAATTCAGGATCTAAACCGATATATACCTGTGCATGATACATTGTTGTCCATCTTGTATCATAGATCGCATCCATTAATTTTAAATCCAGATCATTTGTATCGACACCAGGTTCACTGGAAATTCTTCTTGCGGCTGCACAGCGTCCAGTCACTGATCCATCATTAAATAATAGAACTTTGGACCCCTCATCTAAACCAATCGCTTCTGGTTTATATACTGGCATATCTGTAACGATCGTTCCAGGCGAATTCTTTGCTAATTCATAAGCCTGTTTTAAATCTTTTACTTCTACAACGTTATTTCCATAGAATGCTGCTTCAATAATGGATCTTGTTTTTGAAAATCCAGGCTTTCCTTTTCCGATTTCTTCATGTGTGTAATAAGCTTTTGTTGACATAAGTTACTCCTCCATTCATAGGTTGCTTTTGATGCGTCTTCTCAAAATGTCAAAACTACATGGGCCTGCATCTAAAATCTCTGTGTGGTACGCTTTTAAGCTGTATTTATTCCCTGCCATTTTCTTATAATCAGTCAAAAGCTCATGAAACTCCTGATAACCGATATAATAAGATAAATAATTTGCAGGATTCTCGATAATCATCTGAAATAATTCATCTGCCTGAGAATCATCCATTCCAAATGATCTTAAATACGCCCTGACATCTTTCTTCTTCCATCCTTCATAATGAACTCCAAGATCAACTCTTGAACAAAGTGCCAGATTGTACTCGTACATCTCCATATTCATCTGTTGATAAATATCGCCATATCCTTCAGCATCCATCATACTGTAACTAAAAATTTCTACATACGTTGCATATCCTTCTGAATATCCAGGATAATCAAGCAGATAGCGCACTGGATCATCGTTCCTTGCCGCATAATATACATTCTGGTATAAATGTCCTGGGTATCCTTCATGTGCCAAAGTTGGATATAACTCTGCAGTCTGTGCCTTATTAATGTAAATTACATTCTCCTTGTAAGAATCAATCTCTGGTACCATATAGAACGCAGGACTGGTATATTCTTCCATGGTTTTGTGCACATATTTTATTTTACAGCTAACTTTTGGTGCCTTTGGATAATATTTTACCATCTTTTGCCTTAGTTTGTTAAGTATATTTTGTGGATTTTGCACAATTTTTATATTTTTTTTATGATTTCTATATTCATTTATGATATTTGGATACTTTTTTTGCAATTTTATAAGTTTTCGAAGGCATTTTTCAATGGATCGATCACTGATTTCGATCATTTCTTCTATCGTTTTATCTGATCCTGTTTTCTGTGCAACCAATACTTTATAATATTCTTTTCCATTTTTATAATAATACAGACCATTTTCATTTTTCCCATTTCCATTTAATGCCTGCAAACGGGAATATAATTTTTCATAAGCAGGCAGCACCTTTGTACCGATCAATTTCTTATTTTCTCTGCAGTATTTCTTTTTCTGAGCTGCATTAATTCCTTTAATATCTGCAATTTTTAAATTAAATGTTGCAACCAACATATTGTTTTCTTTTTGCTTTATGACATTCTGAATCTGCTGCAATACTTCTTTTAAAGACTGATCAGATAGGAATAAATTTCTCTTTACCTGTTCCTTACTGTATTCGATCAGTGAATCAAAATATCCATCCAGTCCCTTCAATAATTGAAAATAGCTTTTGATATCTTTCTCATTTTTCAGACGATATTCACTTAATGTCAGAAGAATCTGTGCCTGCTGCCCAGATGTTTTCCCAAGGATTCTTTCATAATACGGATACATCGAAAGATTTTTCTGTCTTCTTAAATAATCCATCAAAACCATATATGTATTTTGCTGTTTTTTCGTCAATTCCTTTTGTTTAAATTTTTTTAACTTCTCAATTTCTTTTGAAATTTTAATTTTTTCATTCAAGACACTTCCCTGATTCATGGACGGATAAAGATTTTTTGGTTGTTCTAATCTATATTTTTCTGGATTTTCTAAAAAGAAATGCATCGTGATCTCATTTGTTGATATATTTTCTTTAAAAAACGCATCCGTATACTGATCAAATACTTTTTTTGTTGTATCTCTTTTTTGATATTTCCATTCTTGGATCAGACTATATCCTCCTAGAAATATCAGACAAATTCCAATCATAATCAACTTTATTCTGATCTTTTTCAATCTCCCTGCAAATTCCATTTCTACCTCCAAATAAACACTTGTTAATATCTTATTTTTTAAAGAAAAGAAATAGACTATCCGCACAAGATGTACTATAATTATAAGGATAGAAACAGAAAATCGGAGGATCATTATGAGTAAGAAACCATATTATATTACGACTGCAATTACTTATACTTCCGGAAAACCTCATATTGGTAACACATATGAGATCATCCTGGCAGACAGTATTGCTCGATATAAAAGAATGGAAGGCTATGACGTATTTTTCCAGACAGGAACTGACGAACATGGCCAGAAAGTAGAATTAAAAGCAGAAGAAAAAGGGGTAACACCAAAAGAATTCGTTGATGATGTTGCCGGAGAGATTAAGAGAATCTGGGATCTTATGAACACTTCTTATGACCGTTTTATCAGAACAACTGATGAAGATCACGAGAAACAGGTTCAGAAGATTTTTAAGAAATTATATGAACAGGGAGATATCTACAAAGGTGAATACGAAGGTTTATACTGTACACCTTGTGAATCTTTCTTCACAGAGAGCCAGTTAGTAGATGGTAAATGTCCTGACTGCGGACGTCCAGTACAACCTGCAAAAGAAGAAGCTTATTTCTTAAAATTAAGCAAATATGCAGACCGTCTGATCGAACACATCAATACACATCCTGAATTTATTCAGCCAGAATCCCGTAAGAATGAGATGATGAACAACTTCCTTCTTCCTGGACTTCAGGATCTGTGTGTTTCAAGAACATCATTTTCATGGGGAATACCAGTTGACTTTGATGAAGGACACATCGTTTATGTATGGTTAGATGCATTGACAAACTATATCACAGGTATCGGTTATGACTGTGATGGAAACAGTTCAGACAAGTTTAACAAGTTCTGGCCTGCAGATCTTCACCTGATCGGTAAAGATATCATCCGTTTTCATACAATTTACTGGCCAATCATCCTGATGGCACTGGATCTTCCACTTCCTAAACAGGTATTTGGACATCCTTGGCTGCTTCAGGGCGATGGTAAGATGAGTAAATCCAAAGGTAACGTTTTATACGCAGATGATCTGGTTGACTTCTTCGGAGTTGACGCAGTGCGTTATTTCGTTCTTCATGAAATGCCTTTCGAACGTGATGGTGTGATCTCATGGGAATTGATGATCGAGCGTATGAACTCTGACCTTGCAAATATTCTTGGTAACCTTGTAAACCGTACGATTTCTATGTCCAACAAATATTTTGGAGGAATCGTAGAAGACAAGGGTGTTGTAGGAGATTATGATGATGATCTGAAAGCCGTTGTAACAGGTACAAGAGATAAAGTTGCTGAGAAGATGGCTGACCTTCGTGTTGCAGATGCAATGACTGAGATCTTTAACTTATTCCGTCGCTGTAACCGTTATATTGATGAGACTATGCCTTGGGTATTAGCAAAAGACGAAGCTTCAAAAGACCGTCTGGCTACTGTTTTATACAACCTTGTTGAAGGAATCACAATTGGTGCATCTTTATTATCACCATATATGCCTGAGACATCTGAGAAGATCTTTGCTCAGTTAAATACATCTATGGTTGAATTTGATAACCTTGCAACATTCGGAAACTACAAGAGTGGTACAAAAGTAACTGAAAAACCTCAGATCTTATTTGCAAGATTAGACGAGAAAGAAGTTATGGAGAAAGCCAAAGTCTTAATGGAGAAACAGACTGCTTCTGTGAAAGCTGCAAATGCTGCCATCGAAGAAGATACTGTTATTGACATTGAACCAAAAGATGAGATCACTTTTAATGATTTCACAAAGATGCAGTTCCAGGTTGGTGAGATCATTGCCTGTGAAGAAGTAAAGAAATCAAAGAAACTTCTTTGCTCTCAGGTTAAGATTGGAAATCAGGTAAAACAGATCGTTTCTGGTATCAAAGCTTACTACAAACCAGAAGATATGGTTGGTAAGAAAGTTATGGTACTTGTAAACTTAAAACCAGCCAAATTAGCAGGAGTTCTCTCTGAAGGAATGTTACTTTGTGCTGAAAATGATAAGGGTGAATTAGCTCTTGTAACACCAGATAAAGATATGCCAGCAGGTGCTGAAATCTGTTAATTATACTTATTTATTCTCTAGTTTATAAGTAAACAAATGAATTGACAACCAGATTTTGGTATGCTATGGTTTAAGATATAAAATGATTGTAAGACATTAAGGAGGTTTACACATGAAAAGTACAGGCATTGTAAGAAGGCTTGACGAACTTGGAAGAATTACTTTACCGATCGAATTACGTCGTAACTTTGATGTGAACGAACGCGATCCTCTTGAAATATTTGTAGATGACGATAAGATTATTTTAAAGAAATATAATCCTGCAGATATTTTTACTGGAGAAGATATGGATGATCTGATTGACTACAAAGGAAAGAAAGTCTCAAGAAAATCTATCATTGAATTAGCTAAACTTGCTGGATTCGAAATTACTGAAGCGTAATTTTTTGGATCATTTCAATAAAGACAAACAAAAGGTATGGGAATTGATATTATTTTCCCATACCTTTTTTGTTGATATATTTTTATTCCTCTTCCAACAACTGCTGATAAATCTCTCTCTTACCAACACCTCGATCTTTGGCTACCAGTTTCATCGCTTCTTTCTTTGAATATCCCTGATCCATATAACGGTTCATATGCTCTGACAATGGAATCTTTAGAAATTCTTCCTGACTCTCTTCTTTTAATTCTTGAAATGATTTTCCTTCTATGATCATCACACATTCGCCTTTTGGCGGATTTTCTCTATGATAGGCAAGGATTTCCCCAAGCGTTGATTTAAAAACGCTCTCATGCTTCTTTGTGAGTTCTCTGCATAATGTCATGGATCTGTCTCCAAGCACTTCATACAGTTCTTCCAAAGTCCTTACTAAACGATGTGGTGCTTCATAAATGATAATAGATCTTGTCTCATTTTCCAGAGAATCAAGAATCTGTTTTCTTTCTTTTTTATCAGATGGAAGAAATGCTTCAAAACAAAATCTTCTTGTTGGCTGCCCAGAGATTATCAGTGCATTGATCAACGCACATGCTCCCGGTAATGCAGTAACTGTGATTCCTGCTTCATGGCACTGTCTTACTAATTCTTCTCCTGGATCTGAAATTCCCGGTGTCCCAGCATCTGTAATGAGTGCGATATCTTTTCCTTCCTGCAACTGCTTTACAAGAACTTTTGCTTTCTCCACACGATTATATTCATGATAGCTTGTCATCTTTGTCTTAATTTCAAAATGATTTAATAATTTGATACTGTGCCTTGTGTCTTCCGCTGCGATCAGATCAACTTCTTTTAATGTGTTTATCACACGAAAAGTAATGTCTTCCAGATTACCAATCGGTGTCGCACACAAATATAATGTTCCACTCATGCTTATTCCTCCGGATTCATTCCATAAATCTTATAAATTTCTTCTGTGTATTTTCCTTCTTTTTGATAAACGATCAATGGAGGCTCAACTGTCATTCTTGACTTTCCGCCTTTTACTGCTTCTAATAAAAATATATTCGGTTCTTTATCAATGTATGGATGCACAAAACGGATTCTTTTTGGCTCTAATCCATCCTTAGACAGCTGGCATAAAATCTCTGACAATCTGAATGTTCTGTGTACCAGAAACAGCTTTCCTTTATTCTTTAAAAGCTTTTTAGCTGCTGCCGTGATATCCGCAAATGTACAAAGTATCTCATGTCTTGCGATTGCTTTCGTCTCCGACGGATTCTTAATTCCATGCTGTCCGATCATATATGGCGGATTCGATGTGATCGTGTCAAAGCTGTCATATGAAAAAATCGTAGAAGCCTCTTTGATATCACCCTCCACGATCTCTATCTTATCTTCCAAATGATTTAATTTGACACTTCTTGCCGCCATCTCTGCCATCTCTGACTGTATTTCAAGCCCTGTAAGATGAACAGCCTTCGTCTTTGCCTCCATCAAAATTGGGAGGATTCCAGTCCCCGTACCGAGGTCTAGAACTCTCCCACCATTCTTAACTTGTGCAAAATCTGATAAAAGAACCGCATCCATTCCAAAACAAAATCCCTGTTCTTTCTGGATGATCTGATAACCATTGATCCCAAGATCATCAATTCTTTCTCTTTCCATGTCCTTTATTACATCCTTGATTCTTATTATTGCATCCTTTGCTGCACCCCTGGCATCCTTGTGGCTTTTTCTTTCTCATCAGAAGATCATCAATCTTATATTCCTGGATTTCTTTATCTCCATTCTCATCTTCCACGATCAGTTTTACCTTCTGTCGAAGTACATCTACTCTCTGAACTTCTCCAACTATGCCGTCTTTTGTCTTTAATTTCTCACCAACATTTGGAAGCTTACTGTTTAAATACTCATATGTTTCCTGTTCATTCTTAAGACAGCACATCAATCTTCCGCAGACTCCTGAAATCTTTGTCGGATTCAGTGACAGATTCTGCTCTTTGGCCATCTTGATAGAAACAGGTGCAAACTCAGATAAAAACGTATTACAGCATAATTTTCTTCCACAGATTCCCATACCACCAAGCATCTTGGCTTCATCTCTGACGCCGATCTGTCGTAATTCAATTCTTGTCCTGAACACTGCTGCCAGATCCTTTACAAGTTCACGAAAATCAACTCGTCCATCTGCCGTAAAGTAAAATAATACTTTATTATTATCAAATGTATATTCTGTTGATACAAGCTTCATATCAAGCTCATGCTCCTTGATCTTATCAAGGCAGATCTTATATGCTTCTTTTTCTTTCTCTCTATTCTTCGCTGCCCTTTCTTCATCTTCTTTGGTTGCGATTCTTAAAACAGGTTTTAATTCATCTCCGATGCATTTTTCCTTTACCTGTCTTCTCTCAGAAACGACTGATCCAAATTCAATTCCTCTGGCAGTTTCCACGATCACGTGGTCTCCTGACTTTACCTGAAATTCCTTTGGATTAAAGAAATATATCTTTCCTGCAGTACGAAATCGCACTCCAATTACTTCTACCATACTTTACCATTCTCCTTTATCGTCACAAGCAGCATTTCGATTGCCACTTCAAAATTAACATTTGCGATCAGTCGCCTTCTAGCCTTTTCTACTTCATCAAGAATATGACTGATTCCCTCAAATGAAATATAAATCTCCTGATCTTTTAACTGGCGGTATTTATCTTTAAATACAAGTTGATTTAAAGACCCTGTTGTCTTAAGGATCAGCATATCTCGATACCAGACCATAATGATATCAAGGAAATCATAAATCTCATTCTTATATTTTGTCAGACTCTTCGCATACGATACAACTTCATAAATCTCCATACTCTTCATATGAGTGATCACGTTCATTGTATCATTCAGCATATCTTTAAATTCTTCTGTATCCAGTACATGCAATGCACGTCCAATATTCCCAAGTGAAAATGCTGCTGCAAATGCGATATCTGCATGACTTGCCCCTGTATTGGCTTTTAGATAATCTTCAATTTCGCTTTCTCTGACACTTCCTAATGTCATGGACACACATCTTGAGAGGATCGTATCTAACAATCTATCCTTATTGTTTGTTAATAGAAGGATCACTGCATATGCAGGTGGTTCTTCTAATGTCTTTAATAAGGCATTCTGCGCTCCTGCATTCATTCTATCCGCATCATCAATGATATAAATCTTATAATCTCCGCTATACGGTTTAATATCGATCGTCTCATTGATCCCTTTTCGAATATCATCAACTCTGATTTCATACTTTTCATGAGTAATATAAATGACATCTGGATGATTTAATGAATCCACCTGCTTACATGCTGCGCATTCTCCACATCCATCTTTGTGTTCACACAGAAGTGCCTTCGCAACTGCCTTTGCGATCATCATCTTTCCGCTTCCATCTTCGCCACTTAATAAATAGGCATGGGAAACTTTTCCCGTCTTGATTGCTTCTTCAAAATGAGAAATTATTTTTTTATGTCCTATAATTGCATCAAAACTCTTCATACTACATCACCCTTTACCATGAAATTTTTTGTTGACCTGTGAAACAATCTGCTGATGAATCTCTTCGATCGGCAGACTTCCGTCAACAGTATAGATTCTATCTGGATGCAGGCTCGCAAGTTGTCTGTATCCTTCAACAACCTTCTTATGAAAATCAATTGTCTCGCTTTCCATTCGGTCCAGCTCTGCCTGTTTCTTCTTTCTTGAAATACCAGCTTCTGCATCCAGATCTAGCATAATCGTCAAATCTGGCATCGTATCTCCGATTGCAAATTGATTTACTTTATAAACAAGATCAATTCCCATTCCTCTGGCTATTCCCTGATAGACTGCAGAAGATTCCACAAATCGATCACAGATTACGATCTTTCCATCTTCTAGTGCCGGACGAATGACTTCTTCGATCAATTGAGCTCTGGCAGCTGTGTAAAGCAGTAATTCCGTCATATGCCCCATCTCAGTAAATTCTTTGTTAAGGATCACATTCCTTACAGCCTCACTGATCGGTGTTCCGCCAGGTTCTCTACATACTATTATATCATAACCTTTGTCAGATAAGTAGTCTCTTAGTAATTCTATTTGTGTTGTTTTTCCAGCTCCATCTGGTCCTTCAACTGTCAAAAATAATCCCATATTTATATCCTCTCATCTATTTATTATATAAATTTTATGATCATCCAGTCCTATCACTTTCATATCATATTGCTCATACTGTCTGATCTTATCGATCACATACTCATCGATCACTTCTCCAGGCACAACAAGTGGAATTCCTGGTGGATACAAAAAAATAAATTCCGCTGCAATCTCATCTTTTGCATCATCATAATCAATCTGTATTCGATCTTTTGTTGCAGCTTCTTCTGGTTTTAACATCTTTTTATTTTGATGAAAATCATTTTCCAAAAATAAATACTCTGTATCCTTTTTTGTGATCTCACTGTCGATCTCTTTTAATGCCTGATACAATCTATCGTATCCTTCTTGTGTATCGCACACACTTGTCATTGCGATCACGTAATAAAGTTCTGACATTTCTAACTCTAAATGATAGTTGTCTCTTAAAATCTCAAATAGGTCTTCTCCAGATATTGTCGTGTCTTTTACCGAAAACACAAGTTTTCCAATATCATCCGTTGGTACCAGTTTGATATATTTTAATTCTTCTAGTTTTTCACGTAGTATCCACAATTTCTCGTAGTATTGTTGAAAATATCCACGATTTTCATTACATATGTGGATACATTGTTCTATTGATGATATCAACACATAAGATGGACTACTGCTCTGAAATATTGACAATTTCTTTTGCATCATTTCTCTTGTCACACAATCTGTGCACAAATGAAGTAATCCTGTTTGCGTAAATGCGGGCAATGTCTTATGCAGACTTTGTATCACAATGTCTGCTCCGCTATTTACCGCACTCTCTGGAAATGCCTCATGATAAATAAAATGAGCCCCATGAGCTTCATCTACGATCAATGGTATATTATTTCGATGCAGAACATCTGATATTCCTTCAATATCTGATACTCTTCCTTCATATGTTGGTGAAACAAGGACCATTGCCTTAATTGAGGTTTCTTTTGTTATGATATTTTCTATCTGTTCCTTCGTAATGCCTTTACAGATTCCATATTCATCAATCTCTGGATAAATATAGATTGGATCAAGTCCCAACAATTCTATCGCGTGATAGACTGACTTATGACAGTTTCTCGCAACCAGTATCTTATCTCCAATATTACACAATGCAGCTATTGCAGCTAAATTCCCCGCAGTGCTACTGTTTACCAGTAGATAACTCTCTTTTGTTCCATAAATCTGTTTTAAATCATCCATCAATTCTCGAATCATTTCTTCTGGATGGTGAAGATCATCAAATCCTGTGATCTCTGTAATATCAATTTTGGAAATCGCATCTAATAATGAATTGATCTTTAAATTTCTTTTATGTCCTGGCATGTGAAAAGGATAATCTTCTTTGTATTGTAGTTGTTTCAACTTATTATAAATTGATGTCATTTTTTATCCCTTTGTAAACATATTTTTTCATTTTTATTATATCATACTTAATTCCTATTGAATAGGAATTAAAAAAAAGAGTCAACTTTCGGTTTTTTCATTCTTTCTGAAAGTTAACTCTTTGAATTTCTTTATAAAATAAAAAAGATGCCCAGAGCCGGAATCGAACCAGCGACACGAGGATTTTCAGTCCTCTGCTCTACCGACTGAGCTATCTGGGCATACTAATTATTAAAATAAAAAATTGCGGGAGCCGGATTTGAACCAACGACCTTCGGGTTATGAGCCCGACGAGCTACCAGACTGCTCCATCCCGCGATAAAAATTAAGTGGTTGGAGAAGGATTCGAACCTTCGAAGGCGGTGCCAACAGATTTACAGTCTGCCCCCTTTGGCCACTCGGGAATCCAACCATATATATTTTAAACACCTAAATCATAACATAATTATGACCAGGTGTGAAGCCGTTGACCGGACTTGAACCGGTAACCTGCTGATTACAAATCAGCTGCTCTGCCAATTGAGCCACAACGGCATAGTTATTAAATTAAAAAGTGGGACCAATAGGACTCGAACCTATGACCCTCTGCTTGTAAGGCAGATGCTCTCCCAGCTGAGCTATGATCCCAAACGATTGGTTTAAACACAATCTAGCGACCCGGATGGGAATCGAACCCACGACCTCCGCCGTGACAGGGCGGCGCTCTAACCAGCTGAGCCACCGGGCCTTATTTATAAAGGATATACCTTCAAAACAACATACAAGAATCTTTCTACATCTTTTACAC
>ENA-OROQ01000396-OROQ01000396.1-human-gut-metagenome-genome-assembly--contig:-NODE-396-length-52515-cov-32.0217_pt1 | contig 52515 bp, 45 predicted proteins | sample MGYA00242136_ERZ509062 | MGnify/ENA primary metagenome ERZ509062 (study PRJEB26280, sample SAMEA2338735) | human gut metagenome | biome: human gut; feature: human-associated habitat; material: faeces...
CCCCACGGCAATTCAGAGCCCTACCAAGAATCTTTTATATCATCTTGATAAACAGTACTTTATATTTTTAAATGTGGCATTACTGAAAATTACCATCTCTCGAAATCTTAGGCTACTTGGGGAGTAGCGTATTCTTTCACGGCGCAAATGTAGTAAAAAATAACTAAAAACAAGCAAACAAATGCGCTTGTTTACTCATTGTAGGCGTTTGATCCTCTCTATTTTTTGATTTTCCTGTTTTATCCTAGACGTATAGACATGGTGATGCGGGTGAAATGACCTCTTGTTCCCGGTATCATTCCACCATGCCTTATAACCTGTGTGTATTCCTGTAGAGACGGGGCATGCCCCGTCTCATCCCCTCCAAATGGTAACTTAAAGCTACTATCAGACAGTGGGAGACGGGGCGTGCCCCGTCTCTACAACCGGGTGATAACCGTTCTCGCACCTTTTAGACTACTCCCCAAGTAGCCTACTCCCTTTACCCTACTTTCGGTACATGATTGTACACACTCTCAAAACAAATTTTATTCACCGCAGACATCTTTTCCAACGAGAAACTTTTCAAATAGATTTGTGTAGTCTTGATCGATTTATGGCCCAATAGTTCGCTGATCATCTCAATCGGGACATCCTGTTCCTTCAAAATCATCGCAAAAGAATGACGGATCGAATATGAGGTGATCGGGATAGACACACCGCAGGCTCTCGCCAACCTCTTCAAGTTCCGGTTAAAATGGGCCAAAGCGGAAGTGTACTCCTTGTAGGCTTCTTTTCCCACTTTCATCCCCTTCAAGAAAGGAAACAAATAGGGTGAGTCCTTACCTACATCACTTGACAGTTCCCTCAGCGACTCCCATGCGGTAGATTGTACCTCTATAAGCATCGGAGTACCCGTTTTCTGGCGTTTATATTCCAAAACCCCACCCCGGACATTCTCCTTTTTCAGATGAGCGAAATCCACGAATGCCATACCGCAAAACTGGAACATCAGGCACAATGCCTGCCGTGTTTTTCTCAGTTCCGGATCATCTAATGGGGCCGTCATCAGAGAACGTAATAAATCCTGTGGTAACGCCTTTTTGCGTTTGCTCTCTATACCCGTGAAAACTCCCTTAAATAAATAAGGGATATAGGGGGCCAGCCCTTCCTCCACCGCCATGTTGTACACACAACGGATCCGACGCATATAGGTCGACACCGTGTTCCATGTACATCCTTTGTTCAACAAAAAGGCCTGATAACGCCGAAGGTTCTCCTTATTGACATAGATATAGGGAATTACCTCCAACCCACAAAACCGCATGAATGAGTTTAATGCATCCTGATAGCTCTTCGCCGTGGAATAACGCCCATCCATACGCAACTTATAGATATACAGACTCATTCCTTCTACTAAATCCTTTTTCTCCATATTATCGCTATTTTTACGTGATAAAACTTAGCAAATGTAATACAGATCCGGGAGGCTGAGCATATACAAAAAAAGGCGAACCAACCGGTCCGCCTTTATAAAATCTCCATTTCTAGATTATTTCAATCCTCTATTCTTCAGCAACGGATCCGTACCCGGTTCCTTGCCACGGAAATTCTTGTACATATCCATAGCGTCGTCGATACCACCCGGGGTCAGGACATATTTACGGAATTTATCGGCACATTCTTGATTGAAGATATCGCCGGTTTCCTTGAATGCCTCGAAAGCGTCGCAATCCAATACCTCGGCCCAGATGTAGCTATAATAACCGGCAGTGTAGCCGCCACCCATCGTATGGTTGAAGTAAGTCGTACGGTAACGGGAAGGGATTTGTTTCAGCAAACCACGACGGCCTAACGTCTGTTGCTCGAAATCCATCACATTCAAGTTGGCCGGAACATTATTCGTCTGGTCAACGAACTTGATCACCTTCTTATCCGCCGCGTCACCACTGACCGCATGGAAATCCATATCCAGATAAGAAGCCGCCAGATACTCCGTCGTAGCGAAACCTTGTCCGTACTTACCGCTCTTATCCAACTTCTCGATCAACTCGGCCGGGATCACCTCGCCGGTCTGATAATGCTTAGCGTACACCTTCAATACTTCCGGCTCGAATACCCAATGCTCCATAACCTGTGAAGGCAACTCCACGAAATCACGAGGAACACCGGAAACACCGGAGTAATGCACGTCACGGAACAAGCCGTGCAAACCATGACCGAACTCATGGAACAATGTATTCGCCTCATCAGCGCTCAACAACGCAGGTTGTCCCGGAGCGGGCTGGCTAAAGTTACAAACGATCGTTACGACCGGAGCCACACGCTTGCCATCCTTATAAGCCTGCGGACGATAAGAACCACACCACGCACCACCACGCTTGCTAGCACGAGGGAAGAAATCGAAATAAATAACGCCCAAATGAGAGCCATCCTTATCTTTGCACTCAAAAGCCTGCGCTTCCGGATAAGGCAACGGAATATTACGGATCGGGGTGAACGTGATACCATATAACTTATTAGCTACATAGAAAGCACCCTCACGAACATTATCCAACTTCAAGTAAGGACGAACCTCATTCTCATCCAAATTGAATTTAGCCTTCTTGGCCTTCTCGAAATAATAACGCCAATCCCAGCCCTCGGCCTCGAAATTGCCGCCTTCTTTCTTGATCTCGGCGTTTATATCGGCCAATTCCTCTTTCGCTTTCGCCAAAGCAGGCTTCCAAACCTCATCTAACAATTGATAAACCTTATCCGAGCTTTTCGCCATACGATCCTCCAACACGAAAGAAGCGTAATCATCATAGCCCATCAACTTCGCTTTCGCCAAACGAGCGGCAACCAAATCACGAACCACTTCCTTGTTATCGTTCTCATTATTATTATTACCACGGTTGATATAAGCGTTGAACATCTTCTCACGCAACTCACGTTTATCGGAATATTGCAAGAACGGCATCACGCTCGGGTTCTGCAAGGTAAATACCCATTTGCCTTCCATCCCGGCATCCTTAGCCGCTTGAGCGGCGTTAGCGATCAAGGTCTCGGGCAGACCGGAAAGATCCTCCTGCTTGTCGATCACCAATTTAAAAGCGTTCGTCTCTTTCAGCATATTCTGTCCGAAAGTAAGCTGTAGCATGGAGATCTTGCTATTCAACTCACGCAATTTAGCCTGATCCTCAGCGGAAAGATTAGCGCCACCCCGAACGAAGTCCTTATAAGTCTCCTCCAATAACTTCATTTGCTCCTTATCGAGACCCAACTCATCCTTCTTATCGTATACCGCCTTCACACGAGCGAATAATTTCGGATTCAAGTTGATATCATCACTATATTTTGACAATAGCGGCGACATCTCACGGCTTAACGCCTGCATCTCATCATTCGTATTCACGCTATTCTGTCCACCGAAAACGATCTGGACCTTCCGAAGCAACGCACCCTGCTCATCCAAAGCGACAATCGTATTCTCGAACGTCGGCTCCTCCGGGTTATTCACGATCGCCTCGATCTCCTTGCGTCCCTCTTCCATGCCTTGCAATAGGGCCGGTTTGTAGTGCTCGAACTTGATTTGATCAAAAGGTGGAACTCCAAACGGGGTGGTATATTCCGCAAAGAACGGGTTCTCACCCTCCACGGTCTTCTTTTCGGAAGTACCGCAGGCAGTAAGCATAACGGCTAATCCTGCTGCCATAATTAATTGTTTCATCTTTACTGATTTTTTGATTTATGAGTTATAAATTGTTCTGCTCATTTTAGCCCTCTGTTCTCCAACAGCGGATCGATGCTAGGTTGTTTGCCACGGAAATTCACGTACATGTCCATAGCGTCGTCGATGCCGCCCGGGGTCAGTACGTATTTACGGAATTTAGAGGCAACCTCCGGGTTGAAGATATCACCCGTCTCCTTATAAGCTTGGAAAGCGTCGCAATCCAACACTTCCGCCCAGATATAGCTATAATAACCGGCGGTATATCCACCTTCCATCGTATGTCCGAAATAAGTGGAGCGGTAGCGAGACGGAATCTGACGGATCAGACCACGATCGCCCAAGACCTTCGCCTCAAATTTCTCAATATCCAAATCGGCAGGGATCTCTTTCAATACATGATAATCCATATCCAGATAAGAGGCGGCCAGATACTCCGTCGTAGCGAATCCTTGTCCATACTTGCCACTCTTGATCATCTTGTCTACAAGGGCTTGCGGTATTACCTCGCCGGTCTGGTAATGTTTAGCGTACACTTTCAATACCTCCGGCTCAACGGCCCAATGCTCATCGACTTGCGAAGGTAGCTCCACAAAGTCACGAGGCACATCGGACACGCCATAATAATGAACGTCGCAGAATAAACTATGTAGGGCATGACCGAACTCATGGAATACGGTCTCGGTCTCGTCGGCCGTCAAAAGCGCCGGTTGTCCCTCCGCCGGTTTACTGAAATTAAATACGGTAGTAACCACCGGGGCTACCCGTTTCCCATCTTTATACGTTTGTGAGCGGTAACCGCCGCACCATGCGCCACCTCCTTTGCCCGGGCGGGTAAAGAAATCCATATACAGCACGCCCAGATGCGTACCATCTTTATCCTTGCACTCGAAAGCGAGAGCGTCGGGGTCCGGTTTCGGGATGTCCTTGATCTCGGTAAACGTGATACCGTATAATTTATTGGCTACATAGAAGATGCCCTCACGTACATGTCCCAACTCAAAATAAGGACGCATCTCGTTCTCGTCCAAGTTATATTTCGCTTTCTTGGCTTTCTCGAAATAATAACGCCAGTCCCAGCCCTCGGCCTCGTAATTACCGCCTTCCTTCTTGATCTCGGCGTTGATATCGGCCAATTCCTCTTTCGCTTTCGCCAAGGCAGACGGCCAGATTTTATCGAGCAAGTCGTACACGTTCTTCTCGTTCTTCGCCATATTCTCTTCCAATACGAAAGCGGCATAATCCTCATATCCCATCAATCGGGCTTTCTCCAGACGAGCGGTAACTAGCTGCTTAACGACCTCCTTATTATCATTCTCATTATTATTGTTGCCACGATTTGTATACGCCTTGAAGATCTTCTCTCGCAAATCACGCTTATCGGCGTATTGAAGGAAAGGCATCACGCTCGGATTATGGAGGGTAAACACCCATTTACCATCCAGACCATTCTCTTGGGCCGTTTGCGCCGCCTTGACGATCACGTCTTCCGGCAGGCCGGATAAGTCCTCTTTATTATCGATCACTAATTGGAAAGCGTTGGTCTCTTTCAGGGTATTCTGTCCGAAAGTAAGTTGGAGCATGGATATCTTCTCGTTCAGCTCACGCAACTTCGCCTGCTTATCCTCCGGCAGATTGGCTCCTCCCCGGACAAAGCTTTTATAGGTTTCCTCCAACAGCTTCTTCTGTTCCTTATCCAGATGGAAGCTCGCCTGATTCTCATATACGGATTTCACCCGGGCGAAAAGCTTGGGATTTAAGCTGATATCATCCGAATGTTTGGATAAAAGGGGATAAAGCTCACGTTCGAGCTCTTGGATCTCGTCCGTGGTATTCACACTGGATTGGCCACCGAAAGCATACATTACTTTAGTAAGCAACTCGCCACTTTGGTCTAAGGCCACGATCGTATTCTCGAATGTCGGCGCATCCGGATTTACCACGATCGCCTCGATCTCCTTCGACTGCTCTTCCATACCTTTCAAAAGAGCCGGCTTGTAATGAGCCACCTCTATTTGATCAAACGGAGGCACCCCGAACGGTGTCGTATACTCCGCAAAAAACGGATTGGGTGTAGCGCCTTCCGCTACATCGCTTTTCTTTGAGGAGGAACAAGCTCCCAAAATAACCGCTAAACCTGCGGCCATAAGCGTTTTATTCATGCCATTGTTATATTAGAATTACAATGGACAAAGATAACGAAGTTTTGCGTTACAATTCTATTTCAAATTGTTATTATTTAGAATCCGGAAAAAGATTTTCACAATTCACACAAAAAAGATCCCCAAAGGGAGATCTTCCCTTCGGGGACCCAATATGCTTTCACTCAATGTTCAATCGAATCGCTCTCTATACCGTCCTCGATATTTTCATTTTCGATCGTTTCTTGTAAATCTTGAATGTCATTAGACGTGTAATCATCCGACAATACCGAATTGGTAGACATGGTCTCATCGTGAAGATCATCGCTCTCATCCCATAACGTTTTCATTATATTCTCTGGCATATCTCTTATATTTTAAAGTTATATGCCTATTCAACAACCTCGACAAAGAAATTGTTGTTCCAATAAAAATAGTTCACTAATTTTAGCGAGATTAACGCAAGAAATAATATGAATCGAATTTGTAGTCTTTTTGGTATTCAGTATCCCATCATACAGGCGGGAATGGTTTGGTGTAGTGGTTGGCGGCTAGCTTCAGCGGTTAGTAACGCCGGTGGATTAGGATTGATCGGGGCAGGCTCCATGCACCCGGAAGTACTCCGGGAACATATCCGTAAATGCGAGGCGGCGACCGACAAGCCTTTTGGCGTGAATGTCCCGCTGATGTACCCGGAAATCGATACCTTGATGCGGATATTGGTGGAGGAAAAAGTGAAGATCGTATTTACCTCCGCCGGTAACCCGAAAACATGGACAAAGTATTTGAAGGATCATGACATGACGGTCGTTCACGTGGTAAGCAGCTCTAAATTCGCCACGAAATGCGAGGAGGCCGGAGTGGATGCCATCGTTGCCGAAGGCTTCGAGGCCGGCGGGCACAACGGACGGGAGGAAACAACTACGATGTGCCTGATCCCCGCTGTCCGGAAAGCGACCTCTCTCCCCCTTTTGGCGGCAGGAGGTATCGGAAACGGTCAAGCGATGCTAGCGGCACTCGCACTAGGGGCCGACGGCGTACAGATAGGCACTCGTTTCGCCTTGACCAAAGAAAGCTCGGCACACGAGAATTTCAAGAAACTATGCTTGAATCTTAAGGAAGGCGATACGAAGTTATTATTAAAGAAACTGTCTCCTACCCGTCTGGTAAAAGGAGATTTCGCTACGGCAGTGGAAGAAGCGGAAGCCCGGGGAGCGTCCGTGGAAGAATTACGTGAGTTATTGGGCAAAGGACGTGCCAAGAAAGGAATCTTTGAGGGCGACCTAAAGGAAGGCGAGTTAGAGATCGGACAGGTAGCGTCTTTATTCTGGGAGGAATTATCCGTGGAAGAGGTGATGAAAGAATTGATCCGTGACTTTAAGCTATCCTTAGAGAACGTAAAGACACAGTTGTGTTCGTGAGAAAACACAACTGTATCTGTGGATAAGCACAACTGTGTTCAAGAGAAAACACAGTTGTGTTCCTTATCATAATCGATACTTATACAATTGCGCCATGACCTTTTGGTATTGGTTTTGCAATTGCAGGTAGTTTTGCATGCTTTGGTAATAGGTCGTCACATCCACGAAATACTCGATCATAGAGATTTGCCCGGCCTGTATAGCCTTGTTCAACAAGACCAAGCTATTCTGCCTTTTCAGCACATCCTTATATTCATCGATAGATTTCTTTAAGGAGACAGACTGGTCATATAGCTGCCTCAACCCATTCTCTACCGTGAAAGAAGCGCTCTCCAACTGCATCTCCGTATAGCGGGCCTGAGCCTTCGCCTGTTTCACGTTATTACGGTTCGAGAACAACGGGATGGTGATTCCTACCAAGAAACCATTGAAACGCTCTCCACCCGAGGCGGGATTCATACGATACCCTAACTCAAAGCCGGGCAGACCTTTTGCCTTATTCACGCTCACCTGCCGAAGGGCTGTCGTCTGGTCGCTACGCAAGGTCTGTAATTGCGGATCGGATTGCATCGCCTCCGTCCGCAGCTCATCAAAGGAAAGCACCTCCCTATCCGGCAAGGCGTAAACCGTATCCGTAAACTCGATAGCGATACCGCCGTTCAGGGTAGCTAGCTCCTGCAGCTTGGCAATACGGGAAGTCTCGTTCATCCGGGCCTCTGTCCGGGCGTTCAATAATTCCAGATCGATCTTGTTTGTCTCAAGGATATTCGCGTTTCCTTTCTCCAAACGAGTCGCATAAAAAGCAGAAAGTTGCTCGGCGTTCCTAAGACGGGTATCCAATAGGTTCTTCTGCTGGTTCAACAGCACCAAATCTAGGCAAACCTCTTTCACCTGCAACAAGATTTGCTGACGAAAAGCCATCCCTTGACGATCCAAACCCGCGGATTTCGCCTTCGTCAGCTTATGCTTCCGGACATATACAGACGGGAAATCAAAGCTTTGGGAAGCCACGAACTCGCCCGTGAATCCCATCCCTTCTTTATTCCCCCAGAAATGCGAATAAGAGACCGAAGGGTCTGGCAAATTATTATCCAACTTCGCCTCCAGCTTCTGCGACTGGAGCAACTGGCTGTTCGCCTGTAAATCCTTATTGTTCGCCTCCACGCTCCGGAGCACGTCCTCTATAGAAGTCTGGGCGGAAAGGCCGCCTGTCAATACAGACAAGGCGGCGACTATAATATATGATTTCATAAAACTTATTCTTTATTCTTGTTCATTATCAGATAAACAATCGGGATGATGAATCCGTTTAAGAACGTAGAGGTTAATAAACCACCCAAGATCACCGTCGCCATCGGGCTTTGGATCTCATTTCCGGGAAGATCGCCATTCAACGCCAATGGAATCAACGCCAAGGCGGAACTCAACGCCGTCATCAAGATCGGGTTCAAACGGTCTAGGGAACCTTGTATCACGGACTCTCGCAATCCCATTCCCTCTCCACGCAAATGCGTATAGTGGCTGATCAGTAGCATACCGTTTCGGGTAGCGATACCGAACAAGGAAATGAAACCGATAATCGCCGGGATACTGATCTCGCCGGAAGTAAGCCATAGGATAATCACGCCACCGATCAACGCCAACGGTAGGTTCAACAAGATCACGCCGCTCTCCTTCACGTTCTTGAACTCATTGTATAGTAACATGAAAATCACCAATAATGACATAAGAGACGTCAATAACAACGTGCGGCTAGCTGCCTCCTCGCTCTCGAATTGGCCGCCATACTCGATATGATACCCCTCCGGAAGCTTGATGCTCTCATCCACTTTGTTACGAATATCATTCACGACACCCCGCAAGTCACGTTCCGATACATTGGCACTAATCACGATCTTACGTTGCACATTCTCACGGTTGATCGTATTCGGACCGGTCACGGAACGGATATCGGCCACGTAGCTTAGCGGCACTTTCTGCCCGGCGGCATCGATCATCAGATTGCTAATATCATCCATCGTGGCACGGCTGGCGTCGGAGGTCTTCACGGTCAGGTCGAAGCTCTTGCCATCGTCGTACACCTGACTTACGGCCTCTCCACCCAACATCACATTGATATATTCCTCGAACTCTGGCAGGGGAATACCATATTTAGCCAGCAACTCACGTTTCGGGGTGATTGTCAACTGCGGACGCTCGATCTGCTGCTCTACCTTCAAGTCCACCAGACCCGGGATCGTTTGGATAGCGGCCTTGATCTGGTTACCGACCGTAAACATCAGGTTCAAGTCCGTACCAAACAGCTTGATAGCGATATTCGCCTCCGTACCGGAAAGCATAGCGTCGATACGATGGGAAATAGGTTGCCCGATCTCTATATTAGCGCCGCTGATCGTAGATAACTTCTTGCGGACATCATTCATCACCTCATCCCGACTACGGTCTTGCAATTCGAAAGGAGCCTCGATCTCGGAAACATTCACGCCCAAGGCATGCTCATCCAATTCCGCACGACCGGTTTTCCGAGCCACAGTCTTTATCTCGGGCACTTGCAACAGCAACGCTTCCGCACGGCGTCCGATCTGATCCGACTCGTCCAAGGAAATTCCCGGAAGTGAACTTACGTTGATCGTAAAAGAACCCTCATTGAACGGGGGCAAGAAACTACGACCCAAATGAAAGAATATCACCAAGGCGACCACAAACAAAGCGATCGTGGTACCTAGTACCCATTTCTGGTAAGCCAACGCTAACTCCAAAGCCCGTTTATACACCACCTTCAACTTCCGGGCTATCCAAGCCTCACGCAGTTCCTTCATTCCCGTCGCTTTACGGTTCAACAAATAGCTACAAAGCACCGGGGTCAAGGTAAGCGCCACTACCGTAGAAGCAAACAACGCCACGATAAAAGCGATACCCAGCGGAACCAACATACGGCCTTCCATACCACTCAAGAAGAACAAGGGCACGAAACTCACCACGATAATCAAGGTAGAGTTCAAGATCGGCATACGTACCTCACGGGAAGCGTCGTAAACCACCTCCAAGGTAGAGCGTTGCTGATCCGGAGGCAAGAGCCGGTTTTCCCGGATTCGTTTATACACGTTCTCCACGTCCACGATAGCGTCATCCACCAAGGAACCGATAGCGATCGCCATACCTCCCAAGCTCATCGTGTTAATCGTTAATCCCATGTAATGCAATACGATGATAGAGACCAGTAAAGATAACGGCAAGGCTACCAACGAGATCACTGTCGTACGTATATTCATCAAGAACAGGAACAAGACGATCACCACGAAGAAACTACCCTCAAACAAGCTCTTCTTTACATTATTAATAGAGTTATCGATAAAATGACTCTGGCGGAATATATCCGTAGAGACATGTACATCCGCCGGCAAGTTCTTCCGCAAATCGACAACAATCTCGTCCAGCTTCTCCGTCAACTTCTCCGTACTCGTATCCGGCTGTTTGGTCACGGTAATCAGCACGGCTGGCTTTGTCCGCTCGGAAGCGGTTCCCAACTTCGGGCTTTTACCGCCGATCTTAACCGTAGCGATATCACCCAGCATAACCGGATACTCATTCACAGTCTTCACCACACCCTGAGCGATCTCCTCCGCCTTCGACGTAGACAAGACTCCCCGGATGATATACTCATTATCAAACTCATACAATACACCACCATTGGCGTTCCGGTTCATATTCCGACAAACATCCAACACCTCGTTCAACCCTACACCGTAGTGCTTCATACGAGCCGGGTCCAACAAGATCTGGTACTCCTTAATATCGCCACCGATCACGGCCACCTGCGCCACACCGCCCGTAGACAACAAACGGGGACGGATCGTCCAGTCGGCGATCGTACGTAAGTCCAACAAAGACGTGGAATCGGCGGTCAAACCGAGGATCATCATCTCACCCAAGATGGATGACTGCGGGCCTAAGGTCGGTTTACCTACGTTCTCGGGAAGGCTCTCACCCAAGACAGCCAGTTTTTCGGACACGATCTGACGAGCCCGGTAAATATCCGTACCCCAATCGAACTCTACCCAAACCACGGAGAATCCGGTGGTAGACGAGGAACGCACACGCCGTACGTCCATCGCACCGTTCACGGCAGTCTCCACAGGGAATGTCACCAAGCGTTCCACCTCCTCGGGAGCCATACCGTTCGCCTCGGTCATGATCACGACCGTTGGGGCGTTCAAGTCCGGGAACACATCCACGTCCGTATTAAACGCCGTGTACGTACCCCAGATCATCAGCAATAGCGCACAAACCAAGATTACCAACCGGTTGTGCAATGAATAATAAATTATCTTATTTAACATGCAACATCCCTCCTATTAATGGCTATGGCTATGAGCCGGTATCGCGTTAGAAGCGGAAGACAACTTGATCTGGTAAGCGCCACGGGTCACGACCTCATCGCCCGGTTTCAATCCGGAAAGGATCTGTACCTCCGAGCCGTTATTCGCTCCCAGCGTCACCCATTGCTTCTTATAGCCTTCCTCATCCAGACGGATAAATACCGAATAAACGCCCTGCTCCTCGATAAGGGCGGAGACAGGCACGCTCAAGACATTCTCCATCGGCTTTGTCAACAAAAAAATCTCCACGAAAGAACCGGGGATAACCGCTCCTTTATTATCGAACTCGAAAGTCACCGGTACATAGAAAGAGTTCATATCGGAAGCCTTTCCATACGATAACAACCGTCCACGCAAATCAGACAATTTATAGAGAGCGTTATCATACGGAGTCATGAAATTAGCGGTTTGGATCATGGGAAGATCGTTGTAATACCTCTCAGACACGTCCGCACGCAATACCAAACGATTGTTTTGCGAGATCGTAGCCAAAGGCTGACCTACGGATACATAATCACCCTCTTTCACTTGGATGTTCTTCAAGTAACCGTTCAAGGGAGAGACTACAGACACGCCTTTCGCCGTCTGTTTTCCCGCTATCGCCTCATAAGCGACCTTGGCGTTCTCGTAATTCAAGCGGGCCTGCTCGAAATCCTTGGCGGATACGATCTTATCGCCTACCAAGGCTTGCATACGCTCGTATTCCTTTTTCGCCGTCTCATAAGCGAATTTAGCCTTTGCCGCCACGTCTCCATCAGAGAGGGCGTTGGAAGCGATACTCAACACGGCCTGTCCCTTGCGTACCGCCGTACCATCCACGAATGGCAAGCTACCAAACGAGATCACGCCGGGGACGGTAGCGACGATCACGGACTCCTCCCCTTGCGCCGCCATTACTCGTCCGCTCGTCTTAATCACATCCGTGAAAGGAGCGGGATTAACCGTTACGGTCTGCAAACCAACGGCCTCGGCTAAGGCTTTCTTAAAGACAATCTCGCCGGGATGGGTACCACCGGACTCATGCTCATGGTCATGGCCTTCGTGTTCATGTCCCTCATGATCATGATCGTGATCGTGATCCTCACCTTCATGCTCATGGTCGTGAGCCTCTAATTCATGATTATGCTCATCGTGTCCGGCTTGCGACGCATTTCCCGCACAACCGGCAAACAGGTAAGCGCACATCGCACCTACCAAATATATTTTCTTCATTGTGTAAAAAATCTTGATATCGTTAATAATAAATAGATAGGGGCAAGTCTGTCCTCACCCGCTCTCACAAACGAGATATCAAGACATAGGAGGGGCACGAAGTCCCGAGGCACTCACTATCCAAGCGTCGTGCAGCGACTCAATGTAGGGGGCGTTCTCGTGATCAAGGAGCTGTCCGCAAAACGCCGGTTCAGGTGGATAAATGTAATCAAATAAGACGAGTAACGGCATCAGATGTATATCCACATCTCCATCCATAAAATGAAAAATATGCGTACTGAAATAGGCCAAGTTATGCCCGTCGCAACCGCAATCATGCGTATCTGTGCTTTTATCGCCATGCGCTTGCTCCGCGGTCAAGGATTGATAACAAGGCATCCCGTCCCGGTGATGATGGTGAGGGATAACCACAGAAAGCAACGCCAAGATGCCGGCCATCAGCACCACGTATTGTACAATCCTCTGTTTCATTTTCTCACGCATGGCACAAAGATAAGGATATTTTTCCGTTTTTTACATGAATGTTGTAAGTTTGCGGTAAATAAAAAGATAGATGAAGTTTGGAGTAAATAAAAAGATATTATTATATACCGCCGGTTGCGTATGGATTTTCGCCGGTATCAATATCTTACGCATCGGTATCGTCACATGGTTAAACGATACCCATTATTGGTTATTCAAGATCGGGGAAGCGACCATCGTTTTCTTGCTTTTCTTCAATTTGGTCTTTAAACGGCTTTTCTATAAACATTCCGAACGGATCTCCCGGAAAAACGGGAAACATTGCCCGTTCTCTTTCTTCGACGTGAAAGGTTGGATTATCATGATCTTCATGATCGCTTTCGGGATCACGATCCGCACGTTCCATTTACTGCCGAATTCTTTCATTTCCGTATTCTATACGGGATTATCCACGGCGTTGATCATAACGGGATTCTTATTCTTGAGACAAGGAAAAACCGTTGGGAATTGAGAATTGAAAATTAAAGATACAACAATCTATAATTTTCAATTCTCAATTTTCAATTTTCAATTCCCAAGTTTTTCGCAGATCAACTCAGCAGCCTTCTTGCCGCTCATCAGCATGCCGCCAAAGATCGGTCCCATACGGAAGCTACCGCTTACGCCGTTAGCGGCCATACCGGAAACGAATAATCCCGGGTAGATCTCCTTCGTGTTCTCCACCGTCGTCTGCTCACCCAGCTCCACATTCAAGGAACGCTCGCCGATCACGCCTCCGGTCGGTGTATTCAATTGGATATCATTCTTACGGGCTACCACACGGGCAATCTCGCAATCATGCCCCGTACCTTCCAAGACAGCCTTAGCCATGATCGTCAACGGATCCACGTGCATCCCTTCACGGATTACCGGAGCCCAGTTCACTACCACACCGGCTACGGCATCGTTATGAAACACCACGTCCTCTACCGAATAGCAGTTAAAGATCGTAGCGCCCGCCTTCGTCGCCTGATAAATCAAAGCAGAAGTGGTATGTACCGAATCCATGATATACGTACCATTAGCACCTTCCTTATAGCTTACGCCCAATTCCTTGATAATCGGCATAGCCTCTTCCTGCACCACGATATCGTTGAACATCATAGCGCCGCCCCACATACCTCCACCGGGAGCCAGCTTACGATCAAACAACGCCACCTTCTTACCGGCTTTCGCCAAGAAATAAGCGGCCACGATACCGGAAGGTCCCCCTCCCACGATCGCTACATCCACAGACAAGTTGCTCTTCAACTTCTCGAAGTAAGAGTCAATGATTCCACTTGAAACAATCTGTTCCATCTTAATAACTAATTAAAGTTTAAACATCAGGGAGCACATAGAGGTAACGCCCCCTTTATTTCCTAGTTCTACCTTATTTTCCCTTCGCCGGCATTACCCGGATCAGGTTCGATGGGTATAATCTCAGCCCGTATGACTCGGGCACCCCTATGTGAAAAGTCGGGGGCAAATGTACAAAAAATTAGTATATATGTACTCAACAGAGCCATAAAAGGCAAAAAACGCTCAGCCAAACAAAATGTAAGAAGCTTAATCTTCTTCCGACCAGTCATCAGACCAACCGAATTCTTTATCCCGGAATAATTCAGCTAATCCCGAAATCTGCTTGAACCGAAGTAACTCATTTTTATCCATTCCAATATTACGCATGATCCACTTATCAGACATCCCAGATTTGACCAACTCCGTAACAATCTCCGTCATAAGTTCCAAGTTGTGCATCCCTCGAGCCCTGTTATGGCGAATGGTTGAAGCCATTCGGTTTGAAATATCTTTCTCAATCACCGTTACAGGCAACATTCCTTTCTCACGATCATAAATCCTTTGAGATTGCTTCATAACCAGATAACGATGATAACCATCTACTATCTCATATAAATCATCCTCTTCAAGATAATAACAGACGCAAGGCATCGTATAGCCATCCTCCCAAATGGAAAGTTCCAATAATCGCATTTCCGGTGGTGCCATGATATTAGGGTTATAGCTGTTGGCTACAATTTTTTCTATAGGGACAGCCCTAACACCATATGCCGGACTAACAAAGTTTCCCATGCTTATAAAAATTATATTTGTCCATTACTTCTTTTCTCATATCCCTCTCTCGTTTTGTCTGGGAAAAACCCATATACTTGCATGTATGATCGTTTTTCAAAATACAAACACACATACGTTTGTAAGTAGGGATTTCTTTAAACTCGGGTATATTGATATCATCGATATACTCCATCCGTACTGGTTTCTTATCCGTATGGTAAGCGGTACATTCTTCCACAATGATAGGAATATTAGCCGCCCGTAACTTAGCGATTGTCTCCTCACTGAGGCATCCCCCTTTTTCTCTCCAGAATTTACGGCTGACTCTTAACTTATTCAAATAGTTCTCACGAGTTTCTTCGGGTAAGGTATTTAGGAGAAAATACATATATTTCTCCCAAGAGAACCCGGCTGGGCACTTGATAGCCCTCCATCCCATAGCGGAGGTATTCCCATATATACCGGCAAAGCCAACACCGTTTACACGTCCAACCATCCGCCCCCACATGTCGGGATCGACAACTTTGTAAATGAACAGTGTGGATATCGCTTGGGATATGAATGGGCTCGCCACACGTTGCCGGGACAAAGGCACCCCTGCTTGATAATACAAATCATACAAATGATTATATGGCCAACCGAACTTTCCGTTCGCTATCCAGATATCCTGAGTTTTCCAATCATAAATAGGATATGCGTTATATATAGAATAATTCATTCTGCGAGTCCATTTATAATTAGCTAGTTTTCTGTAATTCTTATCACTATGTATGGCCCGCCACCTATTAAAACTCTCTTGGGTACGGATACCAACAAGGCAACATATACGCCGGCCCATTTTCCGTTGATACAACCAAAAAGGGAACATATTCTGAAAATCATAATCCCACATGTCCTCCTTGAAGAAGTCAAAGTCTTTCGCCCGGAGACATGAATGGGGCATCTCTCGAACCCAGATATCCCGGCACTCCTCGCTCCAAGGTCTCCAATATTGTTGAAACATAGATGTACATGTCTGGACTTTAAAAGGAACACAACAATGATAAATATCAAGGATATCGGAATTAGCGGCATAAACCTTTTCCACATATTCGGTCGTCTGGCTGTATTGAACCTCATAATCCATATGAAATACACCTAGTTTTCGTCCCGGAGCGTATCTACGAATATAATCTACACACAAATTCAACAGTACACCACTATCCTTTCCGCCGGAAAAAGAGACGTATACGTAATCGAAATAATCAAAAATGATCTTCAATCTTTTCTCTGTCGCCTCGTACACATCCATTCTTCGCATCATGACTCTACCTCCGGTAAATAATGCATTTTATCATAATTTTTCCACTCAACACATGTCTGGAACTTTTTTTGTGAGAACACTTTTACATGACGTTTATGCACAACAGCCATAAGTGAAGCTTGAGATGAAAAATCCTTTATGACTTCTTCAAGAAGTTCACTCAATACCGAAGGATCGTCACCACTCACGAAATAATTGTCTATAGAGTAATAGATATGTCCTTTTTTTACAGGCATAAAACCAACAACAGCCGTTTCATGAAAGGCTATATACCAAACGTGGCTACGAGATGTTTTAAAAGGGTAATTGTTATTTTGTCGCAAAATGGCTGGATTCATGACCAAAGGCGCGACAAGTTCATATAACAATTTGTCCGTTCCCTGCAATGTCATAATTTTCATGGTCTGCACTTAATAATATTACCATGCAAATTTAGGCATTATATATAGATACCGTAACCACAAAAACACAAAAATGTAATTTACCCTATTTATATTTAGTCACTCGCTCATCATCGATAACGCCTTTCCAATTCATACCAAAAGCGAAATCATACAGATGGCCCTCGCTGTCCGTATAGCATTTCATATCCCGGGGAACATCCTCGAATTGCTCCTCCACGATACGCATATCTGCCGGCATCTGCAAAGGCAACAAAGCGGAAGGCTCGGCTTTTCCACTGATGATATCCAAGACCGCTTGGTTTTGTACACCGAAGTTCACCAAAATGGCATCCGCCGAACCCTCGAACTCGGACATAATCGTGGGCTTATCCATCTCCAAAGATACGATTACAGGCTTACCTTTCATTTTAGCCTTTGTCTCCAAAACAGAAAGCATATCCTGCTTATTAGCTGTTTTCACGGACTTACCTTTATAAGAACGGTTCGTGAAATTCTCAAACGGATCTCCCCCCGCCAAACTTGGGTTACGGGCATAGGTAGCGGTATAATCATTATACTGTAAACTGATAGGCATATAACCGTTTCCTCCTTTCTCACGATCGGATTTATCATACCCCGTACCACTGATCGGGCTCGTCATAAAGACGATAGCGAAATCCGCCTCATCGGGATTATCAACGACCGTAAGATACCGTGACCGATGCCCTCCACTAAAGCTTGCACATTATTATTCCAGCGAGCCGCCACTTCTGGGCTTTGTACTCTCGTAACCAATACATGACGAACATTATCCTCGGTGAGGAATTTACGCTGCGCATCGGAAAGATCGGATGGCTGGGCTCCACTCTCATCAAAAGATTTGCCATTGTAGGTAGAAGCTCCAAACCCTTTCGAGGCACCGGGGATAGATTGATGGGCGCTATAAAGCATCAATCCGGCGATCTCCTCTGTAGATAACTGCCCGGCCAAATCAACGGCACGTTCCTCGGGGGTAAGACGCCAATCCTCATACGGATCAAGCAACCCGTTCCGATTCAGATCTTTGAAGGCATATCCGTCAACGGCAAGAAGTCTCACCCCCGAATTGGCCGAATATCCTAATACAGCTCCTTCTTGCTGGGTAACGATACGGATAGAATCTTTCTCTACCTCCGTCCACTTCGTGCCCGAACAAGCACAGGTGGAAACTAACAAGGCGCCCAACATACCATGGGTCAGCCGAACAGTAATAAAAGGTTTTCGCATACTTTCTTAGTTTTAATAGGTTAATCTCTATTCAATAATGGTTTCTCAAGAATACGATTTATCCGAAATGAGGCGGACGCTTATTCAATCTGCGCTCGATAAAGCTTTTCATAAATTCCACGGTCTCGTCGATCCCTAATACGGATACATCGATCGAGAAATTATAAGAAGAGGCCATTCCCCATGTCTTATTCGTATAATAATTATAGTAAGCCGCACGGGATTTATCAGTCTTCTCCATCATGTTCTTCGCCTCTTCCACTGTCACACCATGCCTTTCCACGGTCTTTTGGACTCGGCTCTCCACTGAACTATGGATAAAGAAGCTCAAACAAGCCGGATCATCCCGGAGGATATAATCAGCGCAACGCCCTACCAAAACACACGACTCAGTCTCCGCCAATTTACGGATAGCGTCACTCTGTATCTTAAAAAGACCGTCATTAGACAAAATATCATTATAAGGCGTAAACATCCCTCCCATAAAAGAAGAGTACCCCATCGTAAAAGCGTACGATAAACCACTGGAGGCACGTTCGTCCGCCTTCTCGAAAACATCCTCGCATAATCCACTCTCACGGGCCGCCACGGTAATCAGTTCCTTATCATAGTAACCGATACCCAACTCCTTCGCCAAACGTTGTCCGATCTCGCGGCCACCGCTTCCGAACTGGCGGCCTATCGTCAATATGATTTTATTATCCATAGATTTCAAGTTTAATTCAACTATTTACAAACGTACAAAATTATTTTTAAAGCCACGATAATAATATAATAAACACTAAAACAAAAAATAATCAAAGTTTATACTTACATTTGTTTTCGAATAAATTTAGTACACTCAATTTATCATGAATAACATTCATTCCAATACAACATTTCTTAATGAGGCTATAGACAAGAAGACCGATGTAGAAGATGAAAAGACCGACTTGATTTTGGCCAATATGATTGATTTGCGAAAAACGATGTCGGATGTATTGTCACTTCTTCTTGGAGCCAAAGAAAACTCGGTTATTGACCAAGCGCTATTCCGCATCTTACAATTTTTCGATGTGGATCGGGTGTATATCGGAACATTTGACGAACAAACTCATACTGTTGACTTTACGAATGAAGTTACTTGTGATGGCATTATCTCTATGCGAGAGGATTTACTGCGTCAACTCCCGCAAGACGAGATTCCTTGGTGGTACGATAGTATCAAAAAGGGCATGGATATCGTTATTCATGATGTCTCTAAAATGCCGGAAGAGGCGAAGAGTGAGCAGCATCTTCTGATTTTGCAAGAGGTTTCATCCTTATTAGTCATCCCTATTTTCAAGCAAGGCAAACCATCCGGATTTATCGGCTTTGATTCTGTAAAAAAGAAACGGAACTGGAGTGCCTTAGATATAGAGAATTTACATATGTTGGCTGATATCCTTTCCATAGCCATTGAAAGAGGGGAAGTTCAAGGATTAGTAGAACATACGGCTATGCAAGTCATGAAAAGCGAGACGAAGTTTAAGATCATTTTCGACAAGATGCCTTGGGGCGCCGAACTTTATGATGAGAATGGAGTGTTGGTAGATATCAACCAAGCGGATCTCGATATTTTTGGTGTTACCCGTGAGCAGGCCGTGGGACTGAATATGTTCGAGAATCCTAATATCCCGAAATATGTAAACCAAAGCCTCAAAAACGGAAAAGATATATTCTTTCCACTTAATTATGATTTCAAGGTTGCTTCTCAAAACGGCTATTACGATAGTCATCATGATTCTAAAACAAAGCATCTGTTGGTAAAAGGAGTCACATTAAAAGACTCTCTTGATAATATATTCGGCTATATTTATATTGTATTCGACGATACCGAGAATCACATCAAGCGGGAACAAATCGAAAATAGCCTAGCCCGGCTAAAAGTATCGGTAGATACCGGGGATTCCATTCTTTGGGAATACGATGTAGAGAATGATAAATTGACCGTAGATTTTGGCCTCAATGAAGACATTAATAATAATGAGGGGCTAAAAGCAATTCATGATTACAACTTCAAGAATCAAGAAGACTATAAATCCTCAATCCATCCGGATGATTTTGACCGGGTATATAATAAACAGTTCAAACCTCTCCTGCAAGGGAAGATCAATAACTTCGTAGCGGCTTACAGGCGTATCCTCAATGGCAAAACATTCTGGTTCAACTCCAATGTACGCTCCTATAAATTCAACGATGACGGAACGCCTAACAGGATCGTAAGCTACACCTCCAACATAACCCAGCAACGGGAAAAGGAGATCGAGCTAATCAAGGTAAAGGAAGCTGATAAATTGAAGTCCGCGTTCTTGGCGAATATGAGTCATGAGATACGCACGCCGCTGAACGCTATCGTCGGGTTCTCAAATATAATCGCCGAGATTGATGATGAGGTAGAGCGTCAATCTTATTTAGATATCATCCATAAAAACAATGATTTGCTACTGCAACTGATCGACGATATCCTTGATTTCTCTAAAATCGAGGCGGGAACCATGGATTATCATTTCGAGGAAGTGGACATCAAGGATATATGTGGCGAAATCGCATTGGCAGACTCTATAAAGATGCCTTCAGACGTGGATCTGATCTTTAATCTCGACTCCCCATCCGTAATCGTTAAAACCGATGAGCGGAGGGTTATGCAAGTGATATCCAATTTCGTGAATAACGCTATCAAATTTACCACAAAAGGAAGTATCACGATTTATTATGAGATAGAAGGGGATTTTATCCGAGTCTGCGTGAAAGATACAGGTATCGGTATCTCCGCGGAAAACCAAAGACGTATATTCGAGCGATTCATCAAGGTAGATACTTTCCAGCAAGGTACGGGATTGGGATTAACCATCAGCCGAACCATTATCGAGGCATTAGGAGGTAAAATCGGCGTAGACTCTGAAGAAGGGGTGGGTTCCACTTTTTGGTTCACTCTGCCTTTGGACACAAAACGGACTGATATTGAGCTTTCACCGGACATCCTCGTCCAATCCGAAGAAACGCCCCGTTCAGATAGGCATCATTCCATCTTAATCGCCGAGGACGTTTATGAGAATTATTTCCTTTTGGAAACCTTGTTTGGCAAGCAATACCAACTTTATCATGCGCTAAACGGGCAAGAGGCTATCGATATGTTCGAGACATATCATCCGGACCTAATCCTAATGGACATAAAAATGCCGGTTATGGACGGATTCGAAGCAACTCGCAGAATCCGCACCTTATCCAAGACCATTCCGATCATAGCACTCACGGCATTCGCTTTCGAAAGGGAAAAGGAGATCGCCAAACAATGTGAATTCACGGATTATGTAGTGAAGCCCATTGATATAAAAGAACTAAAGAAATTAATCGCTAAGGTATTGGCATAAAAAAAGCGTGTTGCGACAATCGCAACACGCTTTTTTATTTACTTAGGCATCGGAGCAGCAGAAGGAGGAGGCGTTCCCAATCCCCATTCCTTATTCGCTTTCGGCCCCATCTCTAACTCTAACAAACCACCGGCGGCGATATCGCTATGATTGAACCAAGGCTGGTTCAAGGTTACGCCGTTCAACTTAGCGGATTGTACGTATTTATTCTCATCCGACGCATTATTCGCACGGATCTCGAACGTATTGCCGTTACCCATATCCACTTTCACGTCGGTAAACATCGGGCTACCGATATTATAGGTAGGAGAACCCGGAGTCACCGGATAGAATCCCATCTGGCTGAAGACAACGAAAGCGGACATACCACCACCGTCCTCATCACCCGGCACGCCCATCAAATCATTGCGGAACCATTGATTCAATAAGGTACGGATACGTTTCTGCGTCATCCAAGGCTTACCCGCATAATTATACAAGTACGGGATATGCAAGCTCGGCTCATTCGCCATAGAGAACATACCTACGTTACCCGTATGATCCGGAAGCGTGGAATAGAATTGCCATTTAGACATACCCAGCGGCGTATTGAACATGGAATCCAAGGCAGAGGTAAACGCCTCATTGCCTCCGATCAAAGAGATCAAGTCACCGATATTATGCTGTACGTCCCAACGATAAATATATCCGTTATTCTCATCGTAATAATCACGGGCACCCAGACCACCATCATAACGGTAATCCAATGGATAGATAAACTTGCCATCCTTATCTTTCGGATGGAAGAAACCTGTCTCCGGATTAAATACGTTCCGGTAATTGTAAGAGCGACGCAAATAATAATCCGCCTCGTCTTTCTTTCCCAATTCTTGAGCGATCTGGGACAAGCACCATTCATCATACGAAGTTCCTAAAGTCACGGCGATCGGCTGACGTTTTTCCCAAATGGATACGTTAGGCACCGTCTCTTTCTCTCCCGGTCTCAACGCGGGAATATAGCCATGTTCCTTGTAGAAATCGTCCAACCAACCGGCGGGAGCGGCAGACCACGGGATCAAGGTCTTTTCCTCGATACCTTTCTTACAAGCGATATAAGCCTTTTCCAGCTCAAACCCACGCAAGCCCTTGCGGTAAGCGTCGATCACGGTAGCGACGGCATGGTTTGAGTTCATACGGCGTGTATCTCCCGTCACCTCCGGGAAGGTAGGCATCCAGTCGGTACCCATCTGCTCCGCCATCAGGAGATAAGAGTTGATGATATCGTTCTCACGCTCATTATCGATCAAGACACGCAGGGGATGCGTAGCACGGTAGGTATCCCAAATCCAGTCGTCCGTATAGAAAGGCCGTCCGCCATCCTCATGGATCTTTCCGTCGAAAGCGCTGTAATAATGTCCGTCCTCGCTCAAACAAATCGGGCGTTCGTAGCAACGATATAAAGATGTATAGAATACGGTCTTCTCATCCTTGGTACCGCCTTGTACTTGTATTTTACCTAAAGCGTCGTTCCAATCGTTGCGGGCGATCTTCGCTACCACATCCACGTCGTAAGCGGCGATCTCACGCTCCAGATTCTTCTTCGCCTGTTCCTCGCTGATAAAAGAGATACCGTAGCGAACGCCAAGTTTCTTCACGTCCTCCCCGAAGGAAAGGGCGATAGCGGCATTGGTACCTTCCACGGAGGTCTCGTTATAGTTGACACTGCCGTTCGACAATACCCCCGCTTTCACAGGCTTCTGGTTCGTCTCGGCATATAAAAAGACTTTCGTTTTCTTATCTATATATTGATAACCGCTTACGGCGTTACCATTTACTTGTAGCTGTCCGTTACGGCTGTTAAATACCAGATAAGCCGGTCCCTCTTTCTCGAAAGTGAGCGAATATACGGCACTTTGATGGGACGGGGCGAAGTCCACGTCGATTTCCTCATTATCCAGATATACCTGATAACGGTACGGCAAGATCTTCTCCCGGTCATAGCTATAAGCGATCACGGGTCGCAAGCCGGATTCGTCACCTTGATAAGGGCATAAATTGAACGCGGAACGCTCACGATGGTTTGTCACGATAATAGGCAAACCGCCCAGACGGTCGCCCGTGAAGTCCGCACGCTCCGGATATACACGTAGCATACTGTTCGGCAAATGCACGGTCGGGAAAGTAGGCACCAATAAATGGCTGATGTTTCCCATATAAGGATTCACGTAATCCACCGGGTCCATCGCCGAAGGAGAAGTCCCTCCCCCACCGGCACATGACACCCACAGGAAAGCGGAAGCCAAAAGGGCCATCGAAGTTTTAAGCTTTGTCTTCATTTTGTCGATTATTAATTCGTTAATTATTCTTTGCTTCTCTGCCGGGTACTTTCCCGGCAATCCGTGAGACGTTGTCTCAGGGGTAACAGAGCAAACCGCTCACTAGTAAGGGAGCTATTTACTCAGCCGTCTTCGGACGATTTTCCGGGGCAGCTCCGAACTCCTTATTCGGCGTATTGCCCATCACAAAGGTAAGATTCCCTCCCTTCACGATATCATCATACAGGATATAAGAATTATTATAAGGTTTACCATTTAACAACACGGATTGGATATATACATTCTCCTTGCTGTTGTTCTGGGCTACGACCTCGAAAGTCTTACCCTCCGGCAAATGAACGGAAGCCTTATCGAATAACGGGCTACCGAACACGAACACGCCATTGGAAGGATTCACTTGGTAAAATCCCAAGGCAGACATGATATGCCAAGCGGACATCTGGCCACAATCCTCGTTTCCGATGATGCCCTCCGGCTGGTCGGTATAAAACACATCTTGAATGTAACGAACTTTCTCGGCTGTCTTCCATTGCTCGCCGGCGTAAGGATACAAGTAAGTAACATGATGGCTCGGCTCATTTCCATGGGCGTACATGCCGATCAAGCCACTGATATCCGGAGAGGCGTTCTCTCCTAACTCACCTTCCACCAAGAACAAAGAATCCAGTTTCGAGATAAACGGAGCGTCGCCACCCATCAACTCGATCAAGCCTTCCGGATGCTGGGGCACGAAGAATGTATAATGCCAGCCATTTCCCTCACAGAAATCGCCTACGCTATGTATGGACTGGATCGGATCGTACGGCGTACGCCAGCTGCCATCATTCATTTTCGGACGGATAAAGTTGATATCCTTATCGAAATACTGCGTATAATATTTACCACGTTTCAAGTAATTCTGGTAATCCTCCGTCTTGCCCATTTTCTTCGCCATCAAGGCGATACCCCAATCATCGGCTGCGTATTCCATCGCAATAGAAGTAGCCTCACGTACCTTATCACAAGGGATATAGCCTTTTTCCAACACGTACGGCACCCCGTTTTGCTTCTCATAGACAGAGGAAGCAACCATATAACGATACGCACGGTCAGCGTCAAAGCCGGTAAAACCTTTCAGATAGGCATCCGCGATAATAGGCACAGCGCTATATCCCGGCATTTGATCCGTCTCACCACCAATCAACGGCCAGATCGGTAATTTCTCTTGCTGGTCGTAAATGCTTAACATAGAGTTCACCAAATCCGACACATATTGAGGCTTGATAATCGTGAACAACGGATGCAAGGTACGATACGTATCCCATAGAGAGAAAGTGGAATAGTTCTTCCAAGTATTGTTCGTATACACCTTATCATCATGGCCACGGAAATCGCCATTCGCGTCGCAATACAACGTCGGAGCGATAAACGCATGGTACATGGCGGTATAGAAAACCTTCTTGGCACGCTCATCTTTCGTATCGATGGAGATACAAGACAATTGGTCATTCCATTTATCGATAGCCTCGTTACGAACCTCGTCGAAATCCCAATGAGAAAGCTCCGTACGTAAGTTAGCCAAGGCATTCTCACAACTTACGGAAGAGATAGCGACCTTTACCAAGGCGGTCGGGGCATCTCCCTTAAAGGTAATCACTCCCTTTACGGACTCGCCTGTCAACTCATCATTACCCGCGGCCTCATCATCGTTGAATACAGCCAAAGACTCGATCGGCTGATCACATTTCAACGTAAAGAATACTTTGTGACGTGGGCTCCAACCTTTGGAAAAACGGTACCCCTCGATCGTGTACTCATCAATCTTCTTCAAATAAGTGTCATACGCTTTATCACCGATACCTTCCTTCAAGTTGATCAAGAGGCGATGCTCGCTTCCCGACGGATACGTATAACGATGTAAGGCTACACGCTCGGTTGCCGTCAACTCCGCTTTTACGCCATTATCCATCAGCAAAGAGTAATATCCCGGAGCTACGGCTTCGTTGGCATGTTTATAATAGGAAGAAGCGGCTCCCTCTATATTATCTTGCTCGCCACGGGCGGTACGTACCTCGCCCGTATAAGGCATCAGAAGGATATCCCCCAGATCAGAACATCCGGTTCCGCTCAAATGCGTATGACTAAATCCGATAATGATACTATCGGAGTAATGATAACCGGAACACCAGTCCCATCCCTTAAAAATATTCTGAGGACCTACTTGAACAGCTCCAAACGGAACGTTCGCCCCGACAAATACGTGTCCGTGTTCTCCCGATCCGATATAAGGATCTACATATGCGGTAAAGTCTGTCTTGTTTTCCATCTTCTCCGGTGTAGCACAGGAGTATGCGAAAAATGTCAGGCATATCGCTATGCCTGACATTAATGGTTTATGAATGAAATTCATCTTAATTGCTTATTTCTTCTTTTTACTAGGTTTTACAGAAATAGGGGAAAGTTTATTGATCCCTTCCTCGTTTACGGAGAATGAGTAAGGCATATCCTCCGGATTAATACCACGATTCATATTCGGCTTGTCACCCATCTTGAAGTCAATCACGCCACCCTTAAACAAATCGTTATGATCCAAATAATTCTTGGTGTAGTTCTTGCCGTTGAACGTCATAGATTCGATATAGATATTCTTATCGCTGTTGTTCGGGGCGTTGATCACCAAGTTGTTTCCATTCTCAAAATGGATCGTAGCCTTCTTGAACAGCGGAGCGCCCAACACATATTGGGTCGTACCCGGAGCTACCGGATAGAATCCTAACGCTGAGAATACATACCAAGCGGAAGTCTGGCCATTATCCTCATCACCGCAATAACCATCCGGACCCGGAGTATACATCTTATTCATTACTTGACGCAACCAATATTGAGCCTTCCAAGGTTGACCCGCATAGTTGTATAAATAAATCATATGCTGGATCGGCTGGTTACCGTGAGCGTAGTTACCCATATTCATCACGGTCATCTCGCGGATCTCGTGGATCACACCACCGTAGTAGCTATCATCGAACAAAGGCGGCACAGCAAATACGGAGTCAAGCATCATCACAAATGAATCCTTACCGCCCATCAAGTCGATCAATCCCTGAGGATCGTGGAATACAGACCATGAATAGTGCCAGCTATTACCTTCCGTGAAAGCGTCACCCCATTTCAGCGGAGAGAACGGAGCCATGAACTCGCCATTCTCATTCTTGCCACGCATCAACTTGGTTTCCTTGTCGTACAGGTTCTTATAGTTCAACGCACGACGGGCATATAAATCCAATTCCTTTTTCGGACGGCCTAGTTGTTTAGCGATCTGCCAGATACACCAGTCATTGTAAGCATATTCCAATGTACGGGCGGCGTTCTCGTTGATCTTCACGTCGTAAGGAACATATCCTAACTTATTATAATATTCATGACCCAGACGTCCTGTAGAAGAGACCTTCGGGTGAACGTTTTCCGTACCATGAATCAAACCTTTATATAAAGTCTCCAAATCGTCAACCTTCACACCCTTCATATAAGCGTCTACCAAGATAGACGCCGAGTTATTACCGACCATGCAACCACGGTGACCCGGACTTGCCCATTCCGGGAAGAAGCCGCTTTCCTTATATGTATTGATCAAGCCCTCTTGCATCTCCTTGTTTACCGACGGAAACATCAAGTTCAAGAATGGGAACAAACTACGGAACGTATCCCAGAATCCGGTATCGGTAAACATATAACCCGGTAATACCTCACCATTATACGGACTGTAGTGTACCACCTCGCCCTGAGCGTTGATCTCATAGAACTTACGAGGGAACAACAATGAACGATAGAAACAAGAATAGAACGTACGATATTGATCCAAATCTCCACCCTCAACCTCGATCTTGCTCAAATGCTCATTCCAAACATCCTTACCTTTCTGAACCAAGGTATCAAAGTTATCGTTACCTAATTCCTTCATGTTGATAGCGGCCTGATCGAAGCTAATAAAAGAGGAAGCCACCTTCGCATGAACGATTTCACCCTTCTTCGTCTTGAAACCGATTACGGCTCCTACATGGTCACTCGTTTGCTCCTTCGCACCCTCTTTCAAAGAAGCGTCGGCAAATGTAGCCTCGTATGTGAAAGGCTTATCAAACTCGATCACAAAATAATTCTTGAAATTATCGGGAACCCCACCGCTATTCTTCGTTGAATAACCGATGATCTTATTCTCCTCCGGAATCACCTTGATATAAGACCCCTTATCCAAGGCATCCACCACGATATAAGAATGCTCGTTTTCCGGGAAAGTGAAACGGAACATAGCGGCACGATCTGTCGGCGTTAATTCCGTTACCACGTCATGCTCCGCCAGATATACCTTATAGTAATAAGCCTTGGCGATCTCTCCTTTATGCGAGAACCAGCTCGCACGTTTATCTTGGTCGAATTCCGGTTTACCAACCACCGGCATGATTGCAAATTGTCCGTAATCATTGATCCACGGGCTTGGCTGATGGGTCTGTTTAAAGCCACGGATCTTGTTAGCCGTATATACATACTGCCATCCATCTCCCATCTTTCCTGTCTGAGGAGTCCAGAAATTCATACCCCACGGACGAGCGATCGCCGGATAGGTATTTCCTGTAGACAACTCAAAAGAAGATTGCGTACCCATTAGCGGGTTTACATACTCTACTGGATCAAAAGCCTCATTCACAGCCGCTACCGCAGGTTTTCCCACCCACATCAACATCGCCGCTAAAGCTAAAGCCCAAACGCTTTTTTTCTTCATGATATAGCTATTTAATTAATAATATAATTTATCCGTTTTTGTGTTTTATATTCATAGTTGGACTACAAATATCCATTTAATTAACATGAATAGAAAGTGATTCTCGTGTCATTTATTTAGAAATATCCCTTTCTTTCTTATGAATTTCTGGCATTATACGAATCTAGGTGCAAATCTAACAAAAAGAATTAGAAAAAAGAAATCCAATGAGCTAGATCATGCCCTATTCATCGCACTTTTATCATTCCCGAAAAAGATTAAATATCACATGCGAGTTCCGTACGAACTATGTCTATTCTACAATATAATATTACATATAAATGTAATCAATCTAAACTTAATTTAAAACAAGAGCAAAATGACAAAGAATGAATCTAAGCTATTATCCCTTCAAGGGATAGCTAAAGCCTCAGCGTTCTGTTTGCTGCTTTCTGCCTTCTCTGTAGACGCCGCTATGGCCGTTCCCGCTTCCGCAGGTACGGTTGATGAAGTGATGGTCGTACAGCAGGGTAAGAAAGTGACAGGTATGGTTGTTGATGGTGCTGGTGAGCCTGTTATTGGCGCTAACGTGGTGGTGAAAGGCACTACAAATGGTACGATCACGGACTTCGACGGTAATTACTCGTTGGAAGGCGTGTCCGCAAATGACATCTTGGTGGTATCCTATATCGGTTATTTGTCCCAAGAGATCCCGGTGGAAAATCAATCTTCAATAAAAGTAACTTTAAAAGAGGACACTCAAACTTTGGACGAGGTTGTAGTTGTAGGTTATGGTACGATGCGTAAGTCAGACGTGACCGGTTCTATCGGTGTGGCTAAAGGAGACGACTTGACAAAGAATCAAAACTTTAGTGCGCTAGACAACTTGCGCGGTAAGGTATCTGGTGTAAACATCTTCTCAAACTCCAGCCAGCCGGGTGCTTATTCTAACCGTGTCGTTATCCGTGGTATGGCTACTATCAACGCTTCTTCAAACCCTCTATATGTGGTAGACGGTGTTGTTATGGAGAACTTCGACTTGGTGAACCCGAATGATATCGAGTCTATGGAGGTCTTGAAAGATGCTTCCGCTGCCGCTATCTACGGTGCTCGTGGTGCCAATGGTGTTATCATGGTAACTACGAAGCGTGGTAAGAAAGATGGTGAAGGTGTACAGGTTAGCTATCAAGGATCTGTCAGCACAAGCCATATCGCTCGTAAGATGGATACGATGAACGCCCAAGAGTGGTGTGACGCATTCATGATTGGTCTGGAAAACGAGAATAAGTGGCAAGGTAAAAATTGGTCTTTGAACCGTGCTGATTGGTTTAATGATTCAGATTTCTTTGATGCAAACGGTAATCCTCTGTATGATACGAATTGGCAAGATGAGGCTACTCGTACCGCGGTTTCTCACAACCATCAGTTGAATATCCAACAAGCGGGTAAGAGCTCTTCAATGGGTGCTTTCTTGAACTATACGGATCAACAGGGTATTGTAAACAATACGTATAATAAGCGTATTAATGCGAAGTTGGCATACGACGCAAATCCTACGAAGTGGTTGTCTACGGCAGTCAATGTATTGGTTAACCATACATGGGGGCGTTATACGCCTGAGGATGGTGGTGGCCAAGAGGCTCGTCGTACCATGATCGAGATGGTTCCTTGGATGCCGATTCGCGATAAGAATGGTAAATATACCACTTCTACCTCTTCTTCCATTGGTGATGTATTAGGCTTTGAGGGTATGTCTAACCCAGTCATGATCTTGGATATGCAAAAACGTATGCGCTACAACACGCAGGTGTTTGGTAACGCCGCTTTGACATTCCACTTGGCTGAAGGTTTGGATTTGAAGACTCAACTAGGTCTTGACCATCATAATAAAACGTATAGAGGTTATTCTTCTATCGATTTGAACAACATCTCCATGCCGAATGGTTGGGCTGAGTACCAAAATTGGAATACACTTTATTGGCAGGAGGAGACTTACTTGACTTACAATAAGGTATTCGGTGATCATCGTATCAACGCTATGGCTGGTTTGTCTTGGCAAGAGCGTGTGCAAAAGTGGAATAAGGCACGAACAGAAGGTTTCTCGGATGATTTCTTTGAGGACAATAATATGTCCGCAGGTACAACTCCGGCATCTCCTGAGTCTTCTTACGATCGGTGGGCGATGAACTCTTATTTCTTGCGTTTCGCTTATACATATAAAGATCGTTACTCCGCAACCGTAACAGGTCGTGTCGATGGTTCCTCTAAGTTTGGTGAAAACAACAAGTATGCGTTCTTCCCATCTGCAGGTTTGGCTTGGAATATCTCTCAAGAGGATTTCATGCAAGATCAAAGCACGATCAGCAATTTGAAGTTGCACACTAGCTACGGTTTGACTGGTAACTCCGAGATTGACACTTATCGGTCATTGGCTCGTGTTTCTTCTGGTACGCTTTTGATCAACGATATTCGCGCTCCGTATTCTTACATCAGCTCTATGGCGAACCCGGATTTGAAATGGGAGAAGACTGGTCAGTTTGATGTTGGTTTCGAGATTGGATTCTGGCAGAACCGCTTGTCTTTCGATGTAGCTTACTATAACAAGAAGACAACCGACTTATTGTTGGATTGCCCGATTCCTCACACTACAGGTTTCACGACAGTGTATAAGAATATCGGTTCTGTAAGAAACCAAGGTATGGACTTAATGATCAGCGCACGCCCAGTTCAGACACAAGACTTCAATTGGAGTTCTACGATTAACTTAAACTTCAACAAGAACAAGATCCTTCAGTTGGGCGACAATAATGAGGATATCGAGATGAACAGCTGGGTAGGTGGTTCTGAAAGTATCTTGCGTGTAGGTGAGAACATGAGTTCTTTCTATGGCTACAGACGTTTGGGTGTTTATACGGAGGAAGATTTCAATAACGGCTTGTGCGAGAAGAACCAGATCGGTCGTGCGAAACGTACGGATAAGAAAGAGATCATCGGCAAAGGTATGCCGGACTGGACTGGAAGCTGGATCAACAACTTCTTTTACAAAAACTTCGATTTGACGATGGACTTGCAGTTCGTATGGGGTGTTGAGACCATGCAACAGTTCTACCACTCTACTTACGACCGTTTCGGTATCACGAATGGTTTGAGCAATATTTTATATGACGCATATAACGGATCGAACCCGAACACGATGCAACAGGCTGTTTACTTGTGTAACTCAGGCCATGCAGGTCAGGATACGACAGTAGATTCTCAATGGATCGCCAATGGTTCTTACTTGCGTTGTAACATGTTGCAATTGGGTTATACTTTTGACTCAAACGTGATTAGCAAGATCGGTTTGTCTGCTTTGCGTTTGTACGCAAGTGCGAATAACTTATTCTTGATTACTGCTAGCGATTTCACAGGTTACGATCCTGAGGGTACATCGCAGGGTGATAGTAATAAGTTCGGTCAGAACATGGTATTCTTCTCTTATCCAAGAGCGAGAACTTTCACGTTCGGTGTTAATGTAACATTTTAATTCATTTAATCAGTAGAATTTTTAGAAATGAAAAAAATATTGACAGTAGCGATTGCATGCGCTTGTTTAACCGGGTTCAGCGCATGTAATGATTTCTTGGAAGAGAAACCGAAGTCATCGTTGACAGCCCCGGATTATTACCAGACAGAGGCTCAAGCTCAGGCTAACGTGAACTATTTGTATCGTACGGGAGCTTCAAGTAAGCTCACAGGTGCGGGTAGTGCTTACGTAGGTCCGTTTGCCTCTATCACAGGACAATTGACCGGTTACTTTACAAACAGTTATGAAGGTCAGGAGCTGACTTGTAAATATTCTCGCGAGTTGACTCGTCAGCAGAATACGATGACTGTTTCCGTAACTATTGACGGTATATGGGATGATTGCTACAAGGCTATCAACGTAGCTAATGGCGCTATCAAGTATATCCCCGAGATCTCAATGGATCAGTCTTTGGCAAATCGTTTGATCGGTGAGGCAAAGTTCTTTAGAGCTTGGAACTACTTCAACTTGGTGAAGATCTTTGGTGGTGTTCCATTGACAGTAGAGCCGTACGAATCTATGGAGAACATGTATTTGGAGCGTGCTTCTGTAGAGCAAGTATATGCTCAGGTCGAATCCGACTTGAAGGATGCCGTTAATGCTTTGCCGGCTGCTACTTTCTACAACAATAGTAACCGTATCACGAAGTATGCTGCCGCTATGGTTTTGACTTCCGTTTATATGCAACAAGGTAAGTATGCCGACGCTGCTTCTGCGGTAAAGACGGTGATCGATTCTCCGCATGCTTTGGCAACCAACGATGATTTAGCATTGGGTTCTGCCTATAATAAGATCCGTACGACAGACGGTTTGGCTGAGTCTATCTATTCTTATGAGTACAACGCAACGATCAGTAACGGTGGTTGGTGGCCTACTTATGCGTTCAACTCAGCGGCTACAGCTATATTTGGTACGTATTCTATCTTTGAGCGTACATACGGGCCAACGAATCAATTCTTGAACGTGTATGCGGCAAACGACTTACGTATCCAGCCAAATCAATTCTTCCATTGGAATTATACAAATCCGGATAATGGCAAGACTTGGACGGCTCCTGAGAATGCTTGTGGTTGCTGGTTCTGGTATGATGAGGACGCTTTGTTGAACACAGGACGTTCTACGAAAGACCGTGATATCTTCCGTTACGCAGAGGCTTTGCTTGACGCTGCTGAATCTATCGCTCAGTCTCAAGGTGTAACAGCTGAGGCTGCCGGCTATTTGGCACAAGTTAAGGCTCGTGCAAACATGGAAGGTAAGACGGTAGCCGCAATTACTGCCGATCTTCAGAAATTAGGTAAGCAGGCCTTTATCGAGGAATGCTGGACAGAGCGTTTGCGTGAGTTCCCGTTGGAATTCAAGATTTGGGATGACTGTTTGCGTACAGGTAAGTTCCCTGTAATCTCTTCTACAGAGAAGGGTAAGGTTACATACGTTGACTTAGTTGGCGCAAAGAACGCTTCCGGCGCGACCTTCAAGTCTTCCGACTTGTTATGGCCGATCTCTTTGAACGAGATGCAACGTAACCCGAGTTTGACTCAAAATGAGGGTTATGCCGTTCAATAATAAATTTCAATAACTGATGGCTAGAGAGGGAGGGAATGAGCGATCATCCTTCCCTCTCTTTTTGGTAGCTTGATTAGTCAGCAAGTTGCATGAAACAATGTATAATATACAGAATTTTGGTTTGGTTGTCTTATTATTCACTTTCAACTATGAAAACAAAAGAGCAAGAAATGACATACTGGATTCTGCTAAGTTAGAAGGACGGTTGGAAGGTGAAGAAAAAAGAATGATTTTCTGAGCAGTACTACTGACTTACTCAAAGGATATATACTTATTTTGCCCACGCAGTATATATTACTTTGCCAAGTCACTAGTACTTCATAAACATCCTTTACTTTGACACAGGCTAGAGGATAAGCAATTGCTTCCTTCTGTAAACAAAAAACGCCCAAAATTGCTCTCTGCTATAAACAATTTGTTATATTTGCAACATGAAGTTACGAAAAAAGTGTATTTTATTGGAAATGAGCGTATGTTAATCGCTCATGATAGTAATAGGTTACGATTTGGTTAGTTATCTGCTGCATTATTCTTCTGCGCGTTGCGTAACCTTCAAAGAACTCTTCGTATGCAAAAGTAACAATAAAACGGGAGATTTTGAAATGAATCCCCCTGATTTTTTCTATCTCAATACAAGTTTTTTCCGTAAAAGCGGCTTTATCCGTCGGCACACCATCGCCCAAAAGGATTTTGAACGAACGTGTGCCGACTGCCCGCATAAGCGGAGAAAAGGGCTTTGTCTCACGCCTAAACAATAGTTTAGACTGATGATGCAAGGCCCATTTCTTTTGTGCTTATGCCAAAGAGGTGCTTTTACGGCTTTTCAGATGATTTTTCTTTTTCGCTGTTCATTTGTACCAGAAACGGAAAGGTTGTCTAGAGTATACGCTTGCCTCATGAATGAAACAAACGGCCATACACAGTCGGGCAAATCAGTAAGAATGACAGTTGCCGCCCCGCGGAACAAGCATCGTCGGAGCGGAAACATTCATACTTCCTATATGGCACAGAGCAACATCTGTTTGGTTTCCATAATAGGCGACTCACCTCGTCCAAGAACGGCGACTACTCTTTACCTCTTGAAAATATCCTACTATTGTACAGTCCACTGCATAATCGTACCTTTGACGTATCCGAATAAGGGGGACTGTGCTAGTTGTACGAAGAGCTAAACGTAGTGCTTGACGAAAGACCTTTTTTGATCGTGCAGGTGATAGGCAATATATTTCCAGCCCATGCCATTCTTGCCTAGCATCAACATGACTAAATCGGTAGGCATAATCATCCTTAATCGTTTCGAGCCATTACATAGATTAATTTATCCTTATGAAATATTAATAGGCTTACCTTCAAACTTGATTCGGTTTTCTGCACTTAGAGTAGGTACATTGATAAACAATCGTTTTATCGCACGACTGGCAGCTACATAATATACGCGATGCGCATTGTTGCCATTCAGGTCTGGTGTCAGCAAGAATTCTATGTCATTTTCTTCTTTCAGAACGACAAACACGTTATCATACTCCTCTCCTTTTGACTTATGGATAGTCTTATGCTTATCGTTTGAATCACCATACTTCACCCCAAGGGCAGCATCGGCATATGTATGGTTCATGTAGAAATCCTTGATTGTCTTCTTTTTTATCTTAGGCATCTTGACATGTAAATCATTCACTAGAAAATTGTAGAAATCCATCATGCTTCCGTCTTTGTAATCCTTATAGCCATTCAGCAAGTGTCTTAGAAGCACGATAGTTAGTGACCTTTCGCGATCTATAATGTCTAACTGATGCCAAGCATTTCGCAAGTCGTTCATTCTTGTGTATTCTACGGCTTTTATCAACGCCTTTACCACCATCTGACGCTCGACATTGCTGTCAAAATCCATCTCTAATATTTTCTCTGCCTTGCGCATTCCATTCTTATTACGCATCGAATTAGCAAGTACGTTTTGAAAGGCAAGAGATTGAATTTCGTCAGTCCCACTTTTTTCTATGCTCTGTTGATAACAATTTAGCATATCGCCCACAAGCAATTCAGGCACCATTCCTTCTGCTCCATTCAGCCAGTCTTGTGAAAAATCAGTTCGGACAATATTCAACAATTCTATAATCTGCTTCGTGCTACGCCTATTTCCTCTTATCTCAAACTCTTGCATCTCTGGCAAAGCAAAATTGTCAAATTGCTGCACTGTGGCACCAAGAAAGTCATATATGGATTGAGCCTTGTCGCCAACAACACCAATAATTACCCCATCATTACCTAATAATGTCAAGAAATCAACTACAAAAGGAATTGTATCTTGAAATTCGTCCACAAAAATATACGGATATCTAGCTTTTATTAATTTATATATGTTTGGGTATCTTGAAAGCAGAATATGAGAGAAATACAAAATGTCATCAAAAGACATATAACCTCCACTCCAGAGCCATCTTTTGAACCCCATATACCAGTCATTGCCCACATACCGCTTGCCACTCTTAGTGTAATAAACCTGTGGGTAATTGGGTTTATAATGTTTGTACTCATGGTTTTCATAACGCCAGTTTGCACTCTCCAATCCTTTCAAATAGATTTTGGCATCTAACCATGACCTACCAATATGGTTTAGTACGATTTTAGCAGTTCCTTCTGATTTGAAATTAGAATCATCTATCACTACAAGTTCATCTAACTTCAATTCGAAATCTTCAGCTACCAAATGAACGTAGGGTTTTACCACATTGGCATACAAGAAACTGTGGATGGTACATACCTCAACCACGTCATTCCCAATATTCAAACGAGAGGTGATAGTATCAGTACCCACGTTGGTATAGGTGATACAAGCTACTTTTTTAACAATATCAAGTTTGTGACTGTTTGACACCACATTCTTAATATGATTTATCAGCCAATGCGTCTTTCCTGCACCGGGACCAGCACACACCTTAAACGGTTCGTCTATAGGTATGGTTTGTTCTGATGTTATGATAATAGCCATGTCAATGCGTCAACAATATATTGGGGTACATGGAACTCTTTTCTATCTGCTACAGGTTTATCTAGATTAGCCATAAGTACCACATTTAGTTCCAGCGCATTACTGCCTTTTGAAACAGAGTTCAAATAGCGTGATGCAAGTAAAGCTTTTCGTTTCTCTTCATCCGTCCACTTCGATGCACCTATGGATGTCTTGATACGTGTATTTGCTTCACTATTTCGCATTTTACTCATCATCTTGTTCATATCCTGTTCTGCCATCATAGCTTTTATCTCTTTCAAATTGGAAACGGAGTTAGTCAGCAACAGTTCACAATCGGGATTCTCACGCATTATGTCATACTCCAGCGTTTTTCCATATGTTACATCTTGCCTATAGAACCGAATATTTGGATGGGCTGCATATTGAGCTACCTCTGTATCTGCATGATGCTTATAGTCGTAGTTAGCTGTATCTATATTGTATTCGTATGGGTAGCAGGCTTCATAATCCTCGTCAGGTTCATTCTTTTTCCTACAGGGATCAATGTCAGTCAAGCAGACAATCTTCTTGTTGATGGTGTATGGATTGTTCGTATCAAACAATTTTAGAAAGTGGTTAAAATAGCGACCACCCATATTCACCACCAACACATGCTCATCTGTAAGATTCTTATTCAAATATCTGGCAAAGACTGGGAGCAACAACTCCTCTGCAACGCCCTCAACGAATATCAATCGGTTGGCAAAGAACATATCCGCTTTGGTTGCATCCAGAAATCTCTGAACATATAGCTTGGATGTCACATCGTCAACATCATCTTCTTTATAAATGACACGTGGATAGCCAACATGGATCTGTCCTAATACGGGTGAAGTTAAGCAAATCAAGTCATCCAGTTTCACGGCTGAGGCAATTTGGGTAGAATGTGAGGTCATGAATATCTGGCGTACATGTCCATTTGCATTGTTGTCCTGTAGAAACTGTAGAAACTTATACTGCATAGCTGGATGCAGATGTGCTTCACATTCCTCTACAGCAAGGAATGATAGTACCTTGGCATTGCGTTTCATATAGGTGATGCTGCTGTCCGCCTGCATCCTTGCAAGCAAAAGCGACATATAGATTAGATTGTTATAGCCTAAACCATTATAAGTCGCAGGTACTTCTATACCAACAGCATACCTGATAATCATTCTCAACACTGCAAACATCTCATTTTCCGTCACCGTTCCATCAAAATCAGGTACAGCACCGTTGAATGTTGCACCTGTGTCGAGTGCGTACTTCAGAAACACATTTTTGCCATTCTGTAACCTATTTTGTAAAGTTTGCATCAGTGGATTAGATTGTTGGACAAAATCATCTCTGAGGGTTTTCAATTGTTCCTTTATCTCATCCTCTGTCTTTGTAGAATCATTCTTAACCGAGTAATCAATGAAGAAGTTCAGCACATCCCTAAGGAGCGGATTATAACCGGCGTATAGGTCGTGACTGACATCACGAATGGCATCAAGGAACTGGAAGTCAATCTGCCCCAAAATATCATTGACGCTGATACTTGCTGCCTGATTACCACCTGAGCGACTGCTCCTATAGAGCCTGATGTAGTCATGATCTATGATTTTCCAGATCTCCTTAGCTGTAGTTGCAATAGCAACATCTGCCTTATAGTTATCCTCTTGCGAATCAGCCAATTTAAACTCGTATCTCAATTCAGCTTCTTCGCTTAATGCAGGATCAACCATCATACTGGAGAACAGTCCCATTTCTACAGAATCCAAGGCCTCACCCTCACTTCTACGGAGAACAAGAGTTATTTGGATACGTGGTGATTGCTGTTGAAGTTTTGTCACATCTGTTTCATAAAATAAGTCACTTGTACACAACCTATGACCGTCACTATAGCCAAGCACTAACCCCATTGCACGGAGCAAGTTACTTTTACCTGTATTATTATGACCTATTATGACATTCACTCCTTCATGGAAGGGAACCGAAGCATCCCTAAAATTACGGAAGTTTGAAATTTTAATCTCCTTAATATACATATTATATTCCTTACCAAAATATAGTTTTCTTCACAAAATTACTAATAAATCAGGAGATTAAGATAACATCGCTATGATTTTTTCTTAATATAGTTGTTTTTTGGGGATATTCGTCGGCACACGATTCTTAAACTTGTTTGGGCGATGGTGTGCCGACTATTGCAATGCCCCTTTCTTTTGCGTCTATGCCAAAAGGCGCTTTTACGAGGTTTCAGATGATTTTTCTTTTTCGCTGTTCTTTTGAGCTGGAAGCGGAAAGCCGTGTATGACCGCTTGTCCATAAATGGAACAAGCCGTCACCCACAGCAGGCAAACCGGGAAGAATGATTTTATCTGCCCGCCCCGACACGTCCGGCCGGACAGATAAAACCATACTTCCTTGCAGGTGGTTTGCCCGGTTTCACGCTACCGGCTATGTCCTTTTTTGTTGAGGGGATTTCTTTTTTCACGGATTTCTCTTTTGAAGTTTTCTGTCTAATCTGCCTCTACTTCCGTTTACCTCCATTTTCGCGCCTTTCAGTGAGCCGCATTAGGCAGTCATTTCCGTTCTGGGCGCAAAGGTAACTCCGGGATTTGACGGGAAAGCAAGGTCAAGCCTCCTGTTTTCGGGAAAAATCTCCAGCCCTGCGGGTAGTATTTTTCCCGAAAAACCTTGCATTCCCTAATCCCTACCTTTTTAAGCACCCGAAACGAAAACGACCGATGCGACAGAAAGACGCATTAAAAAAAATGTCGGATAAACGAGAGGCAGATAAGATAGTTTGAAACTCAACTCCCTCAGCTCTTGAATCCGCATTAAAAACAAAAAAATCAAAAACAGCAAAGATATGACAGCAACGGCAGACTTCAGACAAATGGCGCAATACATAGGGCTTGCGATATGCGCCTTAATCGTGCGCACCGTCCTTTGGGTGTCCGGCATCCTTTGGGGCATCGTCAGAGAGATAGTAAACGGAGTGTTCCGAGTGGCGATAGGCATAATCGTGGCTATCCTTTCCACAATCGCCTTCTTCGGCTTCATCCTTTGGTTATTCACCCTTTAATCCTTACCGACATGGCAAAGAGAAACAGCAAGACGGCAGCGCAACAATGCAGATACTACGAGGTGGACAACATCTTCGAGTACATGATGGAAACGTACATCAACGGCAACATATCCGTGTTCCGTGAACTATACCACGAACTGAACAAGGACGCACGGAAGGACTTTACGGACTTCCTTTTGAGCGAGGTTGAGCCGACCTATTGGAGAGAGATACTGAAACAGACAATCTAAAGCGACAGCGATATGAAAACGACAGACCATTTCAAGAGAACGATACAGATGTATCTGGAGCAACGTGCGGCGGAAGATGCGCTCTTTGCCAAGAACTACCGCAACCCTGCCAAGAACATAGACGATTGCGTGACCTACATTCTGAACTATGTGAAGAAAAGCGGTTGCAACGGCTTCACGGACGGAGAGATATACGGACAAGCCGTCCACTACTATGACGAGAACGAGATAGAGGTGGGCAAACCGATTAACTGCCAAGTGGCGGTGAACCATGTGGTAGAACTCACAGCGGAGGAAAAGGCGGAAGCACGGCAAAACGCTATCCGACAATACCAAGACGAGGAACTCCGCAAGTTGCAGAACCGCAACAAGCCGACAGCGAAGAAAGAAACCAAAGTTGAACCATCACTATTTGACTTCTGATTATGAAACCGAAAACACGCATACAGAAAGAGGTAGCCGGGTTATTCCACAAGCTACCCGAATTGACTGAGAAACAGACCGCATACGCTTTTAAGCATTGCTTCAAGCACTATGCCCACAGAACGAAAGGCGGCATACTCACTTGTACCGAGTGCGGACACCGCTGGAAAAGCGAACACCGCCTTGCGGAGAGCCTTTGCGGTTGTACCTGCCCGCATTGCGGAAAGGAACTTGAAGTGCTTGACAGCCGAAAGCGAGTGTTCAAAAACACTGAATACTTCTCCATCATCACGACCTGCAAGCATTTCCAAGTAATCCGTTTCTTCTTTGTGCATATTGACAGAAAGGTGTGCCATCCTGCCAAGTATTCCATCACCGAGGTAGTCCAGCGGTGGATTGCACCCGATGGCAAGACGGAAACCGTTGCAAGATTACGCTGTATGCACCTTTTCTATTGCGATTTGTGGAACGAATGGAGCGATATGGAAATTCGTGGCAACAAGAAACTCAGAGCATACGACATTGCCCCAATCTGCACCTATCCGACAATAAGGGTCATTCCCGAAGTCAAGCGGGACGGCTATAAGGGGAATTTCCACAATATCCTGCCGTACGACTTCTTTACCGCCATTCTTTCAGACAGACGGAAAGAAACCTTGTTGAAATCGGGACAGACGGAAATGCTTCGCTACTCCATTGTAAGGTCTATGGACATGAAGCGGTATTGGAACTCCATCAAGATTTGTATCCGTAACGGCTACACCATCCCCGACAGTTCTCTATGGTGCGACATGATAGACCTCCTCTGCCACTTCGGAAAGGACACGAACTGCCCGAAATACGTCTGTCCTGCCGACCTCAAAGCCGAACACGACAAGTTGGTGGCAAAGCGTAACCGACAAAGGGAACGTGAGCGGACGGAACAGCAACGGCAAAAGGCGATTGAGGACGAGAAGAACTATCTGAAAGCCAAAGGCATCTTCTTCGGACTTGTGTTCTCCGACAGCCTTATCTGCATCAAGGTCATAGAGAGCGTGGAGGAAATGGTGGAGGAAGGACGGATAATGCACCATTGTGTGGGCGGTTATCACAACAAGGCAAACTCCCTTATCCTATCCGCCACCATTGACGGCAAACGGATTGAAACGATAGAAGTGTCACTGAAAACGCTGAAAGTAGTACAGAGCAGAGGGATATGCAACGAGAACACCGAGTACCACGACCGCATCATCCGGCTTGTGGAAGACAATACCGAACTTATCCGTCAGCGGATGAACGCAGCATAATATCAACCTATAATATTGAACAATATGGAAATACGAATTGAAAGCATGGTTTTCTTGTGGGACGATAAAATCCCTACGATGTTCCTTGAATTTGTAAACCTCCTCACTCTGGCAACGAGTGAGGAGCAGTTAAGGGCAAGCGTCAAGGACTTTGCCGAGAAGCACGAACTTGACAGGTTCTTCCTTTACGGCTTCGGCAGTCACCATTTCTATCTTCACCAACGCTACACGAGCGACCCCGAAATGGTGATGCGCAACCGAGTTTTGTCAGTACATTTTTAACAACTCTAAAATCAACGATTATGGCAACACGAATGACAATCAACGGAGTAAGCACCTGCACGGAAGCAGGTACGGAGAAATACGAAAAATTCCAAATGGGTATCGGCAGACGCAAGCGGACACTTGTGCAGTACGACTACCGCCACCCCGCAGACGGAGAGTTGTTCTCTTGTGTCAAACCCACGTTGGACGAGTGCCGGACCGCACGTGACAAGTGGCTCACGGCAAAGGAAAGCAAGGAGGACAATCTATGAACGCAGCAATCTACCAAACGCTGATAGTCAGGTTCAGCGAGCCTATCACGGCATTGGACGGCATCTTCGACGATGCGGAAGCGTGGGGAACGGACACTCTGAAAGGGTGGATAGACAACTACGAGGGAAGCAGGTTTACCGCCATTGACAGCCATACGGCTGTAATCACAAGCGAGTACAACATGGAGTGTCTGAAAGCGTGGCTGGAAAGGCACACCCCTATAACCGAGAAAGCAGAATTTTAAGCGTGTTGGTGGTGCATACACCGCCAACATATAAACCCTAAAAGGCAGCGTATATGATAGCGAAGAAAATTTTGGAGCAGATAGGCGGCAGACGCTTTGCCGCCATGACTGGAAGCAAGGACTTCATCGACATGGGCAACGGCTTGCGCATGAGCCTTGCGAGGAACAAGACAAGTGCCAACCGCCTTGACATCATCTATGACGGAGGGGCAGACCTCTACAATATGCGTTTCTACCGCAAGACGTTCAGCAAAAAGACATTCGAGTGCAAGACGAAGGACATCGAAACGCACGAAGGGATATATTGCGATATGCTGGAAGAAATGTTCACGATGGTAACGGGACTTTACACCCGATTTTGAGTGGTGGGCGGCAAAAGCCGCCTACTTTCTTTCGTGAGCATGATGGCGAAAAAGAAAGTAGGCAAAGAAACCATTGCCCCAATCTTCGATTACAGATGAATATCAAATATCTTACTGTACAAAATTTATTTCTATTTGGAGGACATTTTTATAATGTCGTCTTTTAGGTACGCAATCTCACGTAATCTGTGTTGAGTTGGGTCATAATCTTGTGGACGTATCGATTTATAGCGAGGCAATTCTTTTACAAATGACAAAGTAAGTCTGCAAAACATAGATATATTATAAGCACCAACAATCACTCCATTAGATGTTTTTATTTCTGGATAAGATTCAACTCGTGCTGCTGGCTTAAACTTTTTATTTTGAACAGCAAATTGTTCAAGCTCATTTTCTGTAAACGATTTAGGCTTATAGTATATGATATTTTCTGCATTTGATGCTGTAAGTTTATTCAACTCTTTTATATCTTTATCATTTGATATCTCAACATAAGTTTTTTTTCTATCTCCAAGTTTATAGCATTTTGAATCATAAAACATTACTCCCAATGTTGGTGTTAAGGGTAAATATATTTGTAATCCTCTTGAACCAAGTGCATATATTTGATTACCCATACGTTCCATAAACTGGTCATAGATAGCTGCTGGATTATTGCTTGTAATAAAAGGAATCTTTGTATTGTTAATCAAGACCTTATATTTCAAATCAATACAAGTATTTATCAGTTGAGCTTGAGTTCCTAATGCAAACATACCGGGTTGTTTGAGATTAAAAGAACATCTATCCAGCACTTCTTCCGTAATCCCTTCAACTTCTGATGCTTTACCATTATTCCGTAATAATTCAATCTGTTTTTTCATAAGATTGCGTAATACGGTGTCTGCATGTTCTTGAATAAGATTAACATGAGCAAGTGTTCGTCCTTCTTGCATCATTGTAAAAGAGTATAATGTATATTGTTCTTCTTTAGTTAAGTCTCCTTTAGGATTTGCTATTATCTTGTCAATAACGATTTTAGCTAATCCTTCCATACCACCAAGTGCATGTTCTATTTCCATATTCTCAGAATAAAAATAGTCGCCACTTGATTGATTCTTTATAGGAGCTGAAAGTATATTCTTACTACAGCTAATGACATAAGTCCCAATATTTTTATTATCTATCGAAAAATATCTCTGATAAAATTGAGGTACATAATGTTGATTTTTGGTCTCTCCTTTTTTTTCTTGTTTTACCATATTACTTAATAAATTACTATGATAATAATACAAAAGGTATGCCAAGTTAAATGTGGCGCACCTTTTGTCAGATTTGTCAGTTTCACTTACGGAACATACAGCAGCGCAAATTCCGCCTTCCTCCGTTTGAGCAGCATGGCGTGCCGTTTACCCTTGTAGTTGCAGAAAGCAATATACTCGCGGTAAATGTTCCGGTCGCCCGCTTCCAATTTTCGGATCAGCATGCTTTTGGGGTATCCGTTGCCGCCCAAAACTTTCGCCGGACCGACATTGTAGGCGAGTGTGCCAAGCAGGGTCGAATCCGCCCCGAACTGCCGGAACATGGCGATGAACTTCCGCAGGTCTTTGCGCAGGAGCGCGTCCGCCTGCGGCTTCGTCATGGTGCGTGCCGAATACCTTTCGCCCTTTTGCAACCGATGACCCCAGCCTACATAGGGATAATGTTTTTCCGAGTGCCAGCCCTCAAAATATTTCGTGCATCGCACCGCCCGCTCGAAAGGCGGCAGGCGGTAGATTGCCGCCTGTCTGTCCGTTCCCTCTTGGCGGCTGATCTGTGCGGACACAGAACAGACCGCCATAAGCGAACAGAGCATCATCATGAATACACGCATCATCTTGACAAGGGTTTGATGTCGCCGACACGGATAACGGTCTGGTCGTCCTTCACGTTCCGATTATTGAAATCAAATTCCAATTCGTAGGAATTTTTGAAATTGTCCTCCACCACCACGATGAAGTTGTGCGTCTCTTCACCCTCCGCCGTATAGTACAGCCGGAACTTCTCGTTTTCGAGCAGGTAGCGGTCGTTGGGCAGGAACGTGATGCCGTTGTCCATTTTCAGCGTACCTTCCCCCTCGAACTGGAAATAACGGATGGTGTAGAGGGTGTTGGCGAAGTCGCCCGTCTTTTTCAACTCACAGCGGATTTCCACCGTCTGTCCCTTCGTCACTTTGTTCGGCACAGGCATGGTTTCCACTGTGAAGGGATAGGATTGCTGGATGTCCATGTCGTCGTCACACGACACGAGCGTGAGCGACACAGCGGCGAACAGGCAGAGTGCCAACGCCTTGAAGATTGATTTTCTCTTGTTCTTGTTGTTCAGTATGTTCATTGTTCTTTGATTTTTAAGTTATTGTTCTTTTTTCGTTGTCAGTTGCAGATACTCGTTCAAGTCCTTGCAACCGTCATAGAGGGCGGAACGGTCGCAGACACGTTCCCCATAATGTCCTTTCAGTGTTTCCAACGTGCGCCGTCCGGCTTCGTCACGGTCGAGATAACATTCCATGCGCCCGTAACCGTCCAGATACTTCATCGCCTTTTCCACGTTGAAAACGGAGTTCAGCACAAGGCAGTCGCCCGTTTCCAATCCGAGCGTGACGGCGGAAAGGAAGTCCATGAAGCCTTCAAATACGCTACACACGTCAGTCGGAGAACTTTCCGTTTTGACCAGCGACACATCTTTCGGAGGCACACATCCCTTGAAGAAGCGGCTGCGGATTTCATATCCACCCGCCACGTTCGGGAAACCGACGGCGAAATATCGTTTGCCACGCACTCCGTAATTCAGTTGGCAACAATAGCGTGATGCGACAGCGTAAGGGATACCCCGTTCTGCCAGATAGTCCGTCAGTGGAGAGCGAAGCAGCGGGACGGCTTCCACTCCCTCAAAGACCGGTTCGGAAGGTTTAGGCAGAAAGGTCGGTATACTCACTTCGGGAACAGGCATAGGCATATTGGCAGCTTCCGCTATGAATTTCACTTGTTCCATGAAGTCACCGCTTCCGATAAACTCCCCGGCAAGCGTGAAGATGTCGCCACCTTTACCCAGACCGAAGTCGTACCAGAACTGTTTCGCCACGTTCACGCGGAAAGAAGGCGTGCGCTCGCCCCTGTACGGGGCGATATACCACAGCTCGTTGCCGCTTCTTCGGACAGGCTCATGTCCCAGCCGTGCGAGGAAGTCCGCAAGGGGTATCTGCCTCATGGCGTCAATTTCCGTCCGCTCCATGCGGTGCGTCAGTTTATTATGAACTTGATGCCCACGCCCCACTGCGTATGAAACTTCTTCGTGTCGCCACCCCACAGACACCGTTCCCGGAGGTTGGCAAGCAGGGCGATACGGTCAGCCACATAAAACTCCACATCGAGCGTCAGCGCACCACCGTAGATGAAAGCGTCTCGGTCATGGAGCGTGGAGCCGTCATGCAGCACCTTATCGCCCCAGTTCACCGATTCATATCCGGCAAGAGCCGAAGCACCCGCATAGACGAACACGATTTTACGCGCATCGGAGAGTATTTTGAAGTAGTATCCGCCCTCCGCCGTGAACTGTGTCACGGGTATCTTCCCGTCCTTATAAGGGTTGTTCTTTAACAGGTACTCGCCGCCGAACACCCATTTGTTTCCGCCTTTGGTATAAGTGGAAAGAGCCGCCCCGAAACTGTACCCGCCGTCGTTGCCGCCGGGATTGAAGCCGTCCGCCATGTTCGCCCTGACCTCGATGCCTTGCATCTTCGGCAGGCATCGCTGGGCGTACGCCTGCCCCGTGAACAGGGCAAGCGACGCGATGATTATTGCGATGTACTTTCTCATGGTCAGCGTACTTGAAGTTCGTTGATGGTATTGGCACGTACCAAGTCCTCGTTTTCAATCACGAAAGACTGGTGCCGACCTCCGTTCTTCTCGTTGAGTTCCACCACAAGGCATTTGTCATCGGGGATGGTGAACTTCGCCATCGTGAATACCGTGCGTTCGCTCTTCTTGCCCGGCACAAGTGTGGCGTAATTCTGCGCACGGAGCGGCAGGATGATCTGCTCCTGCACGGCGGTACGCTTCGCCACCTTCTTGTCCACGATTTTCCATGTGATGTAGTCCACATCGAAAGGCACGTTGCTCTGGTTCTTTATCTCCGTGTGGAAATAGAGTAACCCGTTATGCGTATAGATACCTTTCAGCAGGTACTGGATGCCGAATCGCTTGCAGCCGATATGCTTCACCTCGCGCTTGTTCTGCTTGTGGATGGACTTCATGATAAGGCGCACCAGCATCGGGCTTTCGCTGCCCAGCTCCTTCAGGTAGATTTCCTGCGCGTTGTTCGGGCGGTTCACCTTCTCGCCATCATGGATGAAGTCACACATCTCCACGTTGAGCAGCAGCGGTTCATCGGCATATTTCACGTTGAAGGTATAGAAACTCCCGTCCTCCGTTATCACGGACATATTGGTTTCGTTCGGGAAGTTCCTCACGGTCGCTTTCACGCGGATGACGTTCTCCGCTCCGTCGGCTTTACCCGCAATCAGGTCGGGCGAGCCTAAATCGACGTAGCGCACCTCCGAGGGGAAAATGACGTGGACGGTCTTGTCGTAGGTCACTTCCAAGCCGTGCGGGGGAACCATGCGGTCGAAGGTCAGCTTCTTTGTCAGCCCGTGATACAGGTCGCCGTCCGCCTCCTTCTGCGGATAAACCTCCTTTGTCAAGGTCGGTTGTTCACTTCCGTTATTCTCTCCAACGGTTACGTTCTCCTGCGCGTTGGCAGTTACGATGCCCATAGCAAGGGTAAACATGATGATTACTTTTTTCATTCTACTTTGGATTTTAGTGGTAAATAAAATTTGGTTGTTGTTTTTTTAGTCGTTGATTGTTATTGTTTTCAATCTCTGTCCTGATAAAGCATGACCTTGTATCCGGCTTTCAGATGCACCTTGACGGTACGCATCTTCTTGGCGATATACTGGCTCGTGCCTTGTATCAGCCCCTTGCCCAAGTCGGAGGCGAGTTGCGCCCCTGCGTTGGTGGAGATATTGATACTACTGCCCAGCGAGCCGCCCATGTTGGCGGCAACCTCTCTGACGGCATTCATTTCCATAGAGTTGGGGATGAAGATACCGGGCTGCCCGTCCGTGTCATACACCGCCAGTTCTACCGGGATAATCGTACCCGCATATTCCAGCGACGTGATTTCAATATCGAGCCGTTCGCCCTGAATCTTTGCCGTGCCTACCACCACAGCATTGCGGGGGATGATTTTGTCCGCTACCGCCATCGGCTCCAGCAACCGTAATCTTACCGCCTGCCCGTCCGTCACACTCTGCGCCCCATAGACGCACGCCGATATGGTGTTTTTGTCAGATACGGTCGTGCCACCTATCGCCGTGTTGAAACTGCGGTTACGCTCCTGCGAGAAGGAGGCAACAAACTCGGCGTTGCTCATCGGTTGTGAGAGCGAGGACACCACCTGATGCGTCACCTGCCTGACAGGTGTAGCCGTGTTCTTTCCTGCTTTCTGCACAGGGTAAGGCTCTGCCGCCTGTCCGACAGGTGGCTGTGTGCCGTTCTGACCGTCCATGTACTTCGCCGCCAGCTCGTAGGACTTCTCCATGAGTGCCACTTGGTCATCCATAGCGGACGCCTTGCCTTTCTCGCTCTCCAGTTCCGATTCCAGCGAGGCGATACGCTCCAACAGTTCGTCCATTTCCGCGTTGTCGTTCTTCGGTTGCTCATAGAAGTTGCCGAGCGTGGCATTGAGGTCGCGGTAGGCGGCTGCGGAGGATTGGATGGTCTTCGGAGCGGATGATGTTGCTGTTGCATTTTCTGCATTTCCGGGATTGGCAAGGTCGAAGTCCCTACCACCGTCCGTTTCCGCCACTTCGCGGTCGAACATATCGCCCAGTTCCTGCATGGCGCGGCTGCGGTTCTCCTGCCGTTCCTCCATCGCCCCCTGCTCGTATGCTTTCGCCTTGTCGCCGATAATTTGGCGGTTAGCCTTGTCAGCGTCAGGCATCTCGATATTGTAACCACCCGTCCCCGGTTGCTGCTCCTTGTCGGAAGACGGGGCGAATATCAGCCACATCGCCCCGATGAATACAAGCACCATAGCGGGCAGCACTATCATTTTCTGACGTTTCAGCCTTTGGGCTTCGGTCAGCGGCTTGCGCTCCTTCTTCGGTTTCCCGTTGTCGGGAGCCGCCTTGTTCTCGTTTTTGGGTTCATTCTTCGTCTGTTCCATATAAATAAGGTATTACGTTGTGATTGTTTTCCGGCTTCACGGACAGTTCCACCTGTCCGGCATGGTCTGTTACTATCAGACTGCCGTCATTCCTGCCGATGTCATAGACGGCTTTGCCGAAGGTGTAAAGGGCAAGCACCGCGAAGGCGGCGAGCATCGCCAGCACGATGCGTTTGCGTGTCTTCGGGGGCAAACCGTCCAGATAGCCTTTGAGCCTTGCCACCAGCATTTTCTTCTTGTCGTGGAGCTTCCAGTACGCACGCCAAAATGATTTCCTGATTTTCTTCATGTCCGTTACCTTTTGATGGTTTGTAAATCCTTGTTCTCGATGATGGTGAATCCCTCGATGGTGAAACCGTTGGGATTGTCGTCCGAACGGGACGAGTTCAAGAGGCGGCACGTGGTCACGAGGCTGCGCTCGGTGACGTTGCTCTGCCGGATGATCTTCTGCGTGGCGTAGGTCACGGCACGGTAGGGATAGCCGTTGAAGTCGCATACCACGCTGTCCACTTTCAGCACTTGGTTGATGTTCCCGGCGATGATGCGGTTGTAGTACCCCTTCTCGGCAAAGTCCGAATAGTAGTTGTACACGCTTTTGTCCGCTAATAGCAGGGCGCGTTTCACGTTATGTTCTATCGCGCTCTTTTCGGGCGAGAGCGTGAAGAACAGCTCGTGGAAGCGGCGCACGTGTTCCCTTGCCTCCGCCGGACGGTTCTGCGACAAGTCCTGCGAGAGAGCCAGCATCAGCGACTTGCCGTTGTCCAGCACGTAAATCTTTTCCCGTTGCCGCTCCGCGAAGCGGTAGGAACTCCACACGCTCCATACCGTTATCACGGCGCACAGCGAGAGGAAGACGATACCGAACAGGCGTATCTGCCTGAACGATGATTCGATGTTTTTGAGTGACTTAAATTCCATTGTTGTTTATTCGTTTTTAATTGTCAGTTGATTATTTCAGCAGTTTCCCGGCACGTCCGACCACGTTTCCTGCGGCTGCACCCGCCACGCTGCCCGCCATGCTTCCGGCTCGTCCCGCCATCTGGTTCACGTTGCGACCGTAACCGCCCATGCCTCCGGCTTGGATAATCCAGCCGGCAACGGTGGGAATGGTGAAGTATCCGATGATGCCGATGCAGAGGAACACGATATACACCCCGTCGCTCGAATCCAGCGAGAAGTTCGGGTCTGCCTGCATCCGCTCGATGTCGCTTTGCAGCATCAGCACCTGTATCTTCGCCAGTATGGTGCTGAACATGTCCGACACCGGAAGCCACAGATAGACCTGTATGTAGCGGCATATCCACTGCGTGAGCGTGCTTTGGAAGCCGTCCCACACCGATATGGCGAAGGCTATCGGACCGAGTATCGCCAGCACCACGAGGAAGAACGTGCGGATGGTGTCTATCACGAGGGCGGCGGCTTGGAACATCAGTTCCAGTATCTCGCGGAAGAAGTCGCGGATGCCCTTCTTCATGTTGTACATCCCACGCTCAATATACATCCCCGCCATCGTCACCATGTCGCCGGGCGACCAGCCCAGTTCCTCCAGTTGCTTGTCAAACTCCTCGTTCGACACGAGGTAGGCGGTTTCGGGGTTGCGCATCATCGCCTCGTATTCCAGTTTGTCCTTCTGCTCACGGTATCGGTTCATGTCCAGCGTTTCCGCCTCCAGCATCTTTGCCGTACCCTGCACGACGGGCGACATGATGCTGTTTATCGTGCCTAATACCACCGTCGGGAAGAACATGATGCACAAGCCTATCGCAAAGGGGCGGAGCATAGGGAACACGTCTATCGGTTCGGCTCTCGCCAGCGACTGCCACACCCGGTAGGCGACGTAGAACAGCGCGCCCAGCCCGGCAATGCCTTTCGCCACACCCGCCATGTCCCCGCATAGCGGCATCATCTGCTCATAGAGCGAGCGCAGAATCTGGTGAAGGTTGTCGAAATTCATAGGCTACCAGTATCTTTCGTTCATGTTCCCGTACAGCCCCATGATGCGGTCGAGGTCGTTCTTCTTTTTTGCCCGCAGGTAGCTCACGCTGATGTTCTTGTTGGTGTAGTAGCTCACGAGGTTGCGGTAACGCTTCATCTTGGAGTAGCAGCGTTCCACCACATCCATGCGCTCCTTGTCCGTCATGGAGAGCGTGGTGATGTTCACCACATTCTTCAGTTCCGTCAGCACATCGTTGGATTCCTCCAACAGCTTGGTGTAGCCGAAGGCGATGGCTCCGAGTTCCTCCACCGTGAAGTTGTCGTCACGCATCATCTTCTGGAAGCTGGTCACATAGGTATCGGTGATGTCACCCACCATCAGGATGGTCTGCTGCACCTTCCGGGCGTCCTTTACCAGATTGTTCACGGATTTCAGTGCATCGTAATACTTCTTGCCCTGCTCGTAAATCTTCACCGTCTCTTGAAAATTTTTTATCATATTCTGAGCGGTCGTGGAAGTGTGTACCACGTTCTTGGAGGTGTTCACGATGCTCTGCGCGATGTTGGACGGGTCTATCACCGCCCACTGTGCGCTTGCCCTGCCGACAGCAAACAGGCACAGGCAGATAATAAGTGTTATTCTTGTTCTCATGTTACTTTGGATTTTAGTGGTTATCGTTATTGCTCGCTTATCGGATGGTCCGGTTTCGGGTTCACACGCACATAGTCCCCGTTCGGCGAAAAGGTCAGGATGTCCGTCGCCTCATTGTAGGACACGTCGATGCGGAATCCGGTGTTCATGAAGAGGTTGCCGTTCTCCTCCTGCAAGAGATAGGTTTCCGGCTTCAGCTTGCGGCGCAGCCCGCTCCGCTTGAATACCGTCACCTTATAGGCTTCACCCTCCTTGTAGATAAGCACATCGGGCTTTCCCTCCACGCTTTCCCAGTTCCCGCAAAGCAGGTCGCGTCGATTGTCCGCTACATCGCAGGATTGCAACACCATGACCGCCAGCCCGATTAAACACTTGCTGACTTGCAGCATTTTCGTTCTTGATATACTCATACGCATTTTCTTTTTTAGTTGATGAATCTGTTTCTATTTATTCCTTTTTTCTCCGCCTTTCGGCAAGCTGCCGGATGGCGGCTTCGATGTCGCCGCCCAGCTGCTCCGCCAGACGGTACACCTCCACTTTTTCCGTTTCTTCGGTGGTGTACGCGTAGGCTAAGCACCCAGCGCCTTGTCATATTTCTATGGTAGGTTTCCGAGTACTC
>ENA-OROQ01000427-OROQ01000427.1-human-gut-metagenome-genome-assembly--contig:-NODE-427-length-48585-cov-12.893_pt1 | contig 48585 bp, 66 predicted proteins | sample MGYA00242136_ERZ509062 | MGnify/ENA primary metagenome ERZ509062 (study PRJEB26280, sample SAMEA2338735) | human gut metagenome | biome: human gut; feature: human-associated habitat; material: faeces...
AGATTCATGGTGCAGTTATCAGTTCAGATACTGTTCCGTGAATAATTCAGGTTTATTAGTGATATTGAACAAAAAAATAGAAAATTATTGGTTAATATTGCTGTCGCTCCCTTCGTGGGAGTGTGGATTGAAATTTGTTTATCCAACTAACATCTTCGAGCATTTGAGTCGCTCCCTTCGTGGGAGTGTGGATTGAAATTAATTTTGCACGCAGAGGTGGTGGAAGAAAATGAGTCGCTCCCTTCGTGGGAGTGTGGATTGAAATAATATAGAAAATATGGCAATACCTTCTGTAAAATCGTCGCTCCCTTCGTGGGAGTGTGGATTGAAATGACAAAGAACAAAAGAATGGTGGAAAAAGTTAGGTCGCTCCCTTCGTGGGAGTGTGGATTGAAATCGATGGTAGAATAGAAATTTTTTGTAATACACCTGAGTCGCTCCCTTCGTGGGAGTGTGGATTGAAATAACCATATGGCATACCGTGTGACACAAAGAATCAGTCGCTCCCTTCGTGGGAGTGTGGATTGAAATTTTAAAACCCTGTCTTCACAAACGCTTGATAATTGTCGCTCCCTTCGTGGGAGTGTGGATTGAAATCATTATCGGCGCAGGCTCTTTATTTTCATTTGTCGTCGCTCCCTTCGTGGGAGTGTGGATTGAAATAGCGGAACTACAGAAGATATCAATATTGAAGATTAGTCGCTCCCTTCGTGGGAGTGTGGATTGAAATACGAAGTGCCATTATCAAATGCAGCATTAACATTGTCGCTCCCTTCGTGGGAGTGTGGATTGAAATCTTAGCTTTGTCAGACTCTGACAAAATCAATTTTTGTCGCTCCCTTCGTGGGAGTGTGGATTGAAATTCCTAATTGATCTGAGTCATATGCTAGAAGTCCTGTCGCTCCCTTCGTGGGAGTGTGGATTGAAATTTTGATGGAGATGTTGATGAAGTCAAGAGGCTGTGGTCGCTCCCTTCGTGGGAGTGTGGATTGAAATTTTTTATAGCAAAGTAGAGAGCGGAAGCAGAAACCCGTCGCTCCCTTCGTGGGAGTGTGGATTGAAATGTTAGCATTATAGATTGTCACTCTAGGACTTTGGTCGCTCCCTTCGTGGGAGTGTGGATTGAAATAAAGATCTTGATATTGTACAGGCGGATCGCAATCGTCGCTCCCTTCGTGGGAGTGTGGATTGAAATTACTTTTCCAATCCGGATAGTTGTGCCTGCTTTGTCGCTCCCTTCGTGGGAGTGTGGATTGAAATAAGATAATCAATTAGATCATAAGGATTTGATGTATGTCGCTCCCTTCGTGGGAGTGTGGATTGAAATTACAAATTTAATGGAAAAGAAGATGGAGAAGATATGTCGCTCCCTTCGTGGGAGTGTGGATTGAAATTAAGAGAAGAATCACTGAATTGTGCATGCAGAAAGCGTCGCTCCCTTCGTGGGAGTGTGGATTGAAATAATTTGAAAAATGTGCATTACGCTGAGATTACGGTCGCTCCCTTCGTGGGAGTGTGGATTGAAATCACATTTCCGTTTTCAATATTGTTAAGTCGTTTGTGTCGCTCCCTTCGTGGGAGTGTGGATTGAAATTTGTAAAATCCTGTGAACTTTTTATTTCTGTTTCTGTCGCTCCCTTCGTGGGAGTGTGGATTGAAATCTCATCACTTCCCAAGCTCTTTGTCGACTGATTGGTCGCTCCCTTCGTGGGAGTGTGGATTGAAATCAAGGGAATCCAGGATCCTCAGCATTTGAGTATTTGTCGCTCCCTTCGTGGGAGTGTGGATTGAAATCTTTATTTCAACGATTTTATACCGCCTTTGCAAGTCGCTCCCTTCGTGGGAGTGTGGATTGAAATATCCAAAAGCTCAACAAGATCTTTTGCGTATTCGGTCGCTCCCTTCGTGGGAGTGTGGATTGAAATATTGGACCAGGCGGAAAAATTGCATTAGTACTGGGGTCGCTCCCTTCGTGGGAGTGTGGATTGAAATAGTATTACAATTATCATTTTGCAAACCACAAACAAGGTCGCTCCCTTCGTGGGAGTGTGGATTGAAATTTTAAAAAGCAGTTTTAATGAAGACACATATAAGTCGCTCCCTTCGTGGGAGTGTGGATTGAAATCATCATCCCACTTTTTAAGCATTCCCTTTAATTCGTCGCTCCCTTCGTGGGAGTGTGGATTGAAATATCAAAGTTGTGCTCTTTTACAACACAACGAAATGTCGCTCCCTTCGTGGGAGTGTGGATTGAAATATGTTCAGATCATCTGACACGATATAGTAAAAATGTCGCTCCCTTCGTGGGAGTGTGGATTGAAATAAATATTCGATAAAGGAAAAAGCATATAGTTTATGTCGCTCCCTTCGTGGGAGTGTGGATTGAAATTCCCTAGACAAGAGAATTATATCATACATCCTGCGTCGCTCCCTTCGTGGGAGTGTGGATTGAAATGAAAACGGAGTGCATACGATGACACTTGAGCTTGCGTCGCTCCCTTCGTGGGAGTGTGGATTGAAATAAGTGTGCAGGAAAAGGTTGATCCAGTGAGCTCTCGTCGCTCCCTTCGTGGGAGTGTGGATTGAATTTCGGAGATGTTGTACTCCAAGTCGTTGCACCTCCGTCGCTCCCTTCGTGGGAGTGTGGATTGAAATAAAATTACAGCATCGAATCAAAATACGTCCGAAAATGTCGCTCCCTTCGTGGGAGTGTGGATTGAAATCTCCATCTTCGTAATGACTTTTCACAATCTCATACCGTCGCTCCCTTCGTGGGAGTGTGGATTGAAATCTGGCGGACATATAACAATGGTTGGAGCAAACAGCCGTCGCTCCCTTCGTGGGAGTGTGGATTGAAATTTTAACCTTTGGATGGTTGATAAATGCGTCTTTTGTCGCTCCCTTCGTGGGAGTGTGGATTGAAATAATTATATTTTACTTGGTGTGGGTTATATTAATATTTATAAATTGTCATCAATATTGTAGTAACGATAAGCGGATATACATACAATGGAAGCACAAGAAAGGAAGAAATCAATGAAACGATGTAAAATTACCGTAGTACGGAAAACAGAATATAAAGATCTAATGGAAAAGTATGAAAATCCGATCCAGCATGCCTGCGATATAGAAGAAGGACAAGTATTTATCACAGAAGGATGGAAACGACCAGAAGGATTTTGTGAAAGTGCATGGGAGAGTATTTCACCATTTGTTATGATATTAGCATATGGAGGCAGTGATATTTATGAAGGCTGGATGAAAAATAAAAACTCAGCGATGATCAGTTGTAATGACGGGTTTAGACCGGTAAGTTTTTACATTGAAGTGTTAGACGATAAAATATATTGACGAGGAGATATGAATCATGTCAACTAAATTTATTATACAACGTAATTGAAGTTAAGGTGTCTTTCTTTTATGCAAAATCACAAACTTGCTCATTTATAGTTGGAGATAAGAAATTTAATACCAACTCATAAATTCCCTAATATCTTCTAAGATAAAAGTAAATTCGATAACATGAGTATAGTGGTTCAGTTGGCAGATATTTTCTACAAAGAAGAAGGATAAAATGAGATGCTGCAGTGCCAGAAATACCCAGAACGTTTATATAAAGCTCTTATGAATTCCTCAACGGTACTTACAGTATGGGATGAAAAGAAACTCATTGGATTAACCAGAGTTTTAGATGACAGTGAAATGTTAGCACAGATTCATTATGTATTGGTAGATCCTGATTATCAGGGAATGGGAATTGCAGGAAAAATGATCGAATATGTCAAAGAAAAATATAAAGATTTTATGTATATAGACGGAATGCCAGAAGGCAAAAAGAATGTACCATTTTATCAAAAACATGGATTTTCTCTTATGGAAAATGGTGCAGCAATCCAAATTTGTAATTATGAGAATGTACAATAAATTTCCATTTGACTTTTTCAAAAAATCAAAATATAATAAAAACCGAACGAGTAGCAAACGAGCGTAAATCCAGTTTTTGCTGCTCGTTTTTCTATTTTTACAATTATAAAATGTCATTAAAAAGTGTGTAGCCAATCAGCGTAAGTCCAACTTATTCTGATGAACTGCATTCTTTTTTTATTTCATAGAAATTTCGATGAAATCCCCTATGAAATAAAAAAGCCCTCCGGGCAGGATCGCACTGCGGCGGAGGGGTAATGTGTCGCTGAAGCGACCCGCCGCAGGCGGAGAATCCTACAAAATAGGATTCTATATGCAAAAAAAAGGAGGAAAAAATAAAAATGGCAGAAAGTAACAAGATGAAGGACATGCCAGTCAATAAGCTCATGATCCAGATGGGAATTCCAATGATCTTATCGATGGCATTGCAGGCAGTCTACAATATTGTAGACAGTGCATTTGTAGGTAACATGAGAATGGGAAGTGAGGCAGCCCTAAATGCCTTGACGTTAGTGTTCCCAGTTCAGATGCTGATGGTTGCAGTAGGAATTGGAACTGGTGTAGGAACGAATGCACTTCTTGCAAGGACACTTGGACAGGGAAATCATAAAAAGGCAGCCAAGGTTGCTGGAAATAGTCTGTTTTTGGGCGTAATCATTTATGTAATCTGTTTATTATTTGGAATTTTGGGAGTAGAAGCATATATTTCATCACAGACTGTTGATCCACAAGTAATCTCTATGGGAACAAGTTACCTTAGAATATGTTGTGTAATTTCTGTGGGGATTATATTCTTTTCACTATTTGAAAAGTTATTACAGGCAACAGGCCGATCCTTCTATTCAACAATCGGTCAGGTTGTGGGTGCAGTGGTAAATATCATTCTTGATCCGATCATGATTTATGGAATTGGTCCAGTTCCAGAAATGGGAGTCCAAGGCGCAGCTTATGCAACGGTCATCGGACAGGTAGTATCCGCAGTGTTATTGTTTATCTTTCATATGAAATTAAACAAAGAATTTGAACATGGAGCAAAGTATATGAAGCCAGATGTTGGAATTATCAAAGAAATATATGCGATTGGACTTCCAGCGATTATTGCACAGGCATTGATGTCAATTATGGTATATGTAATGAATCTTATTTTAAAATTCAGTCCTTCTGCCCAGACAGCCTACGGATTGTTTTATAAAGTACAGCAGTTTGTCTTATTCTTAGCATTTGGACTAAGAGATGCGATTACGCCAATCATAGCATTTGCTTATGGAATGGGAAGTAAAAAGAGAATAAAAGATGGAATCAAATATGGTTTGATGTATACAATTGTATTAATGATCTTCGGAATTTTGATCACAGAAGGTTTTCCAGGCTTTTTTGCAACGTTATTTAACGCGGGAAGTTCCAGAGAATATTTTATTGGTGCAATGAGAATTATCTCGATCAGTTTTATTTTTGCTGGGATTAATGTGGCATATCAGGGAATATACCAAGCATTGGATGGTGGTATGGAATCATTAATTATTTCACTGCTTAGGCAACTTGTGGTCATATTACCCCTGGCAGGAATCTTTTCAATCTTTGTAAGAAATGACCAGGCAGGAGTATCTTTAATCTGGTGGGCATTCCCAATTACAGAACTTGCAGCATGTCTGATCGGATTTATCTTTTTAAAGAAGATAAGAAAAACAAAAGTGGACCGGTTAACACATTAAGAAGGAGAAAGATATTATGGCAAAAAGAATCATTACAATCAGCAGAGAATTTGGAAGCGGTGGACGATTTATCGGAGAAGAAGTAGCAAAACAGCTTGGAATTGCTTATTACAGTGAAAATATCATAGATCAGATTGCACAACAGTCAGGATTATCACCAGAATATATCGAAGAAAATGCAGAATTATCTCCGAAAAAGGGACTCTTTGCCTATGCATTTTCGGGTCGTGATATCACTGGAAAATCCGTGGATGATATGCTGTATGAGGCACAGAGAAAGGTAATCTTGGAAATCGCAGAAAAAGAACCATGCGTTATGATTGGGAGAAATGCTGATTTTATATTGAAGGATAGAGATGATGTATTAAATGTGTTTGTACATGGAGACATGCCAGAGAAGATCAAACGTATTTGTAAGTTATATGATGTTACAGAAGATGGGGCGATAAAACTGATTAAGGATACAGATAAAAGACGAAGGACAAATTATAATTTTTATACAGAACAAAAATGGGGAATGGCAAGGAATTATACATTGTCATTAAACAGTTCACAGCTAGGATATGAAAGGTGTGAGAAGATGATCATAGATTGTGTGGATATTTGTTAGATTATAGGAATTTTTCTTATTATCTCATATAGGAAATATTTTTTGAATCTGATATACTAAAACTATAAAGAGGAATATAAAAATGGGATTTCAAACGATGGGAACAAAGTTATCAAAGTAAACAAGATGAAATTCACCAGATAGAAGAGTATCTTCAGAAGCAAGGAATAGAAAAAATAACGCTTATAGTCGCTTCATCGATTGGAGCAGATTTAGGACTCACATTTTTTTCTCAGACGAAAATCCCAATTGAGCATACTTTTTTTTGATGGAGGTCAATTTGCACAGATTTCAAGATGAGAATCATATGCATATGCAGATTCTTGATCCAAAAGGTTTTGCTAAGATGTTAGATTCTATCATCTGTACAGGAAAGTTGATGAGAATAGTTAGCGAACGCTAATGAAGGGGAAAAAGAAGAATGAATGAAAAAGCAAATTATGGAAACTGGGTACCTGAAAAAGCATTGTATATGTTATTTGGATCAGTAATTGTTTTAGGCGTTATTGCGGTAGCAGTACAAGTAGCTTTAAGTGAAATGGTCATTGCAATCATAGTAGGCGTATTATGCATTTTGACTCTGGTAATGGCAATTTATATGCTGATCTGTCATGAAGCATTCGCATTTGGAAAAGGAAATATGATGGCAGGAGTACATGAATATCTGATCAAACATCTTGATTGGGATGGTGAAGGGAAACTTCTAGACATCGGATGCGGAGCAGCAGCACTTACTGTTCATTGTGCCAAAGCATTTCCAAAGGCACAGATCACAGCGATGGATTACTGGGGTGTGGAATGGAATTATGCAAAAGAGCAGTGTGAGAAAAATGCAAAGATTGAAGGAGTTGCAGACCATATCGCTTTTCAAAAAGGAGATGCAGCAAAACTGGATTTCCCTGATGAGACATTTGATGCAGTAGTAAGCAATTTCGTGTTTCATGAAGTGCGAACAGCAAAAGATAAGAGGGATGTTGTAAAAGAAGCATTAAGAGTTTTGAAAAAAGGTGGTGTATTTTCTTTTCAGGATATGTTTTCACAGAAAGCATTGTACGGAGATATGGAAGAGTTTGTAAGAATCTTAAAAGAAGAAGGAATTTCAGAAGTTCACTACATAGGAAATCTGGAAAAGAAGCTAGACTTTATTCCGAGATTTGTAACAACACCATGGATGATCAGCGGGATGGGAATTATTTATGGGAAAAAATAGGACACAGTCAGGAAATTGTGATAAAATATAAGAAATTAATTAACAGGTTGAAAGAGGCTTCGGTATGCTGCAAAAGAGGGGCGCAAATCCAGTTTAATAAAATTGGAAATTGCGAGAAAGGAGAAAAGTATGCTTACAATATTAAACTCAGAAAGCTTATGGATTGGAACAGACATGATACAATTTAATGCGATCAGGGATATCTTGGATCGGGAAAAGATTAAGTACAAATACAAAACATACAATCACTTAGGAGAATGGGCAGGATCAGGAACACTTCGTGGAAACTTTGGAAGTGTGGGGAATCCTACGGCACAGTCCATACAGTATGAAATTTTTGTGGCGAGAAAAGATTTAGAAAAAGCACAGGCTGTAATGTGGAATTTGCCTAGATAAAGTAGATACATGATGATAATGAAGAAAGGAAAGATACTGTATATTATTAAAGTGATATGCAGTGCCATTCTTTTTATGGTATAATAATTTTGCAATGTTAGGAAATGGCTTAAAATGGTCATTTCCTAACATATGTGTTACTAATTTGTTACTTGTTGAATGGAAATTTATTATTTCAACAAGAGAATAGTATCTCTCAATTGTTCCACTGTTTTATGATTATAAACCCTATTTCCAACATCTTTAGATTTGTGCCCCATCAGCATATCGATACACTTTCTATTACCACCTGCATTATCAAGGAATGTTTCAAAAGTATGCCTTGCCTCATGAGGCGTTTTCTTTTTCTTTGTTATATAGGCAATAACAACCTTCCATTCTTCATAAAAATCCCATTTTTTAAACTTGGAACCTTCATCATTTTCTAAAAAATATTCATTACTTTTCTCTAACCGTTTTTTTACAAACGGCATGATACGAGGATGGATTGGCACAATTCTATTCTTCCCTGAAGAAGATTTGCTTCCACCTTTAAAATATTCTTCTTCAAGATTTATCTGATCACATGTCATATTTAACAATTCCATTAATCTGAATCCGGTGTAAATATAGATTAATACAATATCTACATTTTTTTGATCAGATATTTTCCACAGAGCTTCAACTTCTTTTTCAGTGAATGGAGTGCGTTTAGTTTCTCCCTGTTCTGTGCTGACAGAAATTATTTGAGAATACATCTTATCTATAATGTCTAATTCAAATGCAAAATTATCTAAATGCCACCAAAGTGCTTTGATATGAGATTGTGTAGCATAACTACGACCACAATCGTCCATGGTTGCTTGCATATGATAAGCTCGTATTTGCCTATATTTCTTTCCGTACAGTTTTTGACAATGTTTATAAGCTGCTTTAAGTGTATATAAACGAGAACTTCCAAGTTTAGGAGCTTTTACTTCAAGCCATCGCTTATATAATTCTGCAAGAGTGACGCGATTGCGATCAATATTCCAAGGATTATCATTGTACCTGGCTAAAATAATATTTGCCTCTTCACGAGTTGCAGCATAGTCCACTGGGATCTGTCTTCCGTGTCCGTCTTCATCATATGTAGTAACCTTGATTACATATGGGCGTGATCGGTTGCCTTTCAATTTAGTTACACTTCCATATCCGTTTGGATTTCTTCTTGTCATATACCATCATTCCTTTCTATATTGTAAATTTGGGTACAAAAAATACACTTCTTGCAAAGTGTAGGCTAAAAATGGTATACTTTAATTGTCGGGAAAAGTACACCATCTAGTCTATAGATGCAAGTAGTTTTCTTTTTAATCCGTCCAGTTGCAGCTGGACGGTTTTTAATTGTTGCGATGTCGCAACTTATTTAAATTTTAATTCAATTTTAACTTCATCACCTACTGTATTAAAGTCTTTGTCAGATGGAGCATCTACAAATAATTTAAGATCATTTACTTTGTCAGCTTTGCCATTCTTTAAGATAAACATCAGAGTTCCTTTGTGAGAAACTTTTCCTAAATATTCTCCATCGATGCTGTCACTTAACATAAGGTTTGCTTCAACTTGTTCTTTTGTGTTGGTTGTAAGTTTACCCTGATCGAAGTAGAAATTAATAGTATCATCAGATGTATTTTCAATTTCTACATCCATAGCAACCAATCCAACTTCTTTGTCTTTTTCAACATCTAAGGCTTCAGCCATTTCATCTGTAGTAGCAGTTAATTTAGATACCTGGATTGCTTTGATGTTGTATTTGATCGGTCCAGTTTTTCCTTTTCTGTTCAATTTTTTGTCTGTGATCACAGGCACTTTCTTGAGACCATCCTGTTCAACGACTTCTCCTGTTTTGCTTTCATCAGCAGTAGTTTTTTCGGTAGTCTTTGCAACAGTTTTTTTAGATTCTACTTTCTTTCCATTATCACTGCCACATGCTGTAAGCGATAATGCCATAACTGCAGCTAACCCCAGTGTTAAAAATCTTTTTCTCATAAATTTCCTCCCTACGTATAAAAAATATGTTATAATGTTTCTTGTATAGAATTCATATTTAATATGATAGGAGTAGCGGCTACTTATTGCAGTAAGTGGTCGCTATTTTAATCTTAACTTTATCAGTTCTTCGTTATATCCAAGTGCACGTGCAATCTGATCTGTCGTGTATTCCTGGTACTCTAAAAATGCTTCATCCGGCACCAGAAGTTCCATAGCAAATAGATCAGCTTCTTTTTCGTATTTAGTAGTATTGAATCCAGTGTATGTATCCATAAATAATGCATTTGCCTTTTTATGAAGTAACATATGACCTAACTCATGAGCACAGACAAGAATCTGTTCATGTTCTGGAAGAGAATCATCAATATAAATAATGTTATTTCTCTGGAAATATTGATAAAATCCTCTGACACCTTCAAGTGGCACTGGCACAAGGATAACATTTAGCCCTTTGATGATTTCAAATGGATTTCTTGTTTTATGTTTCTTGACAAGCGAATTTACAATCTTTTTTATGTCCATTCACATCAGTCCTTTTTATATTTTTTAGGTGTGTATTTTTCCTTGTTCTTTTTCTTTGCCATCTCCATACCAATTTCCATTGCATTTAGAATAGACTCGATTGCTTCAGGAGAAGCAGGATCACCATCAAACATTAATCCTTCTTGGGATAATAATTCAGCCTTGGTAGAACTTATAATATCTAAAATATCGCGTTTATCTTTCTGTGATAAAGTTTCATCTGATAGAGAATCAGTTCTTTCCATAGGCACATCATACCCCATTAACCATGCTTCAGATATATTGAATTTTTCTGCAATTTGAGATAGTCTGTTCTGCCTCGGGCTTCTTTCACCACTTAAATACATTGACATAGACGACTTTGGAATACCAGTACGTTGACATAGGTCGACTTGGTTAATATTTTTTATATCCATTAACTCTTGAAGCCTTGTGCTTGTGTCTTTTTTCAAATGAACACCTTCTTTCTTATATGTACTATACTCGGATTATAACATTAAAAGTTCACATTTACAATGAATATTTGAAAAAAAGTTCCGAAAATGTGAAAAAAAGAATTGACAAGTGTAAATGATGTGTTATACTAAATACAGGTTCACAAAAACGGAACAAAAAGAAAGAAGGTGATGAACTTGTTCGCAGAACCTAAATATGATTATTCGAAATTGCGCGGACGAATCAAAGAAAAATGTGGAACAGAAGGTACTTTTGCTAAAGAAATAAGTCGATCACATAATTATTTAACAAGTGTTTTTCAGGGAAAGTCTTATTTTTCACAGAAAGACATTGATCGGGGGTCAGAAGTTCTTGATATTATTCCTAATGAAATAGGAGTATATTTTTTTACAAAAGAAGTTCACAAAAACGAAACTAAATAACCAGGAGGTGAGAAAGACGAATAAGACAGTAGACGTTGAAATTAATGGTAGGAAAGTGGCTAGGAAAATGAAACCTTATATTTCAAAAAACGAGTTAAGCAGATTGGTTCTTGATAATGGAATAAAACTTGACGGGAAAAAGATAAAAGGCGTCAGGTCATATTCTGTTAAGCAAAACAAAGATGAAGCAACAGCAGAACTGATGCTTTTTATGGATGTGAGAGTTATATAAGAGAAATAGCCGTAGTAATCAATGATGATAATGAGGATACAGCTAAATCTGATAATTTAGGTTTTACTTTTTCCCAAATTGAAGGTTCTTTAAAGGATTCTAAGAATTTGTAACCCGTTATGGATATATCTTTAATTCTAGGAATTGGTTCATCGATATATCGTTTCCCAGCAATCAAAATTCCTTCATTCATCATTTTTCGGATCCAATATAAAACTTCATTTGATTTATATTGAGGGATGGCAGACGAAACAAATTCTTTCGGCATAATTGGCTGAACGTATCCATTTTCGTCTGGGTATAAATTATCAGAAATAGCAATCAAGGTATCTCTAAGTAAATCGAGATCTAATTTCATAAATAAAACTCCTTTCTTAAAACTCGGACATGCCAGTGCCCTGTGATTTAAGTATAGGAGATATATGGAAGAAAGACAACAGAATAATAGCAGATGGCTTAATCCTCTGTCCGATGCACGGAATCCTGAAATCCTCCCTAAATTGGTTAATTATTAAAAATAGCACTCAATCGGGCGGAGACTTAAGCCATCTGAAGAAAGGCAGGTGATAAAAAGTGTTCAGGGACAGGCTTAAAAAAGTAATGGTAGATCAAAACATCAATCAAGTAGAGTTGTCCAGAATCTGTAGTGTAAGCAGATCTACAGTAAGTAAGTGGATGTCTGGAGATTCGGAACCGACAAAAGCAAGACGAAATGAGATTGCAGAAGCATTTGATCTTCCAGAGAATTACTTCGAAGAGATAGTAATTCCTAAAAAGAAAATAGAGACGTTAACCCCGAAAGAAGTTGCGTATTTGATGGGAATGGGTGTTCCAACAATCGAAAAAGGACTGATTCAAGGGATTTTTCCATGGGGATACGCAATCCGGACAAGTGAAAAAAAGCACAGGTATTTCATAAATGCAAAAAAGTTTTTTGCAACTGAAATGATAAGCGTTTGAGAAAGGAGCATGAGATGAAAAGTGAAACAAAAGCCATGATCTGCACAGCAGCAGTGCTGATCGCATGTGGAATCTTTAAAGAATTAGCAGCGGTGTGTTTGATCACAGCAGTAGTGTTTGAGGAAGGAGTGAAGAAATTTGATAAATAAGATTTTAAAAGAGCTTGATCATATGATCAAATTTCAAGAGAAAGAAATTGAGCTAGATATGCAGGCGGAAGAGTTAAAAGGCAAAATACACTTCGAAACCGCAAAGCTTCTTGCTTATGACGAAGTAGCAAGAATGATAAAAAAATGTGCCCAGGAAGCGGCATCTTCCATGGACACACAAATGGATATTAATAGTTTATCACCAGAAAAGTATAACACAGATTCTGGTAAAAGTGAAATTAAAGAATTAGTATGCGATATTCTAAACATCATTCTAAGCTTCCTGGAAGATAAAAAAGGATTTATCAAAGAAGCAGAATCACGCGAGACAGTTCCAGATTTTAAATTTGAATTTAGTGGAACTACTTCAAGTTTAAAAGTTGATTTGTGCCAAGACGGAGTAAGTATTTTTCATCTGTACAAATATCTTGATGGTGTTTTTAACCTTGATGCAAAGAAAGATACAGTTGAAACATTAGAAATAGCAAGACAAAATCTTGTTGCAGCATTAAAGGAAGTAGAGGAATAAGGCATGAAAGATAGTTTTTTTAAAAGAATGCGATTTAGTAGTAGCAAGTAGCAGTAAGCTCTTAATAGATGGATACGATGATAACGCAGCAGAACTCCTGGAAGGACAAGCAAAGAGAACAGTAACAGAAATCCTTAGTTATATTAACCCGGCTTCAAAGAATGCAGCAATTTTTATTGTGCCGGCATTAAAAGTGATCGCAGAGAGCTTTGAAGAAAATATGGAAAATCCTGAAAAGGTACTTTCTGAATATTTGGAATCATACTTTGCGTTAACTGTTGTATCAGAAGTATCAAAAGTCGAAACAGAAGAGGAAGGTAAATAGAAATGGCAACATTATACGAACTGACAGCAGAATACAAAGAACTGCTTGATATGGCAGAAGAACAGAATCTGACGCAGGCAGATATCAAAGACACTTTGGAAGGAATGGACTATGAATTTGAAGACAAGGCAGATGGGTATGCAAAAGTTCTTCGTTCCCTGGATGGTAAAGAAGCATTGATCGATAGTGAAATTAAACGTTTGACTGACATGAAAAGAGTTGTGGTAAACAACAAGAAAACAATTAAGCAGAATCTTGAAAATGCAATGATTGAAACTGGCAAGACAAAATTCAAGACGGCATTATTCAGCTTTGGAATCCAAAAAAATCCACCAAATGTAAGGATCAAAGATGAATCACTGGTACCAGAAGAATACCGAGTTAAACAACCAGACAAGATTGACAGAAAAGGATTAATCAAAGCACTTAAAGAAGGAGTAATGTTTACTGAAAACATTGAATTGATTCAGACGGAAAGCCTAAGGATCAGATAGGAGAAAAATATGAAATTCAGAGATCTAAACAAAGATGAAATTGAATGCAGAGTTGCAACAGTTAACGAAAATGGATGTTCTTTGTTGCTTTATAAGGATGCAAGATGTGATATGAACATTCTGGATGAAACACTGGGAGTCACAGGATGGAGAAGATCGCACGAAGTGATCGGAGGAAATCTCTTTTGTACAGTTGAAGTCTATGATGACCAGAAGAAAGAATGGGTATACAAGCAGGATGTAGGTGTTGAGTCATATACCGAAAAAGAAAAAGGACAGGCATCCGACAGCTTTAAACGTGCATGCTTTAACCTTGGAATTGGAAGAGAGCTATATACAGCACCATTTATCTGGGTTCCAAAGGAGTATGTAGAAATTACCAAAGGAAGAAACGGAAAACTAACTACATACGATAAGTTCTATGTAGAACAGATCATCATCGAGAGCAAAAAGATTGTGGCATTATCAATCAAGAACAAAAAGACAAAGAAAAGGGCATTTCTTTATGACATCAGACCACCAAAGGAAGAAGAGACTAAGTAATGCATGAACTTGCAAAGATAACAGGAATCAGATCAGATATCGAAGGAACAGAGATGAAAGTCTTTGTTCCGGAGAAAAATCTGTTTAATACGATTCTGGATAAGCGAATCCGTGATGTGGAGCTTCGGCTAGATGATGGCAGAACAATAACAAATGCACAGAGAAAAAAGGCATACGCAACGATCAGAGACATCGCAGACTATACTGGTTATCTTCCTGAACAGATGAAAGAAATCATGAAGTATGAATATATCATACGGACAGGAAATGATTATTTCTCTTTAGGGACATGCACAGTTGATACAGCAAGAGAGTTCATCTCGATGTTATTGGAGTTCTGCTTAGAGCAGGGAATCCCATTATCTGATTTGGCGATCAACCGAGCAGATGATATTGGAAGGTATCTGTATTACTGCATCAAGAATCGTGTATGTGCGATCTGTGGCCGCAGAGGAGAAATTCATCACGTTGACAAGATTGGGATGGGAAACGATCGCAGGAGTATAGATGACAGCGATTACAGAAAGATATGCCTATGCAGAACGCATCATACAGAAGATCATACGATCGGAGAGAAAGCTTTCCAGGAGAAATATAAGGTTTATGGAATCATAGTAAAGGAGCAGGAGAATGGCTTGGAAGAATTACAACAGACCCAACAAGTACAACAATCATAAAACGATAGTTGATGGGATCAAGTTTGACAGTATCAGAGAAGCAGAAAGATATCAGGAATTAAAGCTATTAGAAGAAGCAGGAAAAATCTCACATCTGGAATTACAGCCAGTCGTGGTCCTTCAGGATAAATTCGTTTACAGAGGGAAGGTGATCAGAGCGATTACGTACAGAGCAGACTTTGCTTACTTTGATCACGCAGTGAACAAAGGTGTGATCGAAGACGTAAAAGGTATGGAGACAGATGTTTTCAAGATCAAGAAAAAGATGTTCCAAAAGAAATATGGAGATCTGTACGATTTACGAATAACGAGGTGATCACATGAAGCAAAAGAGCAGCTTCCTGATCTACCATGAATATCGGGAACCACTAAAATTACTGACAGATGAGCAGAGAGGTCAGTTATTGATGGCATTGATTGATTACTCTGAATCAGGAGTTGTTCCAGAACTTGATGGAATATCCATGATGGCATTTTCGTTTATACAAAGCCAGATGGATCGCGATTCAAAGAAGTATGAAAATCGATGCAGTTCTAATCGGGAAAATGGGAAAAAGGGCGGAAGACCTAAAAAGGAAAATGACTTAGAAGAAAACCCAAAAAACCCAATGGGTTTTGAAGAAACCGAAAAAAAAACTAAAAACCCAAAAAAGCCGATAAAGATAAAGAATAAAGATAAAGAGAAAGATATAAATAAAAATACTATGTGCAAATCTGAAGCAGATGCACTGTTTGAGAGAGTTTGGAAATTATACCCTCAGAAACGTGGGAAGGGGAAAGTCTCAGATGCCAATAAGAGGCGTTTACTTGATATCGGATTCGACGAATTAAGTCGTGCCATTGACCGATACAAGGCGGACTTGGCGTTAGATGACTGGAGAAAGCCTCAAAATGGCAGCACGTTTTTTAACTCTGGATACATAGATTACTTGGATGTAAATTACGAAAAACCTGAAAGAATACAGAGTGAAAAAACTCCGGGGGAATTAAATTGTCAAAGGGACTATGATTTTGATTCTTTGGAACAGCAGTTGTTACAGAAACAGTTAGGAGATGAGATTTGACATGAACGAAATGAGCAAATTGATTGCTGTTAACTACGAAGCGGAAGAGCCAACAGTGTCAGCAAGAGATTTACATGAGCAGTTAAACATTAAAACAAGATTTAACGATTGGTTTCCAAGAATGTGTGAATATGGCTTTGAAGAGTCTAAAGACTTTTACTCAAAAAAGAGTAAAACTGTAGAACACAATGGAAGACCTCAGACGGACTTTCTGATTTCCATCGACATGGCAAAGCAGATTTGTATGATTCAGAGATCACCTGAAGGAAAGCAAATCCGACAGTATTTCTTGGATCTTGAGAAAGCCTGGAATACACCAGAGCAGATATTTGCAAGAGCATTGAAGATGGCAGATAAAACGATAGACAAGCTCAAATCAGACAACGCAATACTGATTGAGGATAACGAAAGAATGAAGCCAAAAGAGATATTTGCGGATGCAGTTTCCACGAGTGATACATCTATCCTGATCGGAGAGTTGGCTAAGATTCTTCGTCAAAACGGAGTACAGACGGGGCAAAATAAACTGTTTGAATGGATGCGATGCAATGGTTATCTGATCAAGAGAAAAGGCTCTGATTGGAATATGCCAACGCAACGAGCAATGGATATGGATCTATTCGAGATCAAGGAAACAGTGATCAATCAGCCAAATGGATCAACGAAGATCAGCAAGACAACGAAAGTTACAGGAAAAGGGCAGCAGTACTTTATCAATAAGTTACTCGCAGCAATGTAATAAAAATAAGACTATCCGGTTGATCACTGCCTGCAAGACACTATAAACCATGATTGTTGTTTAATAAAAAGTCGTAGTATTAGTCGTGGTAGCTGTGGATTTAGGAGTGATCTTAAGTGACCAACAACAGCACAAAGGGATCATATGCAGGCAGTGATCAGCCGGAGAGCTAAATTATATACCACATGTAACTATTAACCGCATAAGAAACAGCCAGTATAAGCCATGAGCCTGCTGCCTAAGGCAGTGGGCAGAAAGGAGAATTGATGGCAGATTACAGCAAAGGATTTAAAAGACGTGTTGTGACACTGTGGATCAAGTATAACATGTCATCAAATGAGATCAGTAGATCATCCGGCATCGATCATAAAACGCTGATGAAGTGGTATAAGCGTTTCTACCCTGAGATAACAGGGGGGGGCAAACGAGACAAAGTGCAAGGATTTAAGATGGCACTATATAGGCAATTGTGCCGGATACCATAAGTAAAGGAGTACGATCAGACAGTTTGGTTCTTTACCTGAGGGATTCTTTAAGTAACTGTTAACCAAGCAATCAATACCAAACATATTTTTTCAGATTCTTTTAAATGTAATTTCTCAAATATTAGATTTAGTTTTTTACAATTTTCCAAATCAAAAAACGAAGAATCACAAGACTTTATAAGATCGGGCAAAAGATAACAGATCAGCGATCAGAGATAAAGGCGTTGTATCAGGTAAAGAACCAAGCTGTCTGAGAAAACGATATGAGATATAAAGAAAATTTCAAGAAAGGAATGGTTCGGCTGATCATCTCAACAGGGATAAGCTACAAGAAGCTGTCAGAGCTGACAACGATCAGCCAGCCAACATTGAAAAAATGGGATGATGAATACCGGCAGGAGTGTCTGGATGAGAAGAAAAGAGAAGCTGAGAAACTAAAGAAGCAGGAAGAAGAGAACATGAGATGCACGGCGTGGCACCAGTATGGATCTGGTGCGGGTCGATATGAATGAGGTATCAAAATGGGAAAATTAGATAAAGAACAAGAAGCAAGAATGGCAGGAATGAGCTATGGTGTCAGAATAGCAAGAGAAAAAGGGATAGATGAAGCAGAAAAAGAATTAAAACTTAGAGGTGCGTTAGGAGTTGGATTACTGATCGACAATACAAGATTAGACAAAGCATTTGAAATCCTAGCAACAACACTCTATGGAAACATCATGACAACAGCATTATCAGCACTGGCAGATAGCGAAGGCTTTGGAGAAAAGAGACTTCGAAGATTCAAAGAAGCATATGATCATAAATCCATGTGCCTGGTATCTCTGGATCAGTACGCAGAACATTTTGTAACATTTGAAGACATGGCAATTGATTTAAAGAAACGTTATAACATCGACATGAATGCAGAAATGATTGCATCAAACCAGGAAGTGATCGATAAAGGGAGAAGAGTGTTACCGAATGTGATTAAGTTATTGGAGCATGAGAATCAACACGAGGCAGCAGATGTATTAAGAGAACATTTACATGAGGCGGTGGCAGTATGGTAAACAAGAAAGAATTTAAAGGCTACATCTGTGAGATCACAGGCAAGAGAATCAATGAGATGAAGTTGTGTCCGGACAAGCAGCAGAAGTTAAAGGTTCGGATCAAGTGTGATAAAGGATGCGTCTGGTGTGAGAAGGAGAAAAGTCATGAGTGACGACTGGAAAGAGCAAAAGAAAAGACAAAAAGCTATCTTCACAGCACAACAGAATCTGCCATATGACGTAAAAGTAAGAAGGGCGGAGCTTAGAGCAAGAGAGTTTATACAGGAACTTGATCGCAGAGGAATGAATGCACATGTAAGTGTAGGCGGTTTGGATAGCATTGTGCTTTTGATGTTTTTAAGAAGTAGGGGGATCAATGTACCTGCAGTGTCAGTATCATCCCTGGAAGATAAAAGCATTATCAAAGTACACAAGCAGCTTGGAGTAATATCATTGCGACCAGGAAAACCAAAGACGGAAATCTTACAGGAGTTTGGATTTCCAGTGATCAGCAAGAAGATCGCAGGACGAATTGACACGTTACAGAATCCAACAGGCAGGAATAAGACAGTCAGGCATGCGATCATAACCGGAGAATGCGGAGCACAGGGACATTTTGCAAAGAACAGTCGGATGAAGCTACCGAGGAAGTGGCTGCAGCTGTTCGCAGGATACGAAAACAAGAATGAGGGTGTGAATTATCAAATCGCACCATTCAAGGTAAGCAATAAGTGCTGTTTATACATGAAAGAAAAGCCGTGCGAGATCTACGCAAAAGAAAACAACAGTGCACCGTTCCTGGGACTTATGGCAAGTGAAGGTGGACAGAGAGAAGAAGCATTAGTGGAGCATGGATGTAATTACTTTGGAAAGTCGGTAATCCGATCAGCACCATTTGCACCGTTTTTACGACAGGACCTGCTACAGCTTGCATTAGATCTTGATGTGCCAGTACCAGAAATCTATGGAGAGATCGCAAGGAAAGCAGATGGAACGCTATACACGACAAAAGCACAAAGAACAGGGTGTTCGATGTGTGGGTTCGGAGTACACCTAGAGAAAAGACCACATCGGTTCGATATGTTAAGAGAACGTAACGAAAAGGAATGGGAGTTCTGGATGTATCGGTGTTGTGTAGATCAAGAAACAGGAGAAAGATTTGGATGGGGACGTGTCTTAGATTACATCGGAGTGAGATGGGAAGATAAGTGGGAACCAGAGCCGGAGCAGTTGGAATTTCATTTTTGTTAAAAAGGAAAGGAGATAGTGAAGATCTATGCTGATACAAGTCGAAGATAAAACGATTTTGAATACGCAATGTATACGAGATATATGGATTTACAAACATCAGTTCAAAGATAATGAAAAGAAATACTATGTTGAATGTGACATGACAGGAGGTATGTCTAAAACTGTTAAGACATGCAATACAAGAGAGGAAGCAGAAAAAGCACTAGAACAAATACTTAGTCAGTACGACAGAGGACAGAGAGTCATTAAGATCAAGTGATTGTTAAAGAAAGTTAAGGAGGAAATGAGATGATGAAGCTAAGAAATGTTGTAAATACAAGAAACCATGGATATGTTGCTATTGATACATGTTATACATTTGATCATGGATTCGAGACGATGGTATTCAAATGCGATAAAAACGGAAATATTATTGATTGGTCGGATTTAGACGTTGATATGTATGATAATGCAGAAAAGGCAGAAGAAGGACACAAAGAAATGATTGAAAAATGGAAAACAAATAAAAGAGGAAAAATAATGGGAAAAGTAAGACAAAGATTAGGAAAAGCCTATATCCACACAAAGGAAGAATCCATCCAGAGTATTATCATCGATGCTCTGGTAGATCACGGATATGACGTGGATGTTGAGGTTACAGATAACGGAACAGGAAACGAAATAGTATCATGTGAGATTTATGATGTGGGGGGGGGCAGTAAGAAATGATAACAACAAAAGATGCTGTAAAAGTATTAAGTTTAACACTAACAATAGCATGTTATGGAATTTATTTTTATTCCGACCGAAAAAAAGATTGCTATCAAGCTATTAAATTTTTGATACTGGGATCAATCATGCAGAATGTAACATTCCACTTGGAATAAAGGAGCGTTAAGAATATGGGAAAGACAATAGAGAAAATAGAAAGAGTGGCGAAAATGCTAAATGGACGACACATGCCGAAAGCATATGAAGTATACAAACACTTTAAAGGAAGTTTGTACGTTGTTATTACAGTGGCTCGTCATACAGAAACAAATGAATTATTTGTAATATATTCAGATATAAGAGAGATGCAGAGAATGTATGCTAGGCCATTAGAGATGTTCATGAGCGAAGTGGATCATGAAAAATATCCAGATGCAAAACAAAAATACAGGTTTGAAAATATGATGGAGGATTAATCTATGATCGTAGGATTTTTAAGCGGATTATTTATCGGAGCAGTAGCAGGAGTGGCAGTGATGTCACTCTGTGCTGCAGCGAAAGAGAGGGATGAGTTATGACAAGGGAAGAAAAGATAGACGAATTATACAATTTTTGCAATATGCATGATAGCTGTGATCAATGCGAACTTGATGATCTTGCATCAGTTTGTGAGTTTGAGGATATGTGTAATAAAAAGATTGATAGATTTTATGATGTGATGGTCGGGCATGAAACTAAAGTAGGAGATGATGCGAAAGAAAAAACTAAAACTGTCACTGAAAATCTTACAGGCGTCGTGAAAGAAGAACCGAAGACAATAACAGAATTTTTTGATGAAATAAAAAGCAACATCTGTGATAACTATTGCAAGTATCCAAGCGAAATAAAAGACTATGATGAGCTGATAGAAACAGTATGCAGCAAATGTCCGCTGCGAAAGTTGAACTAATTATTAGATTAGTTGAAATATTAGTTGAAGAATAAGTCGAAGGAGTTGATACATAAATGGCATACAAAGATTGTCCGTGCCTAAATTGTAAAGATAGATCACACGGATCAAAGAGAGTTGCTTGTCAGACAGGATGTGAGAAGTATCTTTCCTGGAAGGCAAAGGAACAGGAATTAAGAAGAAGAGAGAAAGAATCACGGCCTTATTACTCAAATGCAAGAAAAGCGATCATAAGAAACCGCCAGATGAAAAGAAAGAGCGGTAGGCAGATATGATTGATCCATGCAAAGCCTGTGCAGAGATAACCTGCATGGGCATTTGTGCCGATCGAGTGCAATACAAACAAGAGTACCAGGAGATGACAGATCGGATAAGGCAGCAGATAATAAATCGTAACAGGAGGGGAGAACGTGGACAAGAACGTACTGATCCAATACACAGACATGATTGAAGAAGTAAAAGATATAAGAAAAAGAATCTTGCAAACAGAGAAGCAGATCAGCAGGATTGAGGAAGAAGGAACCGTAAAAGACACAGTAAGCGGTGGCATGGGTGGAATACAGCACTTTGTTGTTGAGGGTATGCCAGTACCAGAGTTAAGACGAAAGAGATTATTGCTTAATAAGCGAAAAGCTATGTTGATCGAAAAAGAAAATGAACTTCTGGAACTCATGAATCAAGCGGAAGAATATATAAATAGCATTGAGAAGAGCGAACTAAGAATGATGTTTAGATTTTATTACATTGATGGCATGACGTGGCTACAGGTAGCACATAAGATGAATCAGTTACACCCTAAAAGGCGAGTAGCTTATACGGAAGACAGTTGTAGAATGAGAAATACAAGATTTTTTCAAGAAAATTAGAAAATGTTCGGTCACGTTCGCAAAAAATAGGCTAATATATAGGCTAGAGCGATTAGATGAAGCGATACTTCATAAATGTTCCTTTTTCTTGCTAATAAAAATACGTACAAAATACGCATAAAATTATTGACTTATACGCATTTTGTACGTATAATGAACATATAAATTAAAAAAAGGAGAGTTTTTCATGAAGAGAAGAGATTTGATTAAACTCCTTGAAAAAAATGGATGGTATTTAAAACGGAATGGTGGGAACCATGATCTATATACAGATGGTAACAGAATTGAGCCAATTCCAAGACATCCAGAGATTAAGGAGCGATTAGCTAAATCTATTATCAAGAAACTGGGGCTTTAAGCCCCAGACTTGGTGGATTCATGAAAAACAAAAATGAAAAAAGGATCAAACGGCAAGATTTTAGGAGGAACGGAAACATGGCAAAGAAAGTAGCGTATCCGGTTATTTTAAAACCGGATCAAGAAGGGTATTATGTAGAAATCCCTGATTTTGATATCGCTACAGAAGGCGATACAATAGCAGAGGCTATGGAAATGGCCAGAGATGCTATTGGATTGATGGGGATTGATATGGAAGATGAGAAAAAAAGTCTTCCAGAACCAAATTCAAAAGCTCAAAATGTAGAAGCAGGAGACACAGTAACACTTGTAGATGTAGACTTTACAGAGTACAGAAAGAGAGTGGATAATAAAGCAGTTAAGAAAAACTGTACAATTCCATATTGGATGAGTGTAGAAGCCGATAAAGCGGGAATTAATTATTCACGAGTATTACAAGATGCAATTTCTAATATATTAGGAGTTGCGCGTACAACAAAAGGTTAATCAAATCTCAAAATATATTGAATTAAGCACCTTCGGGTGCTTTTTTCGTGCATAAATTTAAGGACCTCTAGCTCAGCAGGTCAGAGCAGTCGGCTCATAACCGATTGGTCCAGGGTTCGAGTCCCTGGTGGTCCATTTGAAATATAGGAGGGAAAACATATGATCAGATTACAAGTAGAAGATTACTGTCAGAATTGTGCAGAATTTGATCCTGAAACAACAGTAAGTGAAAGAAGCTATTGTGGAATGACAGGGATGAACATTTTAACAGATACAACAGTCACATGTAGAAATGCACAGAAATGTAATCGATTATATGAATTTATCAAAAAGGAAAACGATAAAGAAATTTAAAGTAACATATTAGAAAAAATAGGCACCTTCGGGTGCTTTTTTAGTGCAAAAAAACAAGAAATTCTTATGGCAAGAAGGAAAGTGGTGAAGTGGCAGGATATGAAAACATAAGAGATGCAAATAACAATCGAACTCCGGAGGAACGCCGAGAGCTGGCAAAAAAAGCAGGCAAAGCAAGCGGTGAAGTAAGACGTAGAAAAGCAGATTTTAAAAGGACATTGAACATGCTGCTCACTGCTCCAATAGATAACGAAGAATGGAAGCCAGTTTTAGAGTCGTTAGGTGTTGAATGTACACTAGAATCCGCTTTGTTAATGGTACAGATTAAGGCTGCATTAGCAGGAGACACACAGGCAGCTAAATTTGTAGCACAGTATTCTGGACAAAGCAGTAGAGCAGAAGAAGATGTTGAAAATAAAAAGGCAGAAACAGAACTGATCAAAGCCAGAAAAGAAGCAGTAACAGGAGAAAACGAAACAGATGAGGCGTTAGATCGATTGGATCAGATACTAAAAGAGGTGCGTGATAATGCAGTTAAGCAAGAAACAGAATGAGTATATTATAAACGCAACTCATAGATGGAACATAAAATCTGGAGCAGTTCGTTCTGGAAAATCCTATGTAGATACAGCATATGTAGTTCCATTCAGAATCAGAGAACGTGCTGGTAAACCAGGACTTAATGTTGTATTGGGAGTGTCAAAAGAGTCAATAGAAAGAAACGTACTCCAACCAATGCGAGAAATCTATACGGAGAAACTAATCGGACAGATCAATAACAGAAATATAGCAAGAATTTGCGGTGAAGATACCTACTGCCTTGGAGCAGAAAAGATTAGCCAGGTAGCTAAGATTCAGGGTGCAAGCATCAAATACTGCTATGGAGATGAAATTGCAAAGTGGAATAAAGAAGTATTCCAGATGCTGAAATCAAGACTTGATAAGCCATATAGCTGTTTTGACGGTGCATGTAACCCAGAACATCCAACACATTGGCTGAAAGAATTCATTGATAATCAAGAATTAGATATCTATTTGCAGAGATACACGATATTTGATAATCCATACCTTCCAGAAGAATTTGTTGAACAGCTATGTAAAGAGTATGAAGGTACGATTTATTATGATCGTCTGATTTTAGGACGCTGGAAGAGAGCAGAAGGTTCTATTTACAAGAAGTTTGCAGATGATCCTGAGGTGTTTCGATGTGAGATCGTTGATCAGATAACAGAAGATGCAAAATATAAGCAGATCAGGCAGCAGGACATTGTATCAATAGAAATAGGACTAGACTTTGGAGGAAATAAGTCAGGGCATTCATTTGTTGCAAGAGGATATACAGATGATTACAGGCTTGTTATAGGGATCATGTCAAAGCGGATCATGGCCAAAGATGAGAATGAGGATATTGACAGCAATATGCTTGATAAGCTGTTCTGTGAATTTGTGCAGGAGGTAATAGAGAAATACAGTGTGATAGATCGATACGGAGATGATGTTAGATATTGCAACGTTGAAACAGTCTATTACGATAATGCAGAAACAGTTTTAGGAAATTCAATCAGGAATGCAGTGGAGAAACGATATCCATGGATCAGTGTAAAGAAAGCAAGAAAAGCAACGATCAATGATCGTATAAGATGCACGGTAAAGCTCATGGGTGCTGAAAGGTTCTTTATAACGAAAGATTGTGAGTCACTGGAAACAGCCTTTTCAGATGCTGTCTGGGATAAAGAAGTAAAAGACAGAGATGAAAGACTGGATGATGGAAGTACAGATATTGATAGCTTGGATGCATTTGAATATACGATTGAAAGGGATATGAAATACCTGATTAAAGAGGTGGAAGATGTTTGATAGATTAAAAAGATTATGGAAAGGAATTGTGAGTATGTTCAGTTATACAACATTTAAAAATATATTGGGCAAAGACGTAGCATTAACACAGGCCATGATCGATGCAATAAATGACTGGAAAAACATGCTGTCGGGAAAAGCTGATTGGTGTGAAAGTTATGTTGAATCGCTACGATTAGAAGAAGGAATATGTAGAGAATTTGCAGATGCAGCATTGGTAGAAATGGAGATGCAGATTCTAAATAACGAACAGCTTGATAAAACACTGAAAAAGGCAGCAGTTGATCTGAACAAAAAAATGCAGAATGGATTAGCATTAGGATCTTTAGTATTGCGACCGTTAGGACCAGATAAATTTGAATACATCACAGCGGACAAGATGATACCGATCAGTTTCGATGATGATGGGAAACCAAACGATATTGCTTTTTTATCCGTAAAACGTGTTGGGGAAAATAATTATTACTTTAGATTAGAGAGACATTATTTCACAGACGGCAATCTGACAATTGAAAATAATTGCTATCATTCACAGAGCATGAGCGACATTGGACAGAGATGTGAGCTGGAAAATGTTCCAGAATGGGCAAAAATACAGCCGGGACCGATTATTTATCCAGGAATGACACAGATGGACTTTGGATATTATCAGAACCCGGTTGAAAACAAAATTGATGAAAGTGGATGTGGAGTGTCTATCTATGAATCAGCAACTAGATTGATTAGAAAGGCAGATCGACAGGCAGCACGTCTGGATTGGGAATATGAATCAGGAGAACGTGCAATTCATGTAGATGAACGTGCATTGAAGCATAGTAAAGGGAAAACGTATCTTCCTAAACTGAGCAATCGGTTATATAGAGGATTAAACCTTGATGATGGAAAGGACAAAGAGCTTTTTAAAGAATATTCTCCACAGATGCGAGATGAAGCATATAAAAGAGGATTAGAAGAATGCAAGCGAGAGATTGAGTTTAATGTAGGGCTTGCATATGGTGATCTGTCAGATGTTCAGGATGTTGAAAAGACAGCAACTGAGGTTCTGACATCAAAGACAAGGAAGTATAACAGGGTAACAGCAATTCAGAATAATTTGGAAAAATGTCTACAAGATTTTGTTCAGGCGCTGGCATTTTACAACGGATGCTATATGTCTGGAATCGAATTTGCTTGTAAGTTCAAGGACTCTATTCTGACAGATGAAGAATCAGAGAGGCAGCAGGACCGCCAGGATGTCAGCATGGGAGCAATGAGCTTATTAGAGTATCGAATGAAGTGGTACAACGAAGATGAGGAAACAGCAAGGGCAAAGTTGCCGGAACAAAATCAGGTGATGGAGTAAATGAGAAATGAATATAAAAATCAGATGGCCAACAAGATAGCAGCAAATTATATAAACCTGGAAGAACGGATCATTCAGGATATTGTACGAAGAATTAAGAAAACCGGAGAGATCACAAGTACAGCTGACTGGCAGATCAACAGATTAAGGATCATAGGATATTCAACAGAAGACATTGAAAAGATGCTGAAAGAAACGTTGAATAAATCGTATCCAGAAATGTTTGAGCTGTATGATAACGTGATCAATTGGGAGTATGTCAGAAACAAAGACATCTATGAGCAGATCAATGCAGAGTACATTCCGTTTAAGGAGAACAATCATCTACTGCAAATGATTGAAGCAATTACGCAACAAGGCGTGGAAGACTTGGAAAATGTAACAAGATCATTGGGATTTTACATAGATCAAAGAGGACAAAAGATCTTAACTCCGTTATCGCAGGTGTACACAAAGTATCTTGATAATGCGTGTTATGATATCGTATCAGGAGCATTTGATTATGGAAGCGTATTAAGGAGAACAATCACACAGCTGACTAACAGTGGATTAAGAACGATAGATTATGCATCTGGACGGCATAACAGGGTAGATGTTGCAGCAAGACGTGCAGTTATGACAGGGCTGTCACAGATTACGGGGAAGATTACAGACTACAATGCAAAGAAGATGGGAACAGATTTTTTTGAAGTAGCATGGCATGCAGGAGCACGTCCTACGCATGCGGTGTGGCAGGGAAAAGTTTGGACAAAAGAACAACTTGTATCAGTTTGTGGACTTGGAACAGTGACAGGGTTGTTAGGTGCGAACTGTTACCATGAATATTATCCATTCTTTCCGGGCATATCAGAACGTAACTGGACTGATCAGTGGCTTGAAGAAAAGAATCAGGAAGAGAACGAACCTAAAGAATTTGATGGTAAACAATATACTGTCTATGAAGCAAAACAACGGCAGCGGAAGATGGAAACAGCAATGAGAGCTCAAAGGGAAAAGGTAAGAGCACTTGAAAAAGGGAAAGCTGATAGACAAGAAATCATGCTGCACAAAGCAAAGTACCAGGCACAGCTAAATGAATACACAAGATTTTCTAAGAAAATGAAACTTAGGAAGGAAAGAGAACGTATTTATTTAGACATGCAGGGAAAGGTTGCAACAAACAGCAAAAAACAAAATGCATTATTTCCTCCGGAGATGATAAAAAATGCATCAATGGATGTGAGACAGTATAAGCATTATAAAGATATCTTAGGAGATAATGCACCATCACTTGTTAAGTTTGGACAAATGAAATATAATGACAGTAAGAGATTTGAATTGTTTCAAGATTATACGAATTCTATCAAAAGTGGTATGATCTCACCGCTATCCGATTTTAAAAATTATGTTGCTCTTTATAATAAGGTCAATAGAGAAATTGTAGGTAGAAGGTCATTCGATGGAATTAAGATAACTGGACAGAGAAAGCATCTTATAGAACGTGTGATTGGAACAATGTCGGATCCAAAGACGAAGAAGATACGATCAGGAGTTTCTATTGATGCGATCACAGATGCACTTGAACATCCAATTAAAATGATAGAAAAAGTGGATCAAGAAGGAAGAAAGAGTAAGAAGTACATAGGAAGAATTGGTACAGTTACACTTAATCCAGATACAGGAGAGTTAATTCAATGTAATCCAACAGAAGCAAGATTTAGAAAGGGGCATTAAATGGAAAAGGTAAAATTTGAGTTAAGCAATGAGCAGATTCAGTTTTTAAAAAAGCACTATCCCAAAAATGATTTAATTCAAAAGATTTTATCAACAGAAACAGAAGGGAGATTTGAAGTTGATGAGGAGCCATATATTGATTTTATGGATTATCTTGATGATGAATCTGTAGCTTGGATGGACAAAGATTATAATGCAACACCAAAATCAATTATGATTGAAAAGATCAGGGATGATATTTATATTCAAACCAATTAACCACCAATGAAATCGTTGGTGGTATTTTTATATAGATTTTTAAGAAAGGAGGGAATATAGGATGAAGAAGAAAATGTTATTAGTGCTATTGGCAGCAGTTACATGTATGTTTGTTTTTGCTGGTTGTTCTGAATCATCAAAGGTATCAAGGAATGTATCACAGGAAGCAGATAATTTCAATGTTACAAGAAAATTGACAGTGATCAATGCCAGAACAGACACAGTGTTATTAGAACTTACAGGAACCTTTGCGTTAAAGAATAATGATGATAACGAATTGGAGATTATTATTGAGACAGCAAAGGGAAAATATCGTAAGGATTTGGTATATCTGAACGATTATACAATGTATGTTGTAGAAGATGTATCTGGAGCAGATGTAGACAAATATCATTATGAGATTAACTTCCTACCAAAGTGGGGAGCCAAGATTACTCATAAACAGTAGGAGGTGATCCAAGTTTATCTCCCGGCAGCAGGGTTAAGTTGCACATAGAACACGCAGAGAAGATCTGGGTGTTATTTTTATGTCCGAAATGACATTTAAACTAAGTGCATCTTGCGGATAGATGTTTAAACACCGCATCACTGTGGAAGCACCACATTTAAAAATAAGCGTGATAGTAGAAAGGAATATAATTATGGATTTTTTAAAAGAAGCATTAGGAGACAGATATCAGGAGTTTGCAGATCTTATCAAACAGCATAATGGGAAGGCAGAAAACAAAGACAAACAGATTAAGATTGCAAATCTTTCTACCGGGAAATATGTTGATAAGAAAAAATTTGATGATGCAGTTAGAGAAAAGGAAAAGTATGAAACTGATCTGACGGGAGCACTCGATAAGTTGAAAGGATTTGAAGGAGTAGATGTGAACGAGCTGAAAGATAAAGTACAGACATTAACATCTGATCTTGAAACAGAACGCACAAAGCATCAACAGCAGATTGCAGATCGTGACTTTTCAGATGCATTGGAAAAAGCGATCACAAAAGCTGGTGGAAAGAATGCGAAAGCGATTAAAGGAATTCTTGATATTGAAGCTCTTAAGGCATCAAAAGATCAGAGTGCAGACATTGAGGCTGCATTAAAGAAAACAAAAGAAACGGATTCCTATTTATTTGAATCTGAAGAACCAATTGACAATCCATTTGTCGGAGCAACGCATGGAAGCGGAGAAACGGACAATAATATGGCATCGATCCGTGCGGCCATGGGATTACCGACAGAGAGCAAATAGAAAAGAGGTATAAAGAATGAACACAATTGCTTTAAGAAAGCAGTATGCAACGCTGCTTGATGAAGTCTATAAATTAGCATCCTTAACATCTGTATTAGATGGACCAAATGAGTTGGTCAAAGAAGGTGCAAATGCAAATGAGATTTTAATTCCAAAGATGAGCATGCAGGGACTTGCAGATTACAATAAACAGACGGGATATGTTGCCGGAGACGTAACCTTAGAGTATGAAACAAAGAAATGTACATACGATCGAGGACGTATGTTTACTGTGGATGCAATGGATAATATTGAATCTGCTGGTATCGCTTTTGGAAGACTGTCTGGAGAGTTCTTAAGAACAAAAGTAGTACCAGAGTTAGATGCTTACAGATTTGCAGCTTATGCAGCAGCAACAGAGAATAAGGTAGCTAAGAATATTACAACAGGAAAAGATGCTATTGCAGCAATCCGAACAGGGAAAACGGCAGTAGAAGAAGCAGAAGCAAATCCAGAAACATGCTATTTGTTTATTAATCCAACGCTTGCCGGAGTGATTGATGACTTAGATACAACAGCATCAAGGAAAGTAATGGACGGATGGGCAGGAATTGTAAAGGTCCCAAGTAACAGATTTTATGACTCTGTTACATTGACAAGCGGTGGAGCTGGGGGATTCGAAAAAGCAGGAGAAGCGAAAGCAATTAACTTCTTGATCGTGCCAAAAGAGGCTGTGATCCAGTACCAGAAACATACGGTATCTAAGATTATTACACCAGAAGTCAATCAGAATGCAGATGCATGGAAGTTTGGATATCGAACAGTAGGTATTGCAGAAACAAAGGATAACAAAAAATCCGCGATCTATGCTCATACAGTGGCAGCAGAATAGGAGGGATGGTATGGTTGAGTACGAATTTTATACGAATAATTTTGGCGGAACATCCATACCAGAGTCCGCCTGGATGCGGTTAAGTATAAAAGCAGAGACAAAATTAAAGAAGTACACATTTAACCGGATTGATGAGCTTGACAATGTGATGAAATGTGCAATCTGTGACATGTCTGAATGTTTATTAGACTATGAAAGCAGAGAAGGCAAAACATCTGAAAACACAGATGGTTATTCAGTAAGTTACGACACAGCGAAGTCATGTGAATCAAAATTGTATCAAATCGCAAGTGATTATTTGCTTAATACTGGTCTTATGGACATGGAGGTGGATCATGATCACAAATGCATCTGCGACACTATATTCTAGGATTTACAACGCAGATAAGCGAATGGATGAATGGAAGAGGACACTGATAGAAAAGGTCTGGTGGCATGAATCCGAAGCATCATCAATCACATCCGAAGGTCTGAAAAGAGCAGATACTTTTGTGATCAGAATACCAGATACTACGATCAACATAAAAAAAGATGATTATCTTGTAAAAGGAATCTGCAATATCAATATAACAACAGCTAAGGACCTAAAAGGAACAGAATGCTGCAAAGTTACATCTGCAAATTACAACACATATGGAGCTAATCCACACATAAAGGTAGGTGGTGTGTAAATGGCACAAAAAAGAAATATTGTGATCAAAACACCAAGAGGCAGTATTTACACAGCAAAAACAGCAAACGGATCCGTGACAGCTAAGATGGAATGGAATCATGGATTTTCTGGACAAAAGAGTGCAAGCTTTGGAGAAGCCCAGGAGTTTGTCGATTCAGAATGTATCAGAAGGATGAATCCGGAGACACCGAGGCTGTCAGGTGCTTTGATCAAGTCTGCGACACTGGGAACAGTGATCGGATCAGGAGAGATCAACCAGATCACGCCATATGCACGCAGGCAGTATTACGAGCATAAAGAAAAGTCACGTTGGTTCGAACGTATGAAAAACAGGCATAGAGACAGTATTCTGAAAGGAGCACAAAAATATGCAGGAAGCTAATATCATTGATTCCATCCGATCGTTCATATTAACCTGTCCGTTTCTGGATAACTACAGAGTAAACGTGGATCACTTGTCAGAAGATATGAGTTATTCTGTTGATCCACTTCCATGTGATCCTGTGTTGCAAAAATACGTTGATGGTGGCAAAAAGAAACAGTTTCAATTTGCTTTTACCAGCAAGGAGCAGTATGACGAAGATGCAAGGATCAATATTGAAAACAGTGGATTCTATCAGGCGTTTGAGGAATGGATGGAGCAGCAGACGGATAAAGGAGAGATGCCGGAACTAAAAAATGAGAAACAGCATCCATATGAATTACAAACACTAAACAGCGGCTATCTGTATGATGCAGAGGGTGAACATGCCCAGTATCGTATAGAATGCCGCCTTCTTTATATACAGGAGGTATAAGACAAATGGAAAAGGCTAAATTAGTAAGACGTAGCCAGAGGGTTGCGTTCTATGGTGTTCCAGTGAGTGATGGAGAAGTAAGCACATATAACAGAATGGAACATTTTACAACACTGACAGACGGAAAGAACCCGATCACATATGAACGACATTATGTTGACAAAGATAGTCAGGATTCTGACGTAACAGGATACGGAACAACTTTAGAATATGGATTCGATCATCATAAAAATGATCCAGTTCTTGCGGATCTTGCAAAAGTTCAGGATGATGAACTGACCGGAGAAATGAGAGATATCGTTGTGGTTGATTTGTTCGATAAGGGAGAAACAACGAAAGATGATGAGTTTGTAGCACGAAAGAGAACATATTCCATTCTTCCAGACAGTTCTGGAGATGGAACGGATGCATTACAGTATTCAGGAAGCTTTTCTGTGAAGGATGATATCGTAAAGGGATATGCGAAAGTATCTGCAGACGGAAAGACTTGTACATTCAGCGAGACAGCTACACCCTAATGTAGCTGTCGTTGAACAGGCAGCAGAAGTAGAAGATGAAGACAAAAAGGAGATTGAGCCATGAGCCAGAATGATAAGAACGAAAGAATTTGGAAGATCAATGGTCTTGAATTAGAGTTAGATCTTGAAGATGCAGACGTGTTTGAAAAAACGATGAAAGCATTTGAACAGATGGATGAAGATGGAAGAAACATTGATAAGACAGGAAAAATGCCAGAATTTATCAAGAGATACTGCGAGATTTATTACAATGCATTTGATCGTATTTTCGGAGAAGGTACAGGAGAAAAAATCTTTAGTGGAAAGAAAAATATGAGAAACTGTGATGAAGTTTGGGATTCATTCCTTGGATTTATGCAGGTAGCAGTTAAAAAAGCAAATGAAAGAAGATTACAGTTAAGCGGTAAATATATGCCAAACAGGGAGCAGAGAAGGAAGAAAAGAAAAAAGAATTTTAACACATATAACGGTGGTAAAAACCGATGAATCCTTTATACGAGCCGTTTCCTGATTATGTGATTGCAAATGGAAAGAAGGTCAGAATTGTAACAGATTTTCGTGAGTATATAAAACTCATGGATCTGCTAAAGGATGAAGATATTGAGGAAGCAGAGAAGAAGCAGTTGCTTGCATGTTGGTTCCTTGATGATCCCGGTTCTGATTTTGAGGAATGTTTACAAGCACTGACGGATTTTGTAATAAATTACAAGGAAACGAAAGTATCAGAGGAAGAAGATAACAACGAAGAAGATATGAAACATAACCAAGTGATCTCATACAATCAGGATGCACCATATATCATATCCGGATTTTTGGAGTGTTATGGTATCGATCTGACAGAAATACCATATATGCACTGGTGGAAGTTCCAGATGCTGATTGATGGCATGAATGAAGATTGTGAGCTAAAGAAAAGAATGGGTTATAGAAGTATTGATCTTAACCAGATAAAAGATAAAGAAGAAAGAGAAAGGATCAGGAAGATTCAAAAGCAGATAGCGATCATTGACTATGAGGTCACAAGTGAGGAGATCGGAGATGCTTTTGGAAATATGATGTTTTAATGATTATGAAGATAAAAGAGATCCCATTTGAAAGAAAATGGTACTCATGCCCACATTGCGGTGCACACTTACTGATCTATGACAACACAGCTCAAAGCAATAATGTGTTCTTGAAGTGTAAGAAATGTGGGAACGAGGTAGAAATAAAAATTAAAAATTAGTGCATAAGTGAGCCATTGAGCCGTGCATATTCGAAAGGAGAATATACATGGGTTACGATGGCTCTTTAAAATTTGATACAAAAATTGACGAATCCGGATTTAATGCCGGAGTGTCCAAGATAAGCAGTGCTGCGAAGAAAGGTCTTGCTATAACAGCAGGAGCAGTTGCTGGTGTGGGTGCTGCCTTGGGTGCTATGACAAAACAATCATTAGATTCTGTATCAAAACTAGAACAGAATGTTGGTGGTGTTGAAACTTTATTTAAGAAAAGTTCTAAAACAGTCATAGCTAATGCAAACAAAGCTTATAAGACTGCTGGAATGTCCGCAAATGAGTATATGCAGAATGTAACAAGTTTCTCTGCATCGTTATTACAGAGCTGCGCCAAGAATACTGATAAAGCGGCAAAAGTAGCTGATATGGCTATGATTGATATGTCTGATAATGCGAATAAGATGGGAACCAATATGGTGGATATCCAAAACGCTTATCAGGGATTTGCGAAGCAGAACTATACAATGTTGGATAACTTAAAACTTGGATATGGCGGAACCAAGACAGAAATGGAAAGATTGCTTGCGGATGCATCCAAGATATCAGGTGTTAAGTATGATATCAACAATCTTGCAGATGTATATAATGCGATCCATATCATTCAAAAAGAGTTAGGTATTACAGGAACGACATCTAAGGAAGCAGCAACAACAATCGAGGGATCAATGAACAGTGCAAAGGCTGCATATGATAATTTCTTAAATGGTTCAGGATCAGCGGAAGAACTTGCAGATTCCATAGCAGTAATGATGGAGAACATCGGAAAGAATCTTGGAGAGATCATTCCACGTTTGGCAGCTACAATCCCGGAACTTTTTAGTACATTATGGGATGATATGAAAAGCGAGATGCAACAAGGTGTTCAGGTTGGAGCCGAAATGATCACCAGTATTCTCTTAGGTATAACAGAAGGGATACCTGATTTCTTATCTGTAGGTGGTCAGGTTATTATGTCGTTGGCAGGTTCAATAAGCTCTGCATCACCTCAACTTATTACTACAGCAGGAACGGCAATACTTGCACTTGGGTCTGGAATCATGCAGGCATTGCCACAGATGATCAGTTATGGAGTGCAGATCATAACGCAGATAGGAAACGCAATATCACAAGCAGCACCAGAACTTATACCTAAAGCAATTGAAGCCTTAGCTCAATTTGCCCTTGGCTTAATTTCTGCATTGCCACAGTTGATCACTGTTGGAATCCAGATGATTACATCATTAGCACAAGGTCTGATTAATTCGATCCCTTTATTGATTGAGTATGTGCCACAGATCATCAATTCATTCTGTGCTGCAATAGACACAGGATTGCTGCAATTGATTGCTGCAGGTGTAAAAATCATTGCAAATCTTGTTATTGGAATTGTTCAGGCAATTCCGCAGTTGATTGCTGCTTTACCGCAGATCGTTCTGGCGATTATAAATGTTTTTACTCATATAAATTTATTTAGTGCTGGCAAGGCAATGATCGCAAATCTTAAAAATGGAATTGTGAGTGCAAAAGGTAATGCAGTAAAAGCATTTAGTGATTTAACGCAAAGCTTATGGAAGAAAATCACAACGACCAATTGGCTTAGTGCAGGAGGAAACATAGTATCCAAGATTGCTTCTGGAATTTCTATGTTTGTTAGCAAGGCAGCGTTAAATGCTCAAATTCTTGCCAGAGTGATAATGCAGAACATTACAAAAATAAATTGGCTAGATGTAGGTGCAAAAGTAGTAAGGAAGATAGCATCCGGATTATTAAGCTTAGCTGGAAAGATGGGAAGTACAGCAAAAAGCTTAGGAATGCGTGCTGTTACTGCATTTAGAGGAATTAGCTGGGGAAGTGTTGGATCAAACATCGTAAAAGGTATTATTGGTGGTATTGGCGCGATGGCCGGGTCTCTGGTAAGCAAAATGCAGGGACTTGCAAGTAGTGCTTTAAGTGCAGCTAAGAAAGCATTAGGAATCAAATCGCCTTCTAGAGTATTCAAAAAAGAAGTTGGAAAACATATTGTAACTGGTATTATAGCCGGAATTGATACAGAGCAAAAGAATCTTAAAAAGACGATGGAAAGCTTGTGTAACACAGCGGTATCATCTGCAAAGAACGCAAGCAAAAAAGGAAACTTTGAAGACATAGGAAAGACATTTACAGACGGTTTGTCGTCTGCAATAGATACTCAAGTTTCAAAAGCGACAACAGCTGGAAAGAATCTGATCAACAAGGAGATCAAATCTGGAAAGAATAAGGACACGGATCAATATGATAAAAAAATAAAAGATCTAAACAAAAAGATCAAGAAAGCTAAAAAAGAGAAAAAAAGCACAAAATCTTTAGAAAAGCAGTTAAAACAAGTTAAAGATAAGAAAAAAGCAGTGGCAGATACGTATTCACAGCTTGGAAAATCTATGATCACAGCTTATAGTAATGCAGTTAAACAGCAAGGGCAGCAGATCATTTCGCAAGCAGAAAAAGAGATAGAAGAGTTATCTGCGGCTTATCAGGAAAAATATAACTCATTGATCCAGCAAAGAAGTGACATGATCTCAAAACTGAGAAGTACCGGATCATTATATGATCTGGATGGAGATTTAGAAGCGATCAAAAATTATCAGAATCGTATCAAAGCATTAAAAGGTAAAATCCCAGACACTCTTATGCAGCAGATTCTTGGAATGGATGTCGCAAGTGCAAATGATTATATGGAATATTTGCAGTCACTTGATCCAGATAAATACAAAGACTACATAAATAAATGGAATGAGATTTACAACGGATCAGAATCTTTTGGAAATGATTTCTTTCAAAGTGATCTTAATGATTTGGAGAACACTTATGAGACTGAATTGACAGGAAGATTAAACGATCTGAGTAAAAAAATAAATCAGATTGGTCAGAATACGATGAAAGGGTTCATTTCAGGAATGCAATCCCAGACAAAAGGAATGACCAAAGCTGTAAATTCTATGTGTAATAGCTTGGTCAAAAGCATGAAAAAGAAGTTAAAGATTAAGTCCCCTTCAAGAGTTGTAAGGGATCAGGTTGGAAAATATCTTCCACTTGGTTTGAGTGCAGCATTTGGAAAATATATGCCACAAGCAACAGCACAGATGGAAAGAGCAATCGATACATCTTTAGCAGCAATGCGTAAAAAGGTTGAATCTGTAGAATATCCAAAGCCGGATACACCAAACTATAATGGACCAGGGGGCTATAAACCTGTTGTGATCGTGCAGGATAATAAGCCTGTAGAGGTAAATGCAGAAATTCATACAACAGTAGATCTTGACGGTAAAACAGTCGGTAAACAGATAACACCTTATGTAGATAAGAATCTTGGAAATGCGCAGACAAGGGCAGAAAGAAGGAATTGATAGATGTTTGATGTAAAAATAGGCGAGTATAGCATGTATGAGGATTTTGGGCTACAGGCATTGTCGATTGATCCAGGATCTGCAGGAGTAGACGAGAAGTTTAAAGAAATCCTGGGGCGTAACGGAGATTTAGATCTTACGGATGCCCTGACAGGATTTCCGACTTATAAAAACACAACAATGAAAATCACATTTGATTTTAAAGACGGAAACTATGATTTATGGATTGCACGTGCAAGCGAGTTACAAAATAAGTTGCACGGAAGACGAATGAAAGTGATATTAGGGAATGACTCTTTTTACTACGAAGGAAGAATTTCAGTAAGCACTGAAAAGTTGAATAAGCAATATAGCAGTGTTGAGATATCTGTGAATCGTGATCCGTATAAATACGAATTACAGTCGTCTGTTGAAGACTGGGAATGGGATACTTTTAATTTTGAAACAGGAATTGTAAGAGAATATGGAAATTTGCAAGTAGATGGAACGCTTGAGCTGATTATTCCTGGGAGAGTAATGAGAGTTATTCCAATTTTTGAATGTAGTGCAGAAATGCAAGTTACATATAATGGAGTGGTTTATACGTTGCCAAAAGGGAAAAGCAGATCGCCGGATCTGATGTTAAGCGAAGGGGATAATAAATTGATTTTTAATGGGAACGGCACAGTATCTGTAGATTATCAAGGAGGCAGTTTGTAATGTATAAAGTGAAGATGGATAATCGATATATCTATCACCCTTGGGATAAGACATTGCAGATAAATGACCCTATATTAGAAACAGAATTGAATAAGAATGGATCATTTACATTCTCTGTATATCCCGATAATCCGTTTTATAATTCATTTACAGAGTTTAAAACAAGGATAAAGGTAATCAGTTTCGACGAGAAAAATAATGAAAAGGAAATTTTTTGCTGTAGAGTATTAAGCGAGGATATGGACTTTGATGGAGAAAAAACGATAACTTGTGAAGGTAATATGGCGTTTTTGTTGGATTCAATTCAGAGACCATATAGCGGAAACTATACACCGGATACCTTGTTTCGCCTGTTTATATCAGCTCATAATGATCAGATGGAAACTGAAAAACAGTTTAAAATTGGGAGAATAACAGTATCAGGAGAAGAAGTAAAATACGATGAAAGCGACTACAGCGATACAAGATCGGCAATTGAAAACAAACTTTTAAATGTTTATGGTGGCTATATCCGTACTAGAAAAGAAAAAGACGGTTATTATATTGATTATTTAAAAGAATATGAAGATGTGGAAGGTCAAACGATCCAGTTTGGGGATAACGTTTTGGATATATCTAAATATATAAAGTCAGATGGAATCAAAACGTGTATTATTCCTATTGGAGCAACAAACAGTGCAACAGGAAAGCCGATCACAATCAAGAGTGTAAATAATGATATGGATTATATTTATGATCAGGCAGCAGTTGATGCATTTGGAATGATATTTGGAACAGTGAATTATTCAGACGTGGAAAGTCCGGAAATATTATTAAAACAAGCGCAAGAATATATAAAAGATGTAGTGAATCTAGCAATAACTATTGAACTTACAGCTGTAGACCTTAAAGATGCAGGGTTCGATGTAAAGGAACTTGAAATCGGAGATAAGATTCCGGTAATATCAAAACCGCATGGCATTGATTCTTACATGCAGATTAGCAAGGTAAGCAAAAATCTGAAACAGGCAGATGATAGCAAAGTTACGCTAGGATCTACACTGAAAGCATTAACAGATAAGCAAGTTAACAATGCGGATAGTGTTTCTTTGAGAATTTCAGAGATCCGATCGAAAATGTATAACCTTCCAGGACTAAGCCTGGAACCAATCACAAATGAAGTTTTAGAGGGAATCTTAAATTAAAGGAGAAAACAATGGCAGATAATAATTATCTTGATCTAAACGGTGTCTTATATCTCTGGCAGAAGATAGTAGCAAAGATAACGAATATGATCTCAGGAAAAGTAGATAAAGTAGATGGCAAAGGATTGTCTACAAATGATTATACAACAGTAGAAAAAACAAAGCTCGCAGGAATCGCGGAAGAGGCAAATAAATATGAACATCCTACGAGTTCAGGAAACAAGCATATTCCTGCCGGCGGTAGCTCTGGGCAGATTCTAAGATGGAGTTCAGAAGGAACAGCGGTATGGGGTGCGGACAGCAATACAACTTATAGTGATTTTAAAGGAGCCACGGATTCTGCATCTGGTACACATGGATTAGTACCGGCTCCAAGTACTGGACATAATGAAGCATTTTTAAGTGGTAGTGGTGATTGGAAACGATTAGATTTAATATTGGGTGTTAACCCTGAAAAGCATAAGATGACTATAGGATTGGGAAATAATACATCTTCCAACATCCTTATGCACACATCAGTAGAATTGCCAACTGCGAATGTTAGCATTCCAGGACTTATGTCCCACACAGATAAGGCAAAACTCGATGATCTTCCAACAAATGCAACCTTATCAAGCACATACGCAAAAAAATCCGATATTACTGGTGTGTATAAATATAGAGGGTCTGTGGCGACAGAAGATAAATTGCCAACATCTGGACAAACAACAGGAGATGTTTATGATATTGTAGCAGCGTCATCTTATGGAGCCGCAGGGATGAATGTTGCATGGAACGGAAAAGCGTGGGATGCACTAGGGGAAAAATTCCAAATATCTGCGATCACGAACACATGGATAGATACAAATCTTACATAAGGAATGGTGATTAGATGGCAAGTTATTTAGATGAAACAGGACTTTTGAAGCTGTGGAATAAAATAAAAAACTATGTGAGTAATCACACAGGAAACAAAAACAATCCTCACGGAGTCACAAAGTCTCAAGTAGGATTAGGAAGTGTTGAAAATAAATCCAGTGCAACAATAAGAGGAGAAATAACGGCATCAAACGTAAACACAGCGTTAGGTTATACGGCTGCAAAACAGACAGACGCAAATAAGGCGATTACAGGAATTTCTGCCAGTGGAACAACGCTTGTATTGACACAATTAGATGGAACAACAAAATATGTAACGGCAGAGCTTGTAAAAGGACAGATGATCTATTGCTGCAGTAATAGCGAAGATCAGATTTACTGTTGTTAGAACGAAAGGAGAAATAGAAAATGGCATATACAAAGAAAACATGGGTAAAGGGGAATACACCTTTGTCAGCAGAAAATTTTAATCATATGGAGCAGGGGATTGCGGATGCACACACAGATATTGCGCAGTTAAATTCTGACTTAAAAGATGCACTTGTAACTCAATATGCCGAATTGAATGGTACTGGAAACAACTATTTTTATGTTGATCGTAAACAAGGTTATCGCTTGAGTTCTGCGATATTGCATGTATATGATACTGGTTATATACGTGTTGAAGCAATATCTCAGGAAGTTGACAATGAGAATTGTTATGTGTTATGGACAAATAATAGTTATCCACAAAACAAAAAAATTGGCTGTGATCTTGTATGGATCAAAGAAAACTTCCTATGGAATTAAAATATTTTAATTTGACTTATAGCATATAACTTCACAAGGACATCCTTGATATGCAGAAGGGATTTCTATCAAATATAATTCTTTTCCATACAATGCCATGCCTAATACGTTATAACGCCATTGATCATACTTTTTCACTCTTATAGCTACTGGCACCATGTTATCGGGCCAATTGGCATGAATGATACCTTCTGAGTTATTAGGTGTGGTCATATTGCCTAAAAACTGTATTATGCTTTTTGTATCAGAATTTAGCTGCGGAAGTCTACGAATCCTCCGCAGCGGAAAAGAGTATAATGCACACATAACACACAAAGGAGAAAGTATTATGCGTGACAGAATTATAAGTAACGTGCTAATCAAAATGGGCAATAGAATTAAGAAAAAAGAGCTAGATTATCTTGAAAATGTGCTGGTAGAAGAGTTCCGAGATGTACAGATTAAGAAAGAATCGACGGAATTGACGGAATACAATGACAGTTTAAGGAAGCTAAAAGATACGTTCCTTGCGACGCTGATCGTAGAAAACAAGTCAAATCGAACGATTGAGCAATATAATTTACACCTGACTCAGTTTACAGATTACTTTGTAGGTAAAGATATAAAGGCTATAGATGCAACAGATATTCGAAGTTTTTTGTATGCGTATAAACAAAGCAGAGGTATATCGAATTTATCTCTTAACAATAAGCGATCAGCGATATCTTCTTTTTTCTCGTGGTTGGTTGATGAAGAATATATTGATAAAGACCCAACAAGAAAAATAAAGAAAATCAAAGTAACAAAGAAAAAGAAGAAGGCATTTACAGCAGTCGAGATGGAACGTATACGTATAGCTTGTACAGACATAAGAGACAGGGCTCTTATAGAAATGCTTGCATGCACAGGTTGTCGCGTGTCTGAGTTAAGTAATATAAGCTTGAATGACGTAGATTTTCTGAGAAAGAAAGTACGAATTGTAGGAAAGGGAGATAAGGAGAGAACGGTATTTATTTCAGATACTGCTATGATTTATCTCAACAGATACTTAGAAATAAGGCAAGATAATAATATTGCTCTTTTTACATCTAAGCGATTTCCGTATGATCGATTACGAAAAGATGGAATTGAGCGAGTAGTAAGAGACCTTGGAAGGATGTGCAACGTGTATGCCCATCCGCACAAATTTAGACGGACATTATGCACAAATCTCATAATGAGAGGAATGCCATTGCAGAATGTTGCGATATTAATGGGACATGCTGACATAAATATGACTGCAAATGTTTATTATGATGCTTCAGATCGGGCGATTGAGTATGAATATATTCGTTATGCAGCTTAAAGAATAATAATCAATCTAATATATAAACTATTAAATCTGCTAAAAAGGGAAGGAGATTTTATTTTTATGCAAAAAATTAAATTTAGGAGCAGATCTCCGTGCATTTATTTCGAAAAAGACAAAAAATAAACAGCAACAGCACAGCTAAATTCTGACTTAAATAACAGAATAGAATTTACAATTACTAGCATAGATTCAAAATATGCATTCACCGGAAACAGTTATAAACATAATGGAAAAGTATATATAAATGGATATTTCCATTGCAATTCTCCTAGTGTTGGGATTACAACTTGTTTTTTTGTTCCAGAGGGTTTTAGACCTAAAATAAAATGCGGATCGGCTTGCTATACCGATGATGATGTTAATTTTAATAATATTGGTGCTGTTAAAATTGACTCAAATGGTGATATAACAATATATTTTCCTACAGTGTACTCAACATGTGTATATACATCCATAGTATATGATATAGATTAATTTAATTTACGATAAATCATAAAATTAATCCTAACATCACCGTTTGTGTCACTGGATAATCCTATGTTTATATTTAAATTTGTATTATCCCATTGTAAAGCAGCACCTGTTACCAGACCTTGATACGCATTCCAATCACCGTTGCAAGCTGCTATATATAACTTTTCGTTATTTATGTCTGATATTTGCATGCCTAATGCTTTTGCAATTTCAGACTGACATCTTTGCCAGTAAATCATTTTGTTGCTTATTCCAGAAAATACTTTTGATAAAAATGCTCTTTCAGAATTTAGCTGTGCTGTTGCGGAAAGGAAAAAATATGATTGACATAACAAAAGTTTTAAATGATATATTGAAAGCAGTTCTGGGAAAGGATGTACGGCAGGCAATTCATGACGGTATTAAAAGAAGCAATGAGATTGCAAACGATTGTGATAAAAGACAGAGTGATCTCGAGAATCAATATGAGCAATTGGTCAAAAACTTTAGTTCTTTATCTCCGTCAGATGTAGAAATTGTTGATGCAAGAACAGGACCGGATGGAACTATATATAAAACTCTCAGGAAACGATTAGAAGATCCAAAATGTTCATAAAGGAGCTGAATATGGAAATCAGAGCAAGACCCACAGCGGTCTTATTTTTATGCAACAAAATAATATTTTCTGTAAAGAAAGGAAAGTGGGGGAAATGAAGAAAATGACAAACAACGTAATTGACACATATAATGCAGTGACAGGATCAATCGTTGCCGTACTGAGTTACATTTTAGGTGAACACTGGATTCTTTTTGTGGCGTATCTGGTACTAAACGTAGCGGATCAGTTTACTGGTTGGATGGGTGCGAAGATGGAAGGAAAAGTAAGTTCGCGAATTGGCTGGAGAGGTGTCATGAAAAAGTTAGGATACTGGATCATGATAATGGTAGCATTCGGATCATCAGCAGTTTTCGTTGAGATCGGAAAAGTAATTGGTGTGGATCTTGGGATTACAACATTACTCGGATGGTTTGTATTGGCGTCATTGCTGATCAATGAGATTCGATCTATCGTGGAAAATTTTGTGGAAGCAGGATATAACGTACCAAAAGTATTAACAAAAGGCTTAGAAGTAGCAGACAAAGTAGTTAATAAAGATCAGGAGGAAGAATAAATGGCAGTATATAATATTCATGGCGGGCATAATCCAAGTGGCAAGATCGCGTGTGGAGCGAGTGACTTATTAGATGAGAGCAGAGAAGACAGAAAAATCTGTAAAGAAGTCGTAAGGTTATTAAAGAAAAAAGGACATAAGGCATATAATTGTACAGTCAGCAACGGAACTAGTCAGACGGACGTTCTCAGAAAGATCTGTACTAAGTGCAACAAAAAACAAGCAGCATTAGATGTATCAATTCATCTCAATTCTGGTCGCAACGATCACAAGGGAGACAAGAAAATTGCAGGTACAGAAATCTGGTGCACTCAGAGTGTAGGGATTAAGAAAACTGTTGGTAACAGAATCTTAGCAAACATGAAAAAGCTAGGATTTACAAACAGAGGAATTAAAACAACAGGAAATCTGTATTATCTTAATCATACGATCAATAAAGCAATCCTAATCGAGGTATGTTTTGTCGATGATAAAGATGACTATGATCTATATAAGAAAACTGGATACAAAAAGATTGCAAAAGCGATTGCTGATGGTATCACAGGGTAAAGAAAAATAATATTTCTATGTTACTAATTTGTTACTAAATATAGCATTTTAGAGGCAGTTTAGAAGTATTAAAACATTCAACAAATTGCTTAAATACGATGTTTTTGGCATTTGTTATTTGAAAATATTTATGGTATAATAAGAATATCATAAAAATTCATTGCAGACCGCATGATGTATGTTGCAGATTGGAGGCAAATATGAGCAGAAAAACAAGAACAAAAAGTAAGACAAGAAATAATGCAAAAAGCAGGGTAAAAAAAGCAACTGTTTCAACAGTGAAAAGTACAGATACAGAAGAGACTGTTATTCCAACAGCAGAACCTGCAATAATAAAAGAGGAAGTTGCACAACCAGAACCAAAAGAAGAAATCAAAATAGAAACACCAGTAGAAGAAAATCAGGTTATTGAACAGCCTGATCTTGGACCAAGAAGAAGTGTCGTTTTTATTGGCTCAGAATGCTATCCATTTGTGAAAACAGGAGGTCTTGGAGATGTAATGTCTGCACTTCCAAAGAGTCTTGCTAAATTAAATGTAGATGTGAAAGTAATTCTTCCAAAGTATAAATGCATTCCTTGGGAATATCAAGAAAAGATGGAATACAAAGGCTCTTTCTATATGGATCTTTGTTCTGATGGAAGACAATACTATGTAGGTATTATGGAGTATCAGGAAGATGGTGTAATTTATGATTTTATCGACAATGAGGAATTTTTCTCTTGGGGTAATCCGTATACAAATCTGATTGATGATATTCCAAAGTTCTGTTACTTTTCCAAGGCAGCATTGGCGGCACTGAATTATCTGGACTGGGTTCCTGATGTAGTACACTGCCACGACTGGCAGGCAGCGTTGGTACCACTTTATCTAAGAACATGTTTTGCAGATACAAATGTAGGACGTGCAAGTGCGGTACTTACGATACATAACCTAAAATTCCAAGGTATCTACGACAGAAAAATGATCCAATACTGGTCAGGACTTCCGGATTATGTATTCAATAAAGACTGTCTGACTCAGAACTGGCTGGATGCGAATATGTTAAAAGGTGGAATCACCTACTGTAATAGAATCACAACCGTAAGTAATACCTATGCCGGAGAGATTCAGACAGAAGAATATGGAGAAGGACTTGCAGAGCACTTAAGATATCACCAGAATAAGATCAGAGGAATTGTAAATGGTATTGATATCAACATCTGGAATCCATCTACAGACAAGCTGTTAAAAGCAAATTATGATGCAAAGACAGCAATCGAAAATAAAAAGAAGAATAAGAAAGCACTGCAGGAATCTTTAGGATTAGAGGTCGATGAACACAAGATGGTGATCGGACTGATTTCCCGTCTTACAAATCAAAAAGGACTGGATCTGGTCAATGATGTAATTCCGGGTGTTATGGATGGAAATACACAGGTAGTTGTCCTTGGTACAGGTGATTCCTGGTATGAAGAAGCTTTCCGTTCTTACGAGAATCAATATAAAGGAAGTTTCTGTGCCTATATTGCTTACGATGAAAATGTTGCCCACAATATCTATTCTGGATGTGATGCACTTTTAGTTCCATCAAGATTCGAGCCATGCGGACTAACACAATTGATTGCTATGAGATATGGTGCGATTCCAATTGTCAGAGAGACAGGAGGACTTAGAGATACTGTTTGGCCATATAACATGTTTGATAATACAGGTAACGGATTTACATTTGATCGATATGAAAGCGGACTTCTGTATGATACGATCAATAGAGCAAAGACATGCTACTTTGAGAATAGAGCAAGCTGGGATGATATGGTGATCCGTGATATGAATAAAGATGTATCATGGGAGACAAGTGCAAGACAGTACAAAGATATGTATGTAGAATTAACACCAAGATAAAATTGTGATTTGTAATGGTGTTGCATGTATGAGTCAGAAAGAAGATAAGAGAAATATTTATAAGAAAAAGGGATGACACTCCGCATTTTTGAAAGCGTTTTTTACAAATCGCTGATTCGCGCCTGTTCGTTTGATAACTGATATGTAATGACTTTTGTCAATAGTAAATTAACAGAAATCACAACAAATTTTTATTTTATTGTTTCTGAAGACATCCAGAAAGAGTTCCGATGTATCAGTTCCCGGCATTGGCCACTCTGATATACGTGGATTGGTTACCGACAGGTCAATGGTCCGCCGCGAACTCTAGCTGTCTCACTGGCGTGGATCACAGATATTACTGCGCCAACAGAGTTATCTCGTAGATAGTTCAAACCTAAACATATTCGAAACTCTTTCGGGATGCCTTCAGTTGCAACTTTAATTACAGGCTGGATGATGTATGCGGCAGAGGCCGGCTTACATCATCTTGATTATCATTTCTAGCACATCGATCAGTATGTCAAGACTACGCAGTACCGCCGCCTTTGGCAGCTTGGTCTTGATATAGTGATCGATGTGCTATATTTATATCAGTAAATATTATCTGTCATCATTCCCCATATAAAACAAGCAAGCTCTCTTGCAACTGCTGTTTTTGCAATATTATATTTCTTGCCATCTTTCAGAACCATCTTATAATAGCGCCGTCTCAGACGCTCATTTGCCCTGTCTGCATAATTGATTACCTGCGGTGAATTTCCCGCCTGTCGTGATCTTAAGACTCTTGATTTATATCCGATCTTTCCACGGGTATAACTTTGTGCGGATTCTACCAACAGTCTGCGTACATGGGTGTTCCCTGCTTTTGTAATGCCAAGTCCGTTTCTGTCATCGCCACTGGAATGTTGTCCAGGTACCAATCCAAGATACCCTGCAAACTTTCGTGCAGATACAAAACGCTGAAAGTCTCCAACTTCAACAATTACAGATAACGCAGTATGTATCTTGATTCCTAGAAAACAGGTTAACTTACTGACAGATTCTTTATACTCTTCTTTGGATGCTAGTTCTTCAATCCTCTGATCCAGACGGTTTAGTTTATCTGTCAGAATTGTATAAGTCAGCAGATATTCATCCAGGATCTCTTTGTAAAGCCCTGCTGGTTTTAATGATCTCAGCCATTTCACATGTTTTGCTGTCCAGTTACCACTTCCATCATACTGATAACCCTGACGTAAACAGAAAGAAAGGATCTGTTGTTTGATCTTTTTCAATTCCGCTTTATGATCATCACGCATACGGATGAATTCTTTTGTCTGATTATCTGTTTCCGTTGGAATATGTACCGGACTGTAATTGTGCTGTGCCAAGGATCTGGCAATGATCTCCGCATCTCTTTTGTCTGTTTTGATCCGTCTTTTGCTTCGTTGTTCGAGCATTGTAGTTGGTGCAAGGATCACACATTCCACATTAAAATTTTCCAATTGATGATACAAAGAATACCCAAGGCATCCTGCTTCGTAGCCACACACAAATCTTGTATACTCTCCATATATAGTGCGAAGAAATGCAAGATATCTTAATACATTCTTGTAACTGGCTGGTGTTCTCTGGTAATGAGATGCCTTTTCATCTTCATATTTGCAAGAACAAAGAGTAAAACTTTCCTTATGAACGTCCATTCCTACGTAAACTGTGTTATAATTCATATAATGACCTCCAATTTGTATGCGGTAATCCCTGTTACCATTGTTAGTTTCCAATTCATAGTATACAGGTAAATCCACGATCCTACAAACTTGGGGGTCATTACATATTGTCTCCCTGGCTGCGAGCCAAAATGCCCGCAGCTGCGGTCAGACAATCAACCACAGGGCGCTGCGAATTTGTAAAAAACGCATTCAAAAAGTGCTCATGTTGTCACCCTTTATTCTTATAAATATTTCTTCTCTTGTTCTTTCTGACTCATACAACGAAACGCTATTCAAACCACCACACAGTGTGTATGTTTTACTGTATTGGTATTTACAATAAACACTGTCTACCACTACAAAAATTGAAAAACAATAACATTTAACATACACCCCCACTCAAGTTTTCCAATCTTGTAATTCAGTGCTGAAATCGGAATCTTTTGTGGTGATCGTCCATGGTTTGCTCCACTGAGCACGGATTTCCATTTGGCGCATATATGTACCAACGGTTCTTTCCGAAATGACTTCACCAGTTTTTCGAAGTTCTACAGTGATTTTCGGAGCACCGTAGTTCTGCCTGTATAAATGCTAATATAAGAATGTACAGAAATGATCATTTAAAAATGTACAAAATC
>ENA-OROQ01000445-OROQ01000445.1-human-gut-metagenome-genome-assembly--contig:-NODE-445-length-47801-cov-236.71_pt1 | contig 47801 bp, 52 predicted proteins | sample MGYA00242136_ERZ509062 | MGnify/ENA primary metagenome ERZ509062 (study PRJEB26280, sample SAMEA2338735) | human gut metagenome | biome: human gut; feature: human-associated habitat; material: faeces...
ATTTTTATGCTTTATAGGCTGCCGGAAAGTGAACGGGTATGCTCCGGAATATGTAGGCAAGACGAAACGACATATATAAGGATGAAGCCTTGATTGGTTGAACGATAGTTCGGTGGTACCACATCTTGCAATAGCGGAAGGCTTTTATATACGCTATTTCATAGTACTCTGGCTATTTTGTGCGTTAGTGCAGAGCATTAAGAACCGACTATGACACAGCCGCAATAAGCGGACAAGAACGAAAGTCGCATCCGACAATATGTCACGCTAATAGTTATCAAGTGAAACTAACTGGGGATTGCCTAAGTCAGAACGCCTCAAAGGCTATGAGAGCTGGTCTCTGAATATCTGATATGGCAACGGAGTTCCCATAGTAGTCCGAGCAAGTTAACGGCTTGTACATGGCGAAGGGGAACAGTCCATAACTTTAGTACAAACAAAGGAAAACGTGAGAGACGTATGAGAAATCCCGAGCAAGTATTAAACATTTTAGCTGAACACAGCAACGAGTCAGGTTACAAATACGAACGACTCTATCGTATTCTGTTCAATGAGCAGATGTTCTTAGTCGCATATCAGCGCATTCATGCAAAACCAGGCAATATGACACCCGGTACTGATGGACAGACGGAGGACGGCATGAGCATTGACAAGATACACGCATTAATAGACAGTCTCAAAAGCGAAGTCTATAGGCCTAAACCGGCAAAGAGGGTTTACATACCGAAGAAGAGCGGAAAGTTACGTCCGCTCGGTATCCCTACGTTTGCAGATAAATTAGTGCAAGAGGTAGTGAGAATGGTTCTCGAAGCCATATACGAAGGGTATTTTGAACGGACTTCACATGGTTTCAGACCACACAAAAGCTGCCACACGGCACTTAAGAGTCTACAGAATAATTTCAACGGAACAAAGTGGTTCATTGAGGGAGACATAAAAGGTTTCTTTGACAATATCAACCATGGCGTGATGATAGAAATTCTGAGGGAACGCATATCTGACGAGCGTTTCCTTCGGTTAATACGTAAATTTCTCAACGCTGGATATTTGGAAGAATGGCACTTCAATAGAACTTATTCGGGTACGCCTCAAGGTGGAATTATCAGTCCAATACTGGCTAATATCTACCTGGACAAGTTCGATAAGTATATGAAGAAGTATGCACAAGATTTCCATAAGGGTAAAGTTAGACACCGCAACAAGGATATCGGCAGACTGAACAATCGAGTTCACTATCTAAAGAAGAGAATGAAGGAGGTGACGGACGTTGATAAATTGGAAGCAATGCGAGAGGAAGTTCGTAATAAGCAACAGCAAATACTGACTATGCCGAGCGGTAACGATATGGATGAGAATTTCCGTAGATTGAATTATGTACGCTACGCTGATGATTTCCTTATAGGGGTCATTGGAAATAAAGCAGAGTGCGAGAAAATCAAGGCGGATGTTACACAATTTATGCAAAAGAAGCTAAAATTGGAAATGTCACAAGAAAAGACCTTGATAACCAACGCACAAGACAGTGCAAAATTTCTCGGCTATGAAATATCAGTCCGTAAAGATTACACAACGCAGAAAAATGCAAGAGGAGAAACTCGTAGACATCGTAATGGTAATGTGATACTACACGTATCACGAGAAGTAATAAAGAAGAAGCTACTGAGTCTTGAAGCTATGAACGTGAAAACACGAAATGGCAAAGAAGTGTGGAGTTCTAAAGGTAGAACATACCTGATAGACAATGAGCCACAAGATATAGTAGCACGTTTCAACACAGAAATCAGAGGATTCTACAACTACTACTCCATTGCAAACAATGCATCGGCTCTTGGACGTTCATTTGGATGTATCATGAGGTTCAGTATGCTAAAGACATTTGCGCAAAAACTTAACAGTTCCGTTAGAACCATAACAGACAAGTATCGTGAAGACGATAAATTTGTGGTATGGTACACGGACAAGAAAGGTCAACGCAAACCAAGGGTGTTTTACAATGAGGGCTTCAAGCGTATTACCGACTTGGGAACTCAAAAATGTGACAACTTACCCTACCTGTTCAACACTCCATCTATGAGTCTGGTCGAAAGACTGACTGCAAATAAGTGTGAGTTGTGCGGAAAAGAAGGAAATGTTATGTCACACCACGTCAGGAAACTCTCAGAATTAAGAGGCAAAACCGAATGGGAACGTAAAATGCTCAAAATGCATAGAAAATCTTTAATCGTCTGTGCAGAATGTCATAACATGATTCATGCGAAGAATAGCTAAAATGCCGTTATGGGCGGAGAGCCGTATACATGGAGACGTGTACGTACGGTTCGGAGGCAGGCTGTCGGAAACCTACCACCGTAAGGTGGCATGGCGCCGACAGCCGAGCCTACAAATAACAAAAGAGAAAATCTCACAAGATATGGAAATCCTTTCCCATAAACTGGAATCTTTGGAAAAGCAGATTACTGAAAGGATATAAAAAACGATCTATCTCAAATTCTTTTTTTTGTTACTTCTTTCCCATTCTTTTGTTAATCCGATTAAATTGGTAAAAAAGAGTCGGTTGAGAGAAGAAAAGTAACCGTAACTTTGTCGCAATAAAATAAAATAGAGAAATATGTTAAGAGAATTAAACCGAGTGATTGATTATATAGAAGAGCATCTGACCGATGAAATATCACTTGAATCGGTTGCTGACTATGCAAGGGTTTCTGATTTTCATTTCCGAAAAGTATTCTTTTACCTATCAGGAATGACGCTTAGTGAATATATTAAAAACAGAAGATTGTCGGAAGCTAATAAAGATTTACTGGCAGGGGAACGGGTTATTGATGTGGCTTTCAAGTATGGTTATGAGTCAACAGACGGATTTACCCGCGCATTTAAGAAATGGAGTGGGCTTTTGCCATCGGATGTAATCAAGAAAAAGAGAAGTAAAATGTTCCCTAAATTTTCATTTAAAATAGTTGTTACAGGAGGAATTACCATGGAATTTAGAATCGAAAACAAATCGTCATTTAATTTTTTCGGGATAAGTAAACGAATACCGATGCAATTTGAAGGAGTTAACAAAGAGGTTGTAAAACTTATACAAAGTATTACAGAAGAGCAGAAGAAGGAAATGCTTGAGCTTCAGAATATTGCACCATATGAAATATTGAATATTTCTTATGATGCCGATGCAAAGTTTATGAAAGAAGAGGGTGATTTAACCCATATGATTGGCGTGATGTCTACTAGGGAAATGAGTAAGCAATTAGAAAAATTACCCGTTGAAGCAGGTTTGTGGGCAGTATTCCCAAACGAGGGTTTATTTCCTTCAACTTTGCAGCAGACTTGGGCAAGAATTTACTCAGAATGGCTTCTGTCATCCAATTACGAACTGATTGACAATCCCTCGTTCTCTTTTACAAAAATGGATGAGTTAAAAAAAGACTTTGCATATAGTGAAATATGGATTCCTATAAAAGAAAAATAATCCTTATCTATTAAGCTATTGGCATTGCGTGTAAATTCCTAAAAAACATCATACAGCATAGAACCGGACTTCGGTCTGAATCAATAATCACAATTAAATTTTATGCTTATGAATGAAATTTTTAAAACGAAGTTTGTCAGTCTGTTATCTGATACTTCAGTAGTTGCAAACGAAGAAATGCAGAATGCCTATGTAGATTTTGTAGTGCAAGTCGGAACCCTCAGTCAGTCCGAACCGGATTATGAAAAATCCATTCGGAGATTGAATCTTACCCGCATCGAGTTGGATTCGTCAGGGTCAGCACCTCTTTACGGGCAGGGGGAAAAATGCCTTGAAAAAAGCATATATTCAAAAGGCAATCGCTTTCATCAACTCCGAACAGGAGCTTCTATGTCTTAAAATTCGGCATCCCGAACAGTTCCGACAAGCAGGCGAACCTACATTCAAATCCGACCTGCATATAATCCCCAAGTCGAAAGGCTTGGGGATTATTGCTTTAGCAGAAATAGTGATTGCTCTGTTTTTGACAAAGCAGGTGTTTCAACGGAACGGAAAGCCCGCACACTTGATTCAAATTGCAGATGCTTTTGAAAAGGTCTTTAATTGCAGTTTCGGCAGTATCTACGACCAACAGGAAAAGGTCTTCGACCGTAAACCATTTAATCGGACAAAAGCCATTGACTTCCTTCGTAATCTCATAATCCGCAAAGAAAAAGAGGATGGAAATAAACAAGATGAAAAATAACCGTTTTGCAATAGGCTAATTAATAGCTTGTTATCAAAAAAATTCGGGGGAGTAGTTAGCTACTCCCCTTTTTCTGCTTCTTCGTTCTGCCGTCCTTTGCTTCATCAATGCATTGAAAAACAAGATTGTAAAACTTAAAAACGAAGCAAATCATGTATATAGACAATGAAGATTTTGAGAAATGGATGCAGAAGCTATCCAAGAAGTTGAACGATATAGGGGCAGACCTTAAATCGCTTATCAACACCAAAGAGGTATTCGAGCCTGACGAGAAACTACTCGACAATCAAGACTTAGCCTTTCTTCTGAAAGTAAGTTACCGGACACTCCAACGCTACCGGACAAGCGGGAAGCTCCCTTACTTTATGATAGGTCATAAAACCTATTACCGGACGAATGATGTGCGGGAGTTTGTGCGCCAACATATGGATTTCCAGACATTCAAATACATCGAAAGCGCACTCTAAAGGTCTGTTCCCTGTCAATGATTCCGCTTTTTCAATTTAACGCGGAATGGCGCAAATGCGGGGGCTTTTATTTTCATTTATGCCCCCTGTTAATGGCTCCGCATTCATCCGAAACAACGCTGCTACCCCGCATCGTTAATTCGGCTGAATTAAGCAAGAGGGAACCGGACAAGTCCTGTTCTTCCCTCTTGCCCTGCGGGGCAAAGCCTTCGGCTTTAGTGCTTTATGTAAAAGCACTGTTATAACACTTGCTATAACTAGAATTGATATACAATTCTATTTAAGCAAGTTAGAAGTATAAATAGCTATAAAATAGTTATAACTATGGCTAAACAGAATAGAAATATCATATTTACGACAATAGCGATAGAAGCGGAAACGGATAAGTTAATAGAAAAACTTTGTAAACGCTATTCACTGAAAAAAGGGGAAATTGTAAAACTGGCTTTCCTCTATCTGGACAAAGCCCATCTCAACCCTGCGGATGCTCCCGAATCGGTAAAATCGGAACTTGCCAAAATCAACAGACGGCAGGATGATATTATTCGCTTCATTCGGAAGTACGAGGAAGACCAGCTAAACCCGATGATACGGACAAGCCATTCAATAGCGGTCAAGTTCGATGCATCCGTAAAAGAACAGAAAGAGTTAATAATTTCGGAGATAAACATCTCACGAGAATTGCAGGACAATGTTTTGAAAAAGATAAGCGAAACATTCAACCAACATGCCGGGGTGATTAACAATCAAGCCAAGCAGATAAATGACCTCTCGAAAACCATAAACTCATCCTTACAGAAACAGGAACAGAATAATAGCAAACTCCTAAAGCTAATTTCCCTGTATTCTGACCTTGCCACCTGCGGAGTAATGGACGGCAAGCGGAAAGAGAACCTAAAAGCTGAAATAAACGACCTGATAAGCGAATAGCACCCCATGAACATAGATTTCCCACCACCATCCAAAGGCACGTACAATAATGCAGGTAGTAGCCGAAGGCTCTGCAACTACATGGAGCATGAAGATATGCAGCGTATGGAACAGGGAATCTATACCGAAGGTTTTTTCAATCTGACAGATGATAATATCTACAAATCACAGGTTATAAAAGACATCGATACTAATATCGGGCAACTCATGAAAACGGATGCCAAGTTTTACGCTATCCATGTCAGCCCATCGGAACAGGAACTTCGAGCAATGGGCAGCACCGAACAGGAACAAGCTGAAGCCATGAAACGGTATATCCGTGAAGTGGTTATTCCCGAATATGCAAAGAATTTCAACAGAGGGCTATCGGCAGAAGACATAAAGTTTTACGGGAAGATACATTTCAGCCGGGACAGGTCAGACAACGAACTGAATATGCATTGCCATTTGATTGTCAGCCGGAAAGACCAGAGCAACAAAAAGAAACTCTCCCCACTCACCAACCATAAGAATACCACGAAAGGGACGGTCAAGGGCGGTTTCGATAGAAAGAACCTGTTTCAACAGGCGGAACAGGGATTTGACAGGCTATTCAACTATGACAGGCAATTAACCGAATCCTTTGAATACTACAATACCATGAAGAACGGCAGCATCTCCGACCAACTCAATATGCAAGAACAAGCAATTAGGCAAACGAAAGACAATCAGCAAAATATCTCTTTCGGTGAAAGAGAAAAGAAACAGACAGTAAGCGTACCGGATTTAGGGTTAGGCTCCGTTTTGGGTATCCTTACCCCGGAGCCGGGCAACGGCAACGAAGAACAGCCCCTAAAACTACCCAAGAAAAAGAAGAAACCCAAACGGGGAATTAGAAGATAATAAGCATGAACGAATACGAAGAAATAAGGAGAGCCATAGATATATACCTGATGGAACGGTTTAAGTACCGTTTATCTCTGGTATATCTGACACCCGACAATATTGTTACCACCCGAAGAGTTAGCCAGATAGACCTGTATTTACGCATCCGACGAGTGGCAAGTCTGTTTCCGCCGGATTGTCTGATTATCGCCCGGCTCAGCTTCTCAAAAGAACGTGTAGGGCATGGTTCTCACTTCGTCCGGTTTTTAGCTGAAACAGCCTTAAAACATGGATTCAGACATATTGGTATCGAATCCGTTAATGAGAAGAGCAGGGCATTTGCTGAAAAGTTAGGTTTTTATTCGATAGACGGTTTTAACTATGCCGTATCAATAGAAAATCTTATTTTTTATTTTTCAATGGATTAAGGTAATCCTTTATTTATCTGCACACAAAGATATATTCCAAGAATAAAACGTCAATGCCAAGCCCTACGGGTTTGGAGGAATTTCTTCCTTTTTGCTTCACAAAAAGAGTAAATTCCTCCAAAGCATTGCCTTATTTATTCTTTCCATAAGAGAGGTGTTTATCAGATAAAAAAAGGAAAAATATATGTAGGGAATTAGAGAAAGATTTCGTAGATTTGCAGTGAGTTATTTGAGGAAATGCAGCGAAAAACGCAGAAATAGGCACGGTTGCCATCTCGTTACCTCTATCGCTGAAAATCTCGCTTACAGCCTTTTGTTCAAAAGGTTATCTCCCGAAGATAATTTTATAAAATACGAAAAGGCGATGTATTATATTTTGCTGCGGTTCCTTTATGTATTGATAATGGTAATATAATTTTTGATGTGGCTTTATCAAGTCTTGATTTTTACACTCTCATTTATCAGATATTTATGATTGTTGACGAAGTAAACGTACTTCTAAAAAATACAGAACATTCTGTTTTTTCAGATGATTTTAAGAAGGATTTAATAAGAAATGTAGCTCGTTTCTTCTATGTTGAATATAAGGATAGAGATTTTAATATAAATCCTATTGATTGTTCATATATATGGTGTAAGAACTGGTTTGGTATTTAATTTTGTGTGGAATCTTATTTAAAATTCCCCAATAATGTAGAACAGGAGTGTGGAAATTCCACATTCCTGTTCTTTTTCTTGTATTTATGTAAAATGCTGAATGTTAGTGTATTTGGTAAAATGTCTTTTAATTTGTCATTACAGGCACGGTTTTTGTACAATATTGTTATATAAGTACACTTTCGGTTGTGATTTTATCATTTCTGGCGGAGTATTTTATGTGCGAGTAAGAAAACCTAATACTAATCAAATACAAGAGCTTATGAACACAATTCTTACTGTATTCCTCCAGATAAGTGGAGGTCTGAGAACCGAAGTTAATTCTTTCCTTAGTGAGTATGCCGTTCCTGTGATTGCCATGCTTCTGATTGTCGGTGTAGGTATCGGTGTCGTGATGAACTACGACAAGATTATCGACCGTGACGGACAAGGCACACGCAAGGAGGGTATCGTTAATCTTCTTTGGGTAGTCGGCTATATCATTATCGGCCTGGCTATCATTGCTGCCGTCATAGCTCTGGTGAACAGTAAACTTAAAATGTCCCTGTAAATGGAATTTCAGGTGCGTAAGGGGCTGGAAACCCCTTTGAAAGTACATGGGATGAATACCAGATTCTTTCTTGTTTATTGTATTATTTTGGCTGTCCTGGTTCTGTTTATTGTGGGGTTTTTGACAAATGCCATGAGCGGAGAAGGTTCTTTCGTGATGTTTATAGTTGCTTTGATGGTGGGCGCACTTGTTTCTGTCTTCTTACGTGTGCTGTTTATCAATCTTTCCATTGAACGCAAATTCAATAAATTCAGAAAAAATATTTTCGTTATTTCAAACAAGGACTTGCTGCACAGCCTGTAAAACCAGAGGCTTATGAAAATTGCAGCAGCACAGGCTTATTGTATCCTTGATACAGTAGGCTCGGCTATTCTTACCAAATCCGGCGACATTTCCGTTGTTTATCTGATGGAGCTGCCTGAAGCATATTCGCTTGACACTGCCGACCTGGAGCAGAGACACAATGAGTTCTTCAGGGCGTTTCAGTATGTGCGTAATGGCTTTATCCATAAACAGGATATATTCTTACGCCGGAAATTCAAATCCGATTATGTGATAGAGGGTGATACCTATATCCAGAAAGCTGAACGCAGATACTTTGAGGGCAGAGAATACCTTCACCATTTCTGCATCCTTTCCTTTACACTCTCGTCACTCTCCAGTCTGGAGAAGGCTTATCAGGCTAATCCGTTGGATTACCGTGAGAAACTGACGAAAGCCGACAAGGACAGGCTTTCTGAGTTTCTTGAAGCGGTTGAAAGTGCCGTTTCCATCATACGCAACATCAGAGGCACACAGATAAGGCCCCTGAGTGTGGCAGAGATAAAACAGCATGTCTTCCGTTTCGTTAACGGATTCCATGATGATGAAGGTCTGAGAGACATACAGTGTGCCGATATGATACGTATCGGACATAAAAAAGGTGTTTTCTTTTCCGTGTGTGATGAACGCTACTTGCCTGACCGTATGAAAACATACGTTACAGACAGTACGCTACAAGAGGCAAACAGCAGCCTTTATATGTCTATGCTCGAAAGGCTGGGCGTTCATCTTCCTTGTTCACATGTCATAAACCAGATATGGCGGTTTGCCGGTAGCAGTTACCGTGACGAACTATCCGAGAGGGTGAGACTCTTCGGCAGATACCGTGAGTTTGACAAGGCTATCAAAAGCCGTTATGAAGGTCTGGCTAACTATGAACAGGAGATTATCAACGAAGAGAATGTACTTTGTAAGACACATTTCAATATCATGCTGCTTGAAGATGAAGACGCGGTTCTTGACCGCTGTATCGAGCAGGTGAAGATGATCTTTACCAATGCCGGGTTTAAATATTATATCCCTTCTTATGAAGGTCTTTATAATATTTTTATCGGTTCGGTTCTTGGACGTGAAAACTGTCTGGATGATGACTTCATGTTCCTCTCTGATTTGCACTCCTCACTTTGTATGGCTATAAACTATACTACTTTCAGAAGTGATAAAGAGGGTATTCTTTTTAATGACCGCCTGTTTCAGGCTCCGGTCAGAAAAGATATTTGGGATGCCTCTAAAAAACGTATTCCTGCACGCAACATGATTGTGGCGGCAAGTACCGGTGGTGGTAAATCGGTGGTTTCTCTTAATATCATTCAGCAGTGTATTGAGCAGAATTACAAGCTGATTGTGGTTGAGTTCGGAAAAAGTTTCTACCAGCTTTCCCAACTATATAAAGATAAGTCGCTGCACATTGATTATGACGGTACTTCTCCACTGGGTATAAATCCTTTTTATACGGGCGGTGTACAGCCTGATAACGAGAAAATAAAGACGCTCGTTAATCTGGTGCTGAAGTTCTGGCGTACCAAAAGCATTATGGAAGACACTAAACAGGTCGTTTCCCTTACAAAGATTATCCGTCAATATTACGAGGATAAGACAGACGGCCATTCTTTCCCTGACTTTTACGATTATGTGAGGCAGCAAGGGCACAGCCTGTATGACAGGCTGAATATCCTTCCTGAATATTTCGATATAGACAGCTTTCTGCACGTGTGTTCCGAGTTCATGCCGGGGGGCTTCTATGAGAATGTTTGCAGACATTCCCCACTGGAGAATGATATGCAGAACCGTGATTTTATTGTCTTCGAACTTACGAAGATAAAGAAAGACCCTTTCCTTATCTCCGTGATTATGACTATCCTTTTTGATACCATTGAAAACAAGATTCTTTCCGACAGGTCGGTGCGTGGTATGCTGATCTTTGACGAATACGCCGAAAGCCAGTCCATCAAAGATACGTTTTCAGGTGCCGATATCCATTCTACGGTTGCTTTCTGTTACCAGAAACTCCGTAAGGAGAATGGGGCTGTTGGCACAATCGTACAGTCTATGGCACAGCTGCCGGACAATGAATATACTAAGGGTATCATTGCCAATACGCAGCTTCTTTATGTGCTTCCGGCCAATGAGGTGGTATATGACCAGACAATCGAGGCATTCCATATCAAGAACCGGAGTCATATTAACCTGATGAAGTCCATACGCAATGATTTTACGGGCACAAGACCGTACTCCGAAATTTTCCTGAGATTTATGGATAACTACGCTACTGTGGTGCGTCTGGAGCTTTCTCCTGAAAAACTGCTGGCTTTTCAGACGGATGGTGAGAAATGGAACAGGTTACAGGAGATATACAGAGAGGTCGGCAGTCTGGAGACAGCTATCGAACAGTATAAACAGTTAAAACACAAAGACTATGAGACGGATTTTTCTATGTAGTGTCATCATGACGTTCTGTTTGGCCACACCTGCCTTTTCTCAGTTTGTGGTTACAGACCCGGCACTGACACAACTTTCACAGATAACGTGGGCGAAAGAACTCAAACAGGCTTACGAACAGTTTAAGGTTTTGGATAACTCACGCAATATATTGACTGAGAGCCTGGACCTGTACCGTAAGGTGAGTGGTCTTATCCAGAACTCCAAAATGGTGTTGAATGTACTGAAGCTTCAGGGCGAAATGCTGAAGATTTCAGCAACCGAGTGTTCACGTACAGACATCTATACGCAGGAGGGGTATAATGCCTATACCAAAGTGCTCAATGATATTATGGAGGAGAGTATTACATCCTTTGACCTTTTACGCACCATCATTTCGCCGGATCTGAAAATGACGGACGGTGAAAGGTTGAAGATAATAATTGACCTTGATGCAAAGCTCAGGGCACAGCAGGACAAGCTGCTTGACGAGAGGGCAAGGTTCAATACCGTTAATGATGCAATAAAGCGGATTGCCGCACTTAAATCTGATAAATCGTGAGCCTATGGAAGTGATTGATAATGTTATACAGGCGTATGAAGCCGTTAAACTAAATGATGTCAGCAAGGGCATCATTGCCTTGTGCACTTTTGTGGCGATTATTATTGTTATCCAGAAGTTTGTTACCGCATGGAAAGAAGCCTTCAGTGAAGGTGACAGACCGGCTGATATGAAACAGTTCTTCAAGCTGTTTTATATCTATATCTATGTGTTTGCCATTATCATGGCGGCTCCGTTTGCCTTTACCATTGTTGAGACGGCTCTGGGCAATATTCAGAATGAACTGATAGAACACTATCAGGAAGATGTCGATCTGAGCATAGACGAAGCCATTGCTACTTTCACAAGAGATTATATCGAAGAGGTTAACAGACGTAGCAACTGGGTGGGCAAACAGATTGACGAGGTGATAGCCCTTCCGTTCAATATTGCAGTTTATACCGTTCTTCTGTATGCGACTAAGTATATTTTCTTCTTCTTCGCCGCAGCAAGGTATCTGTATCTTATCCTGCTGGAGATTGTTACACCGATAGCGATTATTCTCTTTCTTGACGAGAAAACCAGGCATTATACACATGCTTACCTGAAAAATCTGTTTGTCTGTTATATGATGATCCCGGCTTTCCTGATTGCAAATGCGCTGGGTTCCGTCATTTCTGAAAATGTCATGCAGATGTGCGGACAGAACAAATATACGATGTTGGGATTGCTTTTTGCATTTGTCTTCAAACTGTTCCTGTTTGCCAAGAGTGTGAAGTATTGTCGTGAACTGTTTTAAATCCTGCTGATTATGAACAAAGATGATATTTTAAAAGAATTTGATACGCTGGCTGAAGCCAAGCGTAAAGGGGCTGTCAACCTCAAACTGTGTCTGGGTTTTGCTTTGCTGGTGGTTGTGCTGGTTCTGGCATGGGGGCTGACTGTTAACTTCTCCGCACTGAATAAGGTTGTAGTAGTCGAACGCTCCGGCGAATACCTGAAGACTCATGCCGAAGATGCAGAAGACCTTTTTATCGCACTGGTCAAGAATACATGTTCCGAAGCCACCCGTTATGCCAACAGCTTTGACAGGCTCAATATGAAACGTAATCAGGCTCATGCCGCTTTTTATATCAATAAAAACGACCTGAATGCCATATTCTCCAAATATTATAACGATAAGGCTTATTCTGATGCCGTTCAGAACGGTGCGGTGTATAAATGTGAGCTTGACAGTGTGCAGCGTATTGCCGGTGATAACGAGCCTTATCAGGTTGAGTTTTCTTCCACACTTACCATTCATAGTGTGTCCGGACAGAGACTTAAATTCCTGATACGCACAAGGGGTGAGCTTGTCAGAACAACACCGCAGTTCCCGGAGAACGTGACAGGGTTTTTCTTCAGCCAGTTCTTGCAGCAGATTATACGGATAGAACAACCGCTTAAACAGTGAGCCTATGGATAAGACGACTAAGACAAAGATTATCGTTTTCGCTTCATTCGGCATTTTCGTACTGTTGGTTTTGGTGATTGTCATGGCTTTAAGCGGTTCTGATGATGATGAGAATATGCAGGATGTCAATACCTCTTTAAGGGCACAGCAGCAGAGTGATTTCACCATAGACGATATGATGAGTTCTGAAGCCAAGCCTGAATATGAGAACTTTTCCGATAAGGTCTATCATGAGAGGGCAGAAGGGGTTTATACAGAAGATCCTGAAGTCCTTGCACTTCAGCAGCAGCTGAGGGCTAACCAAAGGGCTGACAGCATGGCTAAGGCGGCTCCGAAGCCTAAGACGGTGAAGAAGAAAACGGAGAAACCGAAAACCAAACCGGCACCTGAACCCGAAAACAAACCTGCTGCGAGCAGATTCTTTTCCGGAGATAAACCTCAGAATACGGGTAATACCATCGAGGCGATCGTTTCAGGTGACCAGAAGATTACTTCCGGCAGTGTCATAAAGCTGGTTACACTTCAAGAGATGCAGCTTCCTAATGGATTGCTACTTGACAAGGGTACGGCACTTTTCGGCACGGTCAAACTTGACCAGGACAGAATCAATATCGCCATTGAATCCGTCAGGGTAGGCAACAGCATCTACGAGCTTAAAAAGACCGTCTATGATCAGGATGGCTTGCCCGGTATATATGTGCCGCTGAATATAAAGGCTGAAGCAAGCAAGGAGGCGGCTGATGAAGTGGTGGGTGACCTGAATACGGGTATCTATGGCACAGATGTGTTGAGTACAGGCGTTAACGCCGTCAGCAATGCCGCTAAAAGCGTGTTCCGTAAGAAGAACAACCAGATTGTCGTTACGGTGAAGTCAAACTATAAACTTTATTTGAAATGAAAGCACTTTTCTTGAATATAATCCTTCTGATTGTGGCTGTATCGGCTACAGCGCAGATACGCCCGGTTGAGAGTCTGCCCATCGCAGTAAATTATTCCAAAACCATACATCTGATTTTTCCTTCAGCGGTGAAATATAGTCAGGCGGTTACTGATTTTGTGGCGGTGGATAATGTACCGCATATTCTCCGTATCAAGGCGAACAGCAAAAGCTTCAGCAAGCAGACTACCGTCAGCGTGGCGACTGAAGGAGGCTTTTTCTATTCCTTCAATGTGTCCTATGCTGACAGTCTTGAACAGACAAACTATTTCCTTCCTGGCATGACAAGCATAAATCCTGATACGGTTTTTATCAATGAGGTTTCACAGACTCACCTCATTGCTCCCGAAAAGGTGATTTACATTGATTACGGTGATACCTGTATCAATGTCAGTAAGGCTGAGAATACGGAGAATATTATCCGTATGATAGCACGTACAGGCAGCGTGCAGCAGTTCCCAAAGCAGACCAATGTCTCGTTTGCTACCGAAAGCGGCAGGTTCTTTACATTCAATGTTGATTACCGTGATAAACCGGATGCTTTTGTATATGAGGTGGGCGAGAAAAAGCCGGAGAAAAAGGCGAATGTGATTCTTACTGACAATATCATCCCGGCTGGCGAACGTGACGATGTGATGAACAGGGTGTATAACGCACGCCGGCAGATTTTCAATAAGGGTATTGTTCGCAATAAGATAGTGTTCTCACTCAATAACCTGCATATCTACGATAATCTGCTGCTTTTCACTTTTGAGATTGAGAACAAGAGCCGTCTTCCTTACGACATAGACTATATCCGGTATTATATCGTTGACCGTAAGACTGCGAAGCTGACAGCATCCCAGGAGGTTGACCAGCAGGCTTTGTTCTCCGAAAACTACGCTCCTCGTATCGAGGGCAACGACAAGATGAAGTATGTGATTGCTTTTGATAAGTTCACTATTCCTGATGACAAGTTTTTCCGTATCGAGATAAACGAAAAAAACGGTGGCCGTCATGTTCTTTTTGACCTGGAGAACAGCGATATCGTAAATGTGTCGGAGCTTTAGCGTGGCTTTGATTGTGCTGTTTTCTCTTTCTGCATCCACAGCACAGGATAAGCGCACACTGGTGGCAGAGGTGTTGCAGACTGCACGTGATTTTAAACAGGTCGCTCCCGTGTGGCATATTATAAGCCGTCAGGAGGATATTTTCAGGTTTGTACCGTCTGTGGCACCGCTTAAAGAGAATTACCGTATATCCGACAGGTTCGGATATCGGGTGCATCCGGTCAGCGGTAAACGTACCTTTCATGCCGGGCTTGACATGGCGGCTGAGTATGCGGCCACTGTACATGCCGCAGCCGATGGCACGGTTTCCTTTTCCGGCAATGTGCCCGGTTATGGCAAAACGGTTGTTATAACACACCGCTTCGGATTCAAGACACGTTATGCGCATCTTACGCATATTTACAGACGCAAGGGTGCAGTGGTCACGAAAGGTGATGTTATCGGTTTTGTGGGCAGTACAGGCTTGAGTACTGGCAATCACCTTCACTATGAGGTGATAAAAAATGACAGAATGATAAACCCAATAAATTTCATATATGGAACTGACGAATGAATTAAAGGTCGAACGCATCCGCTTACAGCTTACAGCCAAAAGCGTAGCTGAAATGATGGGCATAAGCCGACAGCAGCTTTCCAATATCGAGCAGTCAGATAACCTGCCCGTGATGGTGAAGTATATCGCTTTCCTGAGAAGCAGGGGAGTAGATTTGAATGATTTGTTTGATAGAATAACCAAGTTTTAAATTTTAAGCCTATGAGAAGTCTTATTTCTGCACTGTTCTTTATGCTGGCTTTATCTGCCTGTGATAACGAACTCAATCTGATAAGCCGTGACTTTTCCGTTTCACTCAAAAGCATTGACGGTGGGGCGGCTGCGGTTGGCAAGGCTGTGAACTGTACGTTTTCCGTTAATGGTCTTGATCCTGACAACGGCGACCAGCTGCTTACTATGTTTGAAATAGAGGGTGGCAATGGCGTGATCATCGTTGATAACAGCGAATATTCGCCTGGTGAGTCTTTTGAATATGATTATAAGACAAATGGCAAATTCTCTTTTGATTTTGTCCCGACAACGGCAGGAACTATGAGCCTGAAGATGTCCGTTGCCAGCGAAATGGTGACAAGGGCTGACAGCGTAAGGCTTGATGTTTCTACTCCTGATATGAATGTGGAGTTCCAGAATGTGCCTGATATGGTCAGCCTGTCCGATAATGTGGAGTTTAACCTTTTGCTTGCTACAGACCAGTACGGCGTGAAGGCTTCGGCTCGCTTCGTTAAGGGCAGGGGGCAGATATTTATTTCAGGCTATGACGCTACCCGTGACGAAGGGGTTGCGCTTGAACACAACAATCTGGTGGTGTTCATGCCTGAGAGTACGGGCGAAACGCTGATTGAGTTTACCGTTTCAAGCCGTTACGGTTTGCCGGTGAGAAAACAGATTACCATACAAGTAAATCCATGATATTATGAAGAAGCTGTTTTTTATAGGCTGCCTGTTGTGCCTGACTGCCGTTTGCAGGGCACAGTATATCGGCAGCGGTTATCTGAACATGAAGTTCGGTTATGTGGTGGACGAAAGTCAGGTGCAGGGTACGGTGGGCTATGGCAGGGTGTTCAAGTCCTTCAAGGTGGGGGCGAACCTGAACTACCGCAGCCTGAACCGTGAGCAGGTGCGGGCGAACACCGTAACCATCGGCCCGGAGTTCGCCTACTGGCTCCTGAAGGGGCGCAAGTTCTCTTTGGCGGGGGTGGCTTCCGGCACGATTGGCTACCAGAGGGCAAAGACCAAGAGCGAGCTGGTGTACTTGGAGCGGAGCCGGGCGTTTGTCTATGGCTACGAGGTGGGTGTCAGACCTGAACTGCTGCTCAGTCCGAAGGTGGCACTGTTCGCTGAATACCGTTTTGAAATGCTGTTCAATTCCATTCTGCGCAACAATAACCATATCGGTTTGGGTTGCGTGGTTTATTTATAAACTTAAAATTTAGTCTTATGAAGAAATTATTTTATCGTTTGGCGGTATGCTTGGGCATGGTTCTTGGTTTTTGGGCGTGTAGCGACGACGACAAGCCGGGAGGCGGCGAGGGTGCGATGTATCAGGTTACGGTGCAGCAGTCGGGCGAATACCGCAGCTATATCAAGTCGGTGGTCGTGGTGGCAAACGGCACGACGCTTGTCAATGAGAACACGGGGGAGAAGTTCAAGGGTACGGCGGTTCTTGGCGATGAAGAACTGGCTGCATCTTCCGTTACGCTTTCCACTGAAGGCGGTGCGGTCGAGTTTGCCGTTTCCGGCGGCGTGGTTGATGGCGACGATGCGATTGTGAACGAGCCGATGCAGTGGGTGGTCGTGGTGCGCAAGAACGGCAGGGAGATAGACCGCAGGACACTGACCTTTGAGGATGGCAAGGAGATTTCGGCAGATGATTTGAAACTGTATTATAAATAATGTATAAAAGCACCTCTCTTTCTATATTATAGGTATAACCGTCCGCGATAGCGTCTTGTAGTCTGCCTGTAGTATTTCTAACTTTGCCATAAAATTTTAAATATGGAAAAAGTAGAATACTACAGGCAGATTTTTTCTGCTTTTAAAGAATTATGTGCGTGCGGCAAACAATCATGTTCTTTTCGGGAATATTGCCGTGAGCATGGTGTCAGTTATTATAGGATGTATTTAGTATTGAAGGAAGAATACCCGAGTTTAAATGAGATTCCCGGATATACAAGAGGCAGCAGCCTGAAATTCCTTTGTTCTCAGGTTTATGAAGATTTTAAGAGTCTCTGTGCCGATGGCAGACAGCCAGGGACTTTTATAGATTATTATAGAGGTTTTGGAATAACCAAGAAACAGATGAAGAGCTATCTGAGGCGCAACAGGCTGCGTGTTATAGATTTGCCGGGATATACGAGTCATTTCGGTGTTCCGGGTTCACAATATAAGGAAATACCTTTTGAGGATATTATCTTTGAGGAAGCAGGTTTTCTTCCTGCAGAGAGTTGCAATGTGATAACAGTCAGGGTAGATGGCAATGTTGAAGTAAGCTTCCCGGCAGATACAGACTTGTCTGTTATTGCTAGGTTTATCCGTAAAATGGGAAAGGAGGTCACTCATGTGGGGGATTGATTCATATCTGCATCTGTGGGTCTGTCAGAATCCGGTCTCTATGCGTTACGGTATACGTGGTCTGACGCAAATGATATGGTCATGGAAAGGACATTCTCCGGTTTCTGGAGATGTATATGTATTTTTCTCACAGGACCGTAAGACCATGAAAGCATTAAAATGGGACGGTGACGGCTTTTTGATGTATACTAAAAGGCTGTCTCAAGGACGTTTCCGGGAAGTGCTGAAAAACAAGGATGGCAGTGTCCGTAGGCTTCAATGGGACGACTTTTACATGCTGATGAGGGGGCTCACACCTGTAAAAGTAACGGTCGAGAATCGCTTTAGAATGGCCGTCAAATAACATGTACAATACTGATAATCAAACAAATAAAGTGTAAAAAGTTGCATATATCAGTCTTTTTTCGTAACTTTAAAGCATGAAAAAGGATGAACTGATAGAGCTTTTGCAACGCCAGAATGACTTCCTACAGGGTAAACTGGAGGAAGCCTTGACGTCTGTCCATTCACTGACTTCCGCTAACGAGAAGCTGACTGCTACGGTTGAGGAACTGAGAAGGCAGATAGCCTCTTTGGAAGAAACTCTCAAAGGAAAGAACATCGAACTCAGTAAGGAAAAAACTGCCCGTCAGGCTATGCGCCGCCTGCAGGAATCCCCGTCGGAAAGACAGACCAGACAGGTAATATCCAGCCCGGATGCTCCAGAACAGAAGAAGGAAAAGAAATGCACAAACAACGGGGCAAGGAAAAAGACACATCCTGAATGTGAGATTGAAACTGTTGAGGTAGAGCCTGACAGTCCGGAGTTCAATCCGAAAATAGCCAGATATATGTGTACATGCGATGTCGTGCGTTACTCAATGATTCCCATGCGCTTCATCAAGACAATCTATAAAGTAAAGAAATATATTCAGGACGGTATAATCTTCAAAGGTCCTGTTCCGGCAACTCCTCTGTTGAACTCACAGTACACATCCTCTTTTATCGCAGGTCTGGCTGAGTTGCGCTATCTGCACGGCATGCCGCTTGAGAATGCAGTCGAATACTTCCGTTCACACGGTTTCGATCTTGATAAGGGTACCGCCCAGAAACTTGTCAGCAAAACCAAAGTACAGCTTGAGAACCTTTATAGGGCCCTTGCAAAGGCAATCCTAGAGGATAATTATATCTGTGGTGATGAAACTTATCAGAAAGTACGTCTGCAGGTAGCCACTGAATCCGGAAAGAAAATCAAGAAAGGATATATCTGGGTGTTTGTCGGTATGACCACAGGCCTGGTGTATTTCTTTTATGATGACGGATCACGTTCTGCTGAAGTCTTCGAAAATGAAATAAAAGGATTTAACGGTGCCTTCCAGTGCGACTATTACTCCGGATACCGCCATATCGGAATCGGTAATCTGAAAGGAATTAAAAGACTTCCCTGTCTGCAACATATAAAACGGAAGTTTCTGGATATAAAGGATAATACTATTGCCCAGCAAACAGCCAAGCGCTTCGGCCTGTTGTATCACTTCGAGCATAAATACAAAATAGGCAAGTACGGATGGACTGACGAGGACCACCTTCAGTGGAGACAACGTTACTCAAAGGTGATGCTTGAGAAAATCCACAGAGGACTGATTGAGATTAAAGACCGTCCGGGAATACCTCCTGATGACCCTCTGAATGCGGCTGCAGAACATGCGCTGAAACAGTGGAATGAAATCCCTGCAATCTTCTCTTCTCCTACATACAGGCTTGACAACAATGAAGTTGAACGGATCAACAGGTATATATCACTGACACGACGACGTCTGACAATCGGATCTCATACCGGAGCCGAAGTGGCTGTGTTGTACCATTCATTAGCCATAACATGCCATAGATGTGGAATAAACATATTTGAATACTTCTGCGACATTATAGACCGTTGTGCCGCATGGCCTCCTAATACCCCTATAGATAAATATCGTGATTTGCTTCCTGACAGATGGAAAAAAACACAAAGATAGCCGTCCAAAAATCTGGACGGCTATCTTTTTATGTGGTGAACGCTATCGCGGACGGTTGTACTATTATAGGCAAGAGAGGTGTCTTTGTTAGAGGTCTTTTATTATTTGCATTGGAAGATTGGTATATTCTGCTATCTTTTCTAAAGGTATATTGTCTTTTTTCATATTTGATGCAATTTTGATAGTAGAATATCCATAAGAAGGAGTTTGGAATAGTATGTTTGCAAGATATTTGATTGCTTTTATCATTCTTTCCCTGTCTTGCTCATTGTTTAAATTGATTCCGCTAAATTCCGACAATTCACAATGAAGAATCATATAGTAAATTCCTCCTACAATCAAGGCTGATATGGCAACAATATCTATTTCCGTTTCAGCAAATGCATCAGCAAATTTCTTGCATAATGGAAGCGTATGCAATTCTCTTAACTTAGCGGTTCTAATGCTGTTCCCGTCTTTTGTTGCAATTTCCCATCTTAATATTTCTTGCATGATCTTGTTATCCCATAAGGAATTTAGAAGATTGCATAAAATATTTTCATATTGAATGTTGATATTGCTGTCTAGGCTGGATTCTTTAATAATATCACTGAACCAAAAATCGAAAATCTTTACATATTCACTAATAAAGGCATCAAGGTCTTTATATCGTTTGTAGAATTGAACTGGTTCTATTTCAGCCTTTTGCATTATTCCTGTTGCTGTGAGATTACTGAACCCGCCTTCTCTTATTAAAATGGTAGCCGCATCAAGAATGGCTTCTTCTATGTCTTTACTATTCCTTCTTTTCCTCCTTTGTTCCATATTTATTTAATAGGTATAATCTTGTTTATTTCCTCCAAAGCATTAACAAGGGAATCAAGATGTTCTTTCTCATGAGTAGAAAGGATACTCACTCTTAGTCTTGCTTCCTTTGTTCGCACGGCAGGATATACAATTGCAATGGTAAATATACCTTTTTCTTGTAACATTTTCGCAATTTGATAAACTTTTTTATTATCCCTTACCATTATAGGAAAAATGGGACTGACTGATTTACCTATATCGAAACCTCTTTCCGTCAGTTCTTTTCTGAGATAATTGGTATTATCCCATAACTTTTGTCTGATTTCAGGTTTTGTTTTTATTAACTCCAGTGCTTTCAATACGGAGGCTGTAACTTGTGGGGTAGGAGCGGCAGAGAACACATTACTGTCTGCATAAAAACGGAGATATTGTATGAGCTTCTTTGAAGCTGCGACAAATCCTCCGACACACCCAAAAGATTTGCTGAATGTACCCGTAATAATATCAACTTGTCCTAAGCAGTTAAAATGTTCAACCGTTCCTTTTCCATTGTCTCCCATTACTCCTATGCCGTGTGCATCATCTACCATTAACATAGCATCATGCGTCTTACATAAGGCAATGATTTCTGGCAACATTGAAATATCACCGTCTTGTGAATATACTCCGTCAATTATGACTAACTTTGTTTGATACTTGTCTTTTACATCTTTGAGTACCATTTCAAGATACTCTAAATCATTGTGTCCTATTCGTTTGATATTGGTTTCGTGTAATCCGGCTAATGTACTTGTATGTATAAACGGATCTGTAAGTGCTATGTCGTTTTTTCCTAATAATGCTCTTAATACTCCTGCATTTGCACCAAACCCGGATGAGAATAATAATGCATCTTCCTGTCCTACAAAATCTGCAATTTCTTCTTCCAGTTGTTTATGAATATCCAAATACCCTCCAATTACTTGTGCGGCACAGGCTCCTGTTCCATATTTTTTTAGAGCTTCAATTCCTGCCTGTATGGTTTCTTCTCTTTGCGACATACCTAAATAATCATTGGCAATGAAACTTATGATAGGTTTATTGTACCCTTCAATATTCATGGTCGCTCCAATACCTGTATGCGATGCAATCCAATAGCTTTTGCATCCAAAGTTGTTAAGCTGGTTAATGTACATTTGAAAGTCTTCAGCTCTTTCAATAGCGTTTTTCTCATAAGATAGTTCAAAGTCTTTCAGTGAGTAAATTTTCTTTTCCATAATTTAATATAATATATATTGTATTGCAAATATACAATTTATATGTTAAAAATAAGTTTTAACGCATAAAAACTACCTTTTATTTTGGAGATATACAATATAGTTTGTATATTTGAAAAGTGCTAACACATTATCTTTTTGAAAAGATTGCAGAAGGAGTATAATAACTAAAAATAGTTCGTTATGAAAAAGACATTTAATTTTTTAGGTAGCTTATTATTATTTGCTACAATTGTTACTTCTTGTTCTCAAGATGAAATTTTTAAAAGTGAAGGTAATGAACAAGGAAGTAAAGTTGCGTTATCACAAAGCGAATACATGAGCATCGCTTTTGATTCTCCTAAAGAAGTTAGTGAAAATGAAGCATTAAATCTTGTAAAAGATTTTGTGAGTTCACAATCTTCGACTCGTAATTTTGCTTTAATATCCCCTGTAATAAAGGAAAAGTATTATCTTACTACAAAACTTCCTGGAAAGTTATCTTCTACCTCTGTGAAAATCCCTGTATATGAAGTTGCCCTTAATGCAAAAAGTGAAGATGGATATGCCTTAGTATCTGGAGATGAACGTGTTCCTGCTGTAATTGCATATGTAGAAGAGGGCTCAATAAAAGATACCATAGCTAATAAGGGGGCTGCACTTATGCTTCAAGTTGCACAAAATGCTTTATTGAAGGATATTGCCTATGTAGAATTTATAAAAGATTCGTTGAGAACAAAAACTTTGCAAAAAATAGCTTCTACAACAGGAAAGAGGGATGTTTCATTTGATGATATTAAAGATCAACTTATGGTTGATAATGGTTCTACACGTTCTGAAGCTGTAAATCCTGGAGGAACTCTGCTTAAAGAAGTGAAAAATCTTATCAAAACAAAATGGAACCAAAATAGTCCTTATAATAATGCATTAGGAAATGCTGTTGATTCTGAATTAGGTGGTTCTTATCAAGGTAAAAATGCAGTAGGTTGTACAGGTGTTGCTATTGCTCAATTAGTTGCTCATTTTGAATGTTTATCTTCTGCTTATGGTACGAGATTAAATTGGAGTGATATCAAATATTCACCTTATATTTATAATAGCGATGAACCTGAGTTAAAAAATCAAGTGGCAAATTTATGTAAGCATGTAGCTTTGGGTATTGAAACATCTTGGAATCGTGGGGTTGGTTCTGCTTCAGTTGCAAAAGGTGCAAATTATTTAAGCGGGTTAGGAGTTTCAGTAGATACAGGACGGAAAAATACAGGATATGATTTGGATGCTGTTCGAATAGTTAATTCATTAGATGTTTTGTGTCCTGTTATCATAACTGGTAAGGCACTAGATAGAGCAAGAAGTACTGGTGGTGGCGGTCATTGTTGGTTGCTTGATGGTTATCAATTACGTAAGAGAACACTTACTCGTGAGATTATAAAGGCTAATGATACTTATATTCATGCAAATTTTGGTTGGGGTGGCAATGAAGATGGTTTCTATATGGTTGATAGAAATACTACATCTTTAACTTTTGAAACGATATGGAATGGACATTATAATCAGAATTTGAAAATATATCCAAATGTTAGACGAAAATAATTACTATCAAAAAGGGGAATATGGTGTAATACCTACGCCATATTCCCCTAATAATATTATAAGAATGAAGTTAAAATTATTGTTTGTCCCCATAATTTTATTGTTAATTGCTTCTTGTGAAAAAAATAATGAACAGAACTATCCATTTCTATTAAATAATTATTATGAGATCATGCTTGGTGATACATTAAAGCTATTAATTGATAATCAAAAGAACTATCAAATATATACAGATGATGATGCGGTTATAGATTTTTATAAGCAAGATGACTCTGTTTGCTTGATAGGTAAAAAAGAAGGAAATGCTAAGTTTTATGTGATAAAATCTTCGACTGAAAGAGATACAATATTAATAAATGTTATATCTCCTTATTTTGTTATTAGCTTTGAAGATTTAGATGAAATAAATAATCTGGGGTTACAACAAATTCCAAATCCAACTTTTGTGGTAGTAGCTAATTTCAAACGAAATTGTTATATTCTTGGTTATACTGATTCTAAGTTTAGTTATATAGATACTCCATTTTATATGGGGACTTATAGTATATCTTTAGATGGAGAATCCATTTCTATGGATCTAATAGGAGATAACGATAGTTTGAAGTATATGTTTCAGTTGTATTCAAAACAGGTAATAGAATTTTTAAAAGAAATGCCCAACATAGAGGATAAGCCTTGCTACTCTTTTAGCGTTAAGATGAAGGATTTAATGACCGATAAGGAAGTAAATCATGCACTTTTTAGCTTTAAATATGATAAAATCCCCTATGGTATAATCCAACAGAACTAATAGTAGTGTTACATTTGTTTTAAAAAAAACGCATCAACTTTATACAAAATAAAGAGTTGATGTGTTTTTATGTGAAGTAAGTCTTTCAAACTATTCTCTTTTTTAAAAGAATAGTTTGAAGATTTCTTTTATGATTATTCGTATTTATTTAGGTACTCCAGAGCCGCTTCCTGTATGGCTTCTTTCAGAGTGATGCCTTTACGGATCGCCAGCGTTTTCAGGCGTGCATGAATACTCTGGTTTATCACAAAGTTACAGTGTACAGCCTTCTCCTTTTGTGGCTGTTCTGGCTCCTGTATTTTTGTGGTCGGTTGTATCAGGCTGTCGAGTCCACTGCTCATCCCGTGTGCCATACTGCTTTTCAAATCTTTTTTATTTGCCATAGTTTAGTTCATTTTTTCCGTTAGTAATTCATTGCATACATTCTCATAGTCTTCTGCTCCGGCTGACTTGGGTGCATAGTGAAATATGTCCTGTCCCTGTGTTGGTGCTTCGGCAAGTGCGATGGCGTTGCGTATGTGTGTGCTGAAGACTTTTCCCTGAAAGGTTTCCTGTACCAGTTCCGATACGCTCTTGTTAAGGTTCTTTCTGCCGTCATACTGTGTTATCAATACTCCGGCAATCTTCAGATCTGAGTTAAGACGCTGCTGTACCTTGCTTACAACTTGCATCAGTTTGGCCATACCTCGCATGGCGAGATATTGCGCCTGTACCGGGATGATAAGCTGATCCGATGCGGTCAGCGCATTTAAGGTCAGCAATGATAATGACGGTGGGCAGTCTATCAGGATATAGTCATATTTCTCCTTGCTTTCTTTGATAAGGTGCGCAAGTATAAGCTCACGTCCTGCTTCATTGATAAGTTCTGTCTCTACAGCCGACAAATCCAGACATGAGGGTACGATACTCATACCGTCCTTGTGCTGGTATATCGGCAGCGGATATTCACCTTTCATCGCTCCGTAAATAGTCTGTGGCAGTTCCGCAGACAAACCTAATGATTCAGTAAGGTTTGCCTGTCCGTCAAGGTCGATTAACAGCACCTTATATCCTTTTTGTTGCAAGGCTCCACCCAGGTTGATGGTGGTCGTGGTCTTGCCCACACCGCCCTTGTGATTCAGAATACATAAAACCTTTGCTTTCATAAATATGTGTATATTAGTTTCTTATTATGTCTTTTCTGCAAATATAATGATAAATACTAAAAGTAGTATATACTAATGTACTAAAATTAGTAATATATTATGTGTTTTTTTGTGGGGTGAGATATTTTCAATCTTTCTAATCACCTTCTAATGTTTTTATTGTTTTAATAATATATAAATAACTGTAATAATAGACTGTTTTCCCAATAAAATTTATACTTTTGCATATAGATTTCATATATGAAATCTAATAGTAAAAAGTTGGCAAAAAAGAATGAACATATTGTGAAAAGTATGATTTCTGATTTTAATTATAATGTAATTAATCAGAAAGAGATAATCGAGTTACTATATTCGGTTAGGAAAGTGTATGGTTTTACAAATTACCGACTTGTGGATTTTATCGAATACATTGAGGATATATGTAATGTTGAAGAAGTCAGTTCTGTTAACGAACGTATGTCTGTTATTCCGTTATATGCAAAACCGAAAGCTGATATTTATGACTTAGCGGCTGCGTCATCGAGATCATCATATTTTAGTTTCTATACTGCCATTACAATACATGGCCTGACTCTTCAGTTGCCTAAGCATATATATATGACTAACGAGCGTAATAGTTATATAAAGTATGATAATACGTTGAAACAAGAGGCAATAGATACAGCATTTAATAAAAAACCGAGACAAACCACAAATATAAGGACTATCCAGAACTATAAACTTCACCTGATAAATGGTCAGTCAAATAACAGGCTTGGTGTAGTTCCATTTCGTAACTGTTATTTTGTTACAGATGTTGAGAGAACTATTCTCGATTCTGTAGCAAGACCTTTTTACTCAGGTGGTGTAACTCAGGTTCTTGAAGCAATTATTAATGCAAAAAACGTAATTGATGTTGATAAACTGGTCTATTATTATAATCAAATGCATTATATATATCCTTATCATCAGGCCTTAGGCTTCTATTTAGAAAAAGCAGGATATGAAAAACAAGCACTTGTTCCTTTTCTAAAAATGAAACAAGTGCATAAATTCTATCTTACTTATAATATGAGATTTACTGAATTTGATCCTCGCTGGAATCTTTTTTTTCCTCGTGGATTCTAAAAGGTTCTATAAGATTCTTGACGAAATCAAAATAATAGTCATAATCTTTTGTCTCTTCATCATGGCTGATGGTTTGTCGTACAACTTCCCAGTCTTCTCTGTTTTGTTCTCTGAGTATTTCAAAGTTATCCAAAAAGGCAAGGGGGACACGCTTTGCGGCAAATATATTCTTGAATAATTCTTCTGTTAAGTTTAGATTCTTAAAATGCTGGCATATCATCCATATATCATAGAGATCTCTTGCTCTTTTTTTCTGTCTTGCGCTGCTTACAATCTCTTTGTATTTAGGCATAGTTTGACATAGAGCTCTTACTTTCTCGATTAAAATCATTTCTGGAGTATAGACTCTTAAAATAAGCCCGTCTATATCTTTCTTTATCGCCTTATCTACGTATTCGTATGAGCTTATATCGACTGTATATTTGACTTCCTGTGTAGATTCATTTATTTTGATAGCATTTCTTCTTATAGCTTCTATATCATCTCCAAACTTCTCAAACTTTTCACGTTCAATGAGTTTGAACTCTAAATTATAACCTCTCCATTCTGGAATGGAACCTGTTTTTGGTTTCTTTATAAACTTTACATCGTAAGCTACTAAACCTATTTCAGCAAACTCTTCATTCAGGTATTCGCCAAATACTCTTGACAGTCTTTCAAAATCTTTATCTTTAAACTCGTTTTCCATAGAGAAGTCAATATCTATTGATCCTCTATTGGTTATATCGTATGCCAACTGTAAGGCATTTCCTCCTTTCAACACCAGCCCTTGCATAAGCAAGTCATCTTTCATCATTGCCTGGAGTGTGCATCTTTTTATTTCGTTTATGTCTACCATATTTCTATTTTTATAATTCTCTATGCTAAGTTAATGATTAATTTTGATATTGTTTGCTTTCCATTTTCTTAATTTTTTCTCGTTTAATGTTTTGTATATTGCATTTGTTTATGTTATGATTATATGTTTGTACTGAAATAAATCTATTTTTATGTTTCAGTACACTTTTCTTTTGTATTGATTTTAATCTTTGATATATTTTCGTACCTTTGTAGATGTAAAAGCATAGTAAATAATGGAACAAGGAGAAATAATACTATACCAGCCGGATGATACCATCAAGCTGGAAGTTCGTATGGAAAATGAAACAGTTTGGCTTTCTATTGAAGAAATGTCAAATCTGTTCGGTCGTGATATAAGTGTTATAGGCAAGCATATACGAAACATTTTCAAAGAAGAAGAACTGATAAAAGATTCAGTTTGGGCAAAATTTGCCTACACTGCTTCTGATGGTAAGACCTATCAGGTCGATTACTATAATCTTGATGTGATTATATCGGTCGGCTACCGGGTGAAAAGCAAAAGAGGTACACAGTTCCGTCAGTGGGCTAATAAGGTATTGAAAGAATATTTATTGAAAGGGTATTCCATCAACCAACGGTTGAATGACATCGAGCGGAGAATAGATGACAGGTTTTCCCGGATAGAGAAAACCCTTGCTGGACATTCTGAACAGATAGACTTCTTTGTCCGTACCTCACTGCCGCCGGTAGAAGGCATCTTCTTTGACGGTCAGATATTCGATGCCTACAAGTTCGCGACAGACCTTATCAGATCTGCACGAAAATCCATTCTTTTGATAGACAACTATGTCGATGAATCTGTATTGCTTATGCTGAGCAAACGCAATCCGGGTGTATCGGCCACTGTCTATACACAGAAGATTACGGCACAGCTTCAGCTTGACCTTGATAAGCATAATGACCAGTACCCGCCAATCAATATCAGAACCTATAAGAACAGTCATGACCGTTTCCTGATAGTTGACGATAAAGAAGTGTACCATATCGGAGCTTCGTTGAAAGACCTGGGCAAAAAAATGTTCGCTTTCTCCAAATTGGATATACCGGCTGAAGCTATTACTAACCTGTTATAAAGATGCAAATGTATGAATGTGGTTATCTACTCTCGTGTCAGTTCTCAGTCTGCCAGACAGTCAACAGACAGACAGGTTGCAGACCTTCAGAAGCTCGCTGCTGATAGAGGTTATACGGTTTGTGCTGTTTTTGAAGAGAAGATAAGCGGATGCAAGGCTATTGATGAACGCCACGTTCTGCTTGGGTGCCTTGATTTCTGCATCGATGCGCAGAACCATGTAGATATGCTGCTTGTTACAGAAGTTTCACGTCTTGGACGTTCTACCCTTGAAATGCTGAAGGCTCTCGATATGCTGCATAAGCATAAGGTCAGTGTCTATATTCAGAACCTGAATATAGAGACACTTCTTCCGGACAAGACGGTTAACCCTTTGTCCTCATTGATTACTACTTTGCTGGGTGAACTGGCAGCGATGGAGCGTCAGAACATACTTGACCGCCTGAACAGTGGCCGTGCCCTGTACATCCAGAAGGGCGGTCGCCTGGGCAGGAATCCCGGCAGCTTCAAGAGCCGTGATCAGAAAAAAGAAGAATATAAAGAAGCTATCTCTCTCCTGAAGAAAGGCTACTCCATACGCAATGTGGCGAAACTGACCGGCAGGGCTGTTTCTACCATACAGACGATAAAGAAAGAATTTATAAACGACTAATCTAAATCTTATATTATATGAAACAGGGTGATACCGTATTCGTTTCTGCCACAGCCACAGGCTTGGGCAAAGATAAAAAGGCTGTTATTGATAAAATAGAGAATGTGATGGGTACTACTTTTGTCACCGTTACATATACCCATCCTGATGCTGTCTCAGGTCTTGGTGGCTGTTTTGTTGCCTCCCATATCATAGAGACGGACAGCAGAGAGAAAAGCCTTATCCGGCTGGCTCTGGAGGACAGATGGGATGCAGTTACCGGCAACGATGATATTGCAAAGGTTCTTACAGCCCTTTATGACTGGCAGGTAGATGAACTGATGGCGTTCATTGACGGACTGGTCGAACTGAAGCCTAATAAGTTTGACATAACTTATTATGATGGCGTGTGGTCTGTCAACTATATCTTCTATCACAAAAAAGGTGAAAACCTGAAGATTGTACTGTTCCGCCTGTTGCAGGAGTGCCTGGCTGAAGGTAAGGTTCTGTCTGAACATCTTACAGGTCAGAATCCTAAATACCTTGACTTTTTCTCTTCTGATTATGGCTTTAATTAAACCTTATATATTATGAAACCTACTGATTACATTGATTGGGATAACCTGAAGAATATCCCGTTCTTCCTCTGCCAGGTGGTCGAGGATGAAGAGAACCAGGACATAGATATATATTACCTGGGCGAACGTGTTTTTCATGATTACGACCATGTAGGACACTATCTGCGCTCGGCCATTGTGCTGTTCCGTAAAATCAAAAACCGCACAGCCGACTGGGTGAATCTCGATAATCTCTGGACACTCCGTAACTGCATCCGTGAAAACTACAATCACGGTATAGGAGTGGACGCACTTATCTATGGTGATGACTTCGATGGCAAGAATCCGGACACACTCACCCCTCTTACCAAAAAACGCTTAGACCTTATCGTCAAGCGGATAAAAGAACTTGATAAATACGCTACTGTCTGACATATAACATGCAGATGCACGAAGCCCCCGGCAGTCACCCCGCCGGAGGCTTTTTTTATTCCTTCTGTTTACTCACTTCCTTTATAAATTCCTTTGCAGGCTTGAATATTTATTTTCATTTCAGGTACTAATAACAATCTATCATGACTTCTTCTTCATAAGATGAACTTACTGTAATATTTGCATAATTTGACATGAACTCTTCTATATCTGCATCTCTCCACATATTTGTATATCGAAGTCTTAAACATATATCAGCTATTTCTTTAAGTTCATCATGTTTTTTTTCAAATGTTATAGTACAATGTAAATGGTATTGATTTTCATATATTTCCCATCCTTCACTATTTACATGCTTCCAATGTTTTGCTATAGCTATAAAACTAAATTCTATCTTGTTAAATGCGAATCTTAATGTATCTTGCTCATAATACCAATTATATGAACCAGAATATGATTTTGGTATATTGATTTTATTCATTTTATTTTCTATTGATAATTGCTTACATTCCTTTTTGGTTTTAAAAATAGTTATTATTTATCATACATAATTTTTATTGTGACTCAAATTTTTCCTTTTCTCTTTATTTTATATTCCCTTCCCATTTTTTTTGTTTTTATCTTTTCTCTTTTTATATTTACGAAAACTTGTATTGCCAAACGTGGTGGTGGTGTTTCTTTTAGGATGTATCGTCATGATACATCCTTTTTTATTTTTTGAACTTTTATCTTCATATTGTATAATTCAAACTTTTGTCTTTCATTATTTTTCTTATTCAATATTAGACTGTTTTAGACTCCTGCTTTCTGTTATGATTTTTAATCTTTTATTTTCATCTGATTCCTGTTTTTATTAATGGTTGTTTTTCCAATACTAATTATAATCTCTTGATTTTCTGTTAGGGCGTTCCCCTTCAGGTCGGGCTTTCCGTTCCAAGTCCTCGCTTTGCTGTGGGCTTTACTCTGCAATCCCTAACGCATAACCCCTACCCTTCGGGCAGGGAGAGCGGTATTCTATTTTCCCTTAACTGATTGAAACATTGGCAAAGGTAGGCGGGAGTGAAAACAAGCCCGCAAAAAACGCCAAATCTCCACCTTACAGGTAGTATTTACCATTTTTTCAGGCTTGCTATTCACTCTTTCCGCTGGCAATAAAATCCAATGTTCTCAATCAGCAAAGGGAAAAAATTTGATTGGGGCGACAAGCGATGTTAGCGAGTAATAACCCTTAAAACATAGAGCGTATGGCAGCAATGAACGTAAACCCGAAGTACAAAAAGCAGTGGTCTAAGCTGATGTTTTCTTTTTTCGACTATCTGCCCATGAAGTACGAAGCAAATCCGAGAGAGTGGCAAATCCGCAGACTTATTTGGGACTTCAAGAACGGAAAACGCAGTCTGCAAGTAGCTGAAATCGTAGCACGGAAGATAAGGGAAACTTTCGGACGCATGACTGAAAAAATAGTCTTCTGTTGTGTTCCGGCTTCAAGCAACGAAAAGAACGTGAAACGGTACAAAGACTTTTCCGATGAAGTCTGCCGACTGGCTGGTACGATAAACGCTTTTGACCATATCAGCGTAGAAGGTGAAAGGCTGGCAGTTCACGAGTACAACGGTACAAAAACCGTGAAAAACGCACAAGTCATCAATTTTGAGGAAGCATTCTTCAAGGGTACACAAGTCTTGATTTTTGACGATATGATAACAAGAGGCTTTTCCTATGCCCGCTTTGCGTGCGCTTTGGAGGCTTTCGGAGCTTCTGTTTTGGGAGGATTTTTTTTAGGTAGAACACTTTTAAAATAAGCAGATATGAAGACACAATTTGAAGTTAACGAAGATTTCCGAGTGATGGAAAATGAAGAGCTGGTTTATATGCTGACAAAAAAGAATGATTTCAGCCAAAAGGCAGCGGAAGACCTTTTCGGCTATCCTAACACATCATCTTTTTCTGATGTCATTTCACAAATGACACCGGCAAAACGCAGGCTTGCGATGGCAGCGGTAGAACTTTATAAAAGACTGAGAGAAAACGCAGCAGAACCGCAAAAGATAATGTGCAGCCAAGATATTTATAAACTCATGTACCCTTATTTGGGTGATATTGCGACAGAGGAATGTTGGGCGGTATTCCTGAACCAGGCATCACGAGTTATAAAAAGATTTCGTGTTTCGTGTGGCGGATATTCAGCCACACAAGTGGATATAAGGGTAATTCTTCGCGAAGCACTTCTGAGCCGAGCCGTTAACATCATTCTTTGCCATAACCACCCAAGCGGCAACAAGCAGCCGAGCAGAGATGACGACCGACTGACACAGGCAGTTGCGACAGGTGCAAAGATGATGAATTTACGGTTTCTTGACCATGTTATAATAGCTGGTAACGATTATTACAGCTTTGCCGACGATGGCAAAATATAGTATTTATTTCGGGGGATGAAACATTTCCCCCGATAACATCTGTTTTCATATCGACACAATAATAAAAGGGTGTTCTTTTTGGCAGGCACCCCAAAAAGAACCAAAAAACGCTTTTTAAAGCGGTAAGGCAAAGCCTTGTTTTTGCTTTTGCGTACACGCAGTGGGCGGCACTCCCACCCACCCATTTAAAGCGGTAGGGCGATTTCCAGTGTACACCAGCGGACAAGCCGCAGGCAAACACCGGAAAGGAACGAAACGGAGAGGAAACCCGCTTGAAGGCAGCCGCAAGCGGCAACCTGAGCGAATTTCTCCACTCCGCTGTTTTTCGTTCCGCTCGCCCTGTTGCTTTATCCCGTGCCGCCTACAATTAGTATATACTAAAAGTAGTAAATACTAATTGTAGTAATTTTGATGTAACTAATTGCTCTTTAAAGAAATATTGTTCCCTTCCATTACAAATAAGTGCTTATAATTATATGCTCTTATTTGTATTTGAGAGGCTTTTATTGGTGATTTATCCTTTTTCTCATACAACTTGTTTTGGTTAAGTTGTTCAGCTATCTCCTTTGTCGTCATAGGTGATTTTTTCTCCTTTAAAACCTCAATCATTGCTTCATGTAGTGTCATAATTCTTATTTTCTGTAAATATATTATTCTTTTCTGTTTCTTTGAAATTTTTTATTTTGTTATTTAAGGCGTTCCCCTAAAAGGTCGGGCTTTCCGTTCCAAGTCCTCGCTTTGCTGTGGGCTTTCCCCTGCAATCCCTAACGCGGTTCTTCCCCACCCACCCATCTAAGGTATGTTTCATTTTGTGCTGAAATCCTTGCGGCCACAAGTGGCTGCGTGATTACGGCACAAAGGAAACATCCGGGCTGCACCTGCTCAATGTACCAAAGGTATATTATACAGATGCAGCCCTAATCGCTCACCCATTTGATCCCAACACGGCACAGGTCGGCTGCGCTGACTTATGCCATGTTGGGATGATGACAGATGTGTAAATCTGTCCTGACTTATTTGTACTAAAACACTAAAAGTAGTATATACTACTTTTAGTGTTTTCTGATTATCAGATAAAAAGTCAATCTGAAACCTGAAAGCTATTTTATTTTACATAATTTAGTATCCTATCATGAACCTATAATCAACTGAAATGTGACATAGCTCAACTCCAATACAGAGTATTCTGAAGACTCTTTAAAATGTGAAGGCTAATAAGACGAAATCAACGTATTTAAAACCGTGTACGACTGTATAATAAATTCAGTGATATCTGAATGGCATATTGTGATTTTTTTGTATTTTTGTTTTAAGTCTTCCCTGAATAACCAACTTTACTAATTATTTACAATAAAATATATATGTATTTTAAAAGTTATAAGAGCATTGAATTTGCGATTCAACAATATCTTAATGACTACTATCTTCGTAGTGAAGTGAAAATAAGAAGTCAAAAGAACATTCATAAAGACGAAAGAAGTTTAATAGATGCTGCAATTCTATGCAAGGTGTTAAAAACTTTCGAGGAACATTATGATGATTTTTCAAGAAATTATAACCTAAAGCATATAGGGCATTTTTTTTTGAATAATTCTACATTCCAGTTGAAATATTCAACTCGTGATTTTACTTTTGAGCTTCATTCTTCTGACTTTATCGATCAACCTGAATATGCCCGTTATGGTTATGAAGATAAAGAGAAATGTTCTCAAATTGACATTAGAGGCTATATTAACGATATTAGTAATTATATTGATTTACTCCTGAGAGAATTGAAAGAGTATATACCTTTGGGTAGATATGAATCAATAAAAGATCATATTGTTGCTATATGTAATGCAGAATAGTATATAGGGCTGAGAAATAGTTCAGAAATAAATTATAAAAGAATGTTTTTAGTTCATTTATAAATAAAAGTGATTTAATAATTGACGTCTTTAATTTCTATGGGAAAGTCAGATTTATCAATATTTGTAGAATCATTGTTTGACCAGCAAGGTTCACGTTTATCGAATGGTGCAATTAGTGTGGAAATGATTGGCGTACCTCGATTTCTTGTAATTCGATTTTATGAAGATACAAATCGCAAAACTGTTGAAATAAACATTAATGGTATAAATATGGGATATTTTGAATCATATAGTGGACAGGGTTTGAAATATGCATTTCATCAAAAAAGAAGAACAGGTATGAATAAAAAGAACTTAACATCTGCTGAGAAATTCATCGAAGATGTTTGTGAGTTTCATAATGATGAAATAAGATTATTTAGAGCGTATCATTAATTAGTGAGGCAGACACCACACAACATATAAATGGTTGGCCAATTATTACCTCTAAAACGTTTTTCTTCTTAAGCTCTTTTATATTATGGGGCTAATATAATTTTCTTGAATTACAAAAGATTTATTATAAATCTTTCTTTTGCAGATTCTTCCCCACCCACCCCATCTAAGGTATGTTTCGTTTTGTGCTGAAATCCTTGCGGCCACAAGTGGCTGCGTGATTACGGCACAAAGGAAACATCCGGGCTGCACCTGCTCAATGTACCAAAGGTATATTATACAGATGCAGCCCTAATCGCTCACCCATTTGATCCCAACACGGCACAGGTCGGCTGCGCTGACTTATGTCATGTTGGGACGGGGACAGATGTGTAAATCTGTCCTGACTTATTTGCACTAAAATACTAAAAGTAGTATATACTAAATTACTAATAATAGTATCAGTTTATAATCAGCTATTTAGAATAATATATCTTTGTTATTCTTGCTTTATTCTATTCTTCTGCTGGGCGCTTGTGTGCGTTTTTCCTGAAGATGATTTGCAGACGCTTGCCTATTTCTTCATCATGGTTTTCAATATTCTTTGCTCCCTTTTTATTCATCGTCACATATTTGCCGTCCGGTGATATTTCAACTTCTTTTATTGCTGCCATTATTTCAAGCATGTGCCTTATGATACACTCATAGACACGTGTACGTTCCTGGTCTGTTCTTATAGCCTCTGATTCGTATTCTATATCAAAGTTCTCGATGATATATGTGATAAGTTCCTCTACTGATACTGGGGTACCATAGCCAACAGTAAAGCCTATGGCTATATGAAAATCATTAAAATCAGGTATCATGTTTTCTCCTTTTTAAGTTTGACTTTTGCAATGTAGCAAATATCTTTCATAAGTCTTTCGTTAGGCTGGCTTTTTTTAATGCTGTACTACTTTTAGTATTTACTATAAATAGTATGATTGTAATGCGCACTACATTTTTACGTGTGCTTATTAAATCTTTATTATTTAATGGTTTACATTTCTCCCCTTTGACTTTATAACATACTAATTTTAGTATTTTAGTATATTTGTAATGCACATTACAAATAAAATTGCTATCTTTGTACCAGGTTATTAAATGTTTCAGGTTATGATTACGACTATCCAATTCAAGACACTTGATGATTTGTACAGGTTCTACAATCAGGCAATTTTCGGTGGTGAACTTTCCGACTGTATTGTCAACATGTCAAGACATGGTGGTGCATACGGCTTCTTTGCGGCGAACCGCTGGAGGGGTGAGAACGAAACCAAAAAGATCATTCATGAAATCAGCATTAACCCTGACTTCATGAACCGTGACGATATCGAATGGCACTCTACACTGGTACATGAAATGTGCCATCTCTGGCAGGAGGATTTCGGCAAACCGAGCCGTGGCGGTTATCATAACAGGCAATGGGCTGACAAGATGATACAGGTCGGACTGATGCCTACTGATACGGGCGAACCGGGTGGACAGCTGACCGGGCAGAGAGTGACGCATTATATCATTCCTGACGGCAAATTTGAACAGGTTTTCAAGACTCTCTCCAGCGAGGATCTTCAAAACCTCAGACTGAGATATAAGCCTACACTGGCCGCCATGTCCGGCAAGCCGTTCACGGTCGGCACTTCCGGCAATGATGATACGGATAATACTGAAGCTGAAGGAGGAGAGGAGAGCCGGAGCGGTAAGCGCAAAAAATATACCTGCGGCTGCGGTTGCAATGTCTGGGGTAAGTCCGGTCTGATACTGAAGTGCGGCATTTGCGGTACGGACTTCATCGAGCAATAACCGTGCAAGTGCATGAAGCCCCCCGGCAAAACACCCCGCCGGAGGCGGTTTCCGTATCGTTTTCACTAATATACTATTATTAGTAAATACTAAAATTAGTGTATTAGTATAATTGTAATGCACATTACATAAAGCGCATTACAAAAAAAGTGGGGATGTCGGAAACCGTCAATTCACCCCACTTTTATGGGCATAACGTGCAATAGCCGTCAGCCCCCGGACTGTCAGGCACCACCCTGACAGCACTTCAAATATAACGGTTCCCCGTATAATATCCAAATTTTCAGGCCATTTTATAATATCCGTTCTCGTCATGCAGCAGTTTCAGCTTTTCCACCATCTGGGCGAAAGTCATCTTTGACATCTTGGCAAGTTCCTTTATCTGGTCTTCATCGTAGTTGAATCGTTTCGGCTCTTTTTCCGGCATCGGAACGAAAGCCGGGTTGGGGATAGCCTGTGCGCTTGGTTCGCTGCTGAACAGGTCTTGCATGATACTTCGCATGTCCTGATTCTTGCCGCTTCTTTTTCTGGTCTGCTGACGCTTGCCCATGTCTGCTTCAGCCTGATTCTGTGACGCATCCTTTTCTTTCCGGGCATTGCTTACGGTTGCTGTCTTCTCTGACATGAAAAATACCAGGTGCGTATAGCTCCTGCCTGTCTTGACGGCACTGGCTGTCACGTTTATGTCCGTATGCTGGGTGATGGCTGCCAATGTTCCCACGGGCTTTTGTGTCTTCTTGTCGATGACATAATCCCACTCTATGAGTTTTGCCGCTCTTTTTTCCGCTTTTGCGGCTCTCTGTTCGGCTTTCACCTTCTCGTTGATACGAATCCCTATCACATCCGATAAAAACCGCTCATTCGCGTTCTTGTTCTTCTGCGGGTCGTATGTGGGGCTGTCTGTCAGTTCCAGCGCGTTCTTCAGGTCTTCAATTGATACCTTCCATTGGTGCAGCTTGACATAGTTCTTGAAGTAAGGGTAGAACCAGTTCTGATAGTCACTCGACAGCTTCAGGTAGTATTTGGGCTGTATGCAGGCATATTTGTTTAACTGCATCAGAAACTTGCGCACCTTGGGGTTGATGCAGATCTGGACATACTTCTCATCGACTGCAAGGTTGTAGGCGGTTATCCATGTATAGCCTTGCCATACCTGGGCACCGTTTTTCTTTCTTGTGGCAAACTGGAGCATGTTCTGACCAACCTCTACCAGCGTTTCGGCGAGGCGGTTGTACTTGTCGTTGTTGTTGTCAAGACCAAGGTATTTAAACAGGCTTTGCTTTTCAAAGCCTACGTCAGGCAGAATCTCTTCTTCGATGCTGCTCACACTCTGGCTGATGGCAAACAGCAGGCGGTAGCCCAGGGTTGACATTCTCCAGCGTATCTTTTCAAGCTGGTAGAGTTCCTGAGATACACGTACAACCTTGTTTTCGTTGTATTTCTCTATCTTCTGAAGAGAGTTCTGTTCACTCATAAAGCATTAGTTTTGATATGATTTTCGCAAATATACGATTATTTCCTACATTTCAAGAAATATATAGGAAATTATTTTTCTCCTGCTTTTGAGAATACAGATCCGTAGCCCTCCTGCTTCCTGATGTTTTATACCTCAAAAGGGTAGGAAATCATTGTACGCTTTTTTCTGCTATTCTTCCGTGTAAAGGTTTGTGCTACAGTCTTATGAGTGTTTATATAGGGCTGATTATCCATCTCTTATATAACCCTCAAAAAGGTAGGAAATCAACATGCTTTTTCTTAGATGACACTGATTATCAGACACCTGTAAAACATAATTTTACGATGTAAACGATGTTTTACCTGATTTAGGTCTGTGTTTTTTATGCGTATTGGAGTGATTTAAAGGCAATTGGACTGATTTTCTTATTCTTCAATTCCTACCTTTTTGAGGGTTCTTCAGTCAGCAACTCCTTAAAAGGACTTGCTGACATATGTCTTTTCTTCAATAAAGAGGCTCTTTTTCATGGATTTAAAAGTTAAAATTTGTATTTCCTATAAATTTATTATTTAGTAGGAAATTAAAAAATTTGAACCCTCAAAAGGGTAGGAAATCAACCCTCAAAAGGGTAGGAAATCAACCCTCAAAAGGGTAGGAAATCAACCCTCAAAAGGGTAGGAAATCAACCCTCAAAAAGGTAGGAAATCGGCTTGTAATTGTTTGAAATATAGGTAGTTGTAAGCCCGACAAATAATAAACAAATAAAAAACAACTAAAAAAACACCAAGCATACGGATTTTTTTATTTTACACCATGCGGAGTGTGCATTTTTATAAATTCGAGCTTGACAAAATGAATAAATATACAGTTGCGGTTTTTGTGCTTTTGGGTGGTGTTTCTTTGTTTTAGAAAGGCAATTTTTCTGCGTGTTAAAATATGTTTAAATCCATTTTTATGCGTTAAATTTCTCTTCCTGATACACGTTAGTGTTCAGGATAAAAAGGCTGATGTTTTCTTTCCGGCGGTGTACATTTCGGGTGTGCATTTTAGCATGGGTATTGGAGCGGAGTTTACGGAGCGGTCGAGGAATGACGAGCATAGCGAGGAAAGAGAAAACGAGGTTTACCGAAGTGAGCAAGCAGTCATTGGGCAAACCCCAATGTTTATTTAATTAAAATACTGACATTCAGTATTTTAATATTTTTATGTTATACAAATTGCATACAATTTGTATATATTGCTTGCATAATTAATTGAAAATTAATATATTGTAGGCAAAAATATTGCATACAATAACCTATATACCTGTATTATGAGCCAAGTTAATAAAGATACATCAGTCCGTGTAAAGGAGAGTACGAAATTTAGGCTTGATAAGTCTAAGGGTTCTAAATCGCATGATGCTTTTATCGCTGAAATGCTTGATTATTTTGATGCGACAGGTATCATGCCGCAGTCAAAAATAGCGTCTCCTGCTGTTACGGTAAAAGAACAGGCAAGCCGTGTGATTGAGGTTGTAAGAGGGGTGGAGAAAGCAACGAATACCAGACTTAAAAACATTGAACAGATGCTTCTCAGACTGGTTCCTGGACAAATGCCAGTGAATGAAAATACATCTTCTTCCATCAATCCGGATGAATTTATGCATCTTTCACAGGTGCAGGAATTGCTTGAAAAGGCTAAGGAGCAGGATAGGCTTATCGCAAATTATCGTGATGAAATAGACAAGCTCAGAACAGAGCTTGACAATACTTCCGGTCGCTCCGATAATCATCCGGAGGTCAACGTACACAAACTGCTTGAAGTGGTTGAACGTATCGACTCCATGAAGAAGATACCAACTTTCAATGATACGGTTTATGAGATTGACCGTAATTCATTTGACTTATGGATTAAGAGATTTAAAGACGAACTTAAACGATGACTTTCTATGTTTGCCAAAGTACACCCGGCCAAAGATGTACAGAGCGGTAATACGGGTAGCTGCCACGATCTTGTACACTATTTGCAGAAAGAAGGTGATACAGGTCTTGCCTTCTTTTCTCATACCGATAATGATGTCAGTCCCGAAAAGGTTATAACCGATATAGACGGCAACAGAAGTAAACTTGGATCTGACGAAGCGAAATTCTATATGCTTTCGCTCAATCCGTCACAGGCTGAACAGGTTCACCTGATCGGACGTGAGGTAAACAGCCTTGAAGAACTGGCTCCTGAAGAGCGTCAGGCTGTCTATCGCAAACTGGAGAAGTTTACACGGTCCGCAATGGATGAATATGCCCGTAACTTTCAGCGTGAAGCGGTCAAAGATGGGGGCGACCTGATGTATTATGCACGGATAGAAACAAAACGGACTTTCAGTTACTCGGATGAAGAAGTAAAAAAGGGTTTGGCTAAGATTGGTGATGTCAAGCCTGGTCTTAACCTGCATGTACACGTTATCGTTTCGCGTAAAAGCAAGGATGGCAAGGTTAAGCTGTCTCCGGCTGCAAAGTCTGCCGGTAATTCGTGGGAACTGGAGGGCAGAGGTACGGTAAAGCGTGGCTTTTCTCATGAGAACTGGAAGGTGAGTGTTCAGCAATGTTTTGACAGAGAGTTTCAGTATCAGGCCGTTCAGAGTGACTGTTTTGTGCGTCCGGCTGTTCCTGATACTATTTCTAACCCTGAATTAAGGTCTTTGCTCCAGCAGCAACAGTTCACGGCAGCCAACCAGATTGTGGCCGCCATGAAAGAACTGGGTTTCACACATCAGGTACGGCGTGGCGTACACACGTTTTCAAGACAAGGCGAGTCTTTTCAGGTTTCTCATAAAGAACTGAAAACATTTGAGTGTCCTTTGACTGATGCACGGATTAGAGATATAGCGGACAGATTCGACCTTACACGTTACGAAGCTGATCCTTTACATTATCACGAAAATGGCTTGCAAGTCAAGAATATAGGTTTCGGTACTTATGTCAATGAAGGTCAGCAACAGAACAGGACGATAAAACAGGTTTCATACCAGGTGATTTATGACGAACAGAATAAGGTTACCGTTTCCTTGGCTACTGTAAGACAGTTTGCCTATGACAACAAAATCAATCTTGTTAAGACTGAGCCGGAAGCGGAAAGTATTCTTAAAAAATTGAAGAATAATGACTTGCGTAATTTGCTTTCTGATTATCGGTTTACTTCTGCCAATCAGATTGTGGTTGCCATGAAAGAACAGGGATATGAGCATCGTGTCCGTAAGGGTATCCATACTTTTTCCAATGACAGGCAAAAAGTCAGCATAAGGCATAAAGACCTGATGAAGTTTGCCAATCCCAAACTGGTGCCTGAGCGGATGACGGATATTATAAGCCGTTTCAATCTGTATAAATACAGGCTTGACGGTGTTTTCTATCACGAAAACGGACTGAAGGCTAAGAATATTTCATTCAAGACTTATAAAAAGGTTCCGATAGAAGAAGTCGGTGATGCAAAGGTTATAGCTATTTTGAATGATGATAATAACCTGAAGCCTGATAGGGCATCAGCTTCTTCCTCTCCTGAAGAGGCACAGAAGCCACGCTTTGCGAAGGTTCTCAAAGAGGTTTCCTATGATGTGCTGTTTGATGAACAGACAAAAACTTATCTGCCTGTATCTTCTATCCGTAAATTTGCCTTTGATAATGATATTGCCTTGATTGACCGTTTCAGACATGCCTATGCTGTTCCTAATCCTGATATGAGGGCATTGCTGGAGAATCCTGAATATACCACCCTGAAACAGATAAACAGGGCTATGAGAGATAGAGGCTATACGGTTGAGACGGATGAATCCGGCAACTACAGTTATACGAAAGATGGCTGTACGTTTTCCATTGATCGGCGTGACCTGTTGGCGTTTACCGGATATGCCAGAGATAATAATCGACAGACAAACAGGCATGACAGGAAGCAGTCCACGAGTGCGGAAAAGGCGGCTGGTATGTTGGGCGGTTCGGTTGGTCACAAGGTGATAAACGAAATTCTTGGTGATAATTTCCGTACTGAACGCATGATTGCCGGTAATGCCAAAAAGGTAGTGAGTGTTATAAAGAATCCGGCCAATCTTAAAATGATTCTGTTAAAGCAGATTGGCAGTTATCTGAATCCGTTTAAAGAGTTATAGCTTATGATGATGTATCTGATTGCGGCAATAGTCGTACTTTGCCTGGTTATCGCCTTGGTTGTCCTGCTTCCTTCTTCTGACAAGAAACAGAAGAAAGATGCGCAATACCGTTTTGAACTGTTTGCTGACGGTGGCAGACGTATCACCTTCGGTAATCCTTTCAATGGATTTCTCGTATATGGCGGCGCAGAGTCCGGAAAGACAAAATCCATCGGCAAACCGCTGCTGGAGCAGTTTGTCAAAAACCGTTTTGCCGGCTTTATCTATGATTACAAAGATTTTGACCTGACGCGCACAGCCTATAATCTGGTCAAGAAAAACCAATATCCTTATAAGTTCTATTATATCTCGTTTGTGGATATGGAGCGTACCCATCGCACCAATCCCATAGCTCCGGCAGTAGTCGGCAATGAGAGCCTTTTCTTACAGCTTATAAGTGACTTGTTGACGGCTTATATGGAGAAGGACAGCAAGAAAGATGAGTGGTTCGGGGGTGCGCTGGGTATCATGTGGGGCGTTTCCATACGCTTTTATCGTGATTTCCCGAAGTTGTGTACAATACCGCATATCGTTAACTATGTGTGTTCTGCCGGTACACAGAGGATAACAGAGTTTCTTAATGGCAGTCATGAGAGCAGGGCACTGGCCAAAGGTTTCCTTGATGCAGCAGATAGCCCTAAAACACAGGCTTCCTATCTAAGCTCACTGACACGAAACCTGGGTATCTTGGCTAACAATAAAGAGATAAGTTATGTCCTTACAGGCAATGACTTTCAGTATAACCTGCTTGACCCTGAAGATCCGAAACTGGTTGCCGTTGCCAACTCGTTTCAGATTGAGAGTCTTATCTCTCCCATTATCTCGCTCATGCTTTCCATCAGTTCCAGACGCTTTACGATGGCTAATAAGATTCCTTTTGTCTATGTGCTTGATGAAGCGACCACGTTCAGGATTGCTGACTTTGAAAAGATGCCGTCAGTCCTTCGTGAATACTTGTGTGCGTTTCTTGTGCTTACTCAATCTTCTGCTAAGATTGAGAAGCTGTACGGCAAGTATGACCGGAGCAGTCTTGAATCCAACTTCGGTAATGTCTTCTTTGGGCGTACCAAAGATGTTGAAGCCCTGAAGTCTTATCCGTTGGTTTTCGGCAAGCATGAGAAACAGAAAATTTCTCGTACTTCCGGCAGTGGTAGGGGTGGAGCTAACCGCAGCCGCACTGTATCGACACAAAAGGAGGATATTTACGACAGCAATTTCTTTACCTCACTGAAGCCGGGCGAGTTCGTGGGCAGTGCGGCACATTCAAACATGCCGAGCTTTCATCTTCGTTTCAAGATGTACAGCCAGCCGGAAGAACCTCTTCCCATAGTTCGTGCGGTTGTTCCTTCAGATATTGATGATAACTACAAAAAAATAATCAAGGATATAAATAATATTTATTAAATATTGTAATTTTGTTGTATAGAATTTAAATATACTTTTATGATAACTTTTAAATATATATTTGGTGGTATAATTATTGCTACAATCTATTTTTTTATTATTCGAAATATTCTTGAAAAGAACGATATATATAAGATTAGTCGTAAAAATATTGATAGGATTTTAGGTCTTACGCAGCTTCATATAATGTTTATTATTATAGCAATTGGATTAACGGAGTCTTTGAATCCATTTACTGAGAGCAATTTTATTAATTCGATTCTTGATGATACTTTTTTAGGTTCTATTTATGACTTTTTTTATGATGAAAGACCTGCACCTGATGCTTATGTTGTAGCTATTGTTGATAAAATTAAGCAGAATCAAAATACATTTGTTTTTGTTGGTTTATTATTTTCAGCGGTAGAAAGTTTAGGCTTAATATCAAGAACAATAAATAGATGGGTAGTCGAAGCTATTAGTGTTGTAACTTCTTTATGTACTCTACTGTATTTAAATTTATTAGTTGATACTTCTAAATTAATATCGTCTCAAAGTATGATGGAGAGTGTTGCTAATTATTTTGGTCAAAGTCTTACAAGTGCTTTGTCTTGGACAAATACTATGATTACTATTACTTTTATATGTTTAATTATAAATCATATATTATACCATAAAGCTTTAGATAATTATTATGCTCCTGTCAATAAGAATAAACCAGGTTGGATTTTGATTAGTTCTATATCTATATGTGCAATTGCTTTTTTGGCTGTTTTCTATAAATTTATGTTAGTTTCTGATTTTTCTTTTGACCAAAAGAATGTTAAACAGGATGAAATTATAACGACAATGCAAGATGATAATGATATTATAGAAGACAATAATAAAGGTAAGGATTATAATGATATAAAAGATATTATAGATAGATGGAATTATTTACATAGTTCTGATAATTATATAAGCCGTACTTCTTTGGAGTGTTTATATACTCCTACTGTAAAATTTTATGGCCAAACTATAGATGCCTATAAGTGTGTTACTTTATTTGCTGATATATTAAAAAAATACGATTCTTTTTCTCAAAAGATAAAGGGTGATATTTCATATACTGAACTATCTGAAAATGTTGTTAGATGTGACTTTATTAAAGAAGTTGAAACAAATGGTAAATATAATGAATATGAGTCTTATTTAGTATTTGAAAGAAGTAGCTCTGGTTGGGCTATTAGTGAAGAAAGCGATAAAATAACAGATGCCAATCTCCTAAAATCTAACAAGAAATCTACTAATGTTATAAAAGATGGTAATGAATTAAATATTATAGAGGATAGTCTTGGTAATTTTAAAGTGTATGTTGAATGGCCTATAAAGCTTAACGGTATAGGAGACGTTAGATATGTACAAAAAGCTATTATTAAAAATAGCTATTTTGAAAAGTTTTTAATATCTGATATTAATGAATGTATTTCATTATACCTAAAAGAATCATTGGATAGTGAATCTTTAGGTGAGAGTGAGACTTCTGGAAATATAAGTTTAAAATTTGTTGGTTGTAATGGGGAAATATGTTCATTCCTTTACTATATATATCATGATTTAGGCTCTGGGACTGGTGCTGGTGTTATAAGTACAACAAGATTGCTTATATATTCTGAATTTTTGAAGAGGTGTCTTACTATTAATGACTTATTTAGTGATGAAATTAAGGCATTAGAAATTGTTAATAGTCATATTTCTTTAGATGAATACCATAGTAAAGCAGATTTTCTACCTGATAATTTTTATTTTTACGATAATAATATAGTTTTTGTTTTTCCTAAATATAGTATTGGGTATGGTTATCAAGGTGATGTTTCAATTTCTGTTAGTATAGATGAATTCAGACCTATTTTATCAGATAAATTGAAGTTTGCTTTAAACGGTAATTAATAAAAAAATATATATATGAAAGTCTCAGTTTATTTTTTTTTCTTATTTCATTTTTGTTATTCTCCTGTTCGTCTAATAAGCAAAAAGAGAAGAATGATGTTAGGACTGATATTGATTCTTCGCAGACTCGTTCCTTTAATGAGATAATGGATGATAAGATAAGGAATGATGAAGAAGCACAAACGGTTATAAAAGGTATTGTTGATGCTTGTCGTCCTACAAAAGCAGATACAATAAAGGCCTTTTCAAATTTATTAGAAGAAGCAATTATTGATGCTAATGATCTAATAGCTTTCTCGGAAGATGATGAATTTGCTGCTAATAAATTTATTCATAAAGTTAGATCTTCTTACTTTTTTTCTTCGGGTAATGAAAATTTAGGTAAGTCTCATGATGGGGTTTTATTTATTAGGGGTAGAGTTGATGACATAAAAGAATTAGTTCATGGTTGTAAAATAACTGTCTATGATTCTAATTCAAATTCTTTTGGTAAACTTATTTTCTATACGTCTTTTCTTGATGAAGGTTTATATAAAATAAAAGTCTGATAAAAAAGTAAGTTTCAGCCAAACGAGGACAACCGACTGTAAATGTGCGGGTAAAGTCTTTTGTTTGGCTTTTCTTTTGGACGGCAAAAGCTACCAATAGACAAAGGTAGGACAAAGTTCGGTTACCATATCATTACCAACGGGGGAAATGCAAATTGTCTATAAGTCGCTATCTGTCTGCATCTTGCGTTATTGTTCGTAACCTCTTGTAACTCAAAGTAAACTAATTTTGTAATCTGTAAACTTTGAGTAAGATGCGTAGTACTTTCAAGATTTTGTTCTATCTCAAAAAGAACAACCCCAAGCCGGACGGAACAGTTCCGGCAATGTGCCGGATTACGATTGACGGCACTATCAGCCAATTCAGTTGTAAGCTAACGGTTCTGCCCCACCTTTGGGACACCAAAGCCGGAAGGCTTACTGGGAAAAGCACGTTGGCGGTAAAAACCAACCTTACATTAGATAAAATCCGGGGGGATATAAACCGTCACTATCAAGAAATAATGCAAACAGACGGTTTTGTTACAGCCGATAAAGTAAAGAACGCCTATTTAGGATTAGGAGTAAAGCAAGATACTTTCCTAACCCTGTTCGCTAAGCATAACCAAGAGTTTTCCAAAAAAGTAGGATATAACAGGGCAAAAGGCACGTATAAACGATATTGCCTTTTGTGTAACCACGTTGCGAACTATATAAAACAGGAATATAATCGGGAAGATATTTATTTGAAAGAACTGAATCTTGCCTTTATCAATGGCTTTGAACATTACCTAAGAACAGAGCGGAACTGCTCCACTAACACGATATGGAATTATATGATAGGCGTTAAGCATATCGTTTCCATAGCCCGGAACGCCGGGCAGTTGGCAATCAATCCGTTTGCAGGCTATCTGATAAGTCCTGAGCAAAAAGACAGGGGATTTCTCACCAAAGAGGAACTGCAACTGTTGATAAATGCCAAGATGAAAAACGCTCAATATGAGTTGGTAAGGGATTTATTCGTGTTTTCCTCTTTTTGCGGGTTGAGTTATTCGGATGTAAAGAACTTGACCAAAAGTAACCTGCAAACCTCATTTGACGGGCATTTGTGGATAATCACCCGCAGACAGAAGACAAACACCGATTCGAGCATCCGGCTGTTGGAAGTTCCTAAACGGATTATAGAGAAGTACAAAGGGTATAGCCGGGATAATCGGATTTTCCCCGTTCCAAGCAATAGTAGCTGTAATGCTATCTTAAAGAAAATAGCCAAGCAATGCGGGATTAACAAGCGGCTCACATATCACGTAAGTCGGCACACTTTCTCGACCACAGTCACTCTGTCACAGGGAGTTCCGATAGAAACCGTCAGCCGAATGTTAGGGCATACCAATATAAAAACCACCCAGATATATGCCAGTGCGCCCAGATTGGTCGCTTGATAAATACTTCTGTAGCAAGAAGTTAGGATTGGGTTCAATATAATCCTATTGTCAATCAGCTTATCCGACGGGGAAACCTAACGGGGAGTGTAGCATGCTGATTAAAGCCCTGAGTCTACTAATAGCCAAGTAGCGACTGAAGGGCAAGACTACATATTCCGGCGGATACCCGTTCAGCATTTCCGGTGATATCCGTTCAGTCCCC